>Ga0183260_10000250_pt1 | contig 43035 bp, 41 predicted proteins | sample AntDrymUQ4972206_2_FD_129768 | JGI IMG/M metagenome (GOLD analysis project Ga0183260, IMG submission 129768) | Polar desert sand microbial communities from Dry Valleys, Antarctica - metaG UQ497 (22.06) (version 2) (version 2) | ecosystem: Environmental > Terrestrial > Soil > Desert | place... | reverse complement strand
CCGCGTCCGTCGAGCCGTCGTCTACTACGACGAGCTCGACGGGCTGGGGCTCTTGAACGGAATGAACCGCGTCGGCGACGAGGCGACCGTCGTTAAAGCAGGGGATGATGACCGCGACGCGCGCGCCGCCATCAGCTCGGATTCCGTCGTTCTCGCTCATCCGTCTTTCAGTTCGACAAGCTGCCTGTAAAACGCTGCGACCCGGTCCATCTGGGTCTCCCGGTCGAGATCTCGCTCGACCAGCTCGCGCCCCCGCTTCGCGATCGCTCGCGAAGCGCCGGCTCGCGCAACAATCGAAGGATGGCATCCGCGAGCGCCCCTGCGTCAACCGGGACCGTTAGCACGTCGCGCTCGGCGTTGACGCTGCGCGCCAGCTCCGGGTAGTTCTTGCACAGCGGGTCACCGACCAGCGCCGCAAGCAGGACGACGTCCGTCGCGCCGGCGAGCGCGAGCTCACGGTCGGCCTCCGAGCGCAGGTCGCCGCGCCTAAATGAGAACCCCGGATTCTCGAACAGAGCGGAGATCGCGGAGCCGTGGTCGAACAGCAGCGCGTCGAGCACGCGCACCGAGTGGCCGCGGGCCAGCAAGCGCCGCACCAGTACGTTGCCCACGTAGCCGGCACCGCCGATCACGAGTACGGTGCGATCCGCGTTTGTGTCCCTCGCCACGGCGGATACCCTAGGCGGGCCTCAGAGATCTGCCCATAAGCTGGCCGCCACCCGGCGGCACAGGCGGATCAGGGCGCGGGAATCGCGCCGTCGGTCTCGGTCGTGGTGGTGGTCTGGGTCGCGGTGGTCGTCGTCGGTGTCGCCGTGGTGGTCGTCGTGGTCGGAAGCGCCGAGGTGGTCGTCGTCTGCGTGATCGTCGACGGACGCGTGGTGCTCGTCGTCTCGTCAGCGCCTGAGCCGCCGGCGATCACCACCAGCCCTACCAAGAGGCCGATGACGAGCGCGACGAGCAACCCGAGCATCAGCTTCGTCGAGCCGCTCATCCCGCCGGGAGGCTGGCCCGGAGGCTGGCCCATGCCGGGGGGGTAATCCGCTGGGCCACGAGGCCCTCCCGGAGGCTGCCCGTAGTCAGGTGGCCCTGACGGGGGCGGACCGTACCCGGCCTCGGGCATGTGGCGGGTCGGATCCTCGTGCACGGCGTGACGAGTCTATTGCCGCGCTGCAGCCGAACGCCGCCGCGCGCGCCTCCCACGTTCGAGGCAAGAGGACACGCGGGTGCCCGCTCCGTAGACGCCGCACGGCCTGACGCTCTATCCGCCAGGCCCCGCGAGCGCCCATGACAGGGTGCCGAGCGCCTCCTCGATGTCCCCGTCGTCGATCGTCAGCGGCGGCAGGAAGCGCAAAGTGCCGGGCGCCGGGACGTTGATGACGAGCCCGTTCTCGAGCGCCGAGCTCGCAACGTTGTCGGCGTCGATGCCGTCGGCGAGGCCAGCGGCGAGCATCAGGCCACGGCCGCGCACCAGCTCGACTCCCTCGAGCTCGGCGAGCCCGTCGCGCAAGCGGCCACCAAGCTCGCGCACGCGGCGCAGCAGCGCCGGGTCGTCGATGACGTCGAAGGCGGCGAGCGCGGCGGCGGCGGCGACGAGGCCGCCCGCGAAGGTCGAGCCGTGGTCGCCGGGACCGAGGACGTCGCCGAACTCCGGGCTCGCGACGCAGGCTCCCACCGGAAGCCCGCCACCCAACGCCTTCGCGGCGGTCATCACGTCGGGGCGCACCGGGAGCTGCTCGTAGGCCCACAGCGAACCGGTCCTCCCCATCCCCGTCTGGACCTCGTCGAGCACGAGCAGCGCGCCCGTCGAGTCGCACGCTTCGCGAGCCGCCGCCACAATCTCGTTGGAGATCGGCCAGACGCCGGCCTCGCCCTGGATCGGCTCGATCATCACGGCGGCGGCGCTCTCCCCCACCGCGGCCCGAAGCGCCTCGGCATCGTCGCGCGCGACAGCGACGAAGCCCTCGGGGAGCGGGCCGAAGAGGTCCTCGCGCGCGAGCTTCGGGGTCGCGGCGAGCGCCGCCAGGGTGCGGCCGTGAAAGGCGCCCTCCAGGACGACGACCTCGGGGCGTTCGATGCCACGGGCGTGGGCGTGCTTTCGCACCAGCTTGATCGCGCATTCGCTGGCCTCGGTCCCCGAGTTGGTCAAGAAGACGCGGCCGCCGAGGCTCGACTCCGCGATGCGCTCGGCGAGCCGCAGGCCTGGTTCGGTGTAGTACAGGTTCGACGTCCCCATGAGCCGGCCCGCCTGATCGCGGATCGCCTCGACGATCTTCGGGTGGCAATGCCCGGCGCTGTGGACCGAGACGCCGGCGAAGAAATCCAGGTACTGCCTGCCGTCGGAGTCCCACAGCCGCGCGCCCTCGCCGCGCACGAACTCGACGGGCGCGCGCTTGTAGGTCGGCATCACCCAGCGCTCGTCGAGCTGCTGCAAATCGGACAGGCTCATTGCGACGGGCAGTCCGCGGCGCTCACGGGGTCACCATGGTGCCTATTCCCTCGTCGGTGAACAGCTCGAGCAGCAGCGAGTGCGGCTCGCGGCCGTCGATGATGTGCGCCGACTGCACCCCGCCGTGGATCGCGTCGACGCAACCGCGCAGCTTCGGAACCATGCCGCCGCCGACCCCGCCGATCCGTTCCTCGACCTCGGAGATCGAGCTGCGCGAGATCCGCGACCCGGCGTCGTCGGGGTCGGCGAGCCAGCCCTCGACGTCGGTCAGGAAGATAAGCTTGTGGGCGCCGAGCCGTGCGGCGACCTTGCCGGCCGCCTCGTCGGCGTTGATGTTGTACGACGTGCCCTCGCGATCGACGCCGATCGAGGCGATCACGGGGATGAAGTCGGTTGCGATGTGGTTGAGGACGTCGACGTTGACGCGCTCGATCGAGCCCACGAACCCGACCTCCTCGGCGTTTGCGACCGGCGCGACCTCGAACAGCGTCCCGTCCTCGCCGCTGAGCCCGACCGCCGGCTGGCCGTGGCGGTTCAGCCGCAGCACGATGTCGGAGTTGACCTTGCCGAGCAGCACCATCTTCGCGACCTCGACCGTCTCCTCGTTGGTGACCCGCAGCCCGTCGACGAAGCGAACCTCCATCCCGAGGCGCTCCATGTAACGCGTGATGTCGGGCCCGCCCCCGTGGACGACGATCGGGTTGAGCCCGACGTACTTGAGCAGGACGACGTCGGTGGCGAAGGCCTCGCGCAGCTCCTCGTCGCGCATCGCGGCGCCGCCGTACTTGATCACGACGGTGCGGCCGTGGAACTCCCTGATGTAGGGAAGCGCCTCGAGCAGCGTCTCGACGTTGGTGCCGCGCGGCGCGCTCATGTCGTGTACTCCGCGTTTAGGCGCACGTACTCGCACGTCAGGTCCGAGAAGTACACGTGCGCCGAGGACTCGCCGCGGCCGAGGCGCAGCGACAGCTCGGCCTCGGGCTCGTCGCTGCCAAGGCCGGCCGCGTCGATGTGCTCGGCGCCCAGCTCGGGGAGCCGCTCGCCGGCGAGCGCCATCCCGGCCGCCTGCGCGATCCGCCCCCAGTTGGGGTCGCCGCCGGCGAGCGCGGTCTGGACCAGCGGCGAGTTGGCGATCGCCCGCGCGACGCGCTCGGCCTCCTCGGGCGTCGCGGCCTCGGTCACCTCTGCCCTGCCGACCCGCTTTGCCCCCTCGCCGTCGGCGACGATCTCGAGTGCGAGCTGCAGCAGGACGGCGTCGAGGAGCTCGGGCCGCAACTCGCGGCCCGACCCGCCGTTCGCCTGCAGCAGCACGGTGTCGTTGGTCGACATCTGGCCGTCGACGGTGATGCGCTCGAATGACGGGGCTACCGCGGCCCGAAGGGTGGCCTCGGGGTCGGTGACGACTGCGTCGGTCTGCACGAAGCACAGCATCGTCGCGAATCCCGGCTCGGTCATCCCCGCGCCCTTGGCCTGGGCGGAGACCGTCACGCCGTCGAGCTCGAGCGTGCAGAGCTTGGGGCCGCGGTCGGTGGTCATGATCGAGCGCGCGAAGTCGGCGCCACCCGCCGGGGACAGCGCCGCATGAGCGTCGGCGACGCCGCGCAGCACGTCGCCGAGCGGCAGCGGCACGCCGATCGTCCCCGTCTCGGCGACCGCGACCGCACGCGGCTCGATGCCCAGCGCCTCGGCGGCGCCGTCGCGCATCGCGACCGCGTCCCGATAGCCGCGCGCCCCCGTGGCGGCGTTCGCGTTGCCCGAGTTGACGACGGCGGCGCGGATCGAGCCCGCGTCGCACTCGTCGCGGCATACGCGTACCGGCGCCGCCGCGGCCGCGTTGCGGGTCAGCAGCAGCGCCGAGTTGACCTCGTCGGCGTCGCATGCGACCAAGCCGACGTCGGTCCTACCGCCGCCCTTGAGCCCGCAGGCAGCGCCGGCGGCGCGAAAGCCGGGCGCGAGCCGCGCGGGCTCGAGCTCCTCGACGCCGTCGGGAGGCTCCACCCAGCGGGAGCGAAAGAAGCCGGCGCCCAGGGCCTCCTGGGCTTCACGTCGGGAAACCGCGGGGTCGGCGCCACGCCGGCTCACCGCAGCCCCTCCGTCTCCGGCAGTCCGAGCATCAGGTTGAGGTTCTGGACCGCCTGCCCGGAGGCGCCCTTCCAGAGGTTGTCGATCGCCGCGAAGACGAGCACGCGGCCCGAGCGCTCGTTGACGAGGGCGTGGATGCGGCACAGGTTGGTGTCGCGGACATCGCGCACGCCCGGCGGCGTATCGACGACCTCGACGAACGCCTCGGACTCGTAACGGTCGCGGTAGAGATCGGCGAGCTCGACGTCCGAGACTGCGCGCGACGGGCGCACATAACAGCTCACGAGCTCGCCCTGGTCGAGCGGCAGCAGGTGGGGAACGAAGGTCAGCGGGGCGGCGGCTCCGAGCGCCTCGAGCTCCTGGGCGATCTCGGGCTCGTGGCGGTGCCCAGCCGTCCCGTAGGGCGTGAAGTTCTCGTCGACGCTGACGTAGTGAAGCTTGCCGTCGCCGCCCCCGCGACCGGCGCCCGACACCCCCGACGCGGCGCTGACGACCGCGTCCTCGATCAGGCCGGCCGCGGCGAGCGGCGCCAGGGCGAGCAGGGCCGCGGTCGGATAGCAGCCGGGATTGGCGACGAGGTCGGCGCCCGCGATGCGCTCGCGGTAGAGCTCGGTGAGCCCGTAGACGGCCTCGGCCGCGAGCTCGGGAGCCCCGTGGTCTCCGTACCAACGCTCGTAGTCGCCGGCGTCGCGGAGCCGGAAGTCCGCCGACAGGTCGACGACCTTGAGGCCGTGCTCGCGCAGGCGGGCGACGACCGGTGCGGATGCCCCGTGCGGGTAGGCGACGATCGCGGCGTCGCAGCCGTCCGCGGCGCCATGACCGATCTCGGTCAGCTCGAGCGGGACCCGGTAGCGCGGATAGAGCTCGTCGACGCGCGCACCGACGTCCGAGCGCGCGGTCACGCGCACGAGCTCGAGGCGCGGGTGGCGCCACACGATCTGGGCCGCGAGCGCGCCCGTGAAGCCGGACGCGCCGGCGATCAGGACCCGCGCGGCGGGGTCTCCCGAGGATCTCTGGTGCTCACTCACGCAGGGTCCCCCCGATCACGCCCAGCGCCTCGGTGATCGCGGCGCGGCGCTCCGCGACCTCCTCGTCGGTGAGCGTGCGGTCGGCGGCGCGGAACTCGAGCCCCAGAGCGAGGCTCTTGCGTCCCTCCCCGAGCTGGTCGCCGCGGTAGACGTCGAAGACCTCCGCCGAGCGCAGCAGCTCTCCCCCGCCCTCGAGCACGGCGCTCCGCACGCGCGCGGCGCTGACGTCCTCGGCGACCACGACCGCGACGTCCTGGTGGACGGCGGGATAGGAGATCACGTCGTCGTAGGACTCGCCGCCGTATGGCGACACAGCGACCAGCGCCGCGAGGTCGACCTCGAACCCGGCCGCCTGCTCGAGGTCCCAGGCACGGCAGACGAGCGGGTGCAGCTCGCCGATCCATCCAGCCGCCTCACCGTCGACCAGCACGCTTCCGGCGCGTCCTGGGTGCAGGAAGGGCTCCGTCCCGGGCTCGACGCTCAGCGGCGTGCCCAACCCTTGCGCAAGGCCTTCGAGGGCGCCCTTGAGAGCGAAGAAGTCGCCGCGCCGCGACTCGGCCTGCCAGCTCGAAGAGCGCAATGCGCCGACCGCGATGCAGGCGATGCGATGCGGCTCATAGGCCGCGGCGGGGCGGTCGCCGGCGAACTCGCCCGCCGCGACGCCCCCGAACTTCGAACCGCCGTGAGCGAGGTACGCACGCCCGGACTCGAACAGGGCAACGCGCTCGGCGCCGTGGGCGAGGTTGTAGCGCGCCGCGTCGAGCAGCGTGCCGAGCAGGGTCGTGCGCAGCTCGGAGTGCTCGATCGAAAGCGGGTTCGAGACCCTGATCGGGGCGCCGGGGGCGTCGCCCGAGCCGATCCTGAGCCTGCCCGGCATGCCCGGGTCGGTGAGGCTGAGCGTCGTGACCGCGTCGAAGCCGAGGTCGCGGACCAGGTCCTCGGCACGGCGTCGCAGCGTCTGCTCGCGGCTCAGTCGGCCCGCCTGCCCGGCCGATCCAGGAAGGGTCGCGGGAAGGTGCTCGTCATAGCCGTGGATGCGCCCGACCTCCTCGACGAGGTCGACCTCACGGCTGACGTCGTGGTGACGATCGACCGGGACCTCGGCGACGAGGTCGTCTCCCTCGCGCTCGACGCCGAACCCGAGCCGCTCGAGGTAGGTCGCGGCCCGGTCGGTTTCGATCGCCATGCCGAGCAGCTCCGCGGCGCGGCCGGCGCGCAGGCGCGGGCGATGACGCTCGGGGATCGCGGCGACGGCGTCGATCGTCTGCGGCACGAGCCTCGCGCCACAGGTTTCGACCAGCAACCGGGAGGCGATCCGCTGGGCGCGGATCGCGAGCTCGGGGTGAAGCTGCTTCTCGAAGCGGTTCGAAGCGTCGGAGCGCAGGCCGAGCTTGCGCGAGGTGCGCAGGATGTTGACTCCGTTCCAGGTCGCGACCTCGAGCAGCACGCGGGTCGTTGCCTCGGAGACCTCGGAAACCTGACCGCCCATGATCCCGGCGATTGCCGAAGGGCCGTCGCGGTCGCCGACGAGCACCGTCTCGGCGTCGAGCTCGCGCTCGGCTCCATCGAGGGTCGTCATCGTCTCGGAGTCGCGCGCGGCCCGCACGATCAGCTCCCCGCCCGGGACCTTGTCGAGGTCGAAGGCGTGCAGCGGCTGAGCCGTCAGCAGCATCACGTAGTTGGTGACGTCGACGACGTTGTTGATCGGGCGCTGACCGGCCGCCATCAGCCGCGCCTTGAGCCACGGCGGCGACGGCCCGACCTCGACCTCGGTGAAGACCCTGGCGGTGAACCGCGGGCACAGCTCGGGCACCTCGACTCTGACCGATGCGTAGTCCGCGGCCGTGCCCTCGCCCGTCGCCTCGGCGTCCTCGCTCCACGGCGGGTCGGCGAGCGGCGCCGCGGTGACGGCGTGGACCTCGCGCGCGACCCCGTAGACGCCGAAGCAGTCGACGCGGTTGGAGTTGACCTCGAGCTCGAGCACGGACTCTGGGATGGCGAGCACCTCGCTCAGCGGTGTACCGGGTGCCAAGCCCGCGGCTCCCGGACGCGTAGCGGAGGATGCCGCAGGCAGCAGCTCGATGATTCCGGCCGCGTCGTCGCCGATCTCAAGCTCGGCCTCCGAGAGGATCATGCCGTCGGAGACGACGCCGCGCAGCTTGGCCTGGCCGAGCTTCTGACCGCCCGGCATCGTCGCGCCGGGAAGCGCGACCGCCACCGTCTGGCCCGCAGCGACGTTGGGCGCCCCACAGACGATCGTCCGCGTCTCGCCTCCGGTATCGACCTCGCATACGCTGAGCCGGTCGGCGTCGGGGTGGCGCTCAACCGAGGCGACCTTGCCGATCACGAACCCGTCGGCGGCCGGCGGCCCGACGTGGGAGATCCGCTCGACCTCGGTGCTGCGCAGGGCGAGCAGCGCCGCGAGCTCGTCGGCGGCGAGCTCGGGGTCGCAGTACTCGCGCAGCCACGAGGACGGGACCCTCATGAGAACTGCCCCAGCACGCGGACGTCGTTCTCGAAGAACTTGCGCAGGTCTGGGACGCCGTGCTTGAGCATCGCGATGCGCTCGATGCCCATCCCGAAGGCAAAGCCCCGAACGCGGTCGGCGTCGTAGCCGCGCTCGCGCACGAAGCCGAAGACGTTGGGGTCGACCATCCCCGATCCGAGGATTTCGATCCAGCCGGTGCCCTTGCACAGCGGGTCGCGCGGGCCGCCGGGCAACCGGCCCGAGCCGCCGCAGGCAAAGCACGAGACGTCGACTTCCACGCTCGGCTCGGTAAAGGGGAAGAAGCCGGGCCGAAAGCGCGTCTGGCGCTCGGGGCCGAAGATCGCGCGCGCGAACTCGTCGAGCGTTCCCTTGAGGTCGGCGAGCGTGATGCCCTCGCCGACCGCGAGACCCTCGATCTGGTGGAACATCGGGCTGTGGGTGGCGTCGAATGGATCGCTGCGATAGCAGCGACCGGGCACGACGATGAAGATCGGCGGCTGCTGGGCCTCCATCGCGCGGACCTGCATCGGGGAGGTGTGGGTGCGCAGGACGACGTCCTCGGGACCCGGGGGAAGCAAGCCGGCTGCGGCGGCACCCTGCGTCCCGAGCCGGGGGGCTGAATCCCCGCCGCCGGCGTTTTCCGCTTCGCGTCCGGGGGTCGCCGGGTCGGCGTCGATCCGCAGGTCCGAACGTAACGTCGCGGGATCGACGTAGAACGTGTCCTGCGCCATCCGCGCCGGATGGCCCGGGGGGTGATTGAGCGCGGTGAAGTTGTAGAAGTCGAGCTCGACCTCGGGGCCCTCCATGACGCGATAGCCGAGGCCGATGAAAACGTCCTCGATCTCGCGCAACGTCCGCGCGAGCAGGTTGCGCGCCCCCGGTCGCAGCGACGGCGAGCCGGGGAGCGTGACGTCGATCGCATCACTGGCCAGATGCTCGTCGAGGTCCGCCGCCTCGAGCGCGGCGCGGCGCGCATCGAGCAGCGCCTCGAGCGCCTGACGGGCCTCGTTTCCGGCCGCGCCCGCCCGCCCGCGCTCCTCAGCGGGCAGGTCCCGAATGCCGCGCAGGATCATCGTCAACTCCGCCTTGCGGCCGAGATGGCGCACGCGCAGCGTCTCGAGCGCGTCGAGGTCCGAGGCCGAGGAGATCTCGGCCTCGGCGCCACGTCGAAGCTCCTCGATCCGCTCAACCACCGCTGACCTCCGACGATATCCGCTGCAGGGCGATCGCCGCCGCCGCGGCGACGTTAAGGGACTCGGCGCCGTCGGGGCGCAGGGGGATGGTGAGCCGGTGGTCGCAGCGGCCAAGGATCTCGGCCGGCAGGCCCGCACGCTCGGCGCCGAGTGCGAGCGTGAGCGAACTGGGCTGGGTACGGCGAGGTTCGGGCGCGTCGGATTTCGGCTGAGCTGGCGGCGACCCGGCAACCCCAACATGGCGGGTTTCACTGACATATTCACAACAACCCGCCAGCTCGCCGATCGGCCGGCCGCCGTGAGCCACGAGCGCGATGCGAGGCCTGGGCGTGTCCTCGAAGCCCGCCCGCGCGAGCGGCTGGCCGAAGATCGAGCCCATCGTGGCGCGGACCGCCTTCGGCGAGTAAGGGTCGGCGCAGTCGGGTCCAAGGATGACCGTCCCCTCCACCAGCGCGTGAGCCATCCGCACGATCGCCCCCACATTGCCGGGATCTGCGACCCCGTGTAGGTAGACGCAGATCGGCCCCCTGATCTCGGCCCACGCCTGCCGCCACACCGCGATCGCGCGCGTCCCGGACCCCAGCGCCGAGGCGGACGCGAGCACGCTCGCGCTCACCTCCTCCCCACCCAGCCGCTCTCCGTCGAGAGTCAGCAACGCGACCGGCTCGACCCCCGCCGCCAACCCGGCCGCGAGCAGGTCCTCGCCCTCGGTCACGAACAGCCCCTCGCGCTCACGATGACGCCGCTGGGCGAGCTTGCGCACCAGCTTCAGCTTCTCGTTCGACTTGCTCGTGATCACGTCGATCATCTCAATTGGTTGGTCGATGGTCGTGGCACAAAAAAGGGCGGACCGCCTTTCGCTGTCCGCCCGGGAGTCTTCGGTATGTCGGCCGCGCCTAGGTGGCGGCCCCCTCCCGGGCTAGCTCGGCAAATCGGCGAAACGCCTCGGGATCGCGGACAGCGACGTCGGCGAGCATCTTCCGGTTCACCTCGACGCCGGACTGCTTGAGCCCGTGGACGAGCTCGGAGTAGCTGAGCCCCTCCTGGCGCGCCGCGGCGTTGATGCGCACGATCCACAGCCTGCGAAAGTCGCGCTTGCGGTTGCGGCGATCGCGGTAGGCGTAGCGGCCCGAGCGCATCAGCTGCTCGTTGGCGAAGCGGTAGCTCGAGTGCTTGCGCCCGTAGTAGCCGCGCGCCTCCTTGAGCGTCTTCTTGCGCCGCTTGCGGCGGGCGACGGCGTTGGTCGCGCGGCTCACTTGCGCCCCTTGCCGGCCAGTAGCGTGCGCACGCGCTCGGAATCCTGCGGCGCGATCTCGACCGGTCGCCTGAAGCCCCGCTTGCGCTTCGGCGACTTCTTCTCGAGGATGTGGCTCGAGTACGCGCGGCGTCCGCGCAGCTTGCCCTTGGCGGTCTTCCTAAAGCGCTTCTTCGCACCCGAGTGGGTTTTCATCTTCGGCATGAGACGGAGTATTGAAGCAGGCGGCAGCCCTGTTCAGAGGCTTGACGCCCATGGCGCGGTCAGCGTGGTCAGCATGCTCAGCGATGGAGCACCGTAGCGCAGCCTTCTGTGCAGGGCGCGGAACGGCAGCAACGGGTTGTTGCCGCTCTCGAGCTTCGCCCGGAAGTCCAGCAGGCTGTCGTGGTGCTCGATCTGGTTGCGCCACAGCGCGAAACGATCTCTGCTCGCATCGTTGATGCCGGGCTCGGTGGACACGGCGACCTTGTACCCGGCCTCGTCGACCAAGCGGCGGTCGCGGGGCCCGAACAACCCGGCCGGATAGCTGAACGCCTCGATCGGCCGCTCGAGGCGCGACTCCAGCACAGCCTTGCTCGTCGATATCTCCTCCCGCGCTCGCTCGTCGTCGAGGGTCAGCAGGTTCGGGTGCGTGACGCTGTGCGCCTCGAAGCGCAGCGGCGAGTCGCGGTCGAGGCGGACGACGTCCTCCCACGAGATCAACGGGGGCATCTGCTTGTACCACTCGTAGGTGAGGTCCCCGTCCAGGGCCCCGGTGACCACGAAGACGGTCGCACGAAAGCCCAGCTCGGCGAGGATCGGCATCGCGTTCTCGACGACGTCGAGATGGCCGTCGTCGAACGACAGGCCCACGACGCGGTCCAACGACTCGCCGCTGCGCAGCAGCCTCCCGGCCTCGGCGACGTCGACGACCCGCCAGCCGCTCGCGGCCAGAAAGTCCATCTGTGCTCGAAATCGCTGCGGCGTCACCCCGAGGGGATCGCGGTCCGGCGTCACACGGTGATAGAAGAGCACCCGGAGCCCAGGGGCGGGCGGGCGGCCGCGGGTGCGCGCGAGCCAGGCCAGGGAGTGGGCTCGTGTGTACAGCCCCTTAACCGGATAAACCCAAGACGGCAGCAATCGGAGCCGCTCACGTGACGGATCGACCATCCACACAGTCTCCCAAGTCCGCGGACGAATGCGATGCGCAGGCCCCGGTGATCGAGCTCGCGCGCCTCGTCGACGCCGCCGCCGGGGGGGGTGTGCTGGTCTTCGGGTCACCGCCGCCGGACGGGCGTGACCTCGACCTCCTCGTGCGCCGGCCGCAGGAGGACACGATCGCATCGCGCCTCACGACGGAGGGCCTGAGCAGAAGGGGAGTGCAGTGGGCCGCCTTTCGCAACTGCACCGCGGTCGGCGTCGATCTCATTCCCGCCGCGGACTGGAAACTGCCGCCGGCGGAGCTCGCAGCCCTATTCGAGGAGGCGGCGGCCGTACCCGGGTTCCGACACCTCGTCGCTCCCGCTCCTCATCACGCGCTGCTGATCGCGGCCCGGCGCGTGGCGCGTGCCGGGAGCTGCGATGCTCGGCTGCGCAGCCGAATCGCCGCATCGTTACGCGACGCGCCTTCAGCCTGGCGGGATGCGGAGCAGCGGGCGCCGGCGTGGAATGCGGTCGAGGATCTGGCCCTGCTGCGCGAGCTCTACGAGGAAGGCACGGCGCCCGGGAACATGGCGAGAGCGCGAGCGATCGCCAACCGCATGCTGTCTTCATCCGGGCGACAACGTCGCCGTGCAGCCGCCCGGACGCTGCGGCGCCTGACCGGTCGGCCGGCGATCGTCGCGCTCTCGGGACTCGACGGGGCCGGCAAGAGCTTCCAGGCCGTGCGCCTCCAGAGTGCGCTCGAGCGCCTCGGCTACCGGGCCGTCGTCGTCTGGCCGGCCGCCAGCAACGTCATCTACCAGGCCAACCCGGCGCTCAAGCGGCGGCTCCGGGCCATTCTCGACAGGCTCGGCAGCCGTGGCGAGGGCGAACGGGCGAAGGCTCCAGCCCCCGCCGCCGGCGAGCCGTGGGTCGAGCCGATGCCCCGCCAGAGCGCGCCGCTGACCCATGTGCTTGCGGCGCTCGTGGCGCTCGCGCAGGCCTGGTCGTTCCGGCGCGGCTCCGCCCGGGCGGAGCGGCGGATCGATGTCGTGATCTACGACCGCTACGTGCTCGACTCGATCGTCTATCTGCGTCAGCGCTGGGGTGACGGTCGCGCGTTACCGCTCCAGAGCACGCTGATCCGTCGTCTCGCGCGCCGGCCCAGCCGCGCCTTTCTGCTCGACCTTCCGCCCGAGGTCGCCTATGCGCGCAAGCAGGACTACCCGGTCGACAACCTCCGCGAGCGCGCCACCCTTTACCACCAGCTGTACCCGGCCCTGGGGGTGCGGCGCCTCGACGGGCAGCGTAGCCGCGAGGAGCTTTGCGCCGAAATCGCCCGCGAGGTCTGGGAGGCGCTCGACTGAGCCGACTCAACCGGCGGAGCGCGTCAGGATTCGACGCGCGCGCCCGAGCTTTCGCCCCAGCGCGACGACGGGCAACGGGTCGCGCGCGGAGAAGACGGCGTGGGTCGTGCCGCGATGTGGGCGCAGCACGTCGAGGGCGGTTCGCCAATCGCCCCCGAGGATCGCCGCGCCGAGCAGCGCCAGATCGCGCTCCTCGGAGCGGAAGCGCGCTCCGACCCGATAGGGGCCGAGCAGCGGTGGGCAGTCGAGCAGGAGGTCGGCCCAGATCGCGGGCAGGTTCACTCCGGCGGCGACGGCGAGCGCCAGCGAGCCGTACATGCGGGGGTTGAGATCGATCAGGTAGCTCGTCTGCTGCGAGCGGATGAACTGCGCCTGGAAGATCCCGCTCCATCCCAGCGCGGCGATCAGCCGGGCCACCCCCGCCTCGAGCGCCGCATCGGGGGGAACGGTCTGGGCGAACGCGCTTATCCCGCACCCCGGGGGGAAGATCCGTCGCGAGACCTGATGGGTCGCCGCCACGACCTCGCCCCGCCACGAAACGCCGCATACGGCTGTCAGCTCACCCTCCAGGGCCGGCTGGACGAGAGCAACCCCGCCGGGCACGGCGGCAACCGCATCGAGCAATTGTGCCCGGCTGGTGACGTGGCGCACGGGAGAGGCGACGAAGCCTCCCTCCTGCGTGGGAGTGCGCGTACGTGGAGCCTTGACTACGGCCGGAAGCGGAAATGAGGGGTCCGACTCGAGCTCGGCGCGGGTGGTCGGCGTGGTCGCGGGCGCTGCGAGGCCCGCTTCAGCGGCCAGCCGGCCGAGCTCGACCTTGTCCGTGGCGCGACGCACCGTCTCGGGGTCCATCGTCCCCAGGGCCGTTTGGGGCGGGAAGGCGTCGCGGGCGTCGGCCAGCGCCACCAGGCCGACCTCGGTTCCCGGCATAACCGCGGTGACGGCGAGCTGTTCCGCGGCGCGCGCGAGCGCCGCCACGTAGCCATCGCGATCGCGCGCGGGATCGGGCACCTCGACGACGCCGGCGCGGGCCCGTGAGCGCCACGAGTACGCGTCGCGGCCGGTGACCGCGATCCAGGGCGCATACCCGGCGCCGCGCAGTGCCCGCACCGCGGCCAGGACGGCGTAAGCGGGGGCGTCCTCCGTTACGAGGAGCCGCGGCTCGGAGGCCGGGGTCGGCAACTCTCAGTAGGTTGGGGGCGCCATGTCGAGAACCTGCGTCGTGGACGCTAACGCAGGGATCAGCGGACGGCCGACGGCGTGAGCCCTGAGTTCGAATCCGCGCCGGCAGAGCCCGCCGGCCGCGGCTCGATCGGTCGCGGCTCGGCGCTCCTGTTCGCTGCTCGTCTGGCCGGAAACGCGGGCTTCTTCGTTTCCGTGCTCATCGTCGCCCGCTCCTTGGGACCCAGCGGGCGCGGGGCGATGGCATTCATCACCGTGACCGCGCTCGTGGTAGCCCGCGTGATGAAGGTCGGCATCAGCCAGGCGACGACGGTCTTCGCGGCGCAGCGGCACGAGCATCGCCCCGTGCTGCTTTCGAATCTCATCACCTACTCGATCGCGAGCTCGTTTGCCGGAGCGGCGCTGGTCTGCGGGGTTCTGCTCGCCGCCTCCGGCATCCGGCCGGCCAGCATCGGGCCCACGGAGCTCGGCATCCTGCTCGCCGGCTGCGTCGGAGGATCGCTATGGGACGAGTCCTTCCTGCTCGGGTGCGGTCGCATGCGCGCGCTATCGGTGCGAATCGCAATGGGCGGATGGATCCACGCCGTCGCGATGGGCGCCACGGCGCTGATCTTCGGGCTTCAGGTGCCGACGGCCGCCGCGGCCTGGGCAACGGCGCAGACGACGATCGGGCTACTGTTCCAGGGTGGCCCGCTGCGCCAGTTTGGTCTGGTGCGGCCCAGCTTTAGCCTCCTGCGCGAGATGCTGAGCTTCGGCAGCCGCGCCTGGGTCGGCACCCTGTCGTCGCTGCTGAATGCCCGCTTCGACCAGATCCTGATGGCGTTCATCGCCACACAGGCCGCCCTCGGCATCTATGCGGTGGCGGTCAACGCCTCGGAGATCCTGCTCTACGTGCCGGCGGCGATCGCCGCGGCGATGCTGCCGGCGATCTCCTCCGAGAACCGCGGGCTCGACAGCGAACGCACGCTGCGCATCCTGCGCGCCGCAACGCTGATCAGCCTGATCGCCGTCATCGCGGCGGCCGCCGTCGCGCCGCTGTTGATCCCGGTCGTCTTCGGCGAGCCGTTTCGACCCTCGGTGATCCCGTTCCTGTGGCTGCTGCCGGGCGCGATCGGCTACTCGGCGATGAGCGTCACCAACGCTGCCTTGCTGGCCGCGGGCTCCCCTGGGCGCTCCTCAATCGGGCCGTTGGTCTCGCTCGTCGCGAGCATCGTGCTCGACGTGGCACTGATCCCGCCCTTCGGCGCGTCGGGTGCCGCCGCCGCGGCAACCGCCGCCTTCACGCTGGGCGGCATCACGGGAGTCGTTCTGTATCGCCGCTCTGTGAGCTTCGCCTGGCCCGAGCTGATTCCGCGCCCTGACGATCTCCGCGAACTGTTGTCCTTCGCGTCTGGCCTGGTGCGTCGCGGGCGGGCGACCTGAGGGCCCGGCGGACGGGCGAACCTAGCGCGGCGGTCAACGGCCCCGCCGCAGCACGGGGCGCAGGCGCTCGTAGCCCCCGGCGACGGGACGCGAGCGCCTAAGCGCGGCGTAGCGCCCCGAGGCCTTGAAGGCAAAGCGCCAGCCGACATCGGCGGGGAAGATCGGGGTTCGCGAGCGCGACAACGGGCCGTCCTCCCACTCCAGCGCGAAGGCCTCAGCGAAGCCGGCCTCGCGCGCCGCTCGCCGCGCCGTCTCGCTGCTGCGCCCGTAGGGGTAGGCGAGGTAGCGAGGCGGGCGTCCCAGCATCTCCTCGATGCGTCCGACCGAGAGTCGCAGGTCCTCGCGGACCTCGCGCTCGCTCGCCCGCGACAGGTCGATGTGCCGGTGACCGTGGCTTTCCACCTCGAAGCCGCGACCGCTCAGCTCCACTAGCTCCTCATCGCTCATCAGGTCAAGCTCGAGGTCGGACTCCGGATCCCAGCGGTTGCGGTCCCCCAGCCATGCGGTCGGCGCGAACACCGTCGCCACGAAGCCGTGGCGCTCGAGCACCGGCGCCGCGCGCGTGAGCACGCTTCGGTACGCGTCGTCAAACGTGATCGCGACCCGCGGCGGCCCCCCGGACGGCGCCTCGCAGACGATCTGGTCCAGGCTCACGACCCGGCGGCGGCGGGCCAGGAAGCCCATCTGGGCCTCGAAGGTGCCCGGCGAGACGAACGTGTTGCGCAGTGCAGCGCCCTGCGGGGTCGGGGCGACGGCGTGGTAGGCGAGGACGACGCTGCGCGCGCTCATCTCGTCCAGCGGCGCCGCCGGCGCGCCAGCGAACCGGCGACGGCGTCCGCCGCCCGGGCCGGACGTGAGCGCCGCCACGGCACGTACCGGGACGACGTCTTGAGCGCGAACAGCCGCGAGCCGTCGCTGGGATGGACAGTGACGCGCTCGAGCGCCATCCTGCCGAACCCCCGGCCGAGCCCGAACCCGGCCTCGAAGCCGGCCGCCGCGACGGCGTCACGCGCCTGCGGCGAGCTGCTGCCGAACGGGTAGGCGAAGTGGCGCGGGCGCGCTCCCAGAAGGTCCTCGAGGGTCCGTGCCGAGGCCTCGATGTCCTCGCGGGCGGTCGCGGCATCGGCGCGCCCGAGGTCGATGTGGGCGTGTCCGTGGCTGGCGATCTCGAAGCCGTCGGCGTCGAGCTCGGCGAGCTGGTCGCCGGTCATGACCGAAAGCGGCGTTTGCGCGGCGTCCCAGCGGTTGCGATCGCCGATCCACTTCGTCGGCACGAAGATCGCCGCCGGTAGCCCCAACCGGCGCAGCACCGGCACCGCGTCGGTGAGCACGCTTTCGTAAGCGTCGTCGAACGTGATCGCCACGCCCGCCGCGCCGGCGGCGGCCTGCTCCAGGCTCACCACCTCCCGGCGGCGGGCCAGGAAGCCCATCTGGGCCTCGAACGCCGCAGCGGGGACGAACGCGCTGTGCAGAGGCTCCCCCCGGGAGACCGTGCCGATCGCGTGATAGGTGAGGATCGCCGGCTCGTTCCGCATGACCGGACGCCATCCTAAGGTCCCCCGATGGCGCCGCAACCGATCGACTACTCCGTCGTCGTGCCGACCCTCGGCGGGCGCGCCACGCTGTCGCGCTGCCTGGGCTGCGTCGCGGCCCAGACGCGGCTCCCGGCCGAGGTCATCGTCGTCGCGGTCGAAGGCGCCTCGGTGGACATTCCGGCGGGGGTCCGGCTCCTCTACCGCCCCGCCTCGACGTCGGGCCAGCGCAACGCCGGCGCCAGGCTCGCCTCGACGCCGGTCGTCTTGTTCGTCGACGACGACGTGCTGCTCGATCCCGACTTCGGCGAGGCGATGCTCGCGGTCTGGGAGCGCACCGGAATCGAGAACGTCGCCGGCGTGGTGGGCACGATCCCCAAGGCCTGGGAGCTGCGGCTCTCGCGCCGGATCCTGCGCGCGGCACTCGGGCAGTCGCACGTCGCCCTGCTGCGGCGTCGCAGGACGCGGCTGATGGCCGGCGGGAACATCGCCTTCGTCGCGGCCCCCCGCGAGGACGAGGACGTGGAGTTCGCCGGGACCGCGTGCGTCTCCTACCGTCGCGACCTGGTCCTCGAGGGGCCGTTCGACGAGCCCGTGGGCGGCTACGTGCTGGGCGAGGACCTCGACATGTCTGCACGTGCCGCCCGGCGCGGCCGTCTGATCCACACTCCGCGCGCCCGTGCCCGGCTCGAGAAGGTGACCAGGGGCCTGCGCGACGATGCGTCGGGGGCCCTGCAGCGTGGCCGCCTCTACGCGTTTTACCGTGGCCGATACTGCGCCCCGGGCGTGATCGGGCGCCTGGCCTGGGAATGGGCAAACTTCGGCGAGCTCGCGATCCTGGTGGCGAAGTCGATGCGGCGGCGCGACCCGAAGATCGCGGGCGCCTATCTCGCCGGCCTGCACGAGGCCCGAGCCCGGCTGAGCGCCGAGAGCGTGACGGGGGAGTGGCGGTGAAGCTCGCCTACACCGCGGTGATTCCCACCAAGGACCGGCCCGAGCGCGCGCGGGCCGCGGTCGAGGGGCTCATGAAGCAGACACGGCACCCGCAGCGGATCGTCGTCGTCGACGCGAGCGAGCCGCCGTTCGAGCTGACCGATGACGTGCGCGATGCGGCCCGGGACGCGGGGGTTGAGCTCGTCGTCGTGCAAGCGCCGCCCTCGACGGCGGGCCAGCGCAACCGCGGCGTGGAGCGTGCCGAAACCCCGATCGTGCTGCTGCTCGACGACGACGTGTCTCTGCAACCGGATTACGTAGACGTTCTCTTGGGACGCTGGGAGCGCGCCGGCATCGAGGCGTTCGGGGCGATCGTCGGAACGCCTGAGGTCGTGCCGCCCCAGGGCCGGCTCGCGCGGGCCTTGCGCCGAATGCTCATGCTCCACTACCAGGCCCCGCACGGTGAGGCCACGACCTTCCGCCGCTCACGCAAGCTGCGCTTGGTGGCGAGACCGCGCCACGACGTCGCGGTGCCGGCGTGCGGCGCCGGTTACGGCCTCTTTCGGACCGACCTGATGCGCCGCCACCCGTTCGATGAGCGATTTCCCGGCTACGCGCCCGGAGAGGACCTCGAGATGTCGAGCCGCCTCGCCGCCGACGCGCCCATCCTGCAGATGCCATCGGTGCGCTACCTGCACGAGTGGGACCCTCGAGAGCGCGAATCGCCGGTCCGCTGGCACCAGCGCGGCAGGCGCGAGACGTACTTCCGGCTGCTGCACCTCGATGCCTCGCCGCTCAGCCGGGCTGCCTTCGGACTGTCCTTGATCGCGGAGACCGCCGTGGCCGCCGCCGCCTCGCTACGCGAACGCGATCGGGGTCATGTGGTGGGCTTCGTTCGCGGCGCGCTCGAGACCCTGCGCGAGCGCGATTAGCCGCCTACGAGAGCGCCGCCCGCAATTCTGAGACCACGAGCTCGACCTGGTCGCCGCTCAGCGAGGGGAAGAATGGCAGCGCGATATGGCGCTCGGCGAACTCCTCGGCCCGCGGGCGAGCGCCGTGAGGCCCATCCTGGCGGCGCTCCCCGATCGCAGCCTCGACGGCATCGACGTCGATGTTGAGGTCGCGCGGACCGGCGATGTCGGCGAAGACCGGCGTCACACCCGTGTAGAGGACGGCGTTGACCGTCGCGACGAAGGTCTGGGAGGGGACGATGACCTCGTCGCCCGCGCCGACGCCCGCGGCGATGCAGGCGAGGTGGAGCGCCGCCGTACCGCTGGAGAGCGCGAGCACGTGCTCGACCCCGAGATGCTCGGCGAACTCGCGCTCGAAGGCCTCGGTGCGCGGGCCCATGCTCAGCCAGCCCGAGCACAGCACCTCGGCGACCGCGTCGGCGTCGTCCTGCTCGATTCGAATGTCGAAGGGGGATCCGGGTCTCGCCCTGCGCCCCGCTCAAGCGCGCTCCGGCCTAGGCGTCCGAGGCGGCGTCCGCGGCGTCGGCGGCGTCGGCGCCGTCCTCGGACGCGCCGGCGGCTCGCGTGGGGGCCACCAGCATGTGCATGTTGCGGCCCTCCTGCTCGGGCTCCTGCTCGACCACGGCGATCTCCCCGAGATCCTCGAAGAGGCGATACAGGAGCTTGCGGCCACGATCCGGATAGGCCTGCTCGCGGCCACGGAACATGATCGTCACCTTGACCTTGTCGCCGCCGCGCAGGAAGCGCTCGACGTGACCCTTCTTGGTCTCGTAGTCGTGGTCGGCGATCTTCGGGCGCAACTTGATCTCGCGCACGTTGATCTGCTGTTGATGCTTGCGGGCGGCCTTGGCGCGCTGTTCCTGCTCGTACTTGAACTTCGAGTAGTCGAGCAGCCGGCACACCGGCGGCTTGGCCTGCTCGGCGACCACGACGAGGTCGAGGTCGGCCTCGCGGGCCCGCGACAAAGCATCCTCACGCGACAGGATCCCGATCTGCTCGCCGTCGGGGCCGACGAGCCGCACCTCGGCATCCTGGATCCGCTCGTTGATCCGGGTCGTGTCCCGCTCGGGCGGGCGCCGATCGAACCTGCGCGGGATCGGCACTATCGAGAGGCGCGGGGGTGGCTCAAGCTACGGGCGGGTGGCGAACGCCACCGGAAGGGAAAGCGGGGGCACGCGGCAGCTCAAACGCGCTGCGTGGTTCTCGTGCCCGGCATCGCGGGGCAGTATAGACGCCGTCACCGCGCCGACCGCGATGTGATGCGCTCGAGGGTGCCGCTCACGAACTCGTCCGCCGGCATCGACCCGAGGTCGCCTTCGTCGTGCGAGCGCACGGCGACCGAGGCGTCGGATTGCTCGCGATCGCCGACGACGAGCATGTACGGCGCGCGCGCCAGCTCGGCGTCACGGATCTTCTTGCCGACCGACTCCGAGCGCGAGTCCACCCGGGCGCGGATCCCTGCCTCGCGCAGCCGATCGGAGACGCCCTCGGCGTACGCGACGTTGCCGTCGTTGACCGCCAGCACGACCACCTGCACCGGCGCGAGCCAGAGAGGAAAGCGCCCCCCGTAGTGCTCGATCAGGACGCCGACGAAGCGCTCCATCGAGCCCAGCAGCGCGCGGTGGATCAGCACCGGCCGATGCTCGGCGTTGTCGTCACCCTGATAGCTGAGGTCGAAGCGCTCCGGCATCTGGAAGTCGAGCTGGCAGGTCCCGCACTGCCACGAGCGACCGAGGCCGTCGGTTATGTGGAAGTCGATCTTGGGGCCGTAGAAGGTGCCCTCGCCCGGGCTGATGTCGAAGTCGCGACCCTGACGCTCGAGCGCGTCGCGCAGGGCGCCCTCGGCCTGCTCCCACTGCTCGTCGGTTCCCATCGACTTCTCGGGCCGGGTCGACAGCTCGACCCGCACGTCCGCGAACCCGAACGTCGAGTACAGCTCGTCGATCGCCCGGCAGATGTCGTCGATCTCGTCCGTCATCTGGTCGGGGGTGCAGTAGACGTGGGCGTCGTCCTGGACGAAGGTGCGCACGCGCAGCAGACCGTGCAACACCCCCTCGCGCTCGAAGCGCGAGACCTGGCCGAACTCGGCGAACCGCAGCGGCAGGTCGCGGTACGAGTGCCGCTGCGAGGCGTAGACCAGGCAGGCGCCGGGGCAGTTCATCGGCTTGAGCGCGAAGCGCCGCTCGTCACCGCGCTGGCGCTCGGCGGGCTCGGCGAAGAACATGTTCTCGCGGTAGTTCTCGTAATGGCCCGAGCGGTGCCACAGCTCCTCGTCGAGCACGTGCGGCGTCCGGATCTCCTCGTAGCCGCGCTTGGTGAGCTGCTCGCGGACCTCGGCCTGGACTCGTTCGAGCAGCACCGTCCCGTTGGGGAGCCAGAAAGGCATCCCCGGCGCCTCGGGCAACAGGGTGAAGAGGCCGAGCTCAGGGCCCAGCTTGCGATGGTCGCGGGCGCGCGCCTGCTCGAGGCGCTCGACGTGGGTGGCGAGGTCCTTGGTGGAGAAGAAGGCCGTGCCGTAGATCCGCGTCAGCATCTGGCGCGTCTCGTCGCCGCGCCAGTAGGCGCCGGCGAGGCTGTTGAGCTTGAAGGCGGCGATCCGGCCCGTCGAGGGACCGTGGGGGCCACGGCAGAGGTCCTCGAAGGGGCCGTTTCGATACAGCGAGACGCTGTCGACGCCCTCGTCGTGCACCAGGTCCTCGATCAGCTCGACCTTGTAGGGCTGGTACTCGTCGCGGAACTTCTCGAGCGCGTCGGCGACGGCCAGCTCGCGGCGTTCGAACGCCTCGTCGGCGTCGATGTGCGCCCGCATTCGCTCCTCGATCGCGGCGAGGTCGTCGGGGCCGGGGCTGACGCCCTCGGGGAACTCGAAGTCGTAGTAGAAGCCGTTCTCGATCGGGGGGCCGATCGAGACCTTCGTCCCGGGCCACAGCTCCACCACAGCGGTGGCCATCACGTGGGCGGCGTCGTGGCGCAGTACGTCGAGGGCCCCGTTGCTCTTTGCTGTCAGGATCTCGATCGACTCGCCGTCGCCAAGCGGCGCCGAGAGGTCACGGACCTCGCCGTCGACGCGCAGCGCGAGCGCATCGCGGGCTAGCCCGGGGCCGATCGCGCCCGCCGCGTCGGCGCCGGTCGCGCCGTCGGCGAGCTCGAGCGGGGAGCCGTCGGGGAGTGTGACCGTCAGGTCAGCCATTTGCGCGACCATGCTACGCATGAGGCGAGCTGTTCAGGCACCGGATCTGGCCGACCTCTAGTCGGCGCCGACGAGCCACAGGCGGTACGGCTCGACGCGCTTGACGAGCTCGGCTCCCGCATACGGCGGGCTCGGACCGGCGCGACCGGTGATCACGTGGCGAACCCCGTCGGGCGGCCGGCCGGAGCGCGGCTCTCCTCCCCCGGGCCCGACGATCAGCTCGACGACGCCGCGCAGCTCCCAGTCGATGAACTCCTCCGCGTGCTCATCGACGATCTGGGCCTCGGGCGCCAGCACGAGCACCGGCTCGTCGATGACCGCCGAGCGCAGCAGCGCGAGCCCGGGCGAGTAGTCGCGCGGCCCGACCGGCGCGTTGGCCAGCGCGAGCAGGCTCGAGAAGCCGGCGCCAAGCACGAAGACGACTCCGAGCAGGGCGCCGGCGCGCGCCGGGACCACGGCGCGGCGGGCTGCCGCGGGCCCGGTCGCGAGCAGCTCGCGCACCGGAATCAGGGTCGCGAGCGGAGCGATCATCAGGGTTGCCTTGGCGGCGGTGTAGGGCGTGCTCGCGGCCCGCGCCGCGAGGTAGACGGCGAGCGCCGCGACGAGGGCGGCCGGCAGCGCGGTCTCGCCGCGGCCTAACCAGCGCAGCAGGCCGATGAGGAGCGCCAGCGCTCCGAGCAGGGCGCAGGCGTAGAAGAAGGCGGAGGGAGCAGCGCCGGCGCCGGGGTCGAGCCTGAAGTCCCCGGTCGGCCAAACGCCCAGCACCTCGAGCGGAGAGATCTCCCCGAAGAGGTTGCCGAGCTGGTTGTCGAACACGACGCCGGCGCCGGAGTCAGCGTCCGTTGTGGCGTCGCGGTCCTTCGCCGCGCGTGCCCGGGTTGTGTCCTCTCCTCGCGCCGGCGCGACCCCCGCCACCGGTGTCCGATCCGGCCTTTCAGCCCGTGCTACGTCAACCGCGGTGCCACGAAACTCGACCATTCGCCCGAGCTCGGGCGCGACGCCGACGACGAGCACGGCTGTCGCAACGACGGCGGGAACGAGGGCGTGCCGGATCATCACCCCCGCCCCGCGCCCCGATCTGCGCCCGCGGATCAGCTCAGCGGCGGCAAACAGCACCGCCGTCGCGGCCAGCCACGCGAGCCCCGGCGCGCTGTAGGCGTAGACCGATCCGATCGCGATCAGGCCCAGCGGGACGGCGACCAACACGCCGCGGCGGCCGTGAGCTCCGAGCCTGCCGCGCGCCAGCTCGTGCAGGCAGATCGCGAATGCGAGCACGAACAGGGCCTGGAGCAGTTCCTTGGGAAGTCCCTGGGCGAGATAGGACGCAGCCAGATATGGCAGGCCGACGAGCGCCGCGCCGATCGCGCGCTGCAGCCCTGCCAGCTCGCGCAACACCGCCAGCGCGGTCAGCGCCGCGAGCACCGGGACCGCGATCGTGATCCCGCTGAAGGCGCTGACGAGGTTTCCGCCGTTGACCGTCGCCAGCGCCGCCGCGAGCGAGTGCGGTCCGACCGGATAGCCGTTGCCGAACAGGTCGGGCTGGGGACGGTTCGAGTCGACGAGCCAGTCGGCGGCGAACAGCTGCTGGCCCATGTCGGGGTTGAAGCTCGTCCCGAGAACGCCGAAGTGACCCTCGACGAAGAACGGGATCGAGACCCCCACGAGCGCCAGGGCAGCGGCTGGGATCCCCTCGCGAAGGGCCTCCGACAGCCCCTCGACGCGAACCCGCCACAGCACGATCGCCGCCCCCGAACTGATGACGCCCAGTGCCGCGAGCGCCGTCGCGTCCTCGCCGGGCAGCCGCACGGTCGCCCAAGCGACCGCGAGCAGCAGCGCGATCCCGACCGCGGGTGCGAGCCACGACCAGCGCCGCCAGCCGCACACGACCAGCGCCGCCTGGCCGACCGCGAGCGAGGCACCGCAGACGATCAGGGTCGAGAGATAGGTCCCCAGCACGCGCGGGCCAGCCTACCGGCGCCCGCGAGCGCCTAGATGACGATGGGCGCTACTGGGCTCGAACCAGTGCTTCAGAGCACCTCTCGAACCGAAAGCACCAGTTTCGAGCGCTGAGAGCCCCTAGGAGGGGCCTGCGTGTCTCGTTTCGGGCCCTGGGGAGCCCTCTGGAAGGGTTAGACGCTCTCTCGGCGCCCCCCGAAAAAGTCGCTATTTGCGGCAATCGGCCCGGAAACATCGTGCATGTTCAGGTTCCGATTTTCTGTTGCTACATAGTTCATATATGCAAGGGTCAGGCCACCGTCACAACGCATCGGCAGCGCCTGGAAAGGCCCTTGACGTGGCCGAGGAGCTGCGGATGAACGCTCCCGATCACGAGCTGATTCGGGAGGCGGTGGCGGTCGATCACGGCGAGATCGAGAACGAGAAGACCCTCGACCGCTACGCGGATCATCTCGATCACTTCGCCGTTTATCTGTCGAGCGCCCACCAGCGGAGCTTCTACACAGCGCAGCGAAAGCACGTGCTGATGTTCATGAAGCACCTAGCGGCACGTGGCGGCTCGACTCCTGACGAGCGCCGTGTCGCGTGCGAGTGGTGCCAGCAGCGGGGCTATCCCGACGGGCGCAAGGGGCCGGGCTGGTCGGCGTCGTATCGCAAGAGCTATCTCTCAGCGATCCGCTTTCTCTACAAGCACTTCGCATACGAGGTAGATCTCCCCGACCACGACCCGAGCGCCTACGTCACGAGCCCCAAGGTCGCGATCGAGCGAGCTTTCACACCAAGCAAGGCGGAGGTCAAGCGCTTCCTCGCGGTCGAGGGCAGACCACGCGACCGGCTGCTAGGTCACTGGATGTTCTACGCGCCCTCGCGACGCGAGACGTTCGCCAACGCCAAGTGGAACGACATCGACCTCGAAGACCGCACCTGGCGCGTCGTCGGCAAGGGCGGCAAGGTGGATGAGTTCGACCTCCACCCCCTTCTTGTCCGCGAACTTCGGCTCTATCGCCGCTGGCAGCTTCGGGAGGCGGTGCGAAACGAGGCGCTCCGCTACGCGCTCAGTGACCCCGAGAGCGCGTTCGTCCTGCTCACGCGCACCGGCAAGCGTGTGCATCCGAACACCATCGGCAAGATGGTCAAGTGGCGCGCGGTTCGGGCGGGCGTGGCCGTGATGGACGCTCCGGGGACGCGTGACGTGCCAGGTGGGCAGACCTCGAAGCTCTCACCCCACGCGCTGCGGCGGGCTTGGGCGCACATTGCGCTCAACGATGAAGGCGTGCCCATCGACGTTGTGTCTGAGGTCCTCAACCACGCCGACATTTCGACCACGCGACGGCATTACGCGCCGACGAAGCCCGAGAGAGCGCGCAACGCCATCACGGAGATGAAGTTGTGACGGACCTACAGAGGAAAGGAGGTGACAAGCGATGAGCAAGAAGCAGAAAACACTCGCTGCTGCGTTCTTCGAGGACGCGCCATGTGAGATCACGTATCGCGATCTCGCCGGGCGCTGGACGCACCGGACGATTCGGATTGCCGAGCTGAAGCGCGATCACGCCGTGGCGAAGTGCGAGCTTCGCGGCGGCGGTCATCGGCGCTTCAACCTGAACTGCATCAGGGCAGCGGCGCCGGTGGGTCGCCGCCGCTGGACGAGCGTAGCGGCGCCATCTACGCCTACGCCCTCGGGTGGCTGTGCTGTCAGTTCCTCTTCTGCCGCTGGTGGCCCAATAGGGTCACGGTGACACTCGCTGGCCCTTCCCCGCCGGTCCAAAGGTGCCCGGTCAAAGAGCATCGGTCGGGCCGTCGCATCGGCAGCGGGATCGGAAACTCCCCCGGCAGGTCTTGCAATCCGTATGTGGCCTTGTACTTGGATTTCCGCGAACAAGACAGCGCGTAATAGCCCGCGATGTCCTGGAATGGGGACACGGCGAATCTGATCGCCACTGCCTGAGGTCGCTCTATCTCCCCACGGACGAAGGCGGAGGGATTCAAGCCCGACGCCGCCGATTGGCCGACCACCAGATGAGTAGCTCCGGCGCTGGCTGGGAGCATGAGGCCAGCGACCGTCATCGCGAGGACCGCCACTCCTACTCCTCCGCTCGACATCACTCGCATGGCCGAAGTGTCCCACGTTGTCATCGGCAATCGCCATCCTGACTGAGTCACAATGGGGTAGCACTCCTAGCCGAATGTGGCTCGTGGCCGGGGAGTTCGCGCTCTCTTGAACCAGTCGCCCCGATTGGGCGGAAGCCCGCTTTTAGAGGGAGCTTCGGCGTGCCTCGCGTCGCCGAACGGGCGGTTCCGAGGCGTGGTGGTAGCGGAGGTCGGCTCGCCATCTGTGACCCCGTATTTCGGGGCCTGTCCACAGCTCGACCGCAACCTGCCGCCGCGTTATGGTTACGCGCCCGACCAGCGCCTTGGCCCCCTCCGGGTCCAGCCCTGGTCCGGTTGATTGGCCGATCGAAGAGACCTTGACATGTCTTGTCAATGACGCGTGGCCCTCGGGCGGCTCCCCGTCGCCCGAGGGCGATCCGCGGGAACGCGCTTGGAAGACAATGCCAGGACGCGATAGGGCCGTGAGCGCGCCAGCCTTGCCGCACCGGCGTTCACGTGGCCGCGCGGCGCGAGCCGCCGCGATCGCCGTGCTGGCATTCGCGGCGGCGCCTCCCGCCACCGGTTCGGCCGATATCCCACGCGACTTCTGGGGCGTCGTGCCGATCAGCGACCTGTCAAGCGCAGAGATCGAGCAGATGGGGGCCGGCAACGTCGGGTCTCTGCGCCAGCTCACGTTGTGGCCCGAAATCGAGCCCGTGCCGAACGAGTTCGACTGGACATACACCGACTTCCTCGTCGCCAACGCGGCCCATCAGGCCATCGAGATCCTTCCCTTCCTGTACGGGACCCCGAGCTGGGTGAAGGGGATTGACTGCCACGGCCTCAACGCAGAGCTGTGCCAGCGCGTGCCGCCGCTGGCGCCGAAGGCCCAGGCGGCGTGGGCCGACTTCCTGCGCACGATTGCCGCGCGCTACGGGACGCAGGGCAGCTTCTGGTCCGACACGTCGGACGCCTACGACCCGCCGTACCAGCCGATCACCGAGTGGCAGATCTGGAACGAGCCGAGCTCACAGACCTACTACCGCCCGCGCCCCAACGCCAGGGGCTACGCGAAGCTGGTGAAGATCTCCCATGATGCGATCACGGAGGTTGATCCCGAGGCCGAGATCGTGCTCGCCGGCGTGTACCCGGCGCCAGAGGGCGGCCCCAGGTACCGCATCAAGCCCTACATGTCCGACTTCTTTCGCGTGCGCGGGATCGGCAAGCACTTCGACAGTGCGGCTGTGCATCCCTACGCGCGCACGGTCAAGAGCCTCGGCAAGCAGATCAAGAACGTGCGCGGCGCGATGCGCCGCGGCGGGGCGGCGAAGAAGCCGCTGTGGATCAGCGAGATTGGATGGGGCTCGGCCCCGCCCGGCGACGACCGCCCGCTGGTCAAGGGCGAGCAGGGTCAGAGGGATCTGCTCATGGAGTCCTTCGAGCTGCTCGCGGCTCAACGCAGCGCCTGGAAGCTCGCGGGAGTGCTCTGGTACTCGTGGCGCGATCCCAGCTACGGCTACCCAAACTGCACCTTCTGCTCGTCTGCCGGTCTTCTGACGGCAGACGGCGATCCCAAGCCCGCGTGGCACGCCTTCGTCGACATCACGCACGGCCAAGCCGAGCCCCCTTCGCCAAGCGAGCCGTCCCCGCCTCCCGAGGACCCGGCTCCGCCGCCGATCCCGCCGACCCTGCCGTAGCGCGGACGATGCTTCAATAAAGTCCGGGCCATGGTGGGTCGATGGCGGCGCGCGACATCACGGTCAGGGCGATGAGGCTCCCCGTCGGGCGGTCGGGTGCGCTCGCGGCTTGGGCCGGCGTGACGTGCCTGCTGCTTCCGGGCGCAGCGACAGCTCAAGGCCCCGCGAGCAAGGTCGACCCGCTGGTCGGGACCGCCGCAGGGGCCCCCAACTTCCAGACGGGAGGGGGAGGCGGAAATACCACACCGGCGGCCACGCTTCCCTTCGGAATGATCGCCTTCGGCCCCGACTCCTCTCCCGCCTTGCGCAACCGACCCGGCGGTTACAGCTACCGCGACCACCGGATCCGCGGGTTCAGCCTCCACCACGTCAGCGGGGCCGGTTGCTCGATCTACCAGGACATCGGTCTCATGCCCACCACCGAGCGGCTGAGGGGCTCTCCGGTCCATCCCGATGACGCCGATCTCGACCGCCGCTACATGGCCGACTTCTCGCACGAGAGCGAGGCGGCGTCCCCGGGCTTCTACAGAGTTCTGCTCGATCCCGACGGCAAGGCGGAGACCTCGGTCGCTCTCACGGCGGCGCAACGTTCCGGGATCGCGCGGATCCGGTTTCCGCGCCGCGGCCCGGCCGGAATTCTGATCAACGCCGGCGCCAGCGCCACCGGCGCGCTTGCGTCGAGCGTCCAGATCGACGCAAGCCGGCACGAGGTCACCGGGTCAGTGACCAGCGGTGGGTTCTGCGATGAGAACAACACCTACACGCTCCACTTCGTGGCTCGTTTCGGGTCGGGCTTCAAGTCCTTCGGAACGTGGAACCGCAACCAGTTCGATCCCGGGTCGACGGCAAGCGCCGACGCCTTGTCGCCGGACCAGGACTACACCGGCGAGCAGGAGGGAGTCGGGCGCAAGGGACCCACCGCACAGGCGGGCGCCTTCGTCGGCTTCGGCGGACGAAGGGTGGAGGCCCGGGTCGGGATCTCATACGTCAGCGTGGACAACGCCCGCGCGAACCTCGAGGCCGAGATCGGGGGCAAGACCCTGCCGGCGGTGCGAGGGGCGGCGACCGCCGCGTGGAACGACGCACTCGGCCGGATCAGCGTCAGTGGAGGCAAGCGACAGGACATCCGCCGCTTCTACACCGCGCTCTACCACGCCCTGCTTCACCCGAGCACGGTCAGTGACGCGAATGGCCAGTACGCGGGCATGGACGGCGAAGTGCAGCAGGCGGAGGGATTCGTCAAGTACTCCGACTTCTCGGGCTGGGACGTCTACCGCACTCAGATTCCGCTTCTGGCGATGCTGTTCCCGCAACGCGCATCGCACATCGCCCAGTCGCTGGTTGCCGATTGGCGAGAGAGCGGCTGGCTGCCGGGGTGGAGCGTGGGCCCGGGCCAGACAAAGGTTTCCCCGGGCGACCCGGCCGCGCCCGCGATTGCGAGCATCTACGCGCTGGGAGCGCATTCGTTCGATCACGAGGCGGCGCTCCAAGCGATGGTCCACGGGGCGACCCAAACCGGGACGAGTCCGAACGCCGGATACGTCGAGCGCCCCGGCTTGGCCGAGTACATGGCGCTGGGGTACGTGCCGTACGACCTCAACGTCGAAACGTCAGCTGCGAGCCGCGAGTCCGGTTTTCAACTGGTGCGCGGGACCGCGGCGACGACTCTCGAGTACGCGATCGCCGACTTCGCGATCGCGCGCTACGCCGCGAGCCACTGCAACCCGACGACGTACACGCAATTCATGGCGCGGTCGGCGAACTGGGCCCAGGAATTCGATCCCGCGGCGGACCGTATCCAGCCGCGCTTCGCGAGCGGAGCGTTCGCCTCGGTCGCGCCCGCGGATACAGCCGGCTTCATCGAAGGCAGCAGCGAGCAATACACCTGGTCGGTGCCCCACGACGTGGCGGGGCTGATCGCGGCGCTCGGCGGCCCCGAAGCGGCCCGGGCCCGCCTCGACGCGCACATGTCGGCGCTCAACGCGGGACCCAAGTCCGCGCAGGCGTTCCTCGGCAACGAGGTGTCGCTGTGGACGCCGTGGCTCTACACGTGGTTGGGACAGCCATACCGAACCCAGGAGCTGGTGCGCCAAGCGCTGTTGAAGCTGTACTACGACCAGCGCGGCTCTCGGAACGGCAAGCGCGGATCCGGCAAGGGCAAGCAGCGGAAATCCGCGCAGCTGTCGCCCGGAGCGTTCCCGGGGAACGACGACCTGGGCCAGATGTCTTCGTGGTACGTGTTCGGAGCGCTGGGGTTGTATCCCGCGATCCCCGGGACCGACGTTCTGGTTCTCGGCAGTCCCCTGTTCCGCCAGGCCACGCTGCACCTGCCGGGGGGTCCGGTCACGATCGAGGCGCCCGCAGCCTCACGCAAGCGCCCCTACGTCCGGGCGCTGACCATCGACGGAGCCCCCTTCGACCAGCCATGGTTGCCTTTCTCGGAGTTGGCCGACGGCGCACAGCTGAGCTTCGCGCTCGCTGCCGAGCCGAACCAGGCGTGGGGGAGCGCCGCGGAGGCGGCTCCGCCCTCGTTTGCGCGCGACGCGCCGTTCCCCGAAGGCTGCTAGCCCGGTGCCGGGCGCGCGGGCTCCGCGGTGCGTGACACCCCCCGCCATGGCGCTACCCCTTGTGCTCGGCGGGGTAGCGCACGACGTCCAGATGCCCGCCGTCCTGCACCGTGACAACGTTGTCGCCGGGAGCCCTTCCTCCGACGCGACCGATCGAGAGGACCAGGTTGACGTAGAGCGGCCCCTGGGCGTCCTCCGCGATCTCGAGCACTCCGGCCTTGATCGTCTCGCAGGGGGTGGTCCGCTGGGTGCAGTTGAAGCCGTTGTTCTCGGTGATCTCCCCGACCTCCCTTGCCATCTCCCCCTCGCCCAGCAGGGGGTCGGGGCTCAGGGGGCCGTCCGTGAGCACGATCCGGGCGCTGATGTTCGCATTGTGGTGAAGCTGCCTGATGCCTGTGATCATTCGCGCCCTGGCGGCGAGCTGCTCGCCCTCCTTGAGGTCGTCGAGGCGCTGGGAGTAGACGACGGCCGTCCGAGGCGGATGGTCGAGCGACAGCCCCGTGATCAGGCGCTCGGTGGTGACGGCGAAAGCGGTCCCGGCCGCGCAGTATCCCGCAGGCGATGCGGATTGCCTATAAGCGGGGAGCGGCCCGCCGGCGCCGCCACTCCCAGCCTCCGCGGAGCATCCTCCGCGAGGAGCAGAAGCGTGAGCTCGCGCTACCCCAGCCCACGCCGGGCAGAAGCGGGAAGCTGAGCTCCGGCTCGATCAAGAGACTCTCTTCTGATGCACCATGGAGGAGTGGAGGGCATGTATGGACCGAACGCTGGTTTGGTTCAAATACCGTCCGGTTACCCCGATCTCTGACCTCAACCACGAAGGATCGCGAAACCCAGGCTCCCATGCCGGGTTTCCGGCTTTCTTAGGGGCGAAGAACTGCGAAACGCTCAGGCGAGAGGCCGGTTTGCCTCGCCGCGAAGCGGTAGCAGGCCAGTAGCACGCTCGCCCACCTTGAGTAGCAGGTGTGCGCCCGTGAGGTGTGAGCTAGCTCCCCCTCACCGAAACCGTGTCAGGGTGGGACGTGTTGAAGGCTTGGAGCAATGGTGAGAGAAGCGCACAGGAACGAGCGTAGGCGGCGCTCGGGCGTCGTGATAGTGGTACTCGGGCTGGCCACGCTCGGCCTCCAGATAGGCACGGCGCCCGCGTCGGCGGTGAACCTTGTGCGCAACTTCTCATCCGACGGAAAGGTCGTATCGGACTTCGGTGACGAGTTCGAAGCCGCCGAGGGGATGGCCGCGCAGCCGGGTGGGGGTTTCGTAGTCGCGGGTACCGCGTACGCCCAGGACTCTGCCGTTCGCTCGCACATCCTCCTGGTGAGCTACAAGCGAAATGGCAAGCTCGACCGCGCCTTTGGGGATGAGGGAGTCGTCGTAACGACCGTCGCGACTCGAACCAAGGCCGAAGCGGTGGCGGTTCAGCCTGACGGAAAGCTCGTCGTTGCTGGGAGCGCTAAGGAACCCGACGACGACTCCGATGTCGTGCTCGCCCGCTACAACCCTGACGGGTCTCTCGATCCGTCCTTCGGCTCGGGCGGTGTGGTCATTGGCGACTTCGTGCAGTCAGCCGGCGCCGCGAGGCACCACATCCCAGCCTCGGTCGATTACGCGCTCGATGCAGCTATTCAGGCCGATGGCCGAATCGTGGTAGCGGGGGCAGTCGATAATGGCGCGGCCCTCATCCGCTATTTGCCAAACGGCGCGCCCGACGAGTCGTTCGGAGTGGATGGGGTCGTGCGGCTTGTCGCAGGGTTCGACCCGTTCCAAGCGGTGGAGGCCCTCCCTGATGGGCGTCTGCTCGCAGGGGGCGGAACCTCTTCGGGCGCCACCCTCTTGGTTCGCTATCTCCCGAATGGCGCCCCTGACCCGAGCTTCTCTGCCGATGGCATTGTTGGCATGCCCTTCAGCCCATGCGCTATCGCTAGAGACATTGCCGTCGATGCCCAGGGGCGGGTTGTCGTTGCCGGAAGTGTCGGTGGTTGTGGCGAGTTGCCCCCCAACGCGACACTCGCGCGATACTCACCCGACGGCGAGCTCGACCCCACCTTCTCGGGCGACGGGCTACTGGAACTCTCAGATACCAACGCGTCCTCGCTGGGGTTCGCTCTGGAGAACGGCACAAAGCCGATCCTCGCAGCAACCGCTTATGGGTTCCTCCCACGAGAAGACGACTTCCTGATCGCGCGCTTCCGCAGCGACGGCAAGCGGGATCGTTCCTTCTCAGATGGCCGTGTCACGACGGACTTCAACCGCCGACGCGATGCAGCGAGAACAGCGCTCATCATCGGCCGTCGGTTGGTCGTGGTCGGCCAGACCGTGCATGCCGGGAATACAGCCCTTGCGGTCGCCTGCTACAGGCTCGACCGCTGACCATCGTTCCCATCCGTTAGCGCGGTCGGCCAGCACTCTTGAGCCGTGGCGCTGGGCCTCGACCAAGACGGCGTCGTCGATAAGACCGTGACACGTACGGCTCCCGTTGAGCGCAAAGCGAAATCTAAGCGGAAGCCTCGTGCCAGGCACAGGCTCTCTATATGGGCGCCGCCGCTACAGAGCAGCAAGAATGCTTCTCGGTCCCCCGAGTTGGGGTGGACACCGTGAGCTTCGCCTGGCGCCCAGTCGGCGACGAGCTGCTCTGGCGGCGCCTTGAAGGCGGAGCTGAGGACGGCCACATCTCGGGTCTGTGGCAAGTCCGACCGGCAGGCGTGGTCGGAGGCTGGATGCTCAAGAAGAAGATCGCCGCCGCGAGCTGGTTCTTCTACCCCGACGCTCGGCTCATCTACTGCGAGGGCCGCTTAGCCGCAATCCTGGCTGGCGATCCACGAGATCGCTCGCTCGGGCCGTTCTTTACGCTCAACTTCGCCGCGCTCAACCTCTCCGAGGCGTTCGCCCCGGTGATCGCCCACGATCCCGAGGATGGGATCGGAGGCGATCCTGCCCGAGTCCGTCGTCTCGACCTGGCCGCCGAGCTTCGCTGGGCCGATCCCGCAGACGGCATCGCCACCCTCAGAGCCCTGGGCGACCTCACCCTGCCCCGCGTCAAGGTCTACGAGTGGCGCCACGAGGGCCGCACCGAGACCATCGCCTACTACACGGCGACGAAGAAGAAGCGTCTTCTGCACCGCATCTACGACAAGGGCATCGAGAGCGGCTCTGACCCAGCAGGCACGCTGCTTCGCTTCGAGCGCCAGCATCGCTTCACCAAGGACACCCAGCAGCCGGTCGAGCAGCTCGCGCTCGACGGCGATCCCGAGGTGCTGTGGCTTGACGGCTTCGAGGACTGGGCGAAAGCCGCTGAGCGGCTCCTGGTCGGCGGGACCGATGCCGCTCAGCGCCACCTCGTCGAGAAGGTCGAGCGCGGCGAGCTTCAGCGCGAGAAGGCTGAGCGCCTGGTGGGCTCGCTTGCAATAGCGCAGATGCGCGGGGAAGGCTGGTGGCGCGACCTCGGCAAGCCGCACCTGGGCCATCGCCGCCGCCGCGAGTTGGCCGACCACGACGTGACGCTGGCGCCGTCAGCGAAGCCCGAGCGCGAGGTGCCGCTGGGCGATGCGATCCAGGCGCTGCGAGCGGCCTGGAAGGAGCCGCCGACAGTGCAAGCCGAGCCGACGAGCGCCGAGCGGCGCACCAAGCGCGAGCGAGGCGCGATGGAGGCGACGGCGAAGCGCGGGAGGTCGGCGGACTGATGGCACGCGGCCAGCGCTCAGATCACACGAGCGACGGTCCGCGTCGCGGGTTCCGCTTCCCACAGACTGCGCTCGTGCGGGCGAACTGGCACGACCTTCTCGCGCTTGGCCACGCCTTGGTGCTGATCCCCGAGCCAGCGCCGATCCGGTCAGAGCCAGAGCGGGTGGTGCTGCGCTGCTGGCGAGCGCACCGCGTAGCTGGGGGCTGGGAGCCCAGTGAAAGAACTCGAAGTGATCCGCCTCTCTGGACCGCCGGGGATGCGATGAGAGCAATCGGCCGCTCTAACAGGGACGATTGGGACGGTGAGTGTCCAGTCGTGTTACCGCTCCCGCAGCACGGCGCCTGACCGAGACTCGCGTCCCGAGTCGTGGTTAGAAGCAGAGAAGCGATGAGATCGATCCTGACAACCATTGGACTCGCTGTGCTCGTTGCTGTGGTGGCTGGCGCCTCCGTCAGCGCGGATCCCTTTCAGAATCATCTCGGTCGGTATGAGCTGCTCGACCTCGATAAGGCCACGGCAACCCCGACCCAAAGCCCAGTGGTCAGGGTCCACGACCGAATTCGCCGCCCGGTCGCGATACGGGTGAGAGTCAATGTCAGCGCTCAGGCGGCTTACCCCGTGAGCATTTACGCGAGGTGCTCGGGTCGCGGCGACCACAAGCCCTTCGTGATCGACGAAGTTGTCCCTGGCTACACCGCCCACTCGGCGGTCAGGCGCTTTCTACGCCACGCGTCCACTTGCAGGGTTCACGCGGCGGCGGAGGTCCAGAACGGCGAAGCGCAGATCCGCCTGTTCGCTTGGCTTAAGCGGAGCTAGTCGTCCGATTCCGGGAATACCTTGAGGCGGATGACGTTCCAGGGCTCGAACCTAAGCTGGTCTCGAACCACCCCGCATGGGAATGCGGCAGGGAATGGGCGCTACTGGGCTCGAACCAGTGACCTCCAGCTTGTCGAGCTGGCGCTCTCCCAACTGAGCTAAGCGCCCTGCCGGCTCAGCCTAGCAGCGGTATTGAGGCCGAATCGCGGGTGGTCAGGCGACGGCGGGAGTCGCCGGCGGGATCGACGCCGTCGCCTCCATCAGCCCCTTGGCGCGCATCGTCTGCTCGAAGGTCTCGCGCGTCGAGTACTGGGGCTTCCAGCCGGTCGTCGCCTTGAGCTTCTCGTTCGAGACGACCCATGGGTGGTGCAGGAAGTGCAGATTGCCGGCCGGCGACTCGACGTTGGGTGCGTGCAGCTTCCAGGCCCAGTGGTAGAGCCGATAGACGGTCTTAAACGACATCTCGCGCGTCTTGAGCCCGATCAGCTCTGCCGACTCGGCCCATGTGATCGTGCCGTCGCCGGCGAGGTTGAAGGCGCCGCCCGCCTTGCCGTCGAGCAGGCTGGTCAGCGCCGTGACCACGTCCTCCTCGTGGACGAGCTGGAGGTCGGCCGAGACGCCGTCCATCACCGGCATGAACGACATATTTCCCCAACTGCGCGAGATGTAGTTGTCGACGTTGGGGCCGAAGACGATGCAGGGGCGCACGATCGTCATCACGCGGTCGGGGTGGTCGGCGGCCCACAGCTGGCAGACGCGGTCGGCCTCGGCCTTGTCGCGCGCGTAGGAGAAGTCCGGCTGGCCGCGGACCGGGTGGTCCTCGGCGATCGGCACCGGATTGTCGGGCCAGGCGCCGTAGGCCGATGCCGACGAGGTCACCAGCACCTGCTCGGTCCCGGCTTCCGCGGCCGCCCAGAGCACCGAAAGCGTGCCGTTGACGTCGATGTCGTACATCGCGCCCTCGTCGCGGATCGGATTGAGCAGGAAGGCGAGGTGGATCAGCGCGTCGGGCTGCTCGCGCTCGAGGATTTCCTTGATCCGACCACGGTCGCGGACGTCGGCGGAGACGAAGTCGGTCTTCGGCCACGGGACCGCGGGTGGCTTGACGTCGATGTTGACGACGCGCTCGGTCTCGTCGCGCCCCACCAGAAGCTCGGTGAGCCGTCCTCCGATGTATCCGGAGCCCCCCGTGATCACGTACTTCATGCCGGTCCTCCTCGTCGGTCTGGCTGGCCAGCCGGATCATCGCAGCTTCGCGGCGGCACGGATTGCAAGCAAACGCTAACCGCTCGCTCGCCACTCATTCGAAGGGGCGCCCCCCGCCACCGTGAGCGCCGAGCGCGAGTTCCTTGCAAGGAATAGTGAAACTTCAGGCGAAAGTGAGTGTTAAGTTATTGCAAGCCACTGCCGATAGGCAGGGATACAGACTTGAAGGACCGACGGGCCAAGGACCTTGTTCTTAGGCGGCACGTCCTTTCGGATACAAAGGGCCCCTTCACAGGGGCCCTTTTCCGTTCTCGGGCTCGACCTCGAGCGTCAACCCATCGACGGCCGCCACCCGCATCCGCTGGCCCGCGACCGCCGGCACGGCGCAGCGCGCCTGCCACAACTCACCGCGAACCCTGACGCGCCCCACCGGCGCACAGTCCTCGACGACCTCGGCGCGCTCGCCGACGAGCCCCTCGGCGCCCGTTGTAACCCGGTATCGACCGAGGAAGCGGATCCAGAGGTAGACCTCCCCCACTTCGATGACCGCGGCAACCGCGACCGTCACGTAGCTCCATGGCGCGGGGAGCAAGAACAGCGCGGCGAAAGCGAGGACGAGCAGCATGGCCAGACGCGATCAGGTTTGTCCTTGTCGGGCGTCGCGAAACGGCAGGATGTTCGAGTAGTAGGCAAAGTCGCCCGGGAAGAGGATGCGCTCGATCGCCAGGAAGGCCGCTCCGTAGACCACCGTCGAGATCACGGCGGCACCGACCCAAGGAGCGCCCGAGAGCGCAATCGCGACGAGCGCCATCGACGCTCCGGCCGCGAGCGGCGCAACGACGACTCGCAGCGTCGAGATCGAGCCGACCAAGTGCGTCGTCACTGCGATCGATAGCACGGCGAGCACGGCGCCGGACGCAACCGCGGTGACAGCGGCGCCGATCCCCCCGTGGGCAGGGATCAGGACAAAGCTGAGGACGAGCGTCGTGACGATCGCCACCGCCGCCGGGACGGTGTAGACCCGCGGTTGGTCACGCCCGATGAGCACAGCCGTGATCACGGCGTTGATCCCGACTAAGAGCGCCATCGCGGCAAGCACGCGTAGGGGCGCAGCCGCCCCGCCGTAGTCCGGTCCGTAGACGGTCTCGACCACCGGTCCCGCAAAGAGGGCCAGGCCCAGGGCCACCGGCAGCATCACGGCGAGGATCGCCTTGAGCGACATCTCCAGGCCGCGCGCCACGGAGATCGGGCCCGAGCCCGGATGGCGTGAGAACCAGGGCAGCACTGCGTTGCTGAACGACCAGGGAACGAACAACGTCGCCTCGATCAGCCTGAAGGCGGCGCCGTACTGTCCGACCACCACGCTCCCGGCGCCTAGGAACCCGAGCAGGACGACGCTGGAGCGCAGCGAGATCACGCCGAGGAATCCGAGTACCCCGAGCGGGAAGCCGGCTCGCACCAAACCCCACCAGGCGCGCACATCGACGTAGTGGCGGAAGCGCACCACGTAGCGTCGCAGCAGCGCGTAGGCGGTGCCGACCCCGAGCGCCGAGCCGAGCGTGAACACGATCGCGACCAGCACGAGCCCGCCGCCGGCGACGAGCACGCCGATCCCGAACGCCGCGGTGGAGATCCGATTGACGATCAGCGACGTCGCGACGTGCTGCTGGCGCTCGTAACCCTGAAAGACGGCGAACAGTGCGTTGGTCTCGTAGTCGAACCCCACACCGGCGCTGATCACGAGGATCGCCAGCCTGGCATCGAGCGAATAGCCCTGAATCGTGATCGTGACAGCGATCACGACGAGAAGGAAGCAGACCATCAGGGCCTTGAGCACGACGACGTTCCAAAGCAGCTCGTCGACCTCCCGCCGGTCCTTGGCGACCTCCCGCGCGATCAGCTCCTCGAGGCCGAAGCCGGCGAGCACCATCAACACGGTGCTGAACGACAGCCCGAAGATGAACTCCCCGAACTGCTCCTCGCCGAGCTCGCGCGCGATCGCGACGAAGAAGACCAGCGAGGCGAGCTTGGCCACCACCTCTCCCACCCCGCGGGCGAATGCGGCCGAGGCGATCCGTTGCGAGGGCCGCGGCCCGCCGCGCTCGGCCGTCGCGGGCTGTCCGATCGGGTCTTGGGGCGCCTCGGCGGGACTCATCCTGCGCCGTAGACTGCCACGCGTGCACGTCGAGACCGCCCGCTGGACGATGCAGGCGATCCAGGGGCTCGAGCTGGGACCGCGCGCGCAGCAAGTCGCTGACCGCGATGCCGGGCCTCGTCAAGCGCACGCCGGGGCTGCGCCACGCCTGGAACGCACTACCCGACTCGGCCCGCGATCGCCTCCGCGCCCGGCTGCGCGCCGCCGACTACCGCAAGGAGCAGCGCAGCACGCGCGACGACAAGCAACTGCGCGAACGCCCCAGCACTGCGGTGGTCGAGCGGCTACGTGCCCACTACGAGCCCGACCTCGACCTGCTCGAGCAGCTGGTCGGACCGGTGCCGGGCGTCACCCAAGGCGACCGCGCGACCGAATAGCCAGCCGCAGCCTCAGTCGACCGCTGACAAGGCGCCTGCCGGAATCGAACCGGCGTAAACGGCTTTGCAGGCCGCTGCGTAACCACTCCGCCAAGGCGCCGCGGCTGCAAGCGTAGCGACGGGTCCGACGGTCACCCTGGCGTCTATAGGGTGCGGCAATGGCCGACGTAGAGCTCGAGCGCGCCGCGGGGCTCGCCTACCGGCAAGCGCGGCCGGACACGGTTTCCGACCCGCCGGCGGTCCTCCTGGTCCACGGCTTTCCGCAGAGCTCGTACATGTGGCAGGACCTGCTGCCTGCGCTCGCCGGCGCCGGCTACCGGGCGCTGGCGCCCGACCTCGCCGGATACGGCGACTCGCCGCACGATCGGCCGGGCACATGGGAGCGCCACATCGAAGCGCTCGAGGATTTCCGCGAGTCGCTGGACCTCGGCCGGGTCGCGCTCGTCCTGCACGACTGGGGCGGGCTAATCGGGCTGCGGTGGGCGTGCGACCACCCCGACGCCCTCGCCGCGATCGTCGCCAGCAACACCGGGTTCTTTCCCGAGGGCAAGTGGCATGGGTTCGCGGAGGCGATGCGCACCGAGGGCCAGGGCGAAGAGCTGATGGCGAACATGAGCCGCGACGGTCTCGCCGCCATGCTGCGCAACTCGGGCGACGGCTTCACAGACGCGGCGATCGACGAGTACTGGAAGGCGTTCCAGACCGAGGACGGACAGATGGCAATGCTCGAGCTCTATCGCTCGGGCGACTTCGAAAAGCTCGAGCCCTACCGCGGAAAGCTCGGCGCGCTGGGTGTCCCGTTCCTGGTGCTGTGGGGCGAGAACGACCCCTTCGCCCCCGTTGCCGGGGCCCATCGCTTCGACAAGGAGGTCCCAGGCTCGAAGCTGGCGATCGTGGAGGGCGCGGGGCACTTCGTCTTCGAGGACGACCCCGAGCGCTGCGCTACCGAGATCGTGCGCTTCCTCGGGACGGCGTTGTCCTAGCGGTACGACCGCGCTGCCCCGCGGCGTGGGTTGCGCCGGATGACATGACGGCTGGGTGCGGAGCGCTACCCCGCCGCGACCAGGACGGCTCCCTCGCCCGGGCCCAGGGTCACCTGCTCGGCCGAGACCCCCTCGAGGTCGAGGTAGGTCCCGCCGAGGCTGACGGTCTGCTCGGCACCCCCGGGAGGGTTGACGAGCGCCACCCCGCGCTCGAAGTCACGGCGCAGAACCGCCCCCTGGAAGTACCGCGGGCCCAGCGGTGCACCGAGTTTGGCCTCCCAGCCGGGCCACCAATCGCCCGGATCGGCCTCGTAGTCGGACGCGATCGCATCGCGGCCGGCGTTGACGAGAAAGTAGCTTGCGAGCTCGAACAGTCGCGTCGAGGGGTCGAGGTCGTAAGGCTCGAGCAACACCGACGTTCCGCGGGAGTGCACCAAGTCGACGTACGCGAGCAGATCGGCGTAGGCGGAGCCGTCGCCATCGATGAGCGCGGGCTCACTGAACCCGCGCTCGAGCTCGATTAGGTCGGCGGCTGCGATCTCGCGCCATGCGGCGGGATCCGACTGGTCGGCGAACCAGATCGCGTTGTGGACGATCTCGGCCCGCGACAAGTCGCGCCGGATCCGGCGCGTGAAATCGGCGACGTAGCCACGCCAGTCGAGCTCGGTCATCGCCTGTCCGGTCCGAGGATCGATCGGCGCGATCTCCGTCCCGTCGCCGTCGCTGACGCGCATCAGCAGGTTGACGTTGTCGATGAACACCCCGCGATAGCCCTTCCTGAGCTGCCTGTGCGCGTCCCTGATCCAATGCGCGCGCCACTGCGGGTTGCCCGGATCGGCCGCGTATGCCGCACAGGTTCCGTCGCTGCACTCGAACGGAACGTAGAGCGGATTTCCCTCAGCGTTGCGCAGGATCCAGTCGGGGTGGCGTTCGATCACCCCTCGGTCGCTGGAGTTGCTCGGATAAAGGGCGTAAAGATCGCTGTAGAAATGGACGGGCGGAGCCCAGCCCAGCGCCGTGTCCGACGTCGGGGGATATCCCCGCAGGCGCCAGTAGTGGGTGCGGATGAAGCTGCGCTGGGACTTGTCGGCACCGAGGATAAAGGGGTCGAAATCGGTACGGGCGTTACGGACGAAGCGCACCCGGCCCGCGGCCGAGCCCCCGCCATGAGAGGCGAATGGAGTCCATCCAGGGCTCGCATCGGGGCTCTCGGCTGTCCTACTGCCGGCGCCCCGCGCCGACGCACTTTCCTGCGACCCCCACGCGATGACGGTCAGGATCAGCGCGAGCGCGGCGACCGCAGTCGCCGCCACGCAAACCAGCGCTGGGTGCATTCGAACAAAGGAGGCCCGGATGAACAACGTGGTGAGGAGTTACATCTAGCGCTCGTGGGGCGCGTAGCGCTTGTGGAGCATCAGGTCGTTGCCGTCCGGATCGTTGAAGAAGGCCATGTGGCAGACGCCCGTGTCGAGGATCTCGCCACCGAACTCGACGCCCTTGTCCTCGAGCTCGGCCTTGCGCGCGGCGACGTCATCGACCCCGAGCGCAAGGTGGCCGTTCTTTTGGGGCGCGAACGGCATCCCGAACTTCGCCGGCTCCCAGATGCCAAAGCAGGTCCCGTCGAGCCAGAACTCCAACCGCGAACGCTCGTCCTGCTTCAGGCCCAGAGTCTCGACGTAGAACGAGCGAGCGCTCGCTGTCCTGACTCGGAACGCCAACGAAATCCAGTTTTTCGATCATGAGGCCGACTCTACCGGTCCTGGCGCTCAGAAACGAGTGCTAGGAATGACGTGCTGCGCTACTCGCGTGCCCCGGCGACCGCGAGGTCAGTACATGCCGTAAGGATGGCGCAGTCACCTTGGGTGTCGTGGACGAGAACCAGAGCGGTGCCCGACGCCGAGCCAAATTCGACCTTCAGCCCAGACAGGCGTCGAGCCTCTGCTCGGCCCTTGCGAGCCGTGCCTTCGCCTTCGCGAGCCTGCGCTTGGCCGCCCGGGTGTCGCTCGGCGAGTCGGCCTCATGAAGCGCAGTCCTTGCCCGCTTGACCTTGTGATGAGCCCTCCCCACCGCCCTCTCGGCGTCGCCGCAGTCCGTGCAGCCAGCGGTACCGAGTCGCCCCGCCCCCAGACGTCGCTGATCGTTCCATGTTCGTTCTTTGCCCACACGACGATCCGGTAGCAATCCTGTGCCGCTGCATTGAACTCCGTGTCCCACCAGAAGATCGCAAAGACAATATTGACGGCTTGCTGGTGAGCGCCCTGGTAGACGACCGTCACGCTGTCTGCATGCTCGACCTTCACCGCGATCCCGACTGCCTTCCGTCTCCTTGAATGCCGTGACGGGACGAGGCAGGCGCTCGAGGGGCTCGAGCTGGGACCGCGCGCGCGGGCGCTCGACGTCGGCTCCTCGACGCTGCACTACCGCACGGTCGAGCAGGCCTACATCGACGATCAGGTGATGGCCCCGCTGCGCGAGCGTGGCGTCGAGATCAGCCACCTCGACGCCAAGCAGGACCCGGGCGTCGACATCGGCTGCGACCTCAACCGCGCCGACGAGAGGCGCCTGGTCTCCGAGCTCGGCAGCTACGAGCTCGTCCTGATGTGCGCCGTGCTCCAGTACCTCAACGACCCCGATCGAGTGCTCGATACCGCGGAAAGCTCGGCGCGCTGGGTGTCCCGTTCCTCGCCCTATGGGGGGAGAACGACCCCTTCGCGCCGGTCGCCGGCGCCTATCGCTTCAAAAAGGAGGCCCCGGGGCCTGAAGTCGCAATCGTGGAGAACGCGGGGCACTTCGTCTTCGAGGACGACCCCGAACGCTGCGCGACCGAGATCGTGCGCTTCCTCGGCACGGCGCTTGGCTAGAGCGAATCCGCTCGCTACTTGCTCGTACTCGTTCGACGCACGGCCGCGCGTCTCAGCGCCTCGACCAGCCATCCAGGCTTCGGTTTCGGTGGGCCGGTCGGCTGATCAGCCTGAGGCTTGGCCTCCTGGTCTGGCTTGCGCTCGTCGGCCACGGAAAGCGAGGGTAGCGTGAAGCCGCCGCTAAAGGCAGGCACCGTCTGGATCGGCAGCGATTACTGTCACACGCTCCCAAGCCTCGAGAAACGCCCGCATGTACCTTCCGGTGCTCTCGAGCCCGAGGTAAGCGCCAGTCTCCGGAAACCCGGCTCCCTGGACCAGCACATCGCCTACTCCGACAGCCCGGCTGCTTCAAAAGCGCTTGCTCTATCGGTGGGAAAGAACTCTGCCCGCGCAATTCTGCCCTCACGGACAGTCCAAACGGCGGAGCCGTGCATCTCCACCT
>Ga0183260_10000249_pt1 | contig 43151 bp, 35 predicted proteins | sample AntDrymUQ4972206_2_FD_129768 | JGI IMG/M metagenome (GOLD analysis project Ga0183260, IMG submission 129768) | Polar desert sand microbial communities from Dry Valleys, Antarctica - metaG UQ497 (22.06) (version 2) (version 2) | ecosystem: Environmental > Terrestrial > Soil > Desert | place... | reverse complement strand
CCTCCTCCCCCGGAACCATCGGGGCGAGCGCCCGTTCGGCGAGCGCGCCGTGGCCGATCTCGCGCCGGCCCGGGCCGCGCAGGAACGCCACCTCCCCGACCGAGAACGGCGGGAAGTTGTAGTGCAGCATGAAGCGCTTCCACTGCTCGCCGTCTACCATTTCGATCTTCTGCTGGTCCTCCGCCGTCCCGAGTGTGGCGGTGACGAGCGCCTGCGTCTCACCGCGCGTGAACACCGCGGATCCATGCGTGCGCGGCAGCACGCCGACCTCGATGGTGATGGGGCGAATCTCGTCGAACGCGCGGCCGTCGAGCCGCGTGCCGCGGTCGAGCGCCTCGTCGCGCATGACCTTCCCCTTCAGTTGCTTGAAGATGGTCTTCGCCTCGGTGCGGCGCTGGACCTCGCCGTCGGGTATCCCGGCAATGAGATCCTCGAGAACCTGGTCCACGCGGTCGTAGTTCTCCAGCTTCCCCCGGATCCGCATGGCTTCGCTGAGAGGGACGTAGACCTTTTCTTCCACTTCGCGGTAGAAGTCCGGGCCGATTTCCTTTTTCTGGACCTGGATCTTTTCCTTGCCAGCTTCCGACGCAAGCGCATCGATCCCGGCGACGATGTCCCGGATGGCGGCGTGAGCGGCCTCGAGCGCCTGCAGCATCTCGTCTTCGGTGACCTCCTTCGCCCCCGCCTCGACCATCACGATCGCGTCACGGCTGCCAGCCACGATCAGATCCAGCCGGCTGCGACGCCGCTGTTCGAAGGTGGGGTTGATCACGAAGCTGCCGTCCACCATGCCCACGCGAACGCCCGCGGTCGTGCGGCTGAAAGGCAGGCCCGAGAGGGCAAGGGCCGCGGAAGAGCCGGTGATCGCCAGTACATCAGAATCGTGCTCGGTGTCGGCTGAGAGGACGAGTGCGATGACCTGCGTCTCGCGGCGCCAGCCTGACGGGAACAGCGGCCGGATCGGGCGGTCGATCAGGCGGCTCGTCAGCACCTCTTTCTCGCTCGGCTTGCCTTCACGCTTGAAGAAGCCCCCAGGAATCCTCCCCGACGCGTAGGTATATTCACGGTAATCGACGGTGAGCGGGAGGAAGTCGATGCCCTCGCGGGGGTTCGCCGCGGCGCAGGCGGTCACGAGGACCATCGTGTCGCCGGAGCGGACAATCACCGCGCCGTCGGCCTGCTTGGCCAGCCGGCCCGTCTCGATCGAGAGGGTCTGCGAGCCGATGGAAATCTGGCGTGTATGCATGTTGGCTGTCTCGTCTGACGCTTTCCTTTTCCTGCTGCCTGGTCCGGTGACCTGTTACTTGCGGATTCCCAGCCGGCGGATCAGCTCGGCGTAGCGCTCCGTGTCCTTGCGCTTGAGGTAGTCGAGCAGGCGACGGCGCTGGCCGACCAGCATCAGCAGCCCGCGGCGCGAGTGATGATCCTTTGCGTGGGTCTTGAAGTGCTCGGTCAGGTAGGTGATGCGGTCGCTCAGGAGCGCGACCTGCACTTCGGGCGAACCGGTGTCCGACTCATGGGTGCGGTAGTTACCGATGACGTCCGTCTTACGTTCCTTGTTGAATGCCACGTATGCCTCCACGCACGGCCCAGACGGTCACTCGAGAGACGCTCCACTCTCTCGAATTCCGGCACCCTCCGATGCCGCCACCAGGCCGCCGTTGCTGACAATGAAGAAGCTGGGAGAGCTGCAATTCCAGCAGATACAATATTTTACACCAGTACAACAAACGGTTGCAAAAGCCCGCCTGGGCCCGCGCGACCTACCGCCAGCAGGGCGCCGCTTCCGTCCACGACCAGGACGGCCACCGGCGCCGGGTCCGAATCGGACTCCCAGGCGCCTGCCAGATCTCCACCGTCCAGGGGATGGCCGTGTGACACCCGCTGGGCGCCCCGCGCGTTCACGACGACCTTCGGAAGCCGCGGGAGCAAGTCGGTCATCGGGACGAGCTTTGACAGCGCGGCAGACCCGGACCTCTGAATCTCCTCCAGCGGAACGGCCTGAGCCAGCGTGAACTCTCCCGCGCGGGTCCTCCGCAGGGTCTCGAGGTGACCGCCGCAACCGAGGCGCTGCCCCAGATCGTGTGCGAGCGACCTGACGTAGAAGCCGCTCGAACTCCGGACCCGCAGGCTGATCAGCCCCCCCTCGTAGTGGAGGAGCTCCAGGCTATGGACCGTGACCTCCACCGCCCGCATCTCCACAGCCTTGTTCAGCCGGGCGAGCAGGTAAGCCGGGGTACCTGAGATCTTCTTCGCGGAAAACGGGGGAGGCATCTGCCGGTAGGTGCCCGTAAACGCCGTCAGGGCCTCCTGGAGGGCTGCTTCGGAGACGTCGGGACTCACGGGAGGGGCGCCGAGCTGCAGACCTTGCCCGTCGGGTTCCCGGATGACACGCTCCTCCGCATCGTAGGTGGCGGTCGCAGACCCCAGCCTGATCCCGGCGACGTACTCCTTCTCGTCCATCGTCAGGAACCGGGCGAGCCGGGTGGCCCGCCCGATCACAAGGGGGAGGACGCCGGTTGCGAGCGGATCCAGTGTGCCCGTGTGACCGACACGCGAGAGCCCTAGCGCCCGTCGTACGCGCGCCACGACGTCGTGCGACGTCGGCCCGGCGGGCTTGTCGACGACGAGCGCCCCGTTCATGCGGTGGGGCGTGTCTGAAGACCTTGGGCGACTGCGGCGACGAGCCGGTCCAGAATCGCGCCGCGAATCTGCGTCAGCGGTCCGGTGACGGTGAAGCCTGCCGCGTTCTTGTGGCCGCCACCCCCGAACGCGCTCGCGACGAGACGGACATCCACGTCGTACTTCGACCGGAGGCTGACCCTCACGGCGTCGCCGGCATCGACACGGAAGAAGACCACCGCCTGTATCTCCCGTGCTGTCAGCGGGAGGTTGATCAACCCTTCGGTGTCGTTGTGGGTGCACCCGCACGACTCGAGCATCGCGTCGTCCAGGTACAGGACGGCGAGCCGCCCCTCGTCGAGCAGTTCCATCGAGTCGAGCAGAGAGCCGATCAGCTTCAGCTTGCCGAAGCTGTTGCTGTCGAAGATCCGCCTGGCCATGGCTGCCGGATTCACGCCAGCCTCGACCGTCTGCCGGCAGATGTCGAAGGTTCGTGGAGTGATGTTCGAGTGATGGAACGAGCCGGTGTCGGTCAGGATGGCCAGATAGATATGTGTGGCGATCTCCCTCGTGAGCGGGACACCCAGCGCGCCGATCACGTCGAACACCATCTCGCCGCACGCCGCGGCTGACTCATCGAACCAGTTGACGTCGCCGTACATCCGGTTGCCGCCATGGTGATCGATGTTGATGATGTAGCGCCCTTCGAATCCCCGGACGCCGGTCCGGCTCAGGTCGCTGCACTCCATGACAATCACGGCATCGGCTTCGGCGTCAGCCGGAACGTCGCTCGCGATCTCGATCCGGTCGACACCCGGGAAGCCGGAGTAGTGCTCGGGCGGGCGATCGGCGTTCACGATGCGCACCTTCTTTCCGAGTGCCTCGAGGGCGAACGCCATCGCCAGCTGCGAGCCGATCGAATCCCCGTCCGGACGGGCATGCGAGGTGAGCAGGAAGCGCTGGCGGGTGATCAGGTCCTGACGAATCCGCCCGATCAGCCGCTCGGCTGCGGGCTGGGCGACCGCCGAAGCGGCGCCCGGAGAAGCGGGGTCACTCATCGTGTTGGTTGTGCTCGTCGGTTGTGTGCTCGTCCGCTGCTTTATTGCCCCCGTCCGACGGCACGTCTGCTTGCCGGGCCGCTGCCGCACGCTCGGCTTCGATGTCGTGCAGGAGGCGGGCGACACGTTCCGCCCGCTCGACGCCTTCGTCGTAGAAGAACTCGAGCCGCGGAACGCGCTTCAGCCGCAGCCGGCCGCCTATCTGCCGGCGCAGAAAGGGAGAGGCTCTTTCGAGTGCCCGGGCCGACTCGCGGCGGGCCTTGTCGTCGCCGAGCGTCGTGTAGTACACCCGCGCCACCTGAAGATCGGGTGTGACCTTGACCTGCGTGATGGTGAGGAACCCAATCCCCGGATCGTGGACATCGCGTCCGATGAGATCCGACAACTCCTCCCGGAGCTGATCACCTATCCGTGCAGGACGCGGGCTCGGGGGCATGGGTCTCCAACACGTTCTGCCCGGCGGCCGTCAGCCCAGCACCGTCGCAACCTTCTCGACGACGAAGGCTTCGATGATGTCTCCCACTCTGATGTCGCTGAAGCGGTCGAAGCCGATGCCGCACTCCATCCCGGCCCTGACCTCCGACACGTCGTCCTTGAACCGCCTGAGGGAGCCGATCTTTCCCTCGAACACGACGGCGTTGTCGCGGAGCAGCCTGGCCTGGGTCTCCCCCGACCGTGCGATGCGCCCGTCGGTGACCATGCAGCCCGCAATCGTGCCGAACTTCGGCACCTTGAAGATGTCACGCACTTCGGCAGCCCCGAGGCGTACCTCGCGGAACGTCGGATCGAGGAGTCCGGCCATGGCCTTCTTCATCTCGTCGACGACGTTGTAGATGACGGAGTGGAGCCGGATGTCCACGCTCTCGCGCTCCGCCACGTCCGAGGCATTCCTGTCGGGGCGGACATTGAAGCCGATGACGATGGCGTTGGAGGCGGAGGCCAGGAGCACGTCGGATTCGTTGATGGCGCCGACTCCCCGGTGGATGATCCGCACCTTCACCTTCTCGTCGGTGAGCTTGGCCAGCGTATCGCCGAGCACCTCGGCAGAGCCCTGCACGTCGGCCTTGACGATGATCGGCAGCTCCTTCACGCCACCTTCGATCTGCGCCTGCAGCGATTCGAGCGTGAGGCGGTTGCTCCGTCCGCCAAGTGCTTTCTCCTTCGCCTGGACCTGTCGGAACGTGGCGATCTGCCGCGCCTTGGCGGCATCGGTCAGCGCCTGGAACGCATCACCCGGCAGCGGCAGACCGCCCAGGCCGAGTACTTCAACAGGCGTTGCCGGGCCCGCGACCTTCAGCTGTCGCCCGCGATCGTCGATCAGTGCTCTGACCTTGCCGACGATCGTTCCGGCAATCAGGGTGTCGCCGACGCGCAGCGAGCCATCCTGCACGAGGATCGTCGCAACGGGACCGCGTCCCTTGTCGAGTTTCGACTCGAGGACCGTGCCGGAGGCGTTCCGCTTTGGATTCGCCTTCAGCTCGCTGAGCTCGGTGACGAGGAGCACCATCTCCAGCAGGAGATCCAGGTTCTGCCTCATCTTGGCCGACACTTCGACCATGACCGTCTGGCCGCCCCACGCTTCCGGGGTCAAACCCAGCTCGGCGAGCTCGTTCTTCACGCGGTCCGTATTCGCCCCGGGCTTGTCGATCTTGTTGATGGCCACGAGGATCGGTACGCCTGCCGCCCTCGCGTGGTCGATCGCTTCCTTCGTCTGCGGCATGACCCCGTCGTCAGCCGCGACGACGAGCACGACGACGTCGGTGACACGCGCTCCGCGGGCGCGCATCATGGTGAACGCTTCGTGACCCGGCGTGTCGAGGAAGACCACGTTCCGTGCGTTGACCTGCACGGCGTACGCGCCGATGTGCTGCGTGATTCCGCCTGCCTCCCGCTCGGCGACACGTGTCGAGCGGATAGCGTCGAGCAGCGTCGTCTTTCCGTGGTCGACGTGCCCCATGACCGTCACCACCGGGGCGCGGGTCACGAGATCGGCGGGGTCGACATCTTCGGACTCGACTTGCAGGAGCTCTTCTTCGAAGCTCTGCATCTTGACGTCGGCACCGAACTCACGGGCGACCATCGCTGCTGTTTCGTTGTCGAGCGTGCTGTTGATGGTCAGCACCATGCGGCGCTCGATGAGCTTCTTCAGAACGTCCTTGGCCTTGAGATCCAGCTTGGCGGCAAGATCGGCGACGGTCATCCCTTCCGCAAGGGTGACCGTACGGGTGACTGGCGGCGGTGCCATTGGCATCGACGGGGCGGTCTGGCGCGGCCCATGGTCGCGCCGCGCTCCGCCACCCGGCCGCGAATGCCGCGGCGGAGGAGGCCTGTAGCCTGGGAGCCCCGGCCGGGGCGGCAGCGGTGGCCGCACGGGCTGGGCCGGCAGCGGACGCGGGCCCCCCATCGGCTGCCGCGGCGGCAGCCCGCTGGAAGGCCTTTGCGGAGGACGCGCGACCGACCCGGGGGCTCCCGGAGCCGGTGCACGTCCCGCAGCCGGACGGCTGAGATTTCCTGTTGCAGCGGCCGGGGCGGCAGGTGCCGGAGGGCGCACCAATATCGGTCGGCGCGGTTGGGCCGGTGGGGCCTGCCCGGTTCTCGGATCCTCGACCCGGAGACGCAGCGTGGGGGGCACGACCCGACCAGTGGGCGCCGGTGCGATCGGGCGTGGCGCCGGGGGCGGGGGTGGCGTCTGCTGTGCCGGAGCCGGCTGGGGGATGGGCTCCGGTTCGGCGGCGGCAGGAGGAACGTCCGCCTCCGCAACCGGCGCTTCCGGCGCGGCGGCGACCACGGGCTCCTGCGCAACCGGAGCTGGCACCGGCTCGGGGGCCGCTTCCACGACGGGCGGCGGCTCCTGCACGTCGGCGGAGACCTGAACCGGTTCTTCCTCTTCGACCTCAGTTGCGGCCTGCGGCACCGGTTCCGGGATGAACGGCGCAGGGGAGGAGGGAGGAGGCATGACGAGAGCTTCCGCCTCGTCATGGAGATCCGCCCCAGGCTCGGGAACCGGCGCGATCGGCTTGGCCGATTTGACGAGGCGCGGCGGCGGCAGCGCGGGAGCAGTCTTCACCGGCTCAGGCGCCTTGGCAGCGGGCTTCCGCCCCTTCGACGCCACCGGTGCGTCAGCAAACGACGCGTTCGACGGCACACTGATGTTCCGCTGGCGAGCGAGGCGCTCGACGAACTGCCGCGCGACGACCTCCTCGATCGTGCTCGACGCGCTTTTCACCTCGATCCCGTGGTCGCGCTTGAGCAGCGCCATCACTTCCTGGCTCGAGGTATTGAGGAGTTCCGCGACCCTGTAAATCCTGACTGTTGCCATTCGTTTAGCTGTTCTCTGTCTTGTCGTCGGCCGCCCCGGCGGCAACCTGCTGATCCTGCTCTGCTCCGATTCCCTCGGCTGCCGCCGCACGGGCCAGCCCCGCGTCGGGCTCGCCGGCATCGGCTTCCGTGTTCAGTGACGCCTCCGCGGCGGACTGCTCGCCAGCCTCCAACTCCTGACCGGCCCCCTGCGCCCCCTCCGCGTCGTCGGCAGGCGCCTCGCCGATCTCCAGAGCGCCGAGTTGCGCCTCGACTTCGCGACGCTTCTCTTCCTCGCTCTTGATGTCGATCTTCCAGCCGGTCAGTTTTGCCGCAAGCCGGACGTTCTGCCCCTTCTTGCCGATGGCCAGCGACAACTGCTTGTCCTCGACGACCACTTCCATCACCCGCTCCGCGTCGTCCACGATTGACACGCGCTGGACCTTGGCCGGGCTGATCGCGTTGGTGACGAAGAGGACCGGGTCCTCCGACCACTCCACGATGTCGATCTTTTCTCCCCGGAGCTCGCGGATGATGGATTGGACGCGCGTGCCCTTCATCCCGACGCAGGCCCCGACAGGGTCCACGTCGCGCTCGCGCGAGTAGACAGCCACCTTGGCGCGATCGCCGGCTTCCCGCACGGCGCCCCGGATGACGACCGTCCCGTCGTAGATCTCGGGTACCTCCTGCTCGAACAGCTTGATGAGCAGGGCAGGGTCGGTCCGTGAGAGTACGATCTGCGGCCCCTTGGCGCTCCGGTTCACCCCACGGACCACAGCGCGCAGGCGGTCACCGACGGTGTAGTTCTCGGCGCGCGACTGTTCCTTGCGGGGGAGCTGGCACTCGACGCGTCCGAGCTCGACGATGATGTCGCCGTTTTCGAACCGCTTCACCATCCCGCTCATGACCTCGCCGATCCGCTCGCTGTACTCGGCGAACACGTTGTCCCGTTCCGCTTCCCGGACCTTCTGAAAGATCACCTGTTTGGCGGTCTGGGCCGCGATACGCCCAAGATCCTCGGTGGGGCGCGGAAACTCGATTTCCATGTCCACCTCGGCTTCGTCGCCGTACAGCCCCTGAGCCTCGCCAAGCGAGATCTGCGTGGACGGGTCGGTCACCTCCTCCACGATCTTTTTCACTGCGTACAGCTCGAGCTGGCCGCTCTCCTGATTGAACCGCGCGCGCAGCGCCTCGCTTTTGTAGCGCTTGCGTGCCGCGGCCTCCAGGGCGTCCTGGACGGCACTGATGATGATCTCCGGCTCGACACCCTTCTCTTTGGCGATGGCGTCGATCTGCTGCAACAACGGGTTGACTGTCGGCATTCGTTTGTCGCTTCCTGCTTCCTGCTCCCCGCTGCCAGCCTTCCGCTCCGCCCGGCCGCAACGACCTCCGCGAACTCGTCTGAAGGCCGGCCCGTCAGGAGCGGACGCTGCCTAGAATTCCACGGCCAGCTGCCCGCGCTTGATTTGCGCCAGGGGAACCCGGTGCGTCCGGCGTCCCTCCTCGAGCAGCACGTGCCCGTCTTCGACTCCCGTCAGCCGCCCTGAAAAGGCGGATTGCCCCTCGAGCGGCTCGACCGTGACGATCTTCGCCAGCCGCCCGGTGAACCGCCGGTAATCCGCCTGATGGCGCAGCGGCCGATCCAGTCCGGGCGAGGAGACCTCGAGGGTGTAATTCTGATCAAGCGCCGCTTCGCCGATGTCCTCCTCCTCCACGTCCAGAATCGCGCTCAGGTCGCGGCTGACTCGCCCGCACTCCTCAATGCCCACGGCTTCTTCCGGACTCTCCGGCACGCCACGGTCGGGGCGGTCGATGATCACGCGCAGCACGGTACCGACCGGTTCCCGGCGAAGCTGCACGTCGAAGATCTCGAGCCCGCAACTGTGCGCCACGCGCTCCGCAATCCCGCGGATCCGCGCGAGCGTCTGTGTCTGCGCCGTACAGAGCCCCTGAAATGGAAAAAGTGGGCACGAGCCCACTCGGGTTGTTCCTCGAAGCTGGCAAAGGACAATATATCAAAAATCCAGGTGCCGTGCGGCTCCTCAGGCGCTCACCGCGAGGGGGGCAGGGGTGGCGACCAGGTCGTACCCGCGGCTGTCCACGACTGTCGCACTGATGAGGTCGCCTGGGCGGTAGCTCTCGATGTCGCAGTCGGTCAGGTAGACCACGGCGTCGATATCGGGCGCCTGACCTTCGGTGCGACCCTGGAGGACCAGCCTGTGCTCAGGCGAGGGCCCATCGACGAGAACCTGGAGGGAGGCGCCACGGCGGGCGCGCTGGGCCGCAGCCACGATCCGCTTCTGCCGGCTCATCAGGGCCTGCCGTCTCCTCCGCTTGACCCCCGCAGGCACATCGTCCCGGAGGCCGAACGCCCGCGTGCCCTCCTCGTGAGAGTAGGTGAACACGCCTACGTGATCGAACCGGGTGTCCGCGATGAAGGCATCGAGCTCGGCCACATCCGCCTCCGTTTCGCCAGGAAACCCGACGATGAAGGTCGTCCGGAGGGTGACCCCCGGGACGCGCGCTCGGATCCGCTGCAACAGCGCGTCGTAGGTCTTGCGGTTCCCTGGCCGCCGCATGCGCTTCAGCACGGCAGACGAGGCGTGCTGCAGGGGAAGATCCACATACCGGCACACCTTCTCGCACTCGGCCATCGCGTCGAGCACGTCATCGGTAATCGTGGTGGGATAGAGATACAGGAGCCGAATCCACGTGAGTCCCTCGATCCGGTTCAGCTCCCGCAGGAGCCGTGCGAGCGCTCCGCGTTCCTTCCTGTCGATGCCGTAGAAGCTCGTGTCCTGCGAAACCAGCAGCAGTTCCCGGACCCCTCGCTCGGCCAACACTCTGGCCTCCCGCACGACGGAGTCGATCGTGCGGCTCCGATAGGCCCCACGCAGTGTGGGGATGATGCAGAAAGCGCAGGTGTAGTCGCAGCCTTCCGCGATCTTCACGTACGCGAAGTGCGAGGGGGTGGTCAGCACTCGGGGGGTCTGATCGTCGTACAGGTACTCGGGCCGGTCCGGTCGCGGATGCGGAACGGGATCCGGCAGCGCGCCGCCCCCCCGGAAGAACGTCAGGGGCTGAGGAGTCGCGCCGGAGGCGGTCGCCGTCCGGACACGCCGCGGATCTGCGATAGCTTCCAGGATCTGCGGCACCTCACCCGTACCCAGCACCGCGTCGATCTCCGGGATCTCCTTCCGGAGCTCGTCCCGGTAGCGCTCGGCCAGGCATCCGGTCACCACGAGCCGCTTGTTCTCCCCCTTGATCGCCGCCATCTCCAGGATGGCATCGATTGATTCCTGCTTGGCGTTGTCGATGAAGGCACACGTGTTCACCACGAGCACATCAGCCGACGCGGTGTCGGTCGTGATGTCGTGCCCGGCATCGCGCGCCATGCCCAGCATCACCTCGCCATCCACGAGGTTCTTGGGGCAACCGAGAGAGAGAAAGCCTATCTTCATCGTTCCTTACGGGTAGATCCGGTACAACATGCGAGGGTACGGAATGGCTTCCCGCAGGTGGTCCAGGCCGCAGATCCAGCTGACAACGCGCTCGATGCCCATGCCGAAGCCGCCGTGCGGGACGCTGCCGAACCGGCGCAGGTCGAGGTACCACTCGAAGGCCGCCTGCGGCAGGTTGTGTTCCTTGATCCTCGCCAGCAGGAGGTCGTAGTCGTCCACGCGTTCCCCGCCGCCGATGATCTCTCCATAACCTTCCGGGGCGAGCACGTCGACCCCGAGAGCGACCTCCGGCCGCTCCGGATCCGGCTTCATGTAGAACGCCTTCACGGCAGCCGGATATCGGTGCACACACACCGGCCTGTCGAACTCTTCGGAGACGGCCGTTTCGTCAGGGGCGCCGAAATCGCCGCCCCACTCGAAGGGCAGGCCTTTGCGGCGGATTATTTCGGCGGCCTCATCGTAGGAGATGCGCGGGAACGGCGCCTGCACCCGTTCGAGACGTGACGTGTCGCGTTCCAGTACCTTGAGCTCCGCCGCCCGGCGCTCGAGCACGCGCTGCACGACGGAGACCACAAGCCCCTCCGCCAGCGCCATCACGTCGTCCAGCGTCGCGTAGGCGACCTCGGGCTCGACCATCCAGAACTCGGTCAGGTGCCGCCGCGTCTTGGACTTCTCGGCGCGGAAGGTCGGTCCGAAGCAGTAGACGCGACCAAGCGCCATGGCGTTGGCTTCGTTGTACAACTGCCCGCTCTGGGTCAGGTACGCGGTTTCCTGCTCGAAGTACTGCACGGGGAACAGCGTCGTGGTGCCTTCACAGGCCGACGGCGTGAAAATCGGCGTGTCGGCAAGCACGAAGCCGCGCGAGTTGAAAAAATCCCTCACCGCGTCGATCACTTCGTGCCGGATTCGCAGGATCGCCTGCTGCCGCGGTGCGCGAATCCAGAGGTGGCGCCGGTCCATCAGGTAATCGACGCCGTGTTCCTTCGGAGTGATCGGGTAATCGGTGGCCGGTGAGACGACGTCGAAGCCGGTGACGTCGAGTTCGTACCCGCCGGGGGCACGGGAGTCGGCCCGCACCGTGCCGTGCACGATGACGGAGCTTTCCTGCGCGAGGTGGTCCGCCCGGGTGAACGTGTCGTCGCCGGCCGCCTTCTTCGACATCACGCACTGGATGAAGCCGCTCCCGTCACGGACGGTCAGGAAATGAATCTTTCCACTGGACCGCCTGTTGTGGAGCCATCCCCGCAGCGTGACCGTCTGACCCTCGTGCCGGGCGATATCCTCGATGTAGGCAATCATTTCTTCATGCTCGCGGGGCCCCACCCCCACTCGCGCGCCCTCGCGGACACGCCATCAGGCGCGCTTCCCTCCGGCCGCTCGCGCGAGCCGCAGGCGCTTGTTAATACTGTGACAAGGCGCGTTCGAGTCGCACCCGGGCCCCCTGCGCCTGCTCCAGAACGGCGGCAGGGGTGCTCGTGTTCGCCAGTTCCATCAGGTAGGTGCCGTCGTACCCGATCTTCTGCATCGACATCAGCGCCGTGTCCCAGTTGATGGCCCCCCGATAGGGGACGAGGTGCTCGTCCTCGCGCCGGTGGTTGTCGTGGACGTGGGTGGCAATGAGGTGTTCGGCCACCGTTTCGATGGCATCCGGGACGTCACCCCCGAGGAAGGCGTGGCCGAAATCGAAGCAGACGCCCGCTGCTGATGAGTCAATCTCGTCGTCGAGGATCGCCGCGAGCGATGCCGGCGTGGACACGCTGTTGGGGATGATCTCGAGCGCCACGCGCACGCCGAGGGGGGCGGCCGCCGCAACGATTGCCTCAGCGCTCTTCACGGCCGCGCTCCGGTTGTTGTCGTCCGGGTTCGCGCGGCTGTCCGGCGTGCCGAGATGTACGACGAGCAGGGGAAAGGGCACCCGCCGGGCAATCTGGAGGGCTGCTTCCGCCTCCTGGACGGCCGACTGCCGCTTGACACTGTCGCTGAGGGCGTTCGAGTAGGTTGGCGACCAGACATCCCCGGCGCCAAACGCGTCGGTGATCGGCGCGTGTACGCTGAAAAGGGCCAGCCCTGTCTCATCGAGCCACTGCGCAAGCGACTCCACCGCAGCCGGATGCCGGTAGTCGAAGTGACTGCGGGTGGCAAACAGCTCGATGCCGTCGAAGCCATGCGCCGCGACCTCTCCCAGGTGCGCGCGTTCGAGCTTCTGGTCATGGTACAGGTGGGTGGAAATGCCGAAGCGCATCGCGTGATTCAGGGCTCTCGTGGCTCAGTGAACCTCCGATCTTACCACCTGGCCGGTGGTCCGTAGCCCGTGTGGGTCGGTCGCGCTAGCCGAACTCCTCGACGTGCGCCGCAAGCACCTCACGGAGGCGGCCGAATCGCGGGTGTCTCTCGAGGTTCTGCCTCACGTAGCGCAGAGTGCGCGGAATGTACTGGATGTACACGGGATTCCGGCGCGCGGTCGTCTGATATCCGAAGGTGCCGAGTGCCTTCAGGTTCCGCTGGAGCGCCATCAGGTCGAACCGTTCCAGAAACCGGGCTTCGCTGGAAGGCATCCCCTTCAGGGCCAGGAAATAGGCAATGAGGTCGCTGACGGTTGCCTCCGGCAGGTCGACGTACGAGTCCCGCAGCAGGGATACGAGGTCGTACGTGTCCGGCCCCATCCTCGCGTCCTGGAAGTCGATGATGTACAGCCGCTCGTCGTGAAGCATCAGGTTGCGGCTGTGGTAGTCCCGATGGCACAGGACGCGGGGCTCTCCGGCAAGTTCCTCGACAATCCCGGTGAATTCCTCCTTCAACACGTCGCGATCGGCGGGGGAGATCAGGACGCCTTTATACGCTTCGATGAAGTGCTTCGTGAAGAACTCCATCTCCCACGACAGCTTCTCGACGTCGAACGCCATCCTGTACGGGAGGTACTCGGGCGACTCGAGGGCCGTTCCGCGCTCCTGCAGCGTGGCAATGAGGGCCACCGCCTGCCGGTAGAGGTCTGCGTGCTCCGAAGCGCTGGCGGCGCCGAGGTGCGCCTGCAGGGTCATGTCCCCGAGATCCTCCAGCGCCAGCACGCCGATGTCCCCGGCATGCCCGAGCACCTTCGGAATAGGCACCGGCATGCGCTCGAGCAGCTTGGACACGTTGACGAAGGGGAGTGTCTCCACCTCGAAGGCCGCGGCGTACAGCGACAGCACGATGGGAGCGGCATGCGGCATCAGCACCCGGTAGTACCGCCGATCCGACGCATCACCGGTCAGGGGCACGACCCGCGCACTGCGCGAGGCCAGGCCGCTCCGCTCCAGGTACACTTCGACCCGGCCGAGCTGTTCCGCCACGTCCGGGCTTCTGTTCTCCGGCATCAGCAGGGCGATCTCACCACAGGGAACACCAGAGTCGCCAGCATCATCATGTCGATCATCGCAGCATTCACAGGGGGCAGTCCTCAGAACTCGCGGATGATCAGGTCACCCGAGAGACGTTCCCCCTTCCCTGGCGCTTCCCCCAGGTGCGGCGCGATCGCGCACCGCTGATAACGGGAACCGTCTGGCACGTGTGCCCCATCGCAGACGATGCAGTCGTCGAGCCGCACGTCTGCGCCGATCGTGACGTTCTCCCAGACAGCCGTGCGCTGTACGCGGGCCGATGCGTGAATTCGTACGCCCGCCTGGCTCACCAGACGGTCACCCTCGGCGGCGGTGAGGTCCAGCGCGGTCTGCAAGTAATCGGCCGGCGTGCCCACATCCCGGAATGGCGCCTCGATCACGTGTGCCGCGATTGCCCGCGGGTCTTCCGCCATGAGCTTCGGGTACAGCTGCATCACGGATTCCGCCGGGACGCCGTCGGCCAATGTGGAAAAGACCCGCGCATCCGCAACTTGTACCCCGATGAAGTGAAAACTGTCAGCTCCGACCGGCACTTCCCCCCCCCGGGCGAAACCGACCACCCGCCCCTCCGCTACCAGCACCCCGCCGTAGACGTCCGGTCGCGGGTTCGGGATCACCGCCATCGTGACGAGCGCTCCCGCGGCATGGTGCACGTCACCGAGCGCGGCGAGGTCGAGGTCCGTCAGCGTATCTCCGTTCACGATGAGGAACTGCCCGTCTCCCGGATCGCGGCCATCCACGAGGAGCGGCAGCGCGTGACGGGGACCTCCGGCCGACCCGAGGAGCGGGTGTTCCCAGGAGTACCGCACACGGGCCCCGAGGTCGCCGCCATCCCCCAACTCGCGGCAAATCGTCGCCGGACGGTGGTGCAGATTCAGCACGAGATCGTCGACGCCCCTGCTGACGAGCCACGACACGGCGCGCCTGACGAGTGACTCGCCGTTGACCGGAACCGCTGCCTTTGCACGAATGCGGGTGAGTGGCCGGAGCCGGGTGCCAAGGCCGGCCGTGAGGACTAGGGCGCGCAACGCACGGCCGGAGCTTCCCCGAAGACCATGTCGTTGGCCGTCAGCCCCATGGCCTCGCGATGCTGAAGGAAGATGCTGCGGTAGGAATCGAGGATGTAGTCGTCGGGCAGGCGGCCGAGCGCCGCCGCCATGGTCTGAATTCCCGACTCACTGCCTTCGATCTCCACGAACACGCCGACCGGAGTCTCGTCGACGGCGACAATGACGTCCTCGTGCGCGAACTCCTCACGGTACTTCTCGTAACGGAACCAGACGTGAAGCCCCAGTTCCTCGAAGATCCTGAGCAGCACCTCGCCGTCGCCGACGAGCGTTTCCTGCTCCTCACGAAGCTTCATGGCCGAGGGCTGCACCGGACCCTTGAACGTGACGCGGCTCTTCCCGTTCTCGACGCGCACGCGCAGCACGCAGCGCCGCCGGCGCAACCGCTCGTCGGCGGCATCGAGCAGCGCATCTCCCTGGAGGCGCCTGCCGAGGAGCGGCGTGCAGCCGGCCGAGAGCACCGCCTCGCGCGCCTCCTCCGCGGATCCGAATCGCAACTTGATCTCCCGTTCGAGCGGCGTCCCAGACATTCCGATCGCTCCTCCGCGCTCTCATGGGCAACTGGGCCCGATAACCCGCCAATTATATGACCGTTCCCCTGCTGCCGGACCCGGCCCGGAGACGGCGCCCGAGGGTCACACAAAGAAAACGGGACAGGAGAGCGGCCTCCTGTCCCGTTCAGTGCGTGCGCGTCCCGGCGTGCGAGCTACCGTTTGGTCATCGTGACGAAAACCGTCTGGCCGCCTCCGGGCCCGACCCGCCAGATCAGCAGGAACACCGGCTGACCCGCGGCTGCCCGCTGCAGCTCGCGCTGCACCTGGCTCACGTTGGCGACCGGCTGCTGATTCACCTCGAGGATGATGTCGTTCGGCTGCAGTCCGGCAGCTGAGGCGGGGCTGTTCCGATCGACCCCGACGATCATGGCCCCGCCGCGGTTGCGCGGAAGCTCGAGCTCGCGGGAGATCTCGGGGGTGATGGGGCCCACTTCCATTCCGAACCCCGTCGCCGTCGGCTCCTCCGGGCTGTTACCCGTCGCGGCCTGCCGGCCCTGTTCGGAGTCGAGGTCGAGCTCGTCCACCGTGACGTTGAGCGTCTGCTTCTGCTTCTTCTTGACGACCGTCACCGGCACCGTCGTCCCCGGCTTCGTCGAGACCACCAGGTTCACCAGCGCCTCGTTATCGGCGACCGGGCGTCCGTTGAACTCGATGATCACGTCCCCCGGTTCGAGGCCGGCCCGTGCCGCCGGGCCGTCGGGGTTGACGGTCGACAGCACCGCGCCGGACGTGTTCGGGAGGCCCATCGCCTGCGCGAGCTCCTGTGTCAGCGGCTCCCGGCTCACACCAACGCCAATCACGCCGCGCGTGACCTTTCCTTCGCGCAGCTGCGGCAGCAGGTCGCGGACGACGTTGATCGGCATGGCGAAGCCGATGCCCATGTTGCCCGGGGACTGCTCCACGGCGAAGATCGCGGTGTTGATGCCGACCACCTCGCCGCGGACGTTCAGCAGCGGACCACCGGAGTTCCCGGGATTGATGGCCGCGTCGGTCTGCAGCATGGGCTGCTCCCGGCCAAGGAACCCCCCCACGGGCCGGCCAAGGGCCGAGATGACGCCGACCGTGACGGTATGGCTCAGCCGGAACGGGTTGCCGATTGCCACCACCCAGTCACCTGGTTCCATCAGGGACGAGTCCCCGAACTTGGCTTCCTGCAGGGGAGCGGAGGGCATCTCGGTGAGCTGGATCAGGGCCGTATCGGTAAGCGCGTCGCGCCCGATGACTTTGGCAGCAAAGGTCTCGTTCCTGACGGCGCCGAACAGGCTGACGCGGATATCCTCGGCTCGTTCCACGACGTGGTTGTTCGTCAGGATGAAGCCGTTCTTGTCGATGATGAAGCCCGTTCCGGTGCCCTCCTCCTGGGGCGCCTCACCCCGGGGTGCCCGGCGGGGGGCCGGGCGCCCCTGGGGCTGCCCACCGAAGAAGCGCTGCAGCAAGTCATCGCTTCCCCCGAAGAACTCCGTCAGCTCGCGGGTCCGCGCCCGGGAGGTCGTCTGGATGTTCACCACCGTCGGGCTCTGCGCTTTCGCGATGGTCCGGAACGTCTGCGCGTCGATCGGGCCGCTCAGGGGGGCCGTGTTGGATGTGGGGATGTTCAGCGTCTGGGCGGAAGAGGCCTGCGGGAGACCCCACTGGGAAGCGATGACCATCCCCACGGCCACCGAAGCCATCGCTATCAGCACTGCGTAGAAAAGCGTCGTCTTGCGCGTGGACATCTCGTGTTCTCCTGAGCGTGCAACTGCTGCCGTGACCTACCCGAGCGTGATGATTTCCTGCTGCAACGGGCCGGTGACGTACGCGTCCTGCCGATCCATGAACATGTTGATTTCCGTCCGGACGCCGAACCGATCCGTGTAGACCCCCGGTTCGATGGTGAAGCCGCTACCGGGAATCAGCCGCCGATCATCGTGCGTCTCATAGTCGTCGAGATGCACGCCGTTGCCGTGCACGGTTTCCCCGAGGCTGTGGCCGGTGCGGTGGATGAACTCTGCCCCGTAGCCCGCATTCTCGAGTACGGCGCGGCACGCCCGGTCCACCTCGAACCCACGGAGGTCCCGGCCGGTTCGCGCCGCCGATTGCACGAGCGCGACGGCGCCATCCCGTCCCGCCCGCGCCGCCTCGAAAGCCCGGGCGTATTCCTCGGGGACTGTCGTGCCCGTAAAAGCCACCCACGTGATGTCAGCAAACACCGCACCGGGCACCCGCAGCTTACCCCAGACGTCAATCAGGAGGAGCTCGCCGGGACGAATGGCACGGTGCACGTCCCGGGAAGGGTGATAGTGAGGATTGCCGGCGTTCTCCTGAGCCGACACGTTGGGCGTGTCATCGGAGACGAGTCCCTCGTCCGAGAGCCACCCCATCATTGCTCCCTGCACCTCGAGCTCGTTCAGCGGCCCGCCTCCCCTGATCCGTTCCCGCACCATCGCGAACGCCTTGTCCTTGACCCGGTACAGCGCGTCGGATGCCTTCCGGTGAGTCGCCAGTGCGTCAGGAGACCAGATGGCCTCGAAACGCTGCACCAGGTCTCCCGACGAGACGACCTCCACCCCTAAGGCGCGCACCGCCTCGAGCGTTCCCCCATCGACCCGTGACACATACGGGATGTTGTTCGAGGGGGAGTACTCCATCGCCACGCGCCGCATCCCCTCGAGTACACTCCGCAGCCCGGCCGATAACTGATCACGCCCGGCGTAAGGACGCTTGTCCCCGGGCAGGGCGTCGAGGTTGTGACGCTCGATTGCGTGCACGAGACCCCGCGGCTCACCTGCCGCCGGAATCAGGTAGTACCAGCGGCGCGTCGTCATCTTCTTCGCCGCGGTGAGACCCGCCAGCCGCGCAGCGATGGGGTTGGAGCCCTGGAAGTCGTAGAGCAGCCATCCGTCGAGCCCCTCCTCGAGGAGGGCCCGCTGGACGTCGGCCACCAGGAAGGGCATTTCCCGAGTATACAAAAGTTGAGGTTGCCGGCGTCTGCGCGGGATGACGATACAATCGTGGACGCCCGCGCGCCCGAGCATGTCCACCATCCGCGCCCTTGCCTCGCTGCTCATGCTCGCCGTAGTGGCGTTGGCGGGGCAGGACCGGGGCGCACCACCTTCACCGGATCAGGCACCGCTGGTCTTCAAGGTCGAGGTGAACTACGTCGAGATCGACGTGACTGTTACCGACGCGCAAGGACGGCCCGTCGAGGATCTGAGCCGCGAGGACTTCGAAGTAACCGAAGAGGGGAAGCCCCAGGAGCTGACCTCGTTCGCGCGGGTACAGATCCCGGTCGAGCGCCCCGACCCTCCCCTGTTTCGCGCCACCGCTGTTGAACCCGACGTCCGGAGCAACCGTCGCGAGTTCGACGGCAGGGTGTTCGTCCTGCTGCTCGATGACCTGCACACCAGCTTCACGCGGACGCCCCGTGTGCGCGCCGCCGCGGGCCGTTTCATCGAACGACATGTCGGCGCCAATGATCTCGTGGCAGTGGTGCACACCAGCGGCACCACGTCAGGGGACCAGGAATTCACGATGCAACGGGCGCTCATGCTCGGTGCGGTCAACGCCTTTGCGGGGCGGCGGCTGCCTTCGGAAGCCCTCGAGCGGCTGGGCGGTGGCGGTGCAGCCGCTGCGGGTTCCGATGCAGAGCGCGCGCACCGGGCAAGGAATCTGCTGAATTCGGTCCGGGGGGTCGCCGAATATCTCACGGGGATCCGGGGCAGGCGGAAGGCCGTGGTGCTGTTCAGCGAAGGCATCGACTACGACGTAACGAACCCCATCGCCAATCAGTACGGCTCCGACATCATCAACGCCATGCAGGGGGCGGTCGCCGCCGCGACGCGGGGCAACGTGACGTTCTACACCGTGGATCCGCGCGGACTCTCCGGAGTGGACGAGGCGATGGAGGTCGGGTCGCTGCCTGCGGATCAGCCGGGCGCACTCTCGGCGCTCGGAGAAGGCCTGCGCCGCTCCCAGGACAGTCTCAGGGTCCTTGCGGAGGGAACCGGCGGCCTTGCCGTGATCAATCGCAACGACTACGACGATGCCTTCGAGCGTATCGTCCGGGACAACAGCAGTTATTACGTCCTGGGCTACTACTCGGAGAACACCCGCCGGGACGGCCGGTTCCGCGCTGTAGATGTGAGGGTGCGGCGTCCCGGCGCACTCGTTCGTGCCAGGAAGGGCTACACAGCCGCCCGCGGGAACCCGGCCCCACCCAGGAACGCCCCCCCTGGCGCGGCGTCAGCGGAGCTGCGCGAGGCGATCAGCAGTCCAATCCCGGTCAGTGCGCTCGGCATCACCGCGTCCGCGATTCCTTTTCGCGGAGGAGCGAAGAATGCGTCCGTCCTCTTGGTGCTCGAGGTGGATGGCCGCACGTTCCGGTTCACCGAGCGTGACGGGAAGCCGGCGGCCGAGCTCGAGATTGTGGCCCTGCCGATCGATGCGCGGGGGAACTTCCGTGAAGGTGTCCGGGATTTGGTGGTGCTCACCCCCAGGCCCGACACGCAGGATAAGCTCGTGGCGAATGGCGTGCGGCTGCTTCGCCGCCTCGAATTGCCGCCCGGGCGGCACCAGCTGAAGCTCGGCGCCCGCGAGTCGGGGAGCGGGGCTGCCGGCTCACTCACCCTGGACGTCGACGTCCCGGACTTCGCAAAAGGGCCGATTTCGATGAGCGGGCTCGTGCTGTCGACCACGAGTGCGCCCGCGGTGCTGACGGCCAATCCGGACGAGGGGTTGAAGGATGTGCTGCCGACGGCCCCTACCGTGCGGCGGGCGTTCGATCCGGGGGATGAGCTGAGCCTCTACACGGAGGTGTACGACCACCTGCGTCCGGCTCACCGGGTCGAGATCAAGACGCTGGCGATCGCTGAGGACGGACGCGCGGTGTACGCGCATACCGACGAGCGCCGCAGCGAAGAGCTGCGGGCGCGGGGGGACGGCTTCGGACACGCACGGACCATCCCGCTGAAGGATTTCCCCCCGGGCCGCTACGTCCTGCGGGTGGAGGCTCGTGCGCTCGTGTCGGACGCGACCCCGGTTTCACGCGAGCTGGAGTTCACGATTCGATGACCCACGGCAGCGAGGTGTCCACGACCGGCCTGGATGCCCATGTGGCAGCGGCACTGGCCTATCTGGCCGGCCCGTTCTCGGGTGTTCTCGTGCTCCTGGCTGAACGCACGAATCGGTTCGTGCGGTTCCATGCCTGGCAGTCGATTGTGGGACTTGGCGGGCTCGGGGTGATCGTGGGGCTGCTGCTCGTGCTGGCGTTCAGCTCCGTACTCGTTTCGGCGACCGCCTTCAGGGCCCTGATGATCGCCGCGTGGGCGATGTGGGGCGTCTGGATCCTCTGCTGGGTGTTGCTCCTCGTCGCGGCGTTCACGCGCCGGCGATGGAAGCTGCCCATCGCCGGCGGCTACGCGGAGCGTCTCAGCTCCCGCTGATCGCCTACTTCATCACCTTCACCGGGTTCGCCTTGATCTTTCCGTTGGCGTGGGAGAACGTCCAGTTCGCATTCAGCGCACCAGGGTCCGAAGGCGCCCGGGTCTCCATCTCGGCGATCTCACCGGGCTGGAGGGGCTGCCTGTGCCGCCGTGTGTCGGACGAGACCAGTTTTCCCCCTTTGTCGTACCAATATTCGTCGATTTTCAGCATCGCCAGCGGCGCGCTGGAGGTGTTCTTGATCTTGAACGTGGTGACGATCTCGGTGCCGACCACCTTCGAGTTGCTCTTGAACACGTCGATGGTGCCGTCCCCCTTCAGCGGGGTGGCAAATTTCGCCCTGGCCGGAGCGGTCGGGGCGACCGGTGCTGCGGCCTGGACCTGGGCAAGTGCTGGTGAGGCGGTTGTGACGACGAAGAGAAGCGCAGCGGCGGACGCGAAGGCGGGGCGGTTCATGGCTACCTCCGACGGATTGGCCTCGAGCCGGTCTGGCGGCTCAGGGGTCGAGCAGACCTGATTGGGTATCGGCTTGCAGCGCACGCTGCAGCCGCCGGCATTATAGGCTGCTACATCTCGCCGTTCCAGTCCTCCGGCTCGGGATTGGCCGAGCGGATAATGTCGAGGTGCCACTTTCCGCCCCCCCAGGGCTCGATTACCTCGGCAGCCACGACATCGACAAGGATCTCAGCGAAGGACCGCCCCTCCGGATCACCCTCCAGGTGGTAGGCCGCTTCGTCCCATGCGAACGTCGGGTACAGCACCATGGTCAGGAACAGATCGTACCCGTCGTCCACGACAATGAGCTGCCCGCAGGGGCGCTTGAGCGTGGAGTGGTAAATCAGGTACTTCTCCGCACTCTGCGCGCGGATGTATCGCTTGAGCGCAAACTCACGGGCGACGATCTCTTCGACCGCGATCTTCTTGTCCCAGCAGTCGCGGCAGTATCGTTCCTCCCCCTTCGGTTCTGAGACCTCTTTGGCGCCGCACAGCGCGCACTTCGTCTGCGCCATTGTCTTCCGTGACACTACAGTGATCCTTGCATTGCCAAAATTGCCAAGATTGCCAAGATTGTCCAAAATGCCAGATTGTCCAAAAAGGCCAGATTTGCCCAACCCTCCGTAACGCGAACAGCGCCGGGGAGCTGCCAGAGTCTTAGAAAGCCCTAATCCCAGGCCGCGCGGGCGTCTCGCCGCCCCGCGATGACAACCGCTCTGTGTCCGTGCCTTCCCGGCATTCTCGGCCTTCCTGGCACTCTTCGCACTTTTGGCAATTTTGGCATTCTTGGCACTTTTGGCACTTTTGGCAATTCTTCTGGGCTACGTAGATTCGGTGAGCTGCCTCATTGCCGGTCCGTACATGGTGTTCGCATATTCCTTCACCATGCGCCGCGCGCTGAAACGCGGCGTCACTGACATGATGGCCTGACGGACGATGGCGAGCCAGCGGCGGGGGATTCCGTCCGCGTCGCGCTCGTAGAAGGCCGGAACGATCTCGGTCTCCAGCAACCGGTACAGCGATTCGGCATCCGCAACGTCGACCTCCCCGGGATCCGTGCTTCCGGCGGGGCCCTCGATTTGCCAGCCGTTCCGGCCCGTATACCCCTCCGCCCACCAGCCGTCCCCGATGCTCAGGTGTGGGACGCCGTTGATCGACGCCTTCATTCCACTCGTGCCGCTGGCTTCGAGCGGTTTCCGCGGGTTGTTCAGCCACACGTCGCAGCCCTGCACGAGGAAGTGGGCGACGTGCAGATCGTAGTCGTCCACGAACGCGATCCTGCCCCCGAACATCGGGTCGATCGCACGGCGATACACCTGCTGCAGATGGTGCTTGCCGGTCTCATCGGCCGGATGCGCCTTGCCCGCGAAGACGATCTGCACGGGACGGCGGCGCGCGTTCAGGATGTTCATCAGCCGTTCGGGGTCGTGGAAGATCAGCTCCGGGCGCTTGTACCCGGTGAAGCGCCTGGCGAACCCGATCGTCAGGGCGTTCGGGTCCAGCAGCGTTCCAGCCGCGACGACGCGCGGCGCGCTGACGTGCTCTTCCTTCCAGCGCGAGCGCGCCCGCTCACGGATGAAGGCGAACAGATAATTCCGCAGGGCGCTCCGGGCGGCCCAGAGCGCCTCGTCCGGGATTTCCTGTATTCTGGCCCAGAGCTCCGGGTCGTCGTGCCGCTCCCGCCAGTCCTCCCCGACATGCTCGTCGAACAGCAAGCCAAGTTCCGATGACATCCACGTCGGCACATGGACGCCGTTGGTGATGAAGGTGACGGGGCGCTGCTCGTCCGGCACACCGGGCCAGATCGGCCCCCACATCTCGCGCGTGACCTGCCCGTGCAACTCGCTCACGCCGTTCACGGTGCCCGCCGTGCGAAGCGCCAGCGCCGTCATATTGAAGAGCGGGCCGCTGCCGTTGTCGTAGTGGCCGAGCGCCATGAACGCGTCGCGGTAGCCGCCCAGGGTGCCCCAGGCGCCTGCCAGATGCGTTTCCACCAGGTTGAACGGGAAGGCGTCGTGACCCGCAGGAACCGGCGTATGCGTCGTGAACATCGTCGTGCGCCGTACTTCCTGCAGGGCCTCCTCGAATGTCTGCCCCGCTTCGATGAAGTCACGGATCCGCTGGAGTACGACGAAAGCGGCGTGCCCCTCGTTCAGGTGCCATACCTCGGGGACCGAGTCGAGCGCCTTGAGCGCGCGGACCCCGCCGATGCCGAGGATGATCTCCTGCTGAATGCGCGTTTCCCGATCGCCGCCGTAGAGACGTGCGGGCAGCTCGCGATCCCAGGGGGCGTTTTCCTCGAGGTCCGTATCGAGGAGGAACAGCTTCACGCGCCCGAGCAGCACCCGCCACACGGAGACGAGCACCGTCCGGTTCCCGAGGGGCACCGCGACAACGCAGGGCTTGCCGTCGGGGAGGGTCGCCGGTTCGACGGGAGCGTCCGTCCAGTTCAGCCGCTCGTAGATCTCCTGCTGCCATCCCTCGGCAGAGACCGTTTGGTGAAAGTAGCCCTGCGGATACATGAACCCGACGCCGATGAGGGGAATGCCGAGATCGCTGGCCTCCTTGCAGTGGTCGCCTGCCAGTACGCCCAGCCCGCCGGCGTAGATGGGCAGCGACTGGTGCAGGGCGAACTCGGCCGAGAAATAGCCAATCGGCCCATGACTCTCCGGGAACCGCTCCTTCCACCAGGTGTCCCGGGCGCTGCGTGCCCTCTCGAGCGCGTGCACGGCTGCGTCGTACATCGCCAGAAACCGTTCATCCGCTGCGACCTCCGCGAGTATCTCGGGAGAGAGCTGGCGCAGCATCAGCACGGGGTTGTGCGCGGTGTGCCGCCAGAGGGGATAGTCGAGCCTTCTGAATACCTCCCGCGCGCCGGCGTTCCAGGTCCACCATAGATCGGCGGCAAGATCCGGGAGCCGCTTGAGCCGTTCGGGAAGGGGGGCTTGCTGCTGAGCAATCACGTTCGAGTCCACGATGATCCTTCCGTTGCAGTCGTCATGCGCACGCACCCGCCAGCCTGGCGAAGAGCGGCAAATCGATGTTGCCGCCGGAGAGCACGGCGACGATTTTCCGGTGGCCGCTCCCGGCGAACTCGCGGCCGATTGCCGCGGCCACCGCACAGCCGGCGGCCCCTTCCGCCACCACGTGCACCCGCTCCACCACGAGAGCCATGGCCCGCGCAATCTCGTCGAGCGGCACGACGATCGAGCCTGTCACGCCGTCCCGGAGCACAGGCCACATTGTCTCCAGCACCGAGCGGCCGCCGGCGCCGTCGACAAACGAGCGCTCCCATGCGTCGAAGCGGCAGGGGCGCCCTGCCGCGAGCGACCGGGCCAGCGGCGCAGCCGTAGCCGGTTCGGCGGAATACAGCCGGACCGACGGGTTCAACGCCTTCAGTGCACAAGCGATCCCCGCCAGCAGCCCGCCACCGCCGGCCGGCGCGATTACGGCGTCCACGTCGGGGAGGTCTTCGAGGATCTCGAGCGCGATCGTGCCGTTGCCGCTGATGAAATCATCGTCGTCAAACGGGTGCACGAAGTGACCGCTCATGCGGTCGGACCGGCGCGTCTCGACCGTGCGCCAGCACTCGTCGTACGCCGCCCTCACGATGGCGGCGCCGAATCGCTCGATCGCGCGCAGCTTGGTTTCGGGAGCCGTGTCCATCACGAGGACGCTGGCCGGGACCCCCAGATGCCGCGCCGCCAGAGCCACACCTTGAGCGGCATTGCCGGCGCTGACCGTCCAGATCCCCTGCGCGAGCCGATCGGCCGGGAGCCGCCTCACGGCGTTGTAGGCCCCTCTGATCTTGAAGGAGCCAATCGGCTGGAGGGTTTCCAGTTTGAGAAAGATCTCGGGCGTGTCCGCCTGGGGGGAACCCGGGGAACGGGGAGGCTCGAGCCGGACGAGAGGTGTACGGACGACAACGTCGTAGACGACCGACGCCGCACTGCGGATCGTGTCGATGGAAATGCGGCGTTCAGCGGACCTGTCGGGCGACGTCAGCGACCCTGTCGGCAAGGACACAAACAGCGATCGTAGTCGGGCGTCGGATGCCCGTCAATAAACAGCCCCGTCACTTCGGTCCCGGGGCAATCCCCTCAGCGGGCCATCGTCACGCGGATGGCGACAAGCGCCTGGTCGATGGCGTCGCCGGCTTTCGTCGTCAGTTCGATCAGGTAGTCCCCTGCACTGAGGGGGGCCAGACGGAGGTCGACAGCCACGGCCGGCCCGTCGGCCGACTCGAGCGGGACGGCTGTGAGGGGAATGGCGAGGGCGTTCCCGTGCCGATCCAGCAGGCGCGCGTCGTGGGCGTCGAGTGGCTGGCTGACGGGCCACTGCACGCGAAGCCGCTCCGTTCGCCTGAAGATGAACCCGGCAACCGGACGCCACGGTGCGGCGGCCGGGGAGGCCGCACGAAACCCGAGCGCCCCGCCGAGCAGGGGCCCGGCTGGCGCCTCGATAGTGGCGGTGTCGGAGTGTGGTGTTCCGGCCTGCCCCTGGAGACGCACCAGGGCCTTCCATGGGCCTGTCTGCCCCTGCACAGGAACGCGCAGGAGGACGCCGCGTGCTCCTGGCTCGAGGCGGGCTTCGGACTCGGTGGCCTCACCCTGCGCAGGCGTGAGGGTGACCCGCACATCCCCCCCTTCTTTCCAGCGCCCCTGCTCGACTTCCGATCCGGCAAGTTCGGCAACCACCACGACGTCGCCTCCGGACACGGCGCCATACGCGTGGACCCCCGCGGACGGGCGGAGGCGCGACAGCGTGCTCAGCGCCGCGACGGTGGGGGAGGTTTTCGCCGGGGCCGCCGAAGCGGCGGACCGGGCGCTCCGGATCCCGGCCATCTCTTCCTCGGTCGGCGCACGGTATTCCCGCCGGGCCCGAATGGTGCGGCCGGTTTCCTTCAGTCGTACCGTCAATTTCCTGGGGCGGCCGTCCCAGCGCGTGTTGTTGGTGTAGTACCCGAGGACGTAGTGGGACGAGAGATCCTGGGCGACCTGGCCAAGCCCCTGCCGCAGGTCGTTGGTATCCGTCACGGCGATCCCGTCCGTCTGTTCGGCGAGCACCCGGAGATTCGAGAATCCCTGGTTCATCATGCTTGAACTGACGTCCAGCCCTCCCGGCCGCACGGTGTAGAAGGAGACATTGGCCTGCCGCGCCCGCTGAAGGAGCTCCCGGAAGCGGACGTCGAAATCGATGGAGAGCAACCGCGTGCGCTCGGCCGACATGCGCAGCCGGTCGGAATCGCCGTCGTTCCGGCTGCCCATCGTGAGCTGCCCCTCACGCCCGACGCCGATGCCGGGCGGGTTGCCACGAGCCCGCGGATCGGGATCGCTCGACATGTCGGCGGATCGGAAGGACGGCGACGGGAGGGAATCGGAGAAGTAGATGATGTTCTTGCGCTCGTCTCGAAGAGCGCCGAGTGTCCCCACGAGTCCCTCGAGGTCGGAGTAGACCTTGTCGAGCCGGCGAAGGGCCACGAGCCGCTTGCCATCGGCCGGGAATGTGTATTCCAGTTCCGCCTCGCCTGGCTGCGGATTCAAACGGCCGGCGAGCCCCCAGTCGCCGTGCTTGTCGAGCTGTTCCTCGATGCTCTGGGTCACCTGTCCCAGGAGCAGGTGTTCAGGGGACTGGGCCGGGGTGAGCACTCCGAACAGATCCTGCGGACCCATCATGCGGCTGAGCAGCTCGGCAAGCGGTCCTCTGAGGCGGGAGGATCCGCTGAAGTCAACGTGGAAGGCGTCCAGGTACAGCACGAAGAGCCGGTACCGGGCATCGCGTGCGAGCGCAAAGCCGTCGCGCTGCGAGTTCGGGTCGCGCCGGTCGCCGAGGGGTGTCCAGGGCTGGTGCTCGATGAACTCGACGGCATCAATGGCCTGCGGCTTGCCGTCTTCCAGGAGCTCGAAATCTTCAGCGGTGAGGCCGGGCACGGGACGGCCATCCCGGGTTGGGTACGCGTCCACCCGCACGTAATGCGCACCAGATCGGAAGGTGGGCCGCTGCTCGGCAGGGGTGTCCTGCGCACGGCCGGTCGGCGAAAGGGCCAGGAGCAGCACAACGGCGCACGCCGCGGTCAATCGATGATTCATGAGCGCCTTTCCGGGGCTGGCGATCTCACGCTATCACAGGGTGCCGGAGCGGGGCCTTCACCCGCCGGTGGCGCCGAACCCCCCACGAGAGCTGTCGGCAAGGGCGTCGGCCTCCTCCCAGCTGACCCGCGGAGCCGCAAGGAACATCCCCTGAGCGATTCGATCGCCCCGGGAGACAGTCACGGCGCTGGAGGTGAAATTCAACACCGCGACCTTTACTTCGTCCGCAGGGCCGCAGTAGTCGGAATCCACCACGCCGACGCCGTTGGCCACCATCAGTCCACGCCGCAGCGGCGTGCTGCTGCGCGCAAAGATGCCCAGGAACATACCGGCAGGGGCTTCCACGACGATTCCCGTCGGCACGAGGGCGACGGCCCCCGCAGGGACGACGATGTCCTCGGCGGCGGCCAGGTCGAAGGCCGCCGCGCCACTGCTTTCGTATCGCGGCAGCGGAATGTCGGGGTGGAGGCGCCTGATGCGTACCTTCATATAACGGTCGTCTCTGCGAGCACCGAGGGCGGTACCGTCACCGAAGGGTGAGGCTACGGGTCAGCGTCATCAGCATGTCGATGGCGACGGCGTTGTGCCCTCCGCGGGGGATGATGACATCCGCATAGCGCTTGCTCGGCTCCACGAAATCCAGGTGCATCGGCTTGACGGTGCCGAGATACTGCTCGATGACCGATTGCACCGAACGGCCAGGGGAGCCAGGCACGTCGGGGAGGAAGCGTATCAGGAAGGAGGGGCGGCGCCTGTCGGGTAAACTGAGAAGGAATGCCTCGAGTTGCCGTCTGTGCCGGCTTGTCCGTGCTGATCCTGATCCTGCAGGCAGGCACCGCCGCGCAGGACCGCCTGAAGTCGATGCCGGGGTATCCGCAGTATCAGCGGATGCTGCCGCAGGTCACCGGCGCGGTCCGCTCCGGCAGCCTGTCAGTGACGTGGACGCCGGACGGCGGGTCTTTCGAATACTCCCGGGACGGGAGGCGCTACCGCTACGATGTGGCCGCGCGGCGGGTGGCCGAGGTTCAGAGCACCGCGGAGCCGGCGAGGGGGGCAGGGCAAGGGCGGGGGCCGCAGGCGCCACCTGACCGCGGCCGGCAGTACGTATTTGCGGAATCGCCGGATGGGGCCCTGCGTGCCCGCTACGATCACGTGGACCGCAATCTCCACCTCCTGACGCAGGCGACAAAGGCGGAGGTGCCGATTACCACAGACGGCAGCCGGGAGCGGCGGATCAAATATGGCACCGCCAGCTGGGTCTACGGCGAGGAACTCGAGCAGACCACCGCCATGTGGTGGTCGCCTGACGGACGGAAGCTCGCTTTCTACAGGTTCGACGAGAGCGGCGTGCCCGACTACCACCTGCAGGTGGACCAGACGAAGCTTCAGAGCTCGATTGAAACGGAAGCCTATCCCAAAGCGGGCGCACCCAACCCTGTCGTCGATCTGCTGATCTACGACGTCCAGTCGCGCAAGACCGTGCGGGTGGACGTGCGCAGCGGAAATCCTTTCGACAACGATGTCGTCGGACACTATGCCTATCGGGTCTTCTGGTCCCCGGACGGGCGCGAGCTGTTGTTCAACCGTACCAACCGCAGGCAGAACGTGCTCGAGCTCGTTGCGGCCCACCCCGAGACCGGTGCAGTCCGAGTGGTCATCCGGGAAGAGTGGGACACATGGATCGAGAACAACCCGGCGATGGTGTTCCTGGCGGACGGCCGGCGGTTCATCTGGGAATCGGAGCGGAACGGCTGGAAGAACTTCTATCTCTACGATCTCTCCGGACGTCTTCTCACTCCGCTGACAACGCACACCGGGTTCGAGACGTCGGCGCTCATCAGGATTGATGAAGAGGCAGGGATCCTGTTCTATACCGCGCGTGACGGCGACAACCACCTGAAGCTGCAGCTGCACCGGGTCGGCCTCGACGGCCGCGGGGACGTGCGGCTGACGGACCCGCGCTTCCATCACACGATCGGCAGCTGCCTCGAGGGGGCCGGGTCGCAGCCCCTGACCAGCAGGTCCGCCGGGTGTGCGGTCTCTCCGGACGGCCGCTTCTTCGTGGATGTCTATCAGACGCACGACCAGCCTGCCGCCTCCCGCCTGGTCGATGCGGAAACCGGGGCGGTTCTCAGCGAGCTTCTGGCCCCCGAGACCACGCGGTTCGACACCCTCGGCCTGAAAAAAGCGGAACTGTTCACGTTCCGTTCGGCGGACGGGACGACAACCCTCCACGGTCTGGTCCAGTTCCCATCGGACTTCGATCCGGCGAGAAAGTATCCGGTCCTGGTTCCCGTGTACGGCGGCCCCGGTGCCACCGGCTACACGGCGCGCGAGACGTTCGTGCCGCCGAGCTCACTGGCCGAATACGGCTTCCTCATCGTGCAGATCGACTCCCGGGCGGCGCCCGGCAGAGGCCGCCGGACCATGGATCAGCTGTACGGCAAGCTGGGGCAGGTGGAAGTCGACGACATCGCCGCGGGCGTCAGGTCGCTCGGGACCCGGCCGTATGTCGACCTCCGACGAGTGGGAATCCACGGCACGTCGTATGGCGGCTATACGGCGCTGCTGTCGATCCTTCGCCACCCGGAGCTCTATGCTGCCGCCTCTGCTTCGTCCCCGGTCACGGCGTGGAACCACTACGACACGATTTACACAGAGCGGTACATGGGGCTTCCTCAGGAGAACCCGGCGGGGTATCGTGCCGGCAGCGCCATGACCCACGTGAAGGATCTGCGCGGCCGGCTCATGCTCTATTACGGTACGGCTGACAACAACGTGCATCCCTCGAATGTCATGCAGCTCATCGCGGCGCTGCAGGCCGCCGGCAAGAGCTTCGACGTGCAGGTCGGGCCCGATCGCGGACACAGTGGCATCAATACGGACCGGATGATGGAGTTCTTCATCGAGTCGCTTGTCGTCGCCCGGGGAGAGGCTGCCGCGACGTTCTGATCAGGTCCGGTATCTTGCACGGGTTCCAGTGCAGGCGGGAGTTTCCTGTCCCTGGGAGGTGAACTCGTGAGAACCGAAGACCTGATGACCTCGTCCGAGACCGTTCCTTGGAGCCCGTCTTGACCGATCCGCGCGTCCTCCACCTGATCGACGGGCTCCGCGCGTCGCACCTGTCCGGTCTAAAGGGGGCGCGGATCTCGGCGTCCATCCCGGTATCGGAGCGGCTGCTCAACGAACTGGCCTCGACGTTCGTGCCCGCGGAAGCTCCGGTCCGGGAGGTGTCGGTGCACCCGCGGGCGGGGAACCGGCTGGGGGTGCGCGCCCGTGTCGCGCGCGCGGCCTTCCTGCCTCCGGTCACCATCAACCTGGAGATCGAGCGTCAGGCGATCCTTCCGGACTCGCCGCTCGTCGTGCGGATCCTGACGGCACCAGGGCTCGTCTCGCTCCTCGGGGTGGCCTTTCCGCTGGCCGCGATGCTCCCGCCCGGAATCATCCTGCAGGATCAGCGACTCCTTGTCGATGTCCGCGCGCTGCTCGAGCGCCAGGGCTACGGCGAGTTGCTGCCGTACCTGGAGAGCATCAGGGTGACCACTGACCCCGGCAGGCTGCTCGTTGATGTCGCGCTTCACGTGAGGGCACGGGACGGGGACGCCGCGGGCTCCCTGCACAGACCCGCAGGAGGAGGGGAGGACCGGAGAGACGAAGGAGATGTTTAGAAGAGTGAGTAGACGACACCGGCGCTGAGGACGAGGGAGTCGGCGTTCCAGCGGTCCCCGAAGCGCTGCCCTGTACCGTCCACGTAGGTGACCTCGGGACGGGTGATCATATACCCCCCGAAGGCCGTGATGCCCACACGCGGAGCAACCGTATGGGTCACACTGAGACCCGGGCGGATGGCGAAGCTGTTCTTCGCGTCAATCACCGGCACGCCGGGCCCCCCGGAGCCGAAGTTCCCCTTGAACCGGGCGGAATTGAACGACGGCCCCCCGACAACGGAGACGTTCACGAGCGTCCGATCGTCTCCCATCGTGTAGCCGATCCCGGCCATCAGGGGTCTGACGCGGAGTCGCGCGAAGTCGGCGTCCCCGCCGAGGGGGTTGCGGAGGTCCGCGCGGAACCAGTTCAGAGCGGCGGCGACCCCCCACCCCCGCCGGGGGTTCAGGCTGACGAGCGCGCCGACGCTGAGCGTATGCTCGACATCCTCATCGGTCGGGCTGACGAAGGTCACGGATCCGCCAACACTGACCCGCCCTTCGGACTGGGCGAGGGCGAGGCCGGGCAGCAGAAGGAGCAGGACGAGGGAAAGAATCGAACCGGTGGGTGACGAGCGATGCATGTCGAATTGTACCTGCTGCTGTGCTGCTGCGGAATCGCCTCACCAGTCCGACTGCGGGAGACCCGGCGTCACTCTCAACGCGTTGACGTAATAAAGCTTTCTGAGAACCTCATCGGGCAGTCCCATTCCGTATAGCTTCCAGAACGCGTGATAGTCCCTGTAGTAGTCGAAATACTCGTCGGTGGTCTCGAAGACGCGGAAGAAGGAAGGGAACTCGCTCGGCTCGTAGGCATCCTTCCCGAACAGCACCCTGTCCTGGTACTTGATGAAGAACTCGCGGGCGGCCCTGGGCTGGCGGCCGAACTCGTACAGCACGGCGCCGACTTCGAACACGACGTTCGGAAAGGTCTCGAGGTGCTTCGCGGCGCGTTCGAGGTCGTTGCCGTGCCAGCCGAAATGCGCGTTGATGAACCGCGTGTTGGGGTTGCGCGCGAACATGCGATCCCGTTCGCCCATGAGCTCCTCGAACCCGGGATTGGTGGCCGACGGGTACTCGCGTCCCGGAAAAATGGCCAGTTCGAGCCAGCGTTCGTTGGTGTAATCGACAGGCGCAAAGAACTGCGCCGGGTCCGCGACGTGGATGAGGACCGGCACGTTGTGCCTCGCCGCCGCCTGCCAGATGGGATCGAGATCGGGGTCGTCCACCTTCAGCCGGGATCCGTCAGCCTTACGGGCGCTGAGACCTAGATTCTTGGCGACCTTGAGGCCGATGGCGCCGTCCTTGAAAGCCCCCTCCAGCGCGGCGACCTCTTTCTCCTGCCATCCGGGGCCGCCGGCGCCGTTCCAGTTCACGTTCGCAAACACCCGGAAGCGATCCGGATAGGGGCTGTTGCGGATCGTCTGAACCGCGCGCTCCAGGTTCTCTCCGCTGCGGGCGGTCAGATTCACGAGCACCCGGAGATTGAGCGCGTCCATCTCCTTGATGGTCTGTTCGATGTTGGCAGGCGTAATCGCCAGATGACTGTGGATGTCGACAACGGGAAACTTCGCGCGGGGGACGAGATGGTCGGGCGCGACGACCGTGGAGCGGGGCCGGTAGTCGACGATGCTGGGCGGCGGCACCGCGGGCGTGGCACACCGTCCGGTCCGGAACTCGGTCATGCCCGGAGGACATTCCTCGCCCGGTTTGATCTGCACCTGCTCCTGGGGCCCGCCTCCGCGTCCCTGCGGCCCACCCCGGCCTTGACCCCCACCCTGCGGCGGCCCTGCAGGCGTGCCCTGTTGTGCCACCGCCGCTGCGGTGACCAGGACGATTGCTCCCGCCGTCCACGCCAGCCGTCTCATCCCCATGCACCCTCCGGCGGCCCCGTCGCTGCGCGAGGCGACCTGGAGAGATTATGGATCAGCGGGAGCGTGTGCTGGTGCGCTCGGCCTCAGCCGGCGCGCCGATCGGCAGGACGGGCGAGGATTTTCTTGATGTCCTGGACCATGGCATCTGGAAGATACGGCTTCGTCCGCACTTCGGCACAGGCCGATTCCTGCATAGGACCGGCCTGATGCTGGCTGAATCCCGTCACCAGCAGTGCCGGAATGTGCGCGGTCCGCTCGTCGGCTTGCAGTCGGAGGCACAGGTCAGCGCCGGTTCCGCTCCCCTCCAGCATCATGTCGGTCACGACGATGTTCGGCTGGTGCTCGACCGCCATCGCGTGCGCCGTGTCGGCGCTCGCCGCCGTCAGCACCGCGACGCCCGAGAAATCGAGGAACATCGCGTACATCTCGCGCGTGTCGCGATCGTCCTCCACCACGAGCACGAGAGGCCGCGTCGGCTCTCCGGTCATGACCTGAACCTCGCCGGCAGGCGCACGACGGACGCCCGCCACCTCCGGAACCATACAGAAAGGAAAGGTCAAGTGTAGCGGCGTGGGTCTCCTGCAGCAAGCGGCTCAGCAGGGACACGCCTGGAAAGCCCAATCGGTTGTCGAGGGAGGGGCCGGAATGTACTCTCTGGAGATGGGCCTGCCTGCGGACGACATCCTCCCGCAGCTCGGAGGGGTGGACGCTCTCTTTGACCCCCTCTACCCATTCCCCGCCACGGTGACCATCACGCGCACATCGGAGGAAGACTACCAGACGCGCCAGGTAGTGGCGTCGATCGACGGCATCCACGCAGGGACGCTCCTCTGGGGTGATTCCGTGACCTGTGAGCTCGAACCGGGCCCCCACCGTATCCGCGTCCACAACACGCTCGTGTGGAAGACGGTCGATTTCGTGCTCGCGCCTGGTGAGCAGGTCTACTACGAAGTGGTGAACCGCCGCGGATTCGGCACCCTGCTGCTGACCATTCTGCTGGGTGTCGGGCCGCTGTACGTCACGGTGAGGAGGATGTGACGTCGAGCAGTACTGTCGAACGAACATAGTCCGATGATAGCCTCCAACAGCCCCCCTCCCTTCCAACCGGGCACGAATCTGGACAGGGGGACAGGATGAGCGTTTCAGGATTTCACATCTTCGGTGAGCACGAGCCCGGGACGCTCGCCCAGATGAGCGACGTGGCGAGCCGGGCCGAGCGCGCGGCGCTCATGGCCGACGGCCACCAGGGCTACGTCATGCCGATCGGCGGGGTTGCGGCTTACCGCGAACAGGTCTCCGTCGTGGGGGTTGGTTTCGATATCGCCTGCGGAAATGCTGCGATCCGCACGAACCTCACGATAGACGGAACCCCCGGGCTCCTGAATCGCCTGCCGGCGCTCGCCGATGAAATCCAGGACGTCGTTTCCTTCGGCATCGGCCGGAAGAACAGGGCAGATGATGCGCCGGTGGACCACCCGTTGTTCAGGAGCGAGGGCTGGGACGCGGTACCCAGGCATTCCCGTGAAGGGTTGCGCACGAAAGCGCGTGCGCAGCTCGGCACGGTCGGCAGCGGCAACCATTACGTCGATGTGTTTGCCGACGAGACCGGCGCGATCTGGGTAGGCGTCCATTTCGGGAGCCGCGGGTTGGGCCACACGGTGGCGTCAGGGTTCCTGGCGCTCGCGCAGAACGAGAAGTGGGGCAGGCGTGTGCCCGAACGCGAAGCGCTGCTGCCGCTCCACAACCCGCTCGGGCAGGACTACTGGACCCTCATGTCGCTCGCTGGCGAGTACGCGTATGCAGGACGGGAATGGGTGGCCCGGAAAGTCGTCTCGATCCTGGATGCGGAGGAAGTCGAGCTCGTGCACAACCATCACAATTTCGCCTGGCGTGAAGTGCACGAGGGAGAAGAGCTCGTCGTGGTGAGAAAGGGGGCCACGCCGGCATTCCCCGGGCAGAAGGGCTTCATTGGCGGCTCCATGGGAGACGATGCCGTGATCGTGCGCGGCACGGAGGCGCCGGCGCCCGGGGCCGCGGCGCTGCAGCGCGCGGCGTTGTTCTCCACGGTCCACGGTGCCGGACGGGTCATGTCGCGTACGCAAGCCGCAGGCAAGCGGAACTGGCGCACGGGTAAAGTGCTGAAGCCGGGTGTGGTGTCCCCGGCAATGATGCGGGCCTGGATTGAGGAGAAGGGTGTGATTCTGCGTGGCGGGGGCCTCGACGAGAGCCCCCACGCCTACCGGCGGCTTCCGGCCGTGTTGCAGGCCCAGAAGGACACCATCGAGGTGATGCACACGCTGCGCCCGCTGGTCGTGGTGATGGCGGGGGCCGACATGCACGATCCGTATAAGGACTGATGGTAAGCGGTCACTGGTCCCCATACATCCAAAATATCGAATCCAAATATACGGGTTGCCTGAATTCCTCCGGTGATGCGCTGCCGTCCAGTGCTGGTAAGTGTAAGGGGCTGAGTAGTTTGTCAGATGGGACGAAGTGCAGCTCCCGGGCCCGGGCTTTGCCATGGGAGGCTCTTTGGTTCGACCCTGTTTTTCCTTTTCCTCAGGAGGATCCAGATGAAGGTGGCCTTTCGCCGCTTGTCGCTGCTGTGGCTGTTGGCATCCCTGGTGGCCGGCGCCGGACCTGTGGGTGCCCAGTCGACGACCGGAAGTATCCAGGGAGTGATCCGGGACAACCAGAATGCCGTGATCCCGGGTGCCACGGTCACGCTGCGCCACGTGCAGACCAATACCTCACGGACGCTGGTCACAGAAGGGGCGGGGAACTACCGCTTCCTGAACATGCCCGTCGGCGAGTACGAGCTGACGGTGGAGCTGGCCGGGTTCTCCCGGTACGTCCGCTCCGGCCTGACGCTCTCGCTGAACCAGGACGCCGTGGTGGATGTGCAGCTCCAGCCGGCGGCCGTCACCGAAACGATCGAGGTGAACGCCGACGCAGCGCTGCTCAACACCAGCAACGCCGAAGTAGGCGTGCGATTCGACACCACCCGGGTCTCGGAGCTGCCGGTGAGCGGCCTGACATTCCGGGATGTGTTCTCCGTGGCGCTGTCGGCGCCGGGCGTGAGCCAGCTCGGGTCTGGCCAGACCGGGTTTGCGTCGGGAACGAATTTCTCCTCCAACGGCATGCGCGTGCGCTCGAACAACTTCATGATCGACGGGCAGGACAGCAACGATCCCAGCGTCACCGGCCGTCAGCAGCCGATGAACAACACCGACATCATCCAGGAAGTGCGGCTCATCACGAATCAGTTCTCTGCCGAGTACGGCCGGGCGGCCGGCTCCATCGTGAGTGTGGCCACCAAGGCGGGCACGAACAGCTTCCGCGGGTCCGGTTTCCTGTTCCACAACGACAAGAGCCTGAACTCCCGCAGCAACATCGACAAGCGGGCCGGGCGCGAGAGCGCGCCCTTCCGGGAAGAGCAGCAGTGGGGAGGAACGCTCGGCGGGCCGGTGCTTCGAAACAAGACGTTCTTCTTCGGGTCGTATCAGCGGTGGACCGATCGGCGGCTTGGCTCAGGCTTCACGCTGAGCGGCGCGCCGACCGATGCCGGACGAGCCATCCTGCAGCCCCTGGCCGCCACACGCCCGCAGCTTGCCGCCTTGCTGACCTTCGTGCCGGCCGGAGCGCCAAACGGCCGGAGCGAGTCCTTCACTGTCGGCGGCCAGACGTTCACGCTGCCGCTCGGCGACGTCACCGGGTCGTCCTCGATCGTCTACAACAACAACCAGTTCAACGGGCGGATCGACCACCAGGTCAACGATAATCACCGGCTCGTCTCCCGGTACCTCGGGGCGACCACGCCCGAGGACTCGGGCAGCGGGCAGGTGACGCCTCCCGGGCTGACCACCGTGAACCGGGCCAATCAGCACTCCCTGAACACCTGGCTCACGAGCGTGATCGGGCAGAATCTCTCGAACGAGTTCCGCGTGGCCTGGTCGCACCTCGGCACGAATACCGGGTCCCAGGACCCGCTGTCGGAGACCATCCCCTCCCTCGAGGTGACCTCCCTTGGCCTCACAGGCTTCAACTCTGCGCCAACCCGCACCGCCATCGGGCTCGCCGTGAACCTGCCACAGTTCCGGTACAACGACACGTACCAGTTCCAGAACAACCTCACGTTCGTCCGCGGCAACCACGTGATGAAGGCGGGCGGGGACCTGCGGTATCAGTACGTGAAGAGCTTCTTCTTCCCGACGATTCGCGGCCTCGTGCGGTATTCCACGCTGCAGAACCTCGTCGGCGGTGTGGCTGAAGCGGCAAACATCAACAAGCCGCTGCCCGGGGGCGAGGAAGTGAACTACTACCGCTGGTGGGACCAGTACTACTACGTCCAGGACGAGTGGCGCCTCCGTCCGACGCTGACGCTGAACCTCGGCCTGCGCTACGAGCTGCCCGGAAACAACATCCAGAGCCTGATCGATCTGAACGAGCGGGTCCTGGCGGCCAACAACAACGATCCGGTCTTCAATCTGAGCCCGGTGCCCACGACGGACAAGAACAACTTCCAGCCGCGGGTCAGCTTCAACTGGGCGCCGCAGACCACTGGCGACGGCGTGATCGGCATGCTGACGGGGGGCGATCGTTTCGTGCTCCGTGGCGGGTACGCGCGGACGCACGATTATGCCTTCCTCAACATTGCCTTGAACATCGTGAGCTCGTTCCCCTACGTCGCGGCCATCAACCGGAGCAATCTGTCCGACGCCTTCAACGTGCTCCAGAACACGCCCGCGGGGGTGCCAGCGGGAACGAACCCGAACCAGCTCACCCGGACGGTCGTCGCGGAAGATTTCGCGTCCCCGTATGCCGACCAGTTCAGCATCGAGACGCAGCGCCAGCTCGGGGCGAACCTGGCGCTCCGCGTCGGGTACGTCGGCACGTTCGGCAAGGATCTCTTCCAGACACTGGACGGCAATCCGCGCCTGCCCTTCGGGGGGCCGAACGGGCCCCGGGTGGACCCGGTGAGAGGAGTGGTCCGGCTGCGTGCCAACACCGCGGAGTCCTGGTACAACTCGCTGCAGACGGGGCTCGAGAAGCGCATGAGCGGCGGCCTCAGCGCCGGCCTGCACTACACCTGGAGCCAGTATCTCGACACCGCGTCCGAGATCTTCAACCCGTCGAGCGGGGAAGTGGCCGTCGCGCAGGATCCCTTCGACGCCGCGGCCGAGAAGGGTCGGTCATCCTACGACCGTCCACACCGCATCACCGGGAACTTCGTGTGGGAGCTGCCGTTCTACCGTGAGCAGCAGAGTGTCGTGGGCAAGATCCTGGGGGGGTGGCAGATGGGCTCGTTCTTCACACTGCAGAGCGGTGCCCCCTTCACCCCGCTGAACGGATCCGATCCGACGGGCGCCATCGCGGGGATCGACGGACTCGTGGGCAATTCCATCCGGCCGATGCTGAACACCGACATGGATCTGTCCAAGATGACCGTCGAAGAACTGATTGCGGCCGGCGGCGCCAGCCTGTTCCGCACCTTGTGCGGCATGCCGAGCGCGACCTGCCCCGGAGAGCGTGTGGGCAACGCACCGCGAAACCTGCTGCGCTCCGACGGGATCGGCAACCTGGACCTGTCGCTCACGAAGAACACCCGGCTCATCTCGGGCCAGAATTTGCAGTTCCGGTTCGAGATGTTCAACGCGACGAACACGCGCAACTTCGGCATTCCCGACGGCCGCGTGAACTCGGCGAACTTCCTGAACCAGTGGGCGACCGACGGGGGGAACCGGCGCATCTGGGTGGCGGTGCGTTACACCTTCTAGTCAGCCGATCAGGGACGGCGCCAGGGGGATTGGGCCCTGGCGCCGGCTTCCCGCTTCCCGCTTCCCGCTTCCCGCTGCCCGCTTCGCGCTGCTACCTGCGACCCGCTCCCCGCTCCCCGCTCCCCGCTCCCGTCTGCTCCAGGCCGGCTGCCTGGGGTACTATCGACCGTACCGCGCGAGCCTCGATGAGACCTCTTTCCTGCTGCATCACCCTGGTTCTGCTGGCCTGGGCCGCGCCCCTCGTGGCGCACCCGGCTCCATTCAGCTACCTCGACGTGCGACTGGACGGAGAGGCGCTTGACGTGCGGCTGGTGGTCCACGTGCTGGACGCCGCACACGCGTTGCAGGTGACCGAAGCTGAGCTCCTGGACGCCTCCACACTGGCACCACATCAGCAGGCGCTCATCGCGTCCCTCGAAGACCGCCTGCAGGTCTCGGCGGATGGACAGCCGCTGTCGAACGGGGCGTGGTCCTCACCGGAGATCGTCCCGGAGCGTCACGGTCTGCGGCTCCGCGTCCGCTACCCTCTCACCCGCCCGCCAGGGAGTGTGGGGCTGTCCGCCTGGCTCTTTCCCTACGACCCAATCCATCAGACCTTCGTGAACGTGTACGAGGGGGAGGAGGTCGTGGCGCAGGCGATTCTCGGGGGGGAACGGCAGGCCTTCGAGTACTTCCCGGGCACGCGGCAGGGGACGTGGGCCGTGGTCCGGAAGTTCGCTGCATCAGGTGTGCATCACATTCTCATCGGCCCCGACCACCTGCTCTTCCTCTTCGGCCTGCTGTTGCTCGGCGGCCCGGTCCGCAGGCTGATTCTGGTGGTCAGCGCGTTTACTGTCGCGCACAGCATCACGCTCTCCCTCGCGGCACTGAACATCCTCACGCCCCCCTCCTCGATCGTCGAGCCGGCAATTGCCCTCAGCATCGTCTACGTGGGGGCCGACAACCTCACGGTGCGGGGGGGGCGCGACATGAGGGTCTGGATCGCCTTCGCCTTCGGCCTCATCCACGGGTTCGGGTTTGCCAGCGTGCTGCGCGAGATGGACCTGCCGGCGCGTGCCCTCGGCTGGTCCCTGTTCTCGTTCAATCTCGGCGTAGAAATCGGACAGGTGCTCGTGGTCTTGATCGTGGCCTCGGCGCTGGCGGCGGTAAGGGCCCGAAGCGAGGTCGCCGGTCGTCGTCTGGCGGTCGCGGGCTCGGTCGTGGTCATCGCCGCCGGAACGTTCTGGTTCATCGAGCGTGTATTCTTCAGCTCCACGGCCTAGTCCTGTCTCGCTTCGCCTTTTGTTCGGCACGCGACGTGCAATTCAGTTGCGTCGGAGGTAAGCGAATGCCCAACGAACGGGACAAGCCAGAAGCGAACGAGACCTCGAACACGGTGAAGCACCCGGACGACTGGAAAACCGGCGAGGAGCCGATGACCGGCGCGCAGCGCTCCTATCTGGAAACGCTCTCGGGTGAAGCCGGGGAAGCGCCGCCTGACGAGGAACTGACCAAGGCGGAAGCGTCGAAGCGCATAGACGAGCTGCAGGACAAGACCGGCCGCGGCCGCAGCTGACCGGGTCGAGCCGGGCCGACAAGTAGTCCCCGGACGGAGGGATGAGGCGCGGCGGTCTCCGTTTGGAGGCCGCAGTAAACTATGCGCCTCATGCCCTTTATCTCCGATGACTTCCTGCTGCACACGCAAACGGCCCTCGACCTGTACCGCCGGCATGCGGCCACACAGCCGATCCTGGACTATCACTGCCACCTCTCGCCGGGCGACATTGCCCGGAACCGGCGGTTCGCGAATCTGTTCGAGATCTGGCTGGAAGGGGACCACTACAAGTGGCGGGCAATGCGTGCGAACGGCCTGGACGAGCGGTATTGCACCGGTGACGCCTCACCCTACGACAAATTTCTCGCCTGGGCGCAAACCGTCCCGCAGTGCCTGCGGAACCCGCTGTATCACTGGACGCACCTCGAGCTGCAGCGATACTTCGACATCACGGAGCTGCTCGATCCGTCGACAGCCCCGGGCATCTGGGAACGCGCGGGTGAGCGGCTCAAGGATGACGCCCTCACCGCCCACGGCATCCTCGGCAAGTTCGACGTACGCGCGCTCTGCACGACAGACGATCCCGCCGATTCGCTGGAGCACCACGAGGCGATTCGGGCTTCCGGGCTCCGGACCAGGGTCTACCCGACCTTCCGTCCTGACCGTGCGCTGCAGGTGAACGAGCCCGCGGTTTTCAACCCGTGGGTCGACCGGCTCGGGGCGCAAGCAGACGTCGCAATCGTGCGCCTGGGGGATTTGATCGAGGCGCTCTCGAGGCGCCATGAAGCGTTCCACCGGGCGGGAGGGCGGCTCTCCGACCACGGTCTTCCTTACTGCTATGCCTCCCCCTGCACGGAGGGGCAGGCGGCTGCCATCTTCGACAAGGCAAGAAGCGGTCACGCGGCTGACCCGGAGGAGCACGACCGGTTCGCCTCCTACCTTATGCTGCTGTTCGGCCACCTGGACGCGCAGCGCGGATGGACGAAGCAGCTGCACCTGGGTGCCCGGCGCAACGTCAATACCCGGATGATGCACGCGCTCGGCCGGGATACCGGCTACGACTCCATCGGCGACTGGCCGCAGGTCGAAGCGCTCGCGGCGTATCTCGATCGGCTCGAGCAGGAGCACGCGCTGCCGCGCACCATGCTCTACAACAACAACCCGGTGGACAACTATCCGATGGCCACGATGATCGGCAACTTTCAGGATGCCTCAGGGCCCGGCAAGCTGCAGTTCGGGAGCGCCTGGTGGTTCCTCGATCAGAAGGACGGTATCGAGTGGCAGATTGACGCGTTGTCGAACACCGGCCTGCTGGCGAATTTCGTCGGCATGCTCACCGATTCGCGGTCGTTCATGTCGTACCCGCGGCACGAGTACTTCCGGCGCATTCTCTGCAACATGCTCGGGGGTGAGATGGAGCGCGGCGAGCTGCCGCAGGATCACGCGCTCGTCGGTGGGATGGTCGAGGCAATCTGCTTCAGCAACGCCAGACGGTATCTGGAACTGCCGGAGGTGGACTGAGACAACTCCCAATTCCCAATTCCCAACTCCCAACGCCCAACGCCCAACGGCCAACGCCCAACGGCCAACGCCCAACGCCCAACGCCCAACGCCCAACGGCCAACGGCCAACGGCCAAGGGGGTCCAGAACCCTGGGTACAAGGTTTGAGAGTTGGAAGTTGGAAGTTGGGAATTGGGAGTTGGGTATTGGGAGTTGGAAGTTGGGCGTTGGGAATTGGGAGTTGGGCGTTCCCTTACTGCCCCAGCCCCTTGAGTTCCGCCTCCGTCCAGGCGCGGGTGCGGTCGGTCACAGCCTTGCGGACGGTCGCCACGGTGGCGGGCTCGACCGGCGGCGCTTCGTGCCCCCACGACCGGCGCACGTACGTGAGCACCGAGGCAATCTGCTCGTCGGTGAGTACGGCCCCGAGCGGCGGCATCAGGCCGACGGCTCCTTCCTTCCCATTCAACAGCACCCGGACCGGCACGCCGTCGGGACCGAGGGCGAAGCCTGACCCGATGAGCGTCGGGGCGATCTTCTCCCGCCCCTGCCCATCCTCCTGATGGCAGGCGACGCACAGGTTCGTGTAGACCGTGCGTCCCTCCTCGAATCGCTTCTGCTCTTCCGGCGCAAGCGCCGCGGCCGCCGGAGGATCACCGGCCTTGACCGCCTTCCCGGGCCACGTCAGCCGGGCCAGCAGGGCTTCCGCCCGGCCGCCTCGTTCGCCACCCGCGGCCGCCAGCGCGAGAAGCGCCGCCGGTTCCCGCGACAGCGGAACCGCTGCTGTCGATGCACGCGCCGCCGGGGCGGGTGGAGGGGTGGGTTCGGTTTTCGCGAAGGCCGGCGCGCTTCCCGGGCCGGCGCGTCCGCCTGGCGCGGTGCTCGCGGCTGCAGACGCGCCCCCGCGTCCAGCGCCGCGTCTGGCAGTGCCCGGCATTGGCCCGCTGAGGAGCGCGGCTTCCGCCCCGGCGAGCAGCGCGTCCACCTGCCACTCCGGCCGTTCCCCGGCGCCGGTCTGAAGCAGCCTCTCGATCCGATCCTGCCTCCCGCTTTTCATGATCGTGGCGGCCAGGAGTGCGGCTGCCGTACTCCGCTGCCGCGTAGGCTCGGGGCTCTGCAGCAGTCGCTGCAGGACAGCCTCTTCGCTGCCGTTCAACCCGCTCAGCACCGCATCTGTAGTGATGGGATCGTCGCCGTGCCTCTCGAGCAGTGTGACTGCCGCGGTGATCTTGGGCGCGGCGTCGGCCGGCAGCTCTCCAATCGTGGCAGCGACCTGCCGCCGCACGGCCCAATCCTGATCATCGAGACGCCTCAGGAGGGCGGCCT
>Ga0183260_10000248_pt1 | contig 43203 bp, 43 predicted proteins | sample AntDrymUQ4972206_2_FD_129768 | JGI IMG/M metagenome (GOLD analysis project Ga0183260, IMG submission 129768) | Polar desert sand microbial communities from Dry Valleys, Antarctica - metaG UQ497 (22.06) (version 2) (version 2) | ecosystem: Environmental > Terrestrial > Soil > Desert | place... | reverse complement strand
TATCCGAAATCCAAGCTACAACAAACCTGAATCCAAAATCTATTAGTTCAAGATTGTCTGAATTAGTTAAAGTTGGGTATGTTGTAAAAAGTGTAAATAAGGAAAACCAAGCAGAATCGGTAGGGTATGGTATTACCACTATTGGAATTAAATGGTTAAATGATATTATGGCAAAAAAAACTCTAAAATAGTTACTTTTCAAACAAAGGTTTTTTCTGAATATACCTATAGTTTCTTAGAGTTCCTACACGGGTTAATATCCCTTCCCTTACCATGTCACTTAAAGAATGTGATACTGCTGTTTTATCATAATTATATCCAATTCTTGACAACTCTTGGTGAACCTCTATAAGTAATCTCTCACTTTCAAAAAATTTCTCATAAAAGATCTTTTCCATCAAACTTCTACATGTATTTCCATTCTTAGCAAGTTCCTTTAATGAAACATTGTTTCTTTTTTGATTAATATTTTGCAAATTACTATCTCCGTCAATTTTAGATTTTAATAAATCAATTTCGGTCTTTAGTTTTTCAATTTCACTAATAGTATTTGTACCTGAGAGTGAGGCGATATCTATTCCGGTAAGGACGTTCTCCACTACATTCTTAACTTTATCTTCTACACATGTAATTTCAACTTCCCATTCTTTATATTTCAATTTTATCTTTGTCTCCAAAGATAATTTCGATACCGCTTCACTCATCTTTGATATTTGTATATACTTCCTGTCTGATAAAGGTGCTGTTGCACAACATGCACATCATGAACAACACTTATTAACATCTTGTTGTTGTTGAACAACATGCACAATCAATTAAATCTTCATGATCTGGAATCAAATATAGAGAATATGAAAAAATCTTTAATAAACAACTTTAGCAATTCCTACTTTTGTAAAGACTATAGAAATTTAATTGAAAATAAAAAGCTGGTTTTTGTAGACGATGACGAGGGCGTACCCATACAAAATTGGGGAATTCACTCAGAAAGGTATGCCAACATGAAAATAAATGGAATTGAATTAGTAGAAAAGGAAAAATTAGTTTTTGGAATTGATTCTAGCTGTATTAAGATTGCAGAAGTCGAGGATGGTGGATTATATGCTGTAAAGGGATCCATTTGTATATCTTTTAAGGGTAAACCTACTGCTCATTTGAAAATAGGCCCGTTAATTTTTTATCTTAATGATGAAGCTCTCAAGAATCTTCGACTTGAGCACAATGTATCCAAACTAATACTCTTTAATGATGATTATGCAAAAAAATTTTTGAGAGTAAACATGGAAAGGTATATTCAGTTTTGGTTATCCAAATTAGTTTCTGACTCCATAATACTAATTGATGGTTCATTGAAATCTTCGATATTTGAGAATCATTTTTATGATATTTCAAAAATCATAGAAAATTCTGTTATCAATAAGAATTCATTAATTGGAATAAGCAAAAACTCCAAAATAAAGATACTAAAGTATTTGTCATATCCTTTAATAAGATCTAAAGTTCCTTCCTATGTTGACATAAACCTGGTAATTCGAAGCTTGATATCCAGGATACATGGGGAACATCTTCTAGTAAAGTTGTCTAACAATCAATACTCTAACATACTAAGGGCTGATGTAGTATCATATAACAACGATGTGAGTGGTACTTTAGGAACATTACTATATAATGAATTAATTTATTTTGGTTATCCAAGCACTCTCCAACTTTCACATCACGTCTCTGTTTTTTCAAATACGGACTTGGCAAGTATGAAGAGTTTTATAAAATCTAACTATTCTGTTAGAGAAATTTCTCATGAGAATGCTAGATCATCCGTTTTAGGGACCGCCTGGAGATGAAAATTCTATCAAAAACAGGGGATGAAATTCTTTTACTCGCGGTAACAAATGATTTTGCAAATAAGGGTGACTACTTTGTTATTGAAGATTTTAACAATAATAAGAAATTACTTGTTCAATTCTATGACGAAGAGTATTTTTCATCATCGTCCCTTGTAGAAGAGATAATAAAGGATGAGGTGATTTCTAATTTTAGTACTGAAAATATTTTTGATCCCTTGGAGATTACTAATCTATCTCAAATAATAAGGGATGTTAGGATCTTTAAAACTAAAATAAGAGCTTCTATTGATAATGACAATCAAATCTCAACTGATGTAGATTGGGTACCATCAAGAGTAAACTCCAAGATTGTCAAAATTGGTTTGAACGAGATAAAGGCTTTATTAAAGAAAAATATGCAATATCCAATTTCCTTAGGTAGATGTGGATCTGATAATCAAAACTTTGAAATTTTTGCTGAAGATCTAGATGGTAAATTAAATATAATTACAGGCAAGAAAGAAACCGGTAAATCTCATCTTTCAAAAATATTGATCAACTCTCTCATACAATATGGTGCCTATGTAATTGTATTTGATTTAAATAATGAATATAGTGGGCTGTCCTGTAATGTTGATGGGACACCATCATCTATAAGTGATAAGATTCTTTTGTTAGATCCTGGAAGAGAGTTGAAATTCAATTTAACATATTTTGGAAAACCTTCTATTTCTAACATGTTAAAAAATGCATTAGATATGCCTTCTGCTTCATTAAGAGAATTTTTTAGAATATGGGATTCGCTAGAAAATAAAAAGATACTTAATTTGTTTGAGCTTGGTAAAGCTTTTGGAACTTGGACTATTAATGAATTGGTGAGGGATGCACTATTATCCCGATTCCACATGATTAATTCCTCTCGTCTGTTTTCGTCCAATAGTGTTAACGAAAGAGGGTTTCAATTTGAGGATGTAATAAAAACAAAACCAAAGGGAGCTGCTATGATAGTTAATATGAGCAGGATTTCTCCTGTAGTAAGACGAATGATTGTCGAGCTAGTGATGAATAAATTAATTGAATTGTTAGAAAAGTCCCTAATTCCACCAATTTTTATATTTGCTGAGGAAGCTCAACTATACATTCGTGATACATATTGGGAGGATTTAATAACCAGAATGAGGCATTTTGGAATTTATTCTACATTTATTACAAATCAACCAGATGCTATAAATGATACCATATATAGACAGGTTGATAATATTTTTTTATTCAATTTTACAAACGATTCTGATCTAGAAAAAATTTCAAAGGTATCGTTAGTAGACTCCTCAACTATAAAGTCCTTGGTTAAGACACTTCCACATAGAAATTGTTTGGCAATCGGAAAGGCCGTATCAAATTTACCAATGGTGATTAAAATAAATCCAGTTGATATGTTAACTTTGGGAGAAACAAAAAAATTTTTCAAATGACTGGATTACCTTCAATCGATAATATGAATTCGTTTTCAGAGATTTTCTCAAAATGATACTCTATAGAATTGAGCATTCTAATCACTTCCAAATTTGTTAATAGATGCGTCGTTATTCTTGATATTTTGTACCTGGATTTTCCCTTAACAAAGCTTAATGGCAGGACTAGCATATCGGCTAAATGTTGATCAATGCATGCGCGAAATTCATAATCGTCTATAAATTTCTTTGCGGCTCGATTTCCTATTATTTCTGCTTTGACGCCTTTTTCGCCGATCGAATCCGCCCCCAAATATATACCTGATTCTGAAGCACTGTATATTAGAATTGAAGATCCTGGACTCTCTGCATTTTCTAAGATAGATCTATGTTTAAAGTATCTTATGCCTTTTTTCTCCAAAGTTGCTATTGCACTTCCAATTTGTCTCTCTGGAATGTGTTTTGGTAACCTTCCTGCTATGCTTATTATGTTCGGTTCGACTTCTTTGAAATTACAAAACTCTATTGGATGAAGATCGGTGGCTTTTCTTATTTTAATTTCGACAAGCCCTTGTCCTCTGGGATAAAATCCTCTTTTTAAGACATGTATGTCAAATATGATTCCAATTTTGGAGTATGCATCTCTTAGTACATATTTAATATAATCTATGGTTGGACTATATTTCACATCGGTTCCACCTGACAATCTAATTACCACGTCTTTTTGAGAAATTGCTATGGTTGGAATTAATGTCTGTAATAGTAGTGGTATACTGCCTGCAGTTCCAACGTCTGCACAAATAACATCATTTACAGGTTTATCATATTCATTGAATCTATTATCTTTAGATGCGTCAAACCTGATCCATTCAGATCCCAAACTTACATTTTCGGTATGTATGTTGAATATTTTTGAAAGTAACTGAATTGTTAAGACATGTTGATGCTTCAAACCAGGATCCTTTCTATTTGATCTTATATTTGTCACTTTTACTGGCTTTCCGATTATTGTTGAAATAGTTATTGCACTTCTAAGAATTTGTCCACCGCCTTCGCCGGTTGAACCATCTACTAACAACATTTACAACTATTTCCTCAAAACTCATCATTCTGACTTAATGATAATAATCTGAGGTAACATGTGATTTGGATAAATTGTATAATTTCTTTACCCTGTCTACCCCATCTATTTCATTGATCAGTTTTATCGTGGGAGCAGGTACCAGCTCTTGCCAGTTCTTGTCACTTGCAATCCTGTGCCTTACTTCTGTGGCAGATAGGCATTCTCTATTAATCAAATCTGGATGTATTATTTCAATCCCTCTTTCCTTATATAGCATACTAGTAAAGGGATCGTTTGTAAATATAGTATTATATCTAGGAACTAATAGATCCACATTATGTGTCCATAATAAGTGTACTCCGACGTCCGGAACTGGGATAAGAATAATTTTATCACATTTTTCTTTTATCTCGGTGGTTATATTTTCTCTAATAATTTCTATCCTTTCTCCAGCAGTGAAAGGATTTCTTAATTCAAAACTTTTGTCTGAGCTTCCCACAGCTACTATTAACTCATCTACCTTATCACTGCACCATTTGAGCGAATATAAATGTCCTTTATGGAATGGTTGAAATCTCCCAATATACAATCCTCTTTTCAATAATTTTTTTATATTCTTTTTAATTAAAAATATATCTACACTACTCGCGTACTTGTAGTATGATATTATATTATTTTATTTAATTAAAAAAGTTATTATTATTTAACTGCTAAAAGATTCTAGTTTTGTCTTATAGTAGATTTGGACGCGAAGCAGAATATGCCGCGGGATCGTGTCTTACTAACTATGGTTGGGACGTATTTTTTTCAAAGGGTAGTAGAGGGCCAGCTGACATAGTAGCCAGTCGGGACAATACCTTTTTGTTGATCCAAGTAAAATCTAGCACAAAGATACCAAGGATTCGTGGAGCTGAAATACAGAATCTTATACAAATGTCTAAAAAAATAAGTAACAGTTATCCATTGCTCTCGTTGGTTCATCCTCATTTAGAGTGTAATGTGAACAATAATACAATTCTGTTTGGAAACTATTTGATAAATTTCTTCATTTTACCTCAATGGGAAAGCGTTGATTTTCTAAAATAAAATAGTTAACACTTTCAACTTTTGATTTACAAAAGAGAGTAATGTGACAGAAATCATTCATTACTAAAGCTTATCCAAAACTCTTTCACCATTTTTTCATTCATTCTGATAGAAGTTATTGCAAACTCCTTCCAAAATTCAATTAAATTAGAGATATAATTTTGCCATGGATTTTCAAATTGACTTGGATTTGTTTGGACTTGAGTCGAATCCGCTTCGATTCTCGAAGCCTTGTCATAATCTTTAATTTTTTCTCCTAGATGTTGAGGCCCCAATCCATTTTGAGAGTCTGTTACATTTTTGGAAACCAATTTCATTATCTCTTCATTATTAATCTCGTTATTGGTTCCGAAAATGACTGTTTCTTCGCCCAATGGCAAATTATATAATTTCATTCTGTCATATTCAAATATTACGGACTCCAAATTTCCCAAGTCCGTAAACCTTTTTCCAGCTTCCAATATATGAGGCGTTTGAATAATACTTAGTTTAACATCATTCTCATCAATTTTGTTATCTTGACTAAAACTTATATCCTGGTTACCATTTTTTAATATTCCAATAAATTTTATTCTTGAATCACGCTGTAAAATTACATTAGAGTCTTGTCTCACGCTCATCGCTTTATTTTTTTTACAATTAGGACTATATTTAGATTCTTTTATTGAATGAATTATTGCTGGATTGGATTGGGGAATTTATCATTTCATATTAATTCCTCAATTTTTCTTGCTAATATTATATCATTTTTACTTATACTGTTTATATCATGCGTTGTTAGGTCGATATGAACACTATTATATGATATTGTGATGTCTGGATGATGATTCATCTTTTCAGATATTATTGCAATCCTTGTAACAAAACTAAAAGATTCAATAAAATCTTTAAATTTAAAGTTCTTACTTAGTTTATTTTCTACTTTCTCCCATCCCGCTAAATCCTTTATCTCTTTTTCAAAGTCTTCCATGGAACTTTATGAGTCCAAAAATTATTAAACATTGTGGATCCCTGAAATCTTGATTCCTGAACCCTAAATCCTGAACCCTGGTACTTTGAATTTTGGATCAATAAAGTAAATAGATTTGTAGTAGTGTACCTTTGATTCATGGAGTGAGATATCTTAATGCTATTTATTGAGATGAAGGTAAGGATGACAGTAACATGATTTTTCAATTCTTTCAGTGGATTTATAGTCTACTAATTCTAATCGTTGACAACTAATTTAATATTAAACTTCATTACACTTTTGTATAACTATGGTAAGGGTTTCGATTGTCCAAATGAAGTCGTCACCAGACAAAGAAGAAAATCTGGCTTTCTCTTTGGAACAGATTGAGCAATCTGCAAGAAAAGAAGCAAAGATTATTTGCTTCCCAGAATTCCAGATGTCATTTTCTCCCTCCTCACAATCTAGCAAAGAATTGTTTTCGATTTCCGAATCCCTGGAAGGTAATTTTGTTAAGCAATTAAAGAAAAGTGCCAGAGAAAACAATATCTTTATTGTTGGTTCCATTTATGAGCATACAAATCCCATATCAACCACTACAAAGCAAGGTTGGGAGATTAAAATTAACAAAAACTCTTATCGTGTTTATGATACAGTGGTATTAATAAATGGTCAGGGTAAATTAATCTCTTATTATAGGAAGATGCATCTTTATGATGCACTTGGTTTTAAGGAATCCGCCAAGTTATTGGCTGGAAACAAATTGTTTTCTCCTGTTATTTCTCCTTTGGGTAAACTTGGAACTTTGGTTTGTTATGATTTGAGATTCCCGGAGCTATCTCGAATCCTTGCCATTAAAGGCTCTAATGCGTTGATAGCTCCATCTGGTTGGGTACAGGGAACAATGAAAGAAGATCATTGGTTAATAATGTGTAAAGCTAGAGCCATAGAGAACGGAGTTTATCTGATTGCTCCTAATCAAATTGGCAATATTTTCTGTGGTCGAAGTTTAATTGTTGATCCTTTCGGCGTTGTTGTTATGGATATGGGTAATACTGAAGGATTTGAAATTGTCGATTTGGATCTAGATAGGATTGACGTGGTTAGAAAAAGCCTTCCATTGTTAAAGAATAGGCGAAAGGATTTGTACCATCTACACTAGATAGATGGTAATTGAATTTGACCGTGCCAGAGACATTTTGAATTAGGATTACTTGAATAAAGCGTTGCTGAACTTAACCTAAACATTTTTCCCCTATTTTATTTACTTGAATTACATGTGAGTAAAATTGATAGTGTTACCTATAGAGGGTCACTGTAATGGGTGTATCCGATTATTACTCATGTAATGTTCAAATCAAAACAGAATCGACCATATTGACATTTTTTGCATCCACTTTACATTTTTATTATGCTAAAGCCCTTTCTAAGATATATGGGTGAAAAGGTCTATGTACTTGGTGCTGGCAGTACAAAGTATGGCAAATTAAATGAAAGTATTATTGAAATAGCCTTGAATGCTTCAAGAGATGCCATTGAATCAGCTGGTATAACTCCAAGAGACGTGAAAGCGGGATATATTTCCAACGTCTTTGGTGTGGCTGATAAACAGGTGCACATGGCTCCTGTAATTATGAGTAACCTTGGGATCCCTGACGTACCAGGACTTACAATCGAATCTGCTTGTGGTTCTGGCTCTGTAATGTTTAGAGAAGCATTTGCAAATGTATCTGCTGGATTTTATGATTGTGTTTTAGCACTGGGAGTTGAAAAAATAACTCATACCAGTACAGTTGAAAGCACAACACTCTTTTCCTATTGTTCTGATTTCTTTTATGAGGGGGGTAACGGAGCATCATTTCCAGGTCTTTTTGGTTCGATGGCTAGGGCCTATCTTGCTACTTATAAAGCGACAGAGGAGGATCTGGCCAGAGTTGCTGTTAAAAATCATGAAAATGGTTTTCTTAATCCAAAAGCCCATGTTAGGAAGAAGATTACTGTAGAAGATGTGTTAAAATCTCCTGTGGTCGCATCTCCACTAAAGTTGTATGATTGTTGTCCTTTCTCTGATGGTGCCTCAGCTGTCATATTATGCAATGAGGACTTCGCCAAAAAAAGCGGAAATCCATATATGGAAGTAGTGGGTTCAGGCAGGGGCGCATCACCTGCTTCAGTCCAATCTAGAAAAGATATTACCACTATTCCAAGTACCGTTGAAGCGGCCCGTCAAGCCTATAAAATGGCAAATCTATCTCCAAAAGATATTGATTTTGTTGAAGTACACGATTGTTTTACCATAGCTGAATTAATAGACATCGAAGATCTAGGATTCTTTCCCAAGGGATCTGCTGCTCAGGCTGTTAGAGAAGGACGTACCAGATTAAATAGCGATATTACTGTTAACCCGTCCGGAGGGTTAAAATCTAAAGGTCATCCAATAGGAGCAACTGGTGTTGGCCAAGTTGTAGAAGTGTTTGAACAGTTTACGAATAAAGCTGGAGAACGAACGGTTAAAGATGCTGAGATAGCTATGACTCATAATTTTGGTGCTACCGGGGCTAGCGCAGCTGTGCATATATTCAAGAAAATAAAATAGACGGTGATATTGTAATTGACCCAATCAAAGCCAAAGAATCAAAGCTCCCGAGAACGGTTCATCGAATTTGCGAAGAATGGGAACATACTTCTTAATCGGTGCAATAAATGCAATAACATTATATTAGAAACCGTATATTATTGTGATAAATGTTTTTCTAGCTCTTTTAAACAAATATCATACGGCGGTAAGGGCACAGTTGTAACATTTACAATTCAAGCAGTCGCACCAGAAGGATTTGAAGATGTCGAATCGTATGCTTGGGTTATTTTTAAGTTAGATGATTGTGACATAAATGTTTCCGGGTTTCTGCCTGGAATATCTTCCCCTTCTGATTTGCCATTAGGTTCTAAAATCAAAGTGATTGATTTCCACGAAAAACATGGTTTAATATTGCAAAAATATCAGTAGTTAATGTCGTAGTACCTAGCTAAATTTAATCTTCCTTTTTGTTTACAGAGTTTAACATTCGTTTTTAACAAATGAGCTGCTTACTGATGTTAGATGGAAAAAAGTGGCCAGTTCTATTATGACGTTAACAGCGCTATATCAGTGATAAATACGCAAATTTCGCAACTCAAAATAATGGATACAAAATTTTCTAATATTGATGCTAATTTTAGCTCCAAAATAACTCAAAATATAAAATCAGGAAATAACGCACGTGCAAATATCATAGCAAATGAGCTATCTGCTATGAGAAGACTTAGAAAGAACACTCACAATGCAACTACGGCCTTAGAGGTAGTTTCAATCCGATTCACTACGATAACCGAATTCTCAACTATAATGGATACCATTAATCCGACAGTAGAAATGCTCCAAGATATACAGAAAGATCTTTCAAAGGCTGTTCCGTCTGCAACCGATGTTTTGAATGACATTCATACACTAACTGGTGATGTATTAATTAATTCTAATATTGACACCGATGCTGGTAAAATAGCATCTGTAATCGATAAAGATGCCTTGGACATATTAAGTGATGTTCAAAATAGTTTGGAAGACGAGGCAAAAGAAAAACTACCAGAAGTTCCAGTCTCTGTAATTTCAAAAAGACCGAGTATTAATTTGAAGGATGATATACTCAATAGCGGACAAGTATTATTAGAAAGCTAGGTTTTAATCAAACCAGGGCATCTCATCCTTATCCTGATTGATAGTTTTATTTATATACTAATAATCAGACTGCTCTTTGTAGTTGAGGTATACATATCTGCCCCCATCCGAAACTAAACGTGGAGTTTTGGAATCCACATCCAAACGAGTACGAATGATTTTTTCAGTAATGGCCAGTCCTAATAGAATTGATATCTTGCGCATTCTTAATAATAAAGGACCTCTAACGTACTCTGAATTAAAATCTCTGGCGGGATTTAAATCAAAGAAAGAATCTGGAAAATTTGCATATCATTTAAGAAAACTATTGAGACAATCCTTGGTAGCCCTGAATAAGGGAGAAAGGAGGTATACCATTACTAATCTAGGTAAATTGGTATTAAACTTGGCTAGACAGATAGAAGAAAAGTCTATAGTTGAAAGTGGAAAGATGTATGTTAGAACCAGTCATCAGACCATCGAAGAATTCAATCCACACAAAATAATTCAATCCTTGGTTAGAGAAGCAAATATGTCTTTAGAACAAGCTACAAAAATTACAGAAGAGGTGGAAAATAAAATATATAAACTCTCAACCTCTTACTTGACATCAAGACTAATTAGAGATTGCGTAAATAATGTATTGTTAGAGCATGGCTTAGAGGAACAAATGAATAAGTTAATTAGAATCGGAATTCCCATTTTTGACTTAAGTAAAAAATTCCTCCACAATGATGATTCATTAAGAAATGGCATAAATGACCTAATTACAGATGTTTCAGAAAAAGTGTTTTCTGATTATTTTGCAAATAATTTTCAAAAAGATATTCTGGATATGCATTATAGTGGTGAGGTTCATTTAGATGCATTAGGTCATTGGGGCATAGGCGCTGATACTGTTTTTGTTGATATAGAACAAGTAAACAAGGACTTGAACCTCAAAGGCCATTTTCTTTTTTTACCTAGAACTACGCATGCTCATAAATTAAATATCACGCTGCCTATCTTGGTCTCATTACTTCAAAGAGAAGTTTCCAGAGAGATAGTCATAGAAAACATCGATAAAATTTTTGGTGATTATGCTATTGATAAAATATCTGAATATTTTTCACTTTCATTGATTTCATCTTCTGTTTCAATGCAGTATGCAGGATCTCCATTTATAACACTTGTTTTAAGGGGAAATGAAAACAGTGAGCGTTTACTTCAAATGCTAAGTGGATATTTGTCTTATATAGAACAAGTATCTCTGCCCAATTTTGGACTTTTTATAACTTTTGCAAATTCTTTATCTACTGACATGTTGTCCCTTCTTACAAAGATCATAAAGTTAGGTGGTAGAATATCTCTCTCACAAAAATCGGTTCGTAGTAGTAGGGGTATTCATAAGATGCATCAAGATATGGGATTGCCAATCGTCGCACTACATTCACTTTCTATAAATCTGCCACGTCTAGCTTATCAGTCAAATAAAGATGAAACCTATTTTAGGACTAAATTAGCCTTGTTAATGAGGCCATCAGTAAGTACTTTATTACTAAAGAAGGAGATATTATTAGAAAACATTCGGCAAGATATATTGCCTGCTCTATCCAATACCATTGGCTTTCCACGGGTAGGTTCTACTTCTATAATTGTTAACTTGACCGGGTTAGATGAATCTATTCATGATATTTTAGGATTTTCTAAAGATATGGGATTTGATATTGTAAAGAAAGTGGTTAAAACGGCTAACGACGTACTACTTGATTTCGGCCAGCATAACACAGACAAATTTGGCGTTTCCATTATAAATGATTCTAGTTCAACAAGATTTGTAGACCTTGATTCCGAGAAATTTGGTAAATTGACTCACGATTTTAAATCATATTCGCAAGGACTGGTTATTACCAAGAAAATGTTTGATGATGAAGATTCATTATCTAAAAATCTAATTGAATTGGATAATCTTATGGCTGGAGGTTTGTACGTAAAACTACTTACCAGTGATGTTTCTCCTCAGGAAATGGTGGAATTGTTACAAAAATCTATTCATGTTATTCCCTACTTTGATATATTTGAGGAGAATCGCATATGTTCTATATGCGGAACTCGAGTGGTAAGTAGCGATGTTTGTTCTGTATGTGGATCTCGAAATATTGTCACATTTAATTAATATCAATATATTCAGTACATGTCGAATAAACTACATCCATTTTAGAATCCTTTAGTCATTATTGCATCCCTGTTAGATTATTTATAATTATTTAATTCGTTCCATGATAATAAGAAGCCTATTACATCTGGTATACTTTCAGCCTGGATGTAAATTCTTATTTGAAACTCGCTAATTTATAAAATAAGCTATCGAAATTAATATAAACGATCTATAAATAATATATAAATGTTATATGGCTGAAACTGATCTTCATGATTCAAAAAATAAAACCATTGTACATATAAAAAAAAGAAATAGTACAATAGTGGATTTTGAGCAATCAAAAATATCGAATGCAATTTACAAAGCATTGGTTGCAGCTGGTAAACCCGATCATAAATTGGCTGAATTACTTGCATCAAAATTGGTAAATAAAATTATTAAAAATGGATACTTGGAGTCCATTCATAAAGATCATGTTTTGAGCGTCGAAGATGTTCAAGATATGGTTGAATCAATTTTAATTGAAGAAGGTTTGGCTGAGACCGCTAAGGCTTACATCCTATATCGTCATGAAAGAAGAAAATTAAGGGAAATGAAAATGAAGATCTTAAATAAAAAAGATCTTGATGAAGTGGATAAAACCCTGGATGTCAATTCCCTGCGTGTTTTGTCTTCAAGATATTTATTGAGGGATAATAATGGTGAAATTGTCGAAGGTCCCAAGCAATTATTTGAACGAGTCGCAATATTGGTTGCTATATCGGATATTATTCATGACTCTCGAGTATATGATTTTCATGATAGCCATACACAGACTTTATCTGAAGCAGAATTATATTATAAGAAATTAGATGATTTCGATAGCAAGTTAAAAATTGGAAGTTATTATTTTAATAAATATCATTTTGAAGCATTAATCAGATCATATATTGATGAGACAAAACTGGGAAGAATGAAGATAAGCTTTAAAGATCTTTTACGACTGATTGCAGAAGGAAAAATGAGCAATTACGGCAACAAAATAACGGAATATTATAATTTGATGGTTTCTAATGAATTTCTTCCTAATACTCCAACTCTTATGAATGCTGGTGCCAGGTTGGGGCAACTATCTGCCTGTTTTGTTCTTGATATGCCTGATGATATGTATTCTATAATGAAATCATCCACTGATGCAGCTATGATTTTTAAATCTGGAGGAGGTGTGGGAATAAATTATTCTGATTTAAGACCTGAAGGGGATATAGTGGCATCTACTAGTGGTGTTGCATCAGGACCAACTTCTTTTATGCAAATTATCGATTCCATTACAGACGTAGTTAAACAAGGTGGAAAAAGGCGTGGTGCAAATATGGGTATTTTGGAATCTTGGCATCCTGATATTGAAAAATTCATTACAATGAAAACTAAACCAGGGATGTATGAAAATTTTAACGTAAGTGTAGGAATCTGGTCGGATTTTTGGAAATCATTAGTAAATAAAGAGGACCATAAATACTCTTTGAAAAATCCACGAACCAAGGCTAATGTGAAAAATATTGATTCTCATCAATTAATGGAGCTAATAGCTTTGAGTGCATGGAAGAGTGCTGAACCTGGTGTCATATTTTTTGATAATATAAATAAATACAATCCTTGTATCGATGCTAAAGGGGGACCGCTTAGAGCAACTAATCCATGTGGTGAACAGTCCTTGTATCCATGCGAGTCATGTAATCTCGGATCCATTAATTTATCCAAATTTGTAAAACGAAAAGTAGATGGAATGTATGAATTTGATTGGCCCAAATATGAACAATCCATCAGGACTGCTACACGATTTTTGGATAATATTATTGACGTTAACAAATATCCTGTAGAGGAAATTGATATTAATACAAAACTAACCAGGCGAATAGGATTGGGGATTATGGGTATAGCTGACTTGTTGTTTATGCTACGGATCCCCTATGATTCAAAGGAAGGATATGAATTTATGAGTAAACTGGCTGAAACTTTGTCATATTTTAGTATGGATGAAAGTGTCGTCATTTCAAAATCTCGTGGGGCTTTCCCGTTGTTTGATCAGACTGAGTATAAAAATGGCGATCTTCCGCTGTCGGGTTATCATGAGATCCCTAAGGATTCACATTATTATGATTGGGACTCTTTAATAGGAAAAATTAAAAATTATGGAATCAGAAATTCATGGACTACTACTATCGCACCTACTGGTACTCTCTCAATGATTTCGGATGTATCTAATGGTGTTGAACCTGTTTTTGCCTTGGTGTTTGAAAAACGTGTTACTGTTGGTAGGTTCTTTTATACAAATAAGATTTTTGAGAATATCATGAAAGAACATGGGTTATATACTGATGAAATTTTGATAAAAATTGCAAATAATTATGGATCAGTACGTGGCATAAATGAAATACCTGAATGGATGCAAAAGCTATTTGTTACAGCTATAGATATTCACTGGACCGATCATGTTATGGCTCAAGCTGTGTGGCAAAAATGGATTAGTAATGCGATTGCAAAAACAATCAATATGCCTGGAGATGTTACAGTTGAAGATGTAAAGTGTGCATATCTACTTGCCCATGAATTTGGATTAAAAGGGGTGACTATCTATAGAGATGGCTCTAGGAATGAACAAGTTTTACATATTACTGGTAATGATCGTGAAAAAAGATTCCAGGTGAAACCAAGTGTGTATTTGCATGATTATATTTTAGCAAACATACATGAACCTTATGTTCTTGATCAGGTAAATCCAATTTTTAAGGATTATGAATCAAGTGATCAAAATACAGTTGCAACTAATACAATCGATAACCAACTAGAACCTAATGGTTTTGAATCCGATACCGTATCAATTAATGCTAAACCTGACCTGTATACTCATTCTAGAACAGAGAACAATAAAGAAGCGTGCCCAGTTTGTAAAAATTACTTAATTATTACAGAAGGCTGTAACATGTGCATTGAATGTGGGTTTAGTAGCTGTGGCTCAGGATAATTTTTTTATCCTTGCTATCTACTGAATGTGGCATATTTTAGCAAGTATTAATTACATGGTTATTCATGATTAAAAATAGATTTTTTAATCGCAATATAGTGTCCATTCGTGATTTCGATATAGATGATTTTACTTATCTCTTTGATATTACTGATAAAATACAAACATTGAAATCTAGAGAGCGTGGGGAAATCGCAAAAGGCTTAATTCTTGGGTATATTTTTTATGAGTATAGTACTCGAACCCGGTTAAGTTTCGAATCTGCTATGTCCTCTATTGGGGGCAGATCTTTGGGAATATCTGATGTAGACTCTTCATCTATCATGAAAGGAGAAAGTTATGCCGATACCATTAAGACCATCTCATTATACTCAGATGTTATTTTGATACGTCATCCTTCTGATGGTTCGAGTAGATATGCTTGTGAAATATCTGAAAAACCTGTGATAAATGGAGGTAGTGGTAGCGAAGAACATCCCACTCAAGCTATGTTGGACATTTATACCATATTCAAAGAAAAAAAAAGAATTGATGGTCTATCTATTGGAATAATAGGAGATCTAAAGTATGGCCGTACAGTATATTCCCTAATCTATGCCCTATCTAATTATAAAGTCGAAATTCATCTTGTTTCTCCATCTATACTAAAAGTTCGAAGCGAATCGATATACGATATCTCAAATAAGGTAAAAATGTATCATCATATTGAATTATCTGATGACTTGTTAGAAAAGTTAGATGTGATCTATGTAACACGTATTCAAAGAGAACGATTTCCGGATCTTCAAGAATATAAAAAAATTCAAGGATTGTATACTATTGATGAAAATATCTTGAAGAAGTCAAAACCTGATGTTTCTATTTTGCATCCATTACCTAGAGTTGATGAAATATCTCCATCAATTGATAATACTGTAAATGCTCTTTATTTTAAGCAAGCTGCTTATGGAAAAGAGTTAAGGGCAGCTTTATTGTCCGCATTACTGCATGAAGAACCCTTCTGATCCAAAAAAGTTGTTTCCAACTATTATTTTAGCATAATAATACTTTTTTGTATTAAAGGATCAAATCTCAAACAAGAAATCCGTGGCCTCTTCCATATACTTCCAACTGGGACTTTCGACTTTCGAGTTTAGTGGCACACGACTTCCAATGTTCCTTTTACAGTAGCTATTAATGTATTTCATACATGCGGTGAGCTTTACCTTTCTCGTATTTTATGAAATCAAATTTACATTAATCTTTAATAATTAGTCCAAAAATTTATCAACCGATCAATTTTTAAGAGAACATTTCCCTAATCAAGGGAAATATTGTAAATAGTTTGCTATTAAGTGATCTCTTTTAAAAACACTCTTGAATCTAGCTTAAAATTCTTGTAAATTAATATTTGCCCCATCTTTCATCATGCTTTTTAAATATTTTCCGGCTTCTTCTAATTCCCACCAATTTTCCCCATATAATTCTTCAATTTTTTTTCTAACTCTGCAGCTCTTACAGCAGCTAATAAATAACTTGGTACATACATTATTGATTCTGGCATGATATGGTGAAGCATCCAGTACTGCCCTGGCATTTCTATATTTGTATATTTTTTCATCATCGATGAGTAAATTTTATTCGTATTTTCAATGGACCGTTTATTCATCCAAAAATCCATTTTTGTTAAAGAGTTTGCAGAATAGAAAGTTACGAAAAACAATTCCATTAAATTATTTAGTTCAATTATTTTATCCCGCTTTCCTCTATTTGATATCTTAATTTTTTTCTCTAAATATTTCTTATTTCTAGTTAGTCTTTCCAAAAAGATTGAGAATATTTCGGTGATTCCCATTGGAATATGGTATTTTTTTCATATTCCAGACTGGGATTAATTGAGACGGCATGCATCGCGTGTCCTGATTCATGAAAGCATCCTTGAAAATCAAAATATGGACTTTCTTCTCTATAAAGAATTCTTATATCTGAAGGAATGTGTATAAAAAAGCAGATAGGGGATGGATATTTATTTTTTCTATCCTCTGAATCATAAGATATTTTTTTTACATTCATTCTTAAATCCTTAGCGTCTTGATAACAGTTGAAATAGGATTTACATTAGCAAATTCATCTGATATATCTTTAAAAACTCTATTCCTAAAATAGTAAAAATCATCATAATACTCTGGATTTCTATCAAAAATTTTATTAGATAGAGTAACTAGTCTTTCGTTAAATAGTTTACTTGTTGCATTTGCTAAACCCTCTACAAATTCTTTTAACTTATTATATGATACTCCTTCACTTTCCAAATATCCATGCAGAGGATTCATTCCTCCTTCATATTCGTATATATACCTAATTTTGTTGAACCTCTTTTCTATAACTGGTCTTATCAATTCTGTTTTCTCAATAAAACAATCAAAAACATTCTTTCTATATTTATGATTTGTTTCTATCGCGTTAAATTGTCTCCAGTTGCTCCAGTTTACATAATTATCTTCAAATCTATATCTCTTGTCCACTAATTTCTTATTTCTGATCTCATGTAATTCACGCTCTAAACTTTTAGTTTTATCTCCTGCAAGACTTTCTAAGGATGACAAAAACAATTCTCTAGGAGTGTCAAACGATTTCAAAAATAATCGGCAACCTTGAATCTTCAATTTTGATATTTCTTGAATTATGGCAGGATTATACTTTAGACCCGCAAATTGGTAATATGTTTTCCTCATTTTGAATTATATAAGCGTTTTCTAGTATGTTCCTTATATTATCTATTTTCATGAATTGATTGTAAAAATTAGATTAGAGTGACCTTATTTACATTTGCATTTTAAATCCATTTCATAAATCTTAATGTAAGTTTCCAGGATGACCTTTTGCTATTCAATGAATGGTGCCTGACCTAATTATCTTATTCCATATGAATAGGCCTCTATTGTATACCAATAAATACAATTTAACTTTATCAATTAAAGGAATGCAAATGCAAGATGAACGATCTAGTTGTAATGGTATGATTCTGATATCTACCTTCTCTGATGAGCAATCTTTAATCGATCTATCTAAAACACTAGTAGTGGAGAAGAAATTATGTGCATGCGTAAATTATACAAAAATAAATTCTTTGTATGTTTGGGAATCTGAATTAAAACAAGAAGAAGAAATTATCGCTTTTTTTAAAACCACCTCGAGTTGTATCCAAACATTGAAGGCTGAAATTCTAACCCATCATCCATATAAAGTACCTGAAATTGTCATTATTAAGATGGATGATGTTTCATCAGAATATCTTTCATGGATTATTAATAATACACACAAGAATAATCCTAATCTCTAATTTGGATTGATATTGTGCCATTGAATTTTTCTACGTTTCGACATTCAAAATCTAATGAATAAATGATTACTTTGTGAACTTCAAATAAAATATGCATATTGAAAGTCTTTTTTATGTTGGCTCATAATACATCATTGTGTTATGATTCCAAATCATACTTCAACTTATTTGGTACCGCAATAATGCAATTATTCCACCTAGTGATGACACCCTTAACCCAATATCGGTAGTTGAATCAGTCGCAAAAATTCTTACGTTATTATATTCCATATCATTTAACAGTTTTATGAACTCGTCTTCTTTTATCTCTGAAAAAACCTTGTCAGAATAAACCAGCGAATCAATGGCATTTAATGAATGAGCGTATTTTGTCTCTTTTATTCCCATTGCATATTTTCTTTCCCCGTTGCTTATTTGTTGCATCACTCTATCCAGAATCGTAGAAACCATAGCAATTTTGCTACTGGACATAAGATCCTTCAGGGCTTCTGATCTTAAAAATACATAAATCCCGTCTTCACCAGCCGTTTCAATACCGTCCGCTATTACAAAATCTTTGTTTTGATAGGATTCATTTTTTTCCCTTAGGTAGTTAAGGAGTCTTCTCTTTGTCTCTCCGGGACCAAATATTATTATTTTTATTCCTTGTTCTTCCAAATAAATATCTAAGGCAGTTCTTATGTTCTCAAAATAGATTTTATTGCTTGCCTCATTTCTTTGATCAGTAACGTATCTTTTACCACTCTTTCCGGAATGTATATTGGGAGTTATTTTCAAATTTGTTCCAGTTAATTTTGCAATAGATGTCTCTTGCGAGTCTATTGAGATAAATAAATATTTAAATTCAAGAGCCGACTTTGATAGTATTTTTATATAGTTTTCATTCCAATTTGATTTTTCTAAGATGATTGTATCATTGATTTTTACGTTAATAGAATGGTGCAAACCCTTAGGTATGTTTTCATTGTTTGAAGTAATTATTACTCCTGATATCTTCAATCTGTCTATTGCATCATCAAAACTGATTTTTTCTATTCTTAAAATTATTCTGATTTTGATTCTTTCCCCTCTATCTGGTCTAGCGTATTCATTATCCTGCTTGATTACTCTAGTAGTATCGGCAATAATGCTGTCTCCGATGTCTATTACTCTTCTTAGACTAAAAAGATCATCTGGTTCTTCTAAGGTTAAGACTATTTTATTTTCTGAATCCTTTAATTTAGTGAATTTCATTTTTTATTTGTATCCTATTTAACCAATTCTTCATCTTGTTTCTGAGACATTAAATAGTATTCAAACCACTGTTTGGTTAAAACTCCTGATTCCATCACATTGGCTAATGCGTTAGGCGATGCTTCACCTATAACTTTTCCATTCTTGTTCTTTAATTGTCTCCATTTCAAAATGGTATTTCCAGTTTTCCATGAATAGATCATTCCAAGTATTTCTTTTGCATTTACAAAGGTAATTTCTTTTAATTTTTTTACCATGAGTTTATCTACTGCTTCAATATAAATATCGCCTGGTCCAGTATCTCTTTCGGGAAACATGTCTGGATCTCTATTATAATTACTAGGAATGAGTGATTTACAAGTACTGAAAATTATAAATTTTCTAAAACTTTCCAATGATGATGTAGTATCTATGTGGACCACTACTTTTCTACACTATATGTTATTAATACAATGAATATATGTATTTGAAATTTAAATTTAAATTATTACAAATAAACATAAATCAAATCGGACAAACTCTTTACTCAAGATCTACTTCATCTACTCAGTAGGGCTTTTCATATCATTGTTTGTCCTTACTATTTTTAAATTATTCTGCTATAAGGATTTAGCTATTCGACCTATTTTTTTGCATCTTGCCACAAATATTGGAAATAGTCTTTAGCAAAACTAGCTAATCCGGTATGCTCTGCCCATATGGCTATGGTGTCATAGCTGGAGGTAGTTGTTGGATCGTTTTTTCCTTCTCCAAGCAGAATTAATACATGTCTGGAATCTCCTATGACTCCACCACCAAACATATCATTCTTGAGTCTTACTTCAGCTACTCTAGACATTGCTTTTACGGTATCACTATTAGTTTCATCGGACACTAAAATAATAATTTTTACTCCTTTTTCGGCGAGTTCTCGGAGTACTGGCTGAATCGATCTTACAACATTCTCTGGAATTTTGGGGATGGCTATTAAGAGCTCTTCTTTTGTTGATTGAATTATTTCGGTTACTTTTATTGCTATGTTGTATAATCCACTTACCACCCAAATATCTGGTTTTTCTTTTAATCCAGTTTTTTCATATATTGGCATTAATTCATTGATAATGACATTTTTATTACTCCTCAAATTGTTCTCCATTTCTATCATCATGGCTTCCACTGCATTTGATGGCGATTTAGGAAAAAAATTCTGTGGCCTTTGGTTATCCGAATATATCCATCCTCTTACATACAGACTATTTAAAACATCATAGATTTTTGAGTATGGTACTCCTGATTTCTTACTAATTTCTGATGCCGTATTTAAACTGGCAAACAACAACGAAGTATATACTCGAATTTCATAATTTGTTAATCCAAGGCTTTCCATAGATTTCTTGGCCTTGTCGCTAATTTCCATAGTTTTATGTGACTAGTTGAAACTTGGATATTAAATCTTTCATCTATATTGTACTTTGCTAACTAAACACCGTAGGATTTGTCAGATCATCTTTATAAAGTTAATCAAATGTAGTAATAAAGGTCAAGATTATGGATTTAATACAAATTTCCAATTTAACTAGTAAAACTATTGGTTCTAAACACACCATTAGGTATACTCAAAGTATATGCCCCGATTGCAATATGATCCTAGACGCTGAGGTCTTTGAAAGAGAAGGCAAAGTTTTCATGACAAAAACTTGTCCTAGCCATGGTGAGTGTGAGGAATTATACTTTGGCTCATATGAAATGTACAAGAAATTTAGTACCTATTGGATGGATGGAAAAGGTGCACAAGCTCCTAATGTGATGGTTGATAAATGTGCCTGTCCTACTAATTGTGGTTTATGTACTAACCATCTTTCACATTCTGGCTTAGCAAATATTATAGTCACTAACAGGTGTGATCTTACCTGCTGGTATTGCTTCTTTTATGTTAAAAAGGGATTAGAGGGCGCTTATCTGTATGAACCTTCACATGAACAAGTACGTGCAATGATGAAAACTTTAAAGGCTGAGAAGCCCATAGCAGGCAATTCTATTCAAATTACTGGTGGCGAGCCAATGTTAAGAGACGACCTTACAGAACTTATCAAAATAATGAAAGAAGAGGGTGTCGATCATGTACAACTTAACACTAATGGCATAAAACTGGCACTTTCACCAGAAACAATGAGGCAAGTTAGAATGTCTGGTGTTAGTAATCTCTATTTGTCATTTGATGGAGTAACGGCCAGAACAAATCCCAAAAACCACTGGGAAGTTCCATACACATTAGAATCTGCAAGGAAATGTGGTATGACTGTTGTTTTTGTTCCAACCGTAATAAAATCTATTAATGATCATGAGTTAGGTGGCATAATACGATTTGCTCAAAAAAATATGGATGTAGTACATGCTGTAAATTTCCAGCCTGTTTCATTAACTGGTAGAATGAGTAAAAAAGAACGAGAAAAGTATAGAATTACAATACCTGATTGCATTGAACGAATTGAAGAACAAACTAACGGTGAAATATCAAGAGATGGCTGGTTTCCGGTTCCATCATGTATGCCTTTAACAAATGTGATAGAGGCATTTAGCAAGAAACCAAAATATGAATTATCCATCCACTTTGCATGTGGTGCTGGAACATACGTTTTTGAAGATGTTCAAACAAAGAAGCTGACACCTTTAACGTCCTTTGTTGACATAAAAGGTCTCTTGGAGTATTTCGAAGAAAAAACTGAAGAAATTAAATCAGGTTCGAATAGGTATTGGACTATGTTGGAAGTAATACGAAAACTTAACCAGTTTGTAGATCGCAGTAAACAACCATACGGACTTGATTTGGGACGCATGTTTTCGAGTATTCTTCTCAAACAGAACTTTGATTCTGTAGGTTCATGGCATGTAAGATCATTATTCTTAGGAATGATGCATTTCCAAGATAAGTATAATGAGGATCTAGAAAGATTACAGAGATGTGACATTCACTATTTGACTCCTGATTTGCGTATAATACCATTCTGCGCATTTAATGTTATACCTGAATGGTACAGAGATAGGATACAGAAGAAATACAGTATACCAGTTGAAGATTGGGAAAAAGAGCATGGACAGACATTAGAAGCTGGATTGTATCGTGGTATTATGAGAAAGGGCAAACCAGAGGCTCAAATGGGATGTGCAATGTCTGAGATGCATAAAGCAGCTGCAGAAGCAGAATCTAATGAGGAACATCGAGGGGTTGAGCTCCGAAATGGAATGGCTGGTGCATAAAAGCCAATCTTCATTTGAAAAGTTGATTTTTTATATTAAATAATTTTTTTTTAGGTTTTTGTATCTTCAATCTCGTAACTTTCAAATCGATTCTTACATATGTTTTTGTAGAAAATTTTAAATAGCATGAATGTGTAGTAATATATGTAAAATGCCGTCATCATCAATAAATGCCATTACTCGCATGAGCGCAACCTTAAAGGATCTTTTTATATATATCTATGATTTGTCACCACTAGATATGGATCTATTGCTTACCTTAATCGCACACAATAATAAACAAATGACTTTGGAAGATTTGTCTAAAGCTGTAAATCGTGACAAGAGTACGGTATTTAGATCTTTACAAAAATTAACAGGATTGGGAATATGTGTAAAAGAAAGTAGAACTTTGAAAGAAGGAGGACATTACCATGTATATTCTGCCATCTCTAGAGAAATATTTAAACTCGAAACGGAAAAACGTGTAAAGGAATTAGAACAGAGTTTAAGAAGAATATTGAAGAAGTTTGAAGATGATCTAGAAGTAATGTTGGATGATGTTTTTGACACAAAAAAGAAAATAATAAAGTAGCCAAAAATAACCTCAAAATACATGGATTTCAATTTAGATAAGGTATTCGAAAGGTCTGATCAACAACAAGTTGATATTTTTTTAAATTCTTATTATTCATTTCTTTTTTTAAAAAAGAATTCATTCTATGATGTTATAAAATCAAAAAGTGTTGCGAATTCACCTTCAATACGACTGTTGATTTCATGTAAGGATAGCGATCAATATGATTCAATAGTGGATTTTTTCAAGCCTTTTAAGAATGTGCAAGTAAAAAATGTCTTATCATCTGCTGAACCCACCGAACACATGATTACAATTATTATTAACCAAAGTCAAGTTTATTTTCTCAAAATAGATTATAATACCGATAAGCGAATATTTACCTGTAAGTTATCCGATTCGCTTACAGGTGATATTGTTAATTTTTTCGATACCCTTTTTGTCAATATCTGGAACACTGTAGATAAAAATATCATCCTCGAAAAACGTAATATTTTTCAACAGGATTTTGTTGATATTGCTTCCCATCAATTAAGAAATCCTATATTACCCATCATAGGATTTTCAAAAACATTAAAATCAAAAATTGAAGATCCTGATATGTTGGATTATCTCAATATTATTATTAAGAATGCCGAAAAACTGAAGAATATTGCAAATGATATTTTAGATATTTCTAAAATTGAAGCAAATCCGCTAAAATTAGATTTTGAAATCTTTGATCTATGCGAACTTTTGGATATTATTGCTAGAGATTATAATCAATTTTCAAACAAAGACTCTTCAGGCATTCGGATACTTTTTCAAGGCCGTCCTAATGTGTTTATAGAGGCTGATAAGGAATACATTAAACAAGCATTTGAAAACATTCTAAACAATTCCTATTTTTTTACAAAAAAGAATGAAGGGAACAAGATTATTATCAGTGTCTTTGAGAATGATGATGATTTCCATGCTAATGTATTAATAGAAGATGAAGGACCTGGCATTCCAGATGATGATCCAGAAAGAATCTTTACTAAATTCTATCCAAATTCTGGAGGGGCAGGACTTGGATTGTTCATTTCAAAAAAGATTGTGGAAATCCACGGGGGGAGTGTTGTTGTTGGAAATAGGATAGACGACATTGGAGCAAAATTTCTTATTAAAATCCCATTGAAAGGGACAAATGTGCCTAGTCAGACTGACGACAATAAATCTACTGGTGGTCTTAAACTCTTAATTATTGACGATTTTTCAGAAAACTTGGAAACGGTCAAAGAATCAATCGTCAGTTTGGGATACGATATTGATTATTTTGAAGATCCTTATAATGCGATAGAAAGTTTTGTTCCGGGAAAATATTCTTTGGTTTTCTTAGGTATTAATGTCAAAGGGCTAGACGGCTTTGACCTGTACGATGATCTAAAAAAAAGAGATAAGAAAATTAAGGGTTATTTTATGTCCTCTAGTAAAATAAACAAGGAAGCGATGGAATTTTTAAATAATAATATGATGTATGATCACTTTATTTATAAACCACTTTCTCTCAATGCATTTGTAAAAATTCTACGAAATGAACAAGTGAATTAGAAATATTAATCGCATAATAGTAAAATTTTATTATTCGTTTGTTTTAACTGGGTTAGCATGAATGTTCTAATCATTGAGGATGATGATGATATTTGTCAATTGTATTCTATATGGTTGGAAGAAAACAGACATGATTACATTATTGCAAAAAACTATGAAGATGGGATATCAGAATACAAAAAGTCGATTCAACAAAGTGATGAAGATTATAAATCGGATAATAATATATTTGATTTGGTTGTCTTAGATTACGATTTACCATCAAAAGATATGTCTTCCAATCAAAATGGTTTACATATAGCAAAAGAAATCTTGGAATTAAAAGGCGATCAACGAATAATGTTCGCATCAGCATGGCCAAAAAAAGCATTCGTCGAATACGTTTCCACTCTAAAAAGTGTACCTGAAGTTCTTCCAAAACCTTTTGAAAAAGAGGAGTTCATTAATCTGGCCGAAAAAATTAACTTGTATGATATTGCCAAAAAATTTACCAAACAACTTCGAGAAATGAAAAATCCAAATAGTCCTGAGGTTGATATCAAATCGCTAGAATCTTTGTTTAAACTCATGAACAATGCGAGAAGAGAATTTTTGCAAAAAGATAATGATAAAAATAATGATATCGATTTTCATGAATGATATTTGATAAGATTTATTTTAAAGAACCATTGAAGTTTGTTTATGTCTTCCATGAAATATGTTCAAATTGATTTACTTAATGAAATTGCAATATTGAGGATAAATAGACCTGAAGCTTTGAATGCAATGAATCTTGATGTAATATTCGAACTGGCCAGAGCAATTGACATAATTTCTGCCGATGAAGGAATCAAGGTACTACTAATTACCGGGGCAGGAGAACGCTCTTTCTGTGCTGGTGCTGACATTTCATACATGGTAAATATTGACGCCGTAACTGCTGAAAAATATGCCTCATCTGCACAATCCATGCTAAATAAAATTGAAAAAATGGAGAAACCTGTAATTGCCGCAATAAATGGTTTTGCACTTGGTGGTGGATGTGAACTATCTTTAGTTTGTGATATAAGGTTCGCCTCCGAAAATGCAAAGATTGGTCAACCAGAAGTAACTATTGGTATTCCTCCTGGATGGGGTGGTACTCAGCGACTACTTAGAGTAGTTGGACCTGCAAAAGCTAAAGAAATGATTTTTACCGGAAAAATGATTACCTCTCATGAGGCTGCCAATATTGGACTAGTTAACCAAGTAATTTCCTTATCAGATGAGGAAAAGTCTAGTTTAGATCCATCTATCGATCAAAATAATGAAAAGGAGAAAAGTATTGCACTCTCAAAGTTACTAAATAAAAAACTTTTGGAACATTGTATGACTTTTGCTAAAGAGATCACTAAAAATAGTTTCAATGCTATAAAAATCAGTAAAATGCTAATTAATAAAGGTATGGATGCAGATATTGATACTGGATTGAGGCTGGAAATTTATGGCTGGGCTTTGTGTTTTGCTCACGAAGATAGACATAAAATGATGGAGGCATTCCTCAGTAAAAATACTAAAAAATAATCTATTTTTCCATCAAAGAACGGATTTTCATTTCAACGAAATTATTTTTGATCCACTACCGGGTTTAGATATAAATGTTTTACATTTGATATTTATTTTCTCATATTCCTCTTCCATGACTTCTGATATGCGTAGCAGCTTTTTGCTTGAATCTAAAAAAGCTACCGTAGAAGGACCAGCTCCACTGATGGTAAAAGCCATCGCTCCCTCTTCTAGGGATCTTTCCTTTATTTTTTCATATCCTGGGATCAATTTCTTCCTGGCGGGTTCTATGATACAATCATTTATGCCGTTACAAATCATTTCTATATCCTTGGTATAAAAGCCTGCAACTACGGAACATGCATTAGCTACATTATGAACCATTTTTTCTAATGGTACTTGCTGAGGAATGACTTTTCTTGAAAATTCTGTCTTCATTTTAGGAACTTGAATAAGTGGTACGCATATAACCATAGATAGATTATTTGGTGATTCTATCCTGATAAATTCTAATTTTGGGTGAGTCTTAACTATTACAAAATTTCCAAAAAATGAGCCTGCGACATTATCAAAGTGCTTTACACCCGCACTTGCGAGTTCGCCTTCTGCAGAATAATCTAATAATTTGGTATCGTCAATATTCAGTCCAAATATTGCATTTAGGGAAACTGCAGTTGCTACTGCCGATGCGGCACTACTTCCCATCCCATAACCCGGTGGAATATTTTTTCTAATTTCTATTAAACAGTTGTAATTATATAAATCATAATCTGAAATAATTTTTTTTGCCACTTTGCCTGCAGAATTGGAATCAAGATCATTTGGAATGTGTTTTCCCAGATCACCCCTCATTATTATTTTTACATTGTTTTTATTTGCTATTGTTTTTCTCTCTATTTTGATGGATACTATATCCTCTAATACATCCAGGCCTAACCCAAATACGTCATATCCTGGACCCAAATTTGCAGTTGAGGCAGATGCAGTAGCAATACATTCTACATATTCAGCTACAATTTCATGCTTTTCCTTTTTCATTCGTGTTTTTGCTCCTCTTCACCTTGTGTTAATATCCTTGATAATGCTGCAGTTAAATTTATCATTCCATTCATAGTTAAGTTAGATACTGCAATGGGGCTCAACATATTTCCACTTTTATAGAGTGTTCTTATAATATCTTTACCCAATAGAGACTGCTCTGAATCTTTTTCTAGATTCAGGGAGTCTTGAAGTGAGGTAATGGAGTTGGACCAATTCAAAATTTCTGTCAACCTCTCGATTATCTTATCTCTTTTCGTTAAGACGTTGATCTGTGGGATGTTTAGACGTAATCTGACTGATTGTGACAAGAACATCAAAGAAACGAAACTAATTGGAGATACTGCTAATGTCCCATCTATGGTAAATAGTGTTACTTTAGAATCTGAATAAAAATTTGAAACAAAATAAGGACCACTGGACCTGAAAGCAAACAGTTCTATTTGTCCGGGAGTATCAATTATTACATAATCGGGATTAAGTTCTTGAACCTGAGTTTGAATTTCATCTATTTTTGTTGATATCAAGTCATTAGCCAATATCATTGACCCATTTGGTCCTAACTTGTAATCATCCATTATCGAATAAAAATCAATAAACTCTCTCACGTCTATGTCTGGATCATACGGTAAACTGGATACCCCTGGGTCTAAATTAATCGAAATTGGTGAGACATCATTGCTGTGGTACCATTCCAACAATCTCGAAGTCAATAGTGTTTTCCCTGAACCGGCCGTACCAGTCACGAATATAGTATGCATTTCAAAAATTTTTAATTGTTATTCTAATTTTATTGTATATTTGTATGATTATTATATTCCTTCTTTTGAACTAGTTGATATACCTTGAATTGGCGAATAATTTTCATTTTTGTAAGTGTTATACCTATAATGCTTATTTTTCTATTTACTCCTGTTTCGCTAAATGATGTTTTATCTGTAGGTATTGTCCCTTTTTTACTTTCTTTTATCGCAACAATGACAAGAATTTTTCTTCAAGCAATTAGATTTTACTATTTCGTTCGAAAATTCATTGGAAAGAATGTCAGTTCATTTTGGAAAATTATTTTTGCCAGGTTAGCTGGAGAATTTGTAACTCAAACTACTCCTTCATATATTGGAGGCGAACTTGTGCGAATCGCTTTTTTAACTAAGAGTGGTGTGCCAGCGGGCCGAGCAGCATGGGTTACTACTATGGAAATTATTGCCGATGTATTTGTTGGTACAATTTTAGCTTTTATCGCTGGATTTATTGCAATATCTAACGGTTCCCTATTAATTGGTCTGATAATTGTTACGATTGCTACCCCTACGTTTGGATTCTGGTTTTTTATCTTGATATATTCAGCAAAAAAAAATATCCAATTACCCTCATTTTCTTTAAAATTGGCAAAAAAATTTATTTCAGAACAAAAAGCTCAACGGGGGATCAATTCTGTTAATAAAGCATTGGATGATTTGTGCATAATGAGTAGAGAAAACTTTGGATCATTCAAATCTGTAAAAATATTCTCCGTGGGCATTGCAATTACATTAGTCGCATTTATTTTCCATGGTCTTTCATTTCTAGTTTTAACACATTCTGTAGATACGTACATAGGTCTATTTTTGTCATTTATGGCTACGTCTTCTTCCACAATTTTGGGTACCCTTCCCATCACAATAGGAGGTTCCGGCTTAGCTGAATGGGGATTATGGGGATATATTAATCACCTGAATGACATTTCTCAAATTGGTAACATAGTACATGATAACGATCAATTAAACGTCATAATTGCATGGAGGATTGCTTCTTACTATATTCCGTTAGTAATAATGTGGATTGCATTGATGAGGTTGGCATTAAGAACTAATTATTCAAAATCTAACTCCCCCTCTTTCACTACCCCTGATAGTAAAGCTGATTGATAGTATTTTAAATAATGATTATCTCTTTTTTATATGGTGAAGATGTTAACCGACCTACTAAAAAACAAGATTGTCCTTATTACCGGTGCATCGAGTGGAATAGGTAGATGCATTGCAAGTGATTTTTCACAATTTAGTTTGAAATCCTTAATTCTAATTGCCAGAAATATTGATAGACTGAATGATTCTATTGTATCTATGAAGGAAAGGGACTTTGAAATACTGCCGCTATGTTGCGATGTGTCCAACAAAGGAGAAGTTAAGTGCGTTGGTGATCTGATACTCGAACGATATGGACATATAGATGTTTTAATCAATAATGCAGGAATTGGTATATTTGGAAAGGTTGAAAAGACGTCCATCGAGGAAATCGAAAAAGTCAGTTTCACTAATTATTTTGGCATGATTTATTTTACAAAAATTTTTCTTGATTCAATGATTAGGAGAAATAGTGGTCATATAATTAATATTGCCTCATTAGCTGCCAGTTTTGGTATCCCTGGGATGGCCGCATACTGTGGATCAAAATTTGCCATGTTGGGTTTTTCTGAGTCCTTGCGCCGTGAATTAAGAAAAACAGGTGTAAAGATATCTGTTATAAGTCCAATAGGCGTAAAGACCAATTTTTTTAATAATGAATATTTTAATAATAAAACCCCAATGAAATATATGTTAAATCCAGAAACGGTTTCCAAGGCGGTATTAAACTCACTTACATCTGATTCTTTTCAAATTTTTGTACCACCCATAGCTGGATTATCCGTACCGTTCAAAGGTTGTTTTCCTGCGATAATTGATTCAATTATTGAGAGCCAATTTCGTAAAAATCTTGACTGAAGTGAATTTATTATTCATCTTCATCTTCATCCTTGTCCTTCTTATTTGGATCAAAGTCTGATTCTACATCCATCATTTGTGCACTCTCCAAATCAAATTTAAAAATCTCATCCATATCGATTTGATACTTGGTTTTCAATAATTCACATAATTGATCAATTAGTTTGGCTTTTGATATTTTGATTTTATACTCATATACGAAACCTTTCATAAGTTCTGAAGCCTTCATATCATCTGCTAAATCGATTTCTTCAATTATTGTTCTGCCGTCGGGTAGTGATTCGTAGAGCTGGATATCTGCTTTTTTGGTTTGTTCATTGATGTCTAGAAAATAACCCGTCCTACTAATCGTGTCTAATATTTGAAAATTTGCATTTTTCAGTTCATTGTCGGCCCATTCGGGAAGACCGTTCTCCTCCGATTTTGCCTTTGCCGCTTTTCTTGCCATTTCTTGCCCGTTATGTATTCTAGTACTTTTTATTAAAAACTTTTTCAAATTTATCTTTGGGCTTCTAGAAAGCATTATCTATAGGATTATGCATACTTAGGTCCTTGAACACCGTTATAAATGGTGAATCATTACTTGATTTAATCCAGGGTCAACACTCTGAATTGATACTTGTTGATACCCGATCTTTTGCCGAGTATGCTAGGGGTCATATTCCTGGTGCCATTAATATCGATTTGATGCATTTCCATTGGTTTGATACCTCTACAGTGGGAATTTTGCAATTTGAAAAACAAATGGGTTTACTATTAAATTATCTAGGCATTAATCCATCAAATCAAGTTATTTTTTATGATAATATTTCAGGTCCTAACGCTTCCCGGGGTGTTTGGCTATTGAATTATTTCTCTCACCTTGATTCATTTATGTTAGACGGTGGGTTTGAAATATGGTCCAAACTTAAATATCCAGTAGAAATGAAGACAAATCAATATTCACATTCCACATTCAATTTTCATACGAATAGGACTATATTAGCTGATTTAGACTATGTAAAAAACTGTGTAGATAAAAATTCACAGGATGTGGTAATTATTGACTGCCGATCCCAGGCTGAGTACAACGGATCTGTTGCTCGTGCTTTTCACCGGGGACATATACCTAAATCCGTTAATGTTGATTGGTCAAATAATCTTAGCAATGAGAAATTCTTGAAATTTGACGCTTTGGCGAGGTTATATTCCTTTATATCGAAAGAAACAGAAGTTATAACGTATTGTCAAGGTGGTTACAGAGCTGCAAACACTTACCTTGCTCTTAAACAACTTGGGTATCCGAATGTAAGAATGTATCTAGGGTCTTGGGGAGAGTGGGGTAATAATCCTACACTTCCAGTTGAATTGAATTAAATCGATAACTGTCATTTTACTTTCCAATGAATGTGCTAAATGTTTAATAAAAAATGGGGATAATTATTTTACATTGATTGGAAGATTGTTTAATTCTTGTAGTTGTTTATTTATCTCCGTTGAATTTTCCTTTCCATATGTTATCAACATTCTATCGTCATCGATTGGTACATAACTCATTATGTCTTTAGTTCCATTACCGTTAACATAGAAACTTAGTTTATATTGCTCGTCATCGCAAAAGCGCTGATTACTATCTGTAATGAAACATCCATTGGAAGCATCCATTCTGATACTCTTAAGGAATTCACCAATTGGAACATTAGACGAGTGTTTATGGATAGTTGTTCCATCTAATGTGCCATTGTAGCTTTCTACATGAATATAGTTAGACCTCACCGCGTATTTTTGTTGTGCTAGGTCCAAGTTTGTACCATTTAGGTTAATCAATAATGCTCCATGATCATGTGCCGATCCTAGAGCACCATATTTGGCTGCTACATTTTCACTGGGAAAAAATATTGCTAACACAATGGCAAGAGCTGCTATTCCAACAACCGCAGGAACTATTATTTTTAAATATTGTTTTCTTTTCTTACGACCTCTTGCAAAATAACTACCATCGTTATTATCATTCTTGTTAGAAGCGTTATTCCTGTTACTATCACTATCTGAATTATTTTTCTTTTTGCTCATTCTATTGTAATTCTACTGACATGCTCTCTAATTTAAAATTAATATTTGTTATTCTAACTATTATTTGTCATTTCACTTATGATGCTTCTTAATTTTAAAGAAAATGGATGATTTGGATTGTTAATTACTGTCAAAAACTCTCTGGGACTAAATTGTATGTCGCAATAGCATGGTAGTGGGGAAAGAGAGTTTGCACCCGTAACGGCGTGAAGTTCTTCCAAAACTTTCTTATGATCTTGGTTTTCTTCGATATTTGAATCGGGTATAGTAGCCGGAATACAATACCCTGATATCCTATTGAGCAGTATATAAGAAATAGCACCAAATCGTACAAATGTTGTATAAATTTCAAACAACAGTTTTTTAGTTCCTTCAATGTCCAAATCATCCATTTTCATAGTAAGTATTAATTTATCAGCTATTGATAGGGCATTAATGGACCAATGTCTTATTCCTGGACTCGTATCAATAATGATATAATCTGTATCGAGCTTGGTAATAATTTGTTCTCTAAGAAAAACTAATTTCCTAAACTGTTTTTTCCAATAGTCCGTTCCATTACCCATTTCAAATTTAAATATCGCGTCTCTGCTAGGATTAGAGAATCCTGTATAGAGTCTCCCTGTAAAATTGTTCTGCTTTTGATCATCTTTAAAAAGAATATCAGTCATATCAATTATTGATTCGTAAACATCTGCATTATTATCCAAAAAGTCATTTATCCATTTTTTTGGATTTATTTTAAAATAATTATGTAAGCTGGGCGCATAGACGTCTAAATCTAGTATGGCAACCTTTTTCCCCATTTTTACAAGTAATGCTGCGGTATTTGCAGCTATTGTTGTCTTACCAGTGCCTCCCTTATAGGAATGTATTGCTATACAGTGAGTCATACTAAGCTTGCCTACTACATTACTTCGAAGTTCAATATTAAATCTTTTGAAAATTTGTTATTGAAATAATACGTTATTGTTAATTTTAGAACTGTATATCTTCCTTTTAATTCATTGAATTTATAGATCACTAATTTTATGCTATTAAATAAAGCATAACATAAATTTGATAAGAATTAATCATACGACAGGCTATAAAAAACCAAACGTATTTGTACATCCTATTTATAAATCACTTGTCCTCAGCACAGATCAGGCGAAAACACAACATTCTGAGAAAACATTTTCAATTCAATCCAAATTTATTGATTAGTCTGATTATCTTGACAGTATGATGAGCAATCGATCGTTTGATGGCGTATATATGATATGTAAATAAATTGTAATTAATGGCTAAGAAAGGTAAATTAGAGGAAATTATTAGTAAAGCACTCTATGCAGATGATGCATCCTCGTATTTTGTAACATACAGGGATTACGAAGATTATAAACAAATTACCTTGTCAGATTTCATTCTAATTTCTGAAAATTTTCAAACAATTCCAGCTTCAAGGATAACAAAAATTGAACTAAAAGGACAATTACTGTATGAAAAAAATTAAAATAATACATTGTTGAAACACCAATAATAATAAATCATGGAAAAATATGTTACCGAATTCAAAAACCTTTGCAATGAAATTGTGGAAATCGATTCGAGAATACGATTTATTGGGGTTGCCGACAAGCATGGAATAATCCTTACCACTGCAGAACGTAAAGGAATAATTCCACTTTTAAGCGATGAAGAAACTGAGCAATACGCTATCACTGCTTCTACCAGGCAGTATACTAGATTAAGGTGGCAGGATATACTTGGAAAACTAAATTATACGTGTTCTCTTTATGAAAAAATTTTGAGGATTACAATACCAATAACAAATCAAAAGAATAGATTAGAATATCTATTGATCTTTACATTAGATCCCCATACAGATGATTTTGATAATTTAATCATGGAAAAAATAATACCATTGATTACAGGTTTCTATTCAAAGCTTTTCAAAGTAAGATAGTCCAGGATTAACAGCTAATGTACGAAAATAACTAGAATAAAAAACCAAGTTTATGAGTGGTCTATGTAAAGCAGACGAAAGTCCTATCATTGTACTTTATGATTAAGGTAACATTCAAGGGGTTAATATTATCTTTTCAATTGCCTCTTCATAAACTGTAACGTTTAAACTGCACAAAAAGGAATTGAATTGAATTTTAACATTTACTACATATTCAATACAATTGTACCTTTATCTCCAAACTAACGATTTGTAGACCGAAGCAATAAACCTTTTTTACTGGTAAATGCAATCTAAGGCTTAACCAATCATCCCCTAGTGATGATGATATTGTTGAATCAATTACCAGAATTAATAGCAATAGTTAATCGTATTTATAGGGATTTCTTAATATTTTCTTTTCTAAGCCTTTGCTAGTCTTTCAAAAAATTCTCTGAAATTTGACATCTAGTCTATATCTGATAATTATCTAATGATTTAATAGATTCATCTGAATGTTTTTAAAAGAAAAAAATCTATTTTTATATGTTGACAATTGTGGGCAATATTTCGGTCACTCCCTATGGAAAGACCAGGATTATGGGTATCATAAATGTAAGTCCAGAATCATTTTACAAAGACTCGATAAAACGTCAAGATGACGATATTCAAGATACAATAATTAGAATGCAGGATCATGGGGTTGATATAGTGGATGTTGGTGGTATGTCAACTGCTCCATACTTGAAAACGCTGGTTCCAAAGGATCTCGAATCAAAACGGTTGCATCATGCTATATCAGCTATTAGGCAAATTAGCAATATTCCTATATCTGTTGATACAGTTAGATCCGACGTAATCCGATCCTTATTGAAATTAGGGGTGAATGCGATTAATGACGTTACTGGTTTAAAATATGATAAAAAAATGCCCAGCCTGGCTTATGAACATGATCTTCCTGTAATTCTCGGTGCTTACTTGTCAGATAGCGAAAATCTGTATGGTGATGGGGACATACAGGATACTAGTTCTCTATTAGCTGAAAGTATTAGAATTGCCAAGAAATCCAAAATCGACGATGATAAATTGATCATCGATCCTTCGATTGGTTTTTTTAGAAAAGAAGGATTCAATCCATTTTATTCCAAAACTCAGGGAATGGATTGGTACGTGCGTGATATCGATATAATTGCTAATATTAAATTACTAACGTCTTTGAAAAAACCAATATGTGTTTCAATTTCCAGAAAATCGTTTATAGGATCTTTATTTGGTTTAGATGTGGAAGATAGACTGATTCCTTCAATTATTGCTGAGATGTATAGCGTGATGAATGGGGCCTCTCTGCTAAGAACTCATAATGTCAAAGAAACTAGACAAGCAATAGAAATGCTTGAAATGATCCATTAGATATATGTTAATGTAACAATTATAACTATTAGAATACAAATATCGTTTGATTTGATTTGAATAAAACTCATGAAATTGATCATATTATTCCTGGGAAATCGTTAGCTATAATTGAGGAATTTGATGCGGGTAAAAATACTTATTTAGATGAAGGTGAGGTTAGATCTGCTGTTATTGGAAAATCTAGCGTTAATATGGTCGATCGCATTTTGAATGTCAAACAAAAAAATCCACCTATGATACCTAAGATTGGTGATATTGTTGTTGGATACATCGATATGCTATTTGGAAATATGATTTCAGTAAGGATTGTTTATATCAATGAAAAATATTCTAAATCTGGGTTTTCTGCGATAGCATCCACTCGTATGTCTAATTCTGGGGGAAACTATGGTTCAGGCTGGCGTGAGAGAAGTTATAAAGGTAAATTTGTTTTTAAGGTAGGCGATATAATAAGGGGAAGAGTATACAGCTTATTAAATTCTTCAATTCATTTGACGTTAGAGGACAGAGACTTGGGAGTTGTGTATACAATTTGCTTTTCTTGTGGGAATGAATTCGTCAAAGTACCAGGAGGATTAAAATGCAATTCCTGTGGTAATTTTGAAGACAGGAAAGTTTCAATTGATTATGGAAAAGAATCATTTACACTTTTATATGACAAGCAATTTCCTATGACATGAATGCCTTCCAGGTAGGCTTTCAAGGGGAATCTGGATCTTATAGTGAGGCGTCTGCCCGTATTCAATATCCTGATCCAAATTATTCATTCATTCCATTTAGATCATTTCGTGAATTGTTTGAAGGTGTTGAAAATTCTACCGTGGATCTGGCAGTAGTTCCTATTGAAAATTCTACAGAAGGAAGTGTAAATGAAACTTATGACTTACTAGTTGAAAAGCCTCTTTACGTTATCGGGGAAATATATCAGAAAATACATCATTGTTTAATCATTGATAAGAATTCGTCTCCAGACGGAATTTCTATTGTTTACTCTCATCCACAGGCACTGGCTCAGTGTAGAAAATATATTCAAAAGAAACACTTAGAATCAATCCCTATGTATGATACTGCAGGATCTGTTAAATTTATTAAAGAAACTCATAATGCTAGTGCAGCTGCAATAGCTAGCAAACATTCCGCCCAAATCTATGACATGAAGGTTGTAGAAGAAGATATCGAGGATAATTCTAATAATTTTACTAGATTTCTAATAATTTCTAAAATATATGATAGTAATGCCGATGACAATAAAATATCAATTATTTTTTCTATCCCTCACACTCCTGGATCATTATATTCTATACTCCAAGAGTTTGCATTAAGAAACATTAATCTAACAAAAATTGAATCAAGACCTACCAAAAATATACCTTGGGAGTATTATTTTTTCGTAGATTTGGAGGGAAACGTTAATGATGATAAAATATCTACCTCTCTTTTATCTGTTAAGACCGCTACTATATTCTTTAAGTTATTAGGTTCGTATAAGAAAGCCGAAATAAGATAGTTATGACTGCATTCTGGTTCTGATTCCTAATCCTACGACTACAATACCTGTTATGATCAACATCATTTGGCCACTAAAAGCAAGTGGACTGGCCTTCGAAAACGCCCCTAAATTCAAATTCAATGTATCCTCTCCTTCATTAATTACCTGAATTTTGTACTTACCATTTACTTCCGATGTAACAGTTTCATTCAATACCCCAATATTTCTAGTTTTATTCATTATCAACTTGTTGTTGGGGTCTATCACTAGCACTGTAGATTCAGATCCATTGGCATAAATATTTGCGATGTTACCCGAATTCATATCTGGAGTAAATATTCCCGATTGATTTGGTTTTATCATCTCAGTAATTTTCACAAATCTGGGGATGTTCGAATCAATAATTGAAGCAATACCTATTCCAATAAAAATGAAACCTGCAACAAAAAATATTATCAGGGAAAGCCTTTTTGATATAACTACCATAAATTTGCTTATGATAGCAGATCGATTAAATATAATCTTTCTTTACAAATTCTATTGCAACAATTATTCGAGATTTTAATTATTGCTTGAAAAACCAAAGAATGTTACTTATGCTATGGTTTATTTTTGTTATTAAACTCTACTGATTAAGAAATTGATAATCTCTTAATAAAATGTCAATCAGACTGAAGAAATGTAAATCTGATATGCTACCACAAGTTTAATACGGAATGCTTTCCGAATTGTGGTGTTTTCCAAGTTTATCCTATAACCAGTGCTGAATTTTGAAAAATTCTTCGATGGGTTCTTTCTTCAATAACTTTATCAAAGCTAATCCTTGTGGAACTGATAGTACTGGTTTGGAAAAATAGTTATCAGTTCCTAGTCGTGGACATGCTACTTGAATAAAGGCATCAATTTCTCTAAAGTTTTCTAACTTCTCATTTGAAATCTCGGTCAAAGCTATCAGTTGTATATTAACTCCTAATTTACTTAGTTCTTTCTTAAATTCTAAAGCTTTAATGTTTGCAAATTGTCCTTCTTTTAACCCTATTATTATCCCTAACGTTCTTGCATCGAGTGCCTTGTACACAGATAGTATTGCTCTCTTCTTGACAACTTCTGCTTCGTTATTTATTTGCAAAAATTCCTCAAAATATGGATCTAGCATAAATGTCGGTTTTTCTGTAGAAAGGGCAATCCCTATCGAATGAAATCTACTCTGGCCAAGAAAAATAAAGGCATCAATTTCACTTTTGATGTTGTGTAGCGGATGAAATTCGCAACCAAAGACTTGTGAATCATTCAATTGTCCTTTACCTTTCCCCTTTACCACGACAAAACCGTTATCCTCAAAAATCTGTTTGACTATGTCAATTTGATGCAAGTGTTGACTGTCGGTAACTAATGATATAGTTTTAAATCGCCCCTTTAATTCCGTTGCACATTTTAATGCAATATTATCAAACCCTATGGTATCAAAAGCATTTATCATGAATACTTTCTCTCCAAAATTTTCTATAGTTATAGTATGCCCTACGTTAAATAATATATCTGCACCCAGCATCTCTGCAGCATGTGTGTTAAGATCACAAGAACCCCAGCTTTTATCTCCTATTATATATGATATAATGTTAAATTCATTTTCAATTTTTTCAGAAACTTTTTGAATTTTTGGTAATAGGGGTTCAGGACCATTCAAAGCTACGGAACGAGGCTTTCTCTCTCTAATGATATCAAAAATTCTGTCTTCATCTATCTGGATCAAATTAAACGCCTTTCTGAATCGTATTGGATTATACATTAATATTTTTATGTATTTTTAGATATCGTATCTCTACAACCAAATACACGCACGTCTGTTCCTTTCCCCGGTCGATATTCAATATTTGATTTGTGGTATCTCTACAACCAAATACACGCACGTCTGTTCCTTTCCCCGGTCGATATTCAATATTTGATTTGTGATTTCTAAAATGCTGTGTCGTTAATCAATAGTTTCAATCTAGTTATTACAATTGCAGTTTTTGGTCACGGATAAATAACCTGTTCCTTATCGTCATCTGATTAAACTAGAAATCAATTTTTATTTTTAAGTTCTTTTATTCTAGTTGCATGTTTTCGTAGATTAAACATGCCGAATAAGACTATGATAATTGATAATATGATGACAAGTAGTGAAAAAGCATTGCTATCTAGGTAGCTGAACACTCCCATCGTAGCTATTTCGGCGTTTGCCTGGCTTTCTGAGAATTTCATATTAGACAAAGAAGGAGGTGATGTGACCGACAGAAATGATGCTATTGTTATAATTGTTATCCCCAACAATGATTCTATTTTAACCGATTTCTTTATTTTTTTGATTATTATTTTATCCCTAGAGCTCTCTAAATATTCATGATTCTTGTTGACTTGTATATCAACCCTGTTTATCCTTGTACGTGATAATTCGTCTATCCTATCCTGATTGTATTTGCCTAGTATTATCATTGGAAGAGTCAAGCTTATTTTAATAATTAGGATATTCCCATAGACTGTAAAAAATAATGACCAAATATTTTGTAAATGAATTCTTCCCAAATATAATCCAGTTATTCCAATTACAGTTAGTGCTATAATAGCTACATAAGAAAAATTCATCAAAAAACTTGAAAATACTAATTGACTTTCGTTACTCTTTTCTAAATCTGACTTTCCGTTATTTTTTCCCTTGGATTCAAGCAGGTTATGTTTAGAATTTTCTAAAATTATTGTTGAAATGTAAAATAATCCTCCAATCCATATCGATATTGCCACCAAGTGTACCCAATCGGTAAAAACCGCTATCCCTGAGAACGAAGATAGGGCATTACTGTGGCCAATCATGCTATCAGAAAAAAGACTCAATAAGATACATGAGAGAAAAATACCTGGAAATGCAAAACTGATGAGGGTTTTTCTATTAGTAAATATCGATTTATTGTTCCCAAGTTCCTGAAATTCACTATGATTGATTCTCAAAATTAAAACATGGTAAATAATTACAGAACCAATAATCAACAATGAAGTACAAATTCTTAACATCCATACAAAACCGACAGAGGTAGAAAGTGTTATCTCAAATGTTGAATATGTATCTAATCCCAATTCTTGTTCCAAACTGGATATTTGGAGAAATAACAATAATGTAGAGACAGCTATTATTGCTATCGCGCATAATGCAATTAGCTTTAAAAATCGGGTTGAGCTTCGGTAATAACTATTCTTATCTCTTCTTCCATTTTCTCTTTCTGATTTATTCCTCAGATAGTTTAGAGATTTATAAAAAATTTCATTGAAGGTTAATCCTGCAACGGCCACCTGAGATACAATCAATACCGCCTTAACTATTGCATCATTTGTGGACGTTACCGCCTCTGAGGAGGAGATGGTGATAGAGGATCCTTCCTGAGCAATGGCAATTGGAATATTAGTTAAGAGGCCAAATGATATACCAAATGAGATGATAAGAAAAAGTATTATTCGAAAGTCCAATATGTCAATATGTATTACAATATTTATAAAAATACATAAAAAAAATTAGGTGGAGGTCCTATTTAGCTGTTGGCTTAGCTCATATTGTGAAATATATGGTTCGGGGAATCCTTTTCTATCTTCAGGACATCCAAAACCTCCTTGCAATGCCTTTCTTACCACATTTTCAGAAATGTCGACTGTAGAGTTATCGGAAGGTGCAGTTTCTCCACCTGGTTGACATGAGAATGTTACATTAAAGTTTGTTCCATTGATGTTTCCATAAATTCTATAATCGAATGTAGTTGGTACTGTTGGATAAAATGTCTCTGATTCATACTTTCCTACTTCACCAAATGCAGGGTCCAAATTGGATGTCATGTTCTTGTCGCCCGCTAATATTTCCACCTTTAACATGTTTTCTAATCCGGTGATTGGCTGAGTGCCGTTTGCTCTGCTGTTAGTTGGATCTGAAGCATCTGGCCAGTATGCATCAAGTGTTGCTGCAGTTTTATCATCAACATATAATGGTTCATTTGCAGAACCAATAACAAACAAGTAATCTTTCCCGTTTATATTAAAAAGTGCTCTTTGGTGAGCGGATGACATTTGCAATACCGGAGCTGCTAACATGGAGACTGCGATTACAGCTCCCAACAGAATCAGGTGATTTTTATTCATTAAGAGTTTATGTTTAAAGTTTATTATAACAATTGTTGTACAATCTTCGAACGTATAAATCGGCTCTGCAAATTTTGACGTAAAATTATGAAGTCACGATCTTATGTCCGAAGAAAACTACCATTTCACCTATCAATTTTGAAATCGTATACATAACGACTTCGACATTTGTACAATAATCATATTATACTTTATTGTAAATAATAGTGTATGAATTTTTCAGCAATTTTGTATATTGCTGTGGTTTCAATCGTGGGAACTGGCATATTGATTTTGACATCTGTATCATTATTACCTGTATTCGGTCACGCAAGCCCTGTCACTTATTTGCCTCAACCCAATGAAATAATTGATTCTTCAAAATCCGTACTTGACCACGTAACTATCAAATTTACGGAAAATCCTGAGCCAAGAGCAAGCAGTATCAAAGTTATGAATTCTAATAATGAAAGAGTGGATAACAACGATTTTAAAGCATCTGATTCAGATAAGTCCCTTTCTGTGACTTTAGGCTCCTCTAAAATCATCCCAGGCGTTTATACTGTCAATTGGCTTGTACTATCAAAAGACGACGGCCATATTACAAAAGGCTCTTATGTTTTTTCGGTTAAAGACAACAGTAGTAAAACTCAACAACCATCAGAACAAAATATATCCAATGTGTCGCCAGGTTATTCTACTAACATTACGACCGCTGACAATGTAGTTCTTGATTTTGATATTACTCCCTTTAAAGTGGGTCCTAATACCTTTGACCTTCATATTTATCATGTAAATGGTACCGCGATTGAAAATATTAGGAATGTGTTTTTAGAATTTAATAATCCTGACAAGAACTTGGGACCACTTGTTGATACTATGAAAAAAGTAGGAGTAGGAAATTATTCTTCTACTGGAAATTATCTTAGTCAAGAAGGTAAATGGGAAATAAAAATAACCGTTCAAAGAATTGGTGAATACGACATCAACCAGCGAATCGACGTTGATGTCAAATAAGCATTTTATCAATATTCTAAGATAATGCATAATCGTTCAGCATACAACCAAACGATATTCACCCCAGAGCATCTATGTTAAATGAAACATTAATTTAGTAATCTGATTCTATTATTTAGTGATATTTTTAATTTCGGCTTAAGAAATTGAATAGATCGTAGTAAAAGCCAGGGTATAACTTGAAATAATTCTTGTCCAGTATCTCTTTTTGATTAAAATTATTCATAACCTAAGGTTAATATTATACTGAGAAAAAACTATTTTGACTTGTATAATGCAAGTTACACAGAGTTAGAATATGCATAGAAAAACTAGTAACTATAACAAAGTAACTACTATTCGATGAAACAGCTAATCGATGTCATTAATCTAGTTAACATGAAATGATGAGGGAGATTCGATCAAAAAAATCAGTGCTGACCTGATAGATTGAATCTGACATGGGAATGATCAGATAGATGTTAGTAATGAACGAAATAACAAGAATTATTATAATACAAATATGTTTGACATATTAAATAAAAGCATAGAGGATATAGGATTGCATTGAATATCAGGAAATATTATAATCCAAATATTTTTCTATAGCTTTGTTATTTGTGTCAGTGAATAAAAAAAACAACATACAAATCTAGTTTTTCGATCGTACTCTTTCTCTTTTTTGTTAATCTCTGAAATAGAGCAATAACAATAAAGAAACTCAATAAACGTCCTTTCGATCTTATTCCTTGT
>Ga0183260_10000247_pt1 | contig 43268 bp, 35 predicted proteins | sample AntDrymUQ4972206_2_FD_129768 | JGI IMG/M metagenome (GOLD analysis project Ga0183260, IMG submission 129768) | Polar desert sand microbial communities from Dry Valleys, Antarctica - metaG UQ497 (22.06) (version 2) (version 2) | ecosystem: Environmental > Terrestrial > Soil > Desert | place... | reverse complement strand
CTGTGCAAGGAGGTCGCGACCAAGACCAACGACGTCGCGGGTGACGGCACGACGACCGCGACCGTTCTCGCCCAGGCCATGGTCCGCGAGGGGCTGCGCAACGTCGCCGCCGGCGCCGACCCGATGTCTCTGAAGAAGGGCATCGAGGCCGCTGTCGTCGCGGTGTCCGAGTCGCTGCTCAAGGCGGCCCGCCCGATCGAGACGCAGAGCGACATCGCCCAGGTCGCGTCGATCTCCGCCCAGGACCCGAAGATCGGCGAGCTCATCGCCGAGGCGATGGACAAGGTCGGCAAGGACGGCGTGATCACCGTCGAGGAGTCCAACACCATGGGCCTCGAGCTGGAGTTCACCGAGGGCCTGCAGTTCGACAAGGGCTACATCTCGCCGTACTTCGTCACCGACTCCGAGCGGATGGAGACGGTCCTCGACGAGGCGTACGTCCTGATCGCCAACCAGAAGATCTCAGCGATCCACGACCTGCTCCCGCTGCTCGAGAAGACGCTGCAGGGCGGCAAGCCGTTGCTCATCATCGCCGAGGACGTCGAGGGCGAGGCGCTGTCCACGCTCGTCGTGAACAAGATCCGCGGCACCATCAACGCCGCCGCGGTAAAGGCCCCCGGGTTCGGCGACCGGCGCAAGGCGATGATGCAGGACATGGCCATCCTCACGGGTGCGCAGGTCGTCAGCGCCGAGGTCGGCCTCAAGCTCGACTCGATCGGGCTGGAGATGCTCGGCAAGGCCCGCAAGGTGACCATCACCAAGGACACCACGACGATCATCGAGGGCGGCGGGTCGGCCGAGGACATCGCCGGGCGCATCGCGCAGATCAAGGCCGAGATCGACAAGACCGACTCCGACTGGGACCGCGAGAAGTTGCAGGAGCGGCTGGCGAAGCTGGCCGGCGGGGTCGGCGTCATCAAGGTCGGCGCCGCCACCGAGGTCGAGCTCAAGGAGAAGAAGCACCGGCTCGAGGACGCCATCTCGGCGACCCGCGCGGCCATCGAGGAAGGCATCGTCGCCGGCGGCGGTACGGCGCTCGTCGCCGCGTCCGCGGCGCTGGACGGCAACCTGTCGCTCACCGGCGACGAGGCCACCGGGGTGCAGATCGTGCGCCGTGCGCTGGACGAGCCGCTGCGCTGGATCGCGCAGAACGCCGGCCACGAGGGCTACGTCGTCGTGTCCAAGGTCCGCGAGCTGCCGGCCGGGCACGGCCTCAACGCCGCGACCGGCGAGTACGGCGACCTCATGGCCGCCGGTGTCGTCGACCCGGTCAAGGTGACCCGCTCGGCAGTGCAGAACGCCGCGTCGATCGCGGCGCTGCTGCTCACCACCGAGACGATCGTCGCCGAGCGACCGGAGCCCAAGGACGACGCCGGGGCCGGCGGCCACGGCGGCCACGGGCACTCGCACTAGAAGTCACGAGGAGCCCCGGTCGCCGTCAGGCGGCCGGGGCTCCTCGCCGTCCGGACGCGATTGCACGCCGGTGACCCACGCGGGGATCGGACGGCGTTTCGTCCGCCCGCTTCTCAGGGTGGACGACACGCCCTCCGGTCACCGCCTTAGCGTCGCGAACCCGAGGGGCCAGGTGAGTCGAGAACCAGTCAGGCGGGTAGACGCGACCTCAGGTGTTGATGAGGGCGGCGAGCTCGAAGTGCATGGGGTCGGGGAGGGTCCAGCGACCGCCCCAGCGGAAGCCCCACTTCTCGAGGATCGCGACGATCCGCGGGTCCATGTCGCCGCGGGTGCCGATCCGGTTGGTCGCGGCGTTGATGTCGAAGGCGATGCCCCAGGTGTGCAGCGACACCGGTCGCTCGGGGTTGCGCTCGACGAAGCGCGGGACGTAGCAGCCGGAGTACGACGTGACGAGCGATGACAGTCCGGCCGCCTCGATCTCCTTCATCGCGTTTCGCAGCTGCGGGATGGTCAGCCGATGGCACTGGACGAAGCCGATGACCGGCAGCCGCGCGTAGCGGATGTTCGTCGCGACCCAGCTGGAGTCGGGCTCGATCGTGCCGTCGCCGTAGTAGCGGTAGCTGAACGCGCCGAACTCGCGGGCGGCCCGGCTGCCGGTGAGGAACGCGGTCGGCGGCGCCGGCTGCGTGAGCAGGTCGACCCGCGCGCGCGACCCGACCACCTTGCGGACCGCCTCGGCCAGGAGCACCGGATCCCCTGATCCGGCGCCGAGCACCGCGCCGCTGCGCTCCGGCAGGCCGAGGCTCTCTGCCAGCGACTCGCGTACGACGGTCACGACGCCCGGCAGGCCGGTCACCGCCAGAGCGCCGAGCCGCGCGCGCAGGCTGGCCTTCGACCCTTCGAGGACCACCGCCTCCCCGAGCGGGAGGCCCATCGCCTTCGCCTCGGCGTGCGCGACGACGACGTCGCCGCGGGCGACCGCGTTCCACACCGGGGTCGACTCGGCGGTCCCCTTCGGCGCGAAGGCGCGGAAGGTGGCCGGGTTGACGCCGATGGTCCGCTCGCTTCGGCCGCCGATCTTCACGTCGCCGACCCGGATCGTGGTGAACCCGCCGGGGCTGAGCCGGCGCAGTGCGGCCACCTGGGCGGTGGTGAGCGATGCCGGGACGGACACGAGCACGTCGGCCCGGGCCCGCCCGGCGAGCGGTGCGAGCGACGGGGTCGCGGCCGGTCGCTCGGTGCCGGCGGCAGCGGCTGGGCTACCACCGCCGTCCCGCGCGGGCGCGCTCGGCGTCGGGGTGCAGGCGACCGCGAGCGCGGCCACCGCAGCCAGCGCCGGTCCTCGGACGCGCGACAGCGCGACGCGGGCGTGGCGCGCGGTCATGGCGGTTGCTCCTCCGGAGGTGGCGCGGGCGGTGGTGATCACCATCGGCACATCTGCCGCCACGCTGGAGAGCCGCGGGCGGCGTACGTCGTTCGGGGCGCCGTACCCCCGCTACGCCGAGGCGGCGACCCGGGAGTGGTCCGGCGCGGGTCGGCGGCCGGCCCAGATGGCCTCGCGGTCGCCCTCGGTCAGCCCGCCCCAGACGCCGTACGGCTCACGGCTGGCCAGCGCCTGGGCGCCACACTGCGCGATCACCGGGCAGGTGGCGCAGACCGCCTGCGCGCTCTGCTCGCGGGCCGCGCGGGTCGGACCGCGATCGCCGTCGGGGTGGAAGAACAGGTCGCTGTCCAGGCCGCGGCAGCGGCCGTGCAGCTGCCATTCCCAGAGGTCCGACGTGGGGCCGGGAAGTCGCTGTACGTCGCTCATGACCGCCGCCGTCCTTCCGGGCCCACGGGTACGGGGGAGGTGCACGGCCCGGTCCTCGGGTGGTGCGAGGGTGGTTCAGGCCGGGTGTTCACAGGCTGTGCAACGCGCGGCACCCCGGTTGGGTGCCCGCAAGAGGGCTTCCATCGTGGGCAGATGACTGTCCCCCTACCGCTGCTCGGCGTCGCCTCAGGGCTCGGCTCGGCGGCCTACCGCTATTCTCCGGGCACACGATTGCGGAGAAGGAGGACGGGTGGCCGAGGAGCTGGGGCAGCTGCTGGCGCTCGGGGAGCGCGCGGCGTTCCACGGGCCGCCCGCCAAGGCGGTCGACGCGCTCGAGAAGGCGCGGACCGCGGCGGAGGCCGCCAACCTGACCGCTGAGTCGAGCGCGGCGAGCTGGCTGCTCGGGCTCGCGCTCGGTGCCGCCGGCCGCTACGGCTCGGCGATCAGCCGGCTGACCCCGCTGCTCGAGGCGGGCGAGGTGTCCGGCGCGGCCAAGGAGGCGCGGCTGTTCGGCTCGCTGGCCGGCGCCAGCCTCGCCTCGGTACGCCGACAGCTCGGGCGGCACGCCGAGGCCCGGGACGTCGACCAGCGCGGCCTCGCGCTGTCCGAGGGGGGCGAGGCGGCCTTCGCCTGCCGCCTCGGGCTGGCCGCCGACGCGGTGGGCCTCGGTGACGGCGCTGCCGCCCACAAGGAGATGGACGCCGCGGCGGCGCTGCTGCCCGAGCGGCCGACTGAGTGGTGGCGGCAGCGGACCCGGTTCGACTGGGTGCGGGCCGAGGTGGCGCTGCTGGAGGAGGACCCCGAGACGGCGATCGGTGCGGCCGAGGCGGCGGTCGAGCGGGCCGAGCGCGCGCGAGCCCCGCGGCACGTCGCGAAGAGCCTGCTCTTCCAGGGTGTCGCGCAGGTCACGTCCGGCGTTGCCGACGGCGCCACGTCGCTTCGGCGGGCGTCCACGCTCGCCGAGGGGCTGGGCGCGCTGCCGCTGGTCTGGTCGGCCCGCGCTGTGCTCGGCGCGGTGCTGATGGGCACTGACGACGTCGAGAGCGCGTCCTCGTTGGGCGCCGCGCGGTCGGTGGTGCTCACCATCGCCGGTGACCTGCCCGACGACCTGCGCACCGACTGGCTGGCCCGGCCGGACATCGCCGCCCTGCTCGAGGGTTGAGATCGCGCCCGTCCGGGTGGTGACGGTGATGGGTCGTACAGGCCATTTCTTCGGTATCGCACTTGAGATGACCGAAGTTGCGCGCCGATGGAGTGGAGGTGACCCCGGCGCCCTCTCCACTGTCCCGTTTCGGCGCTGACCTGCCCGCGCCCGACCCGGTGCTGGCGGCGGAGGCCGAGCGCGACCGGCTCGCCGACCGGCTGCACACGGGCCTCCTCCAGTCGCTGGTCGTCGTCCGGCACGCCATCGCGCGGGAGCGCGGCTCCGGCGCGCCGTCGGCCGGCGCCGGCCTGCCCACCGCGGACGAGGCGCTCGGCGAGTGCCTCGTCGACACCCGACTCCTGGTGTGGCACCTGCGCTCGCGTACGGCGGGCGCGACGCTGGCCGAGGCGCTCGACGACCTCGCGCACCGGCTAGAGACCGACGGCGCTGCGGCACTGGTGGTGACCATCTCGCCTGCGGCTTCGATGACGCCGGCGCAGGATGCGCTGGTCTACCGCGTCGTGCAGGCCGTGTGCCTGGCCACGGGACCGGCCGCCGAGCTCGAGGTGGCGGTCACGGTCGAGGACGGTCGTCCCGTCGTTCGGGTGCGCGGACCGGTCGCGACGGTCGAGGCGGACCCCGAAGTTCGCGAGTGGAGCGAGCGCGCTGCGGCGTACCGTGTCGTCGTGGAACTGGTGACCGCGTGACGTGCGTGCTGATCTGCGATGACCACCGGATCGTCCGGGAGGGGCTCGGCGCCTTCGTCGCCGACGTCCCGGGCGTCGACCGCGTGCTCACCGCGGCGAGCGGCGAGGAGGTTCTCGCCCGCTACCCGGCCGACCGCCCGGACCTGATCCTGATGGACGTCCAGATGCCCGGCCTCGGCGGTTTGGAGACCACCCGCCGGCTGCTCCGCGCGTATCCCGATGCGACCGTGATCATGCTGACCGCGGCGGACGACCGTGACCACGTCGCGACCGCGATCACCGCCGGGGCCCGTGGCTACCTGGTGAAGGACGTCTCCCGCGAGGAGCTGCTCACCGCGGTCGGCCACGCATTGGCCGGGCTGGACTTGGTCGAGCCGTCGATGCGCCGGGCGTACGCCGAGCGCGCAGCGCGCCCGGCGGGCAACCACGTGCCGCTCACCGAGCGCGAGCTGCAGGTGCTGCGCGGGATGAGCCAGGGCAAGAGCAACTCCGAGATCGGCAAGGAGCTGTTCCTCTCTGAGGACACCATCAAGACCCATGCGCGGCGGCTGTTCCGCAAGATGGAGGTCACCGACCGCGCCGAGGCGGTCGCCAACGGCTTCCGTCGCGGCCTCGTGTCTTAAGCCCGTCGAGGCACGTGGTCAGGCCGTTCTAGTCCGAGGACGACTCGGCGGTGTCGAGGGCGCCGTCGGCGAAGCCGCGGGCGTAGTCCCAGCTGACGTAGTCGGTGGGGTCCGGTGAGAACGCCGGCTCGTGGACGCGGGTTCGCCCCTCGTCGAGCAGGTGCCGCAGGTTGCCGCGCAGCAGGTCCCAGCCGAAGTAGTGCGTCTCGTGGCAGTCCTCGCAGTCCACGACGAGCCCGCGCACCCCGCGCGGCTCGAGCAGCGCGCGGTAGACCTCGAGGTCGGTCAGGTCGGTAAGCACGTCCTCGCGCTCCTCGGGCGACAGCGGCTCGACGGCGTCGTCGTCGTCGAGCGCGGCGGCCGGGTCCGCCGGGTCGCCGGCGAACGGGTCGAGGGGCTGGTCGTCGTTCACGTCGCACACGCTACCCGCAATCGGCAGGTCGCCACGCCCTCCCGTGGGGACCGGTGGAGGGGTTCCCGTCGGGTAGACTGAGTCGCCTTCACCCCGCCGGGACGGAAGGTCACATGGAACCCACGGACGACGCCGCGAGCGTCCCCGAGAAGTTCGCGATGGTCGGCCTGACCTTCGACGACGTGCTCCTGCTGCCGGACGCCTCGGACGTCGTGCCGAGCGAGGTCGACACCTCGAGCCGGCTGTCCCGCAACATCACGCTGTGCGTCCCGCTGCTGTCCTCGGCCATGGACACCGTCACCGAGGCGCGGATGGCGATCGCGATGGCCCGCCAGGGCGGCGCCGGCGTGCTGCACCGGAACCTGTCCATGGAGGACCAGGCGTCGCAGGTCGACCTCGTGAAGCGGTCCGAGGCCGGGATGGTGTCCCACCCGGTCACCTGCTCGCCGGAGGACACCCTCGCCGACGTCGACCGGCTGTGCGCCCGCTACCGGATCTCCGGCGTACCGGTCGTCGACGAGCGCGGCGTCCTGGTCGGCATCGTCACCAACCGCGACACCCGGTTCGAGACCGACATGTCCCGCACCGTCCGCGCGGTCATGACGCCGATGCCGCTGGTCACCGCGCGCGAGGGCGTCTCGGGCGAGGAGGCGCTGCGACTGCTGAAGACCAACAAGGTCGAGAAGCTGCCGATCGTCGACGCCGACGGCCGGCTTACCGGCCTGATCACGGTCAAGGACTTCGTGAAGCGCGACCAGTACCCACTGGCGACGAAGGACGCCGACGGCCGGCTCGTCGTCGGCGCCGCGGTCGGCGTCGGGGAGGACGCGTACAAGCGGGCCCAGCTGCTCGTCGACGCCGGAGTCGACTTCGTCGTCGTCGACACCGCGCACGGGCACTCGAAGGCGGTTCTCGACATGGTCGCCCGGCTCAAGGCGACCACGTCGATCGACATCGTGGGCGGCAACGTCGCGACGCGCGCCGGGGCCCAGGCACTGGTCGACGCCGGCGCCGACGGCGTGAAGGCAGGTGTGGGCCCGGGTAGCATCTGTACTACCAGAATCGTTGCGGGAGTCGGCGTTCCGCAGGTCACAGCAATATACGAGGCGTCGCTCGCGGCGCGGCCGGCGGGGGTGCCGGTCATCGGCGACGGCGGACTGCAGTACAGCGGTGACATCGCCAAGGCGATCGCCGCCGGCGCCGACACGGTGATGCTCGGCAGCCTGCTGGCCGGTGTCGAGGAGACCCCGGGCGAGCTGCTGTTCGTCCACGGCAAGCAGTACAAGGCCTACCGGGGGATGGGCTCGCTCGGCGCGATGCAGAGCCGCGGCGCCAACCGGTCGTACTCCAAGGACCGCTACTTCCAGGACGACGTGCTCTCCGACGACAAGCTCGTGCCGGAGGGTATCGAGGGCCAGGTGCCCTACCGCGGCCAGCTCTCGGCGGTGGCGCACCAGCTGGTCGGCGGGCTCCGCGCGGCGATGGGCTACTGCGGCGCCGCGACAATCGCCGAGCTGCAGGAGCGATCGCGCATGGTCCGCATCAGCTCGGCCGGGCTGCGGGAGAGCCACCCGCACGACGTGCAGCTGATCGCCGAGGCGCCCAACTACTACCAGCGCTGACCGACCGGCAGCGCGCAGGCGACGAGGGGCAGCTGTGGCAGAGGTCGAGATCGGCATCGGCAAGAGCGGACGGCGCGCCTACGGGTTCGACGACATCGCGATCGTGCCGTCCCGTCGTACCCGCGACCCCGAGGACGTGTCGATCGCGTGGGAGATCGACGCCTACCGGTTCGAGCTGCCGCTGCTCGCCAGCGCGATGGACGGAGTCGTCTCGCCCGCGACGGCGATCGAGGTCGGCCGGCTCGGCGGTCTGGGCGTCCTCAACCTCGAGGGGCTCTGGACGCGGTACGACGACCCGTCGGCGGTCCTCGACGAGATCGCCCAGCTCGACGACGACACCGCGACGAAGCGGATGCAGGAGATCTACGCCGAGCCGATCAAGGAGCACCTGATCGGGCAGCGGATCGCCGACATCAAGGCGGCCGGCGTCGTGACGGCCGCGTCTCTCACCCCGCAGCGGACCATGCAGTTCCACAAGACGGTGATCGAGTCCGGCATCGACATCTTCGTGATCCAGGGCACGGTCGTCTCGGCCGAGCACGTCTCGACCCGCAGCGAGCCGCTCAACCTCAAGAAGTTCATCGCCGAGCTCGACGTGCCGGTGATCGTCGGCGGTTGTGCGACGTACCAGGCGGCGCTGCACCTGATGCGCACCGGTGCGGCTGGGCTGCTCGTCGGCGTCGGGCCGGGTCACGCGTGCACGACGCGCGGTGTCCTCGGCGTCGGCGTGCCGATGGCGACCGCGATCGCCGACGCCGCCGGCGCGCGGCGCGACTACCTCGACGAGTCGGGCGGGCGCTACGTGCACGTCATCGCCGACGGTGGCATGCGGACCGGCGGCGACATCGCCAAGGCGATCGCCTGCGGCGCCGACGCGGTCATGGTCGGCTCGCCGCTCGCGCGGGCGGTCGAGGCGCCGGGGCGGGGCTACCACTGGGGCATGGCGACGTTCCACCCGGACCTGCCGCGCGGTGCGCGGGTGCGGACCTCGACCCTCGGCACGCTCAAGGAGATCCTCGTCGGGCCGGCGCCGGTCAACGACGGGACCATGAACCTGCTCGGCGGGCTGCGGACGTCGATGGCGACGACCGGCTACTCCAACCTCAAGGAGTTCCAGCGGGTCGAGGTCATGGTCGCCCCGTCACTGCAGACCGAGGGTAAGTCGCTGCAGCGGTCGCAAGGCGTTGGCATGGGCGCCTCCCGCTGAGCCCCGCCTGCGGGGGCGTCGTCAGCTGGCCGTCTCGTCGTCGGCAAGCATGTCGTCGAGGTTGACGTCGGTGCGGGCGGTCGCTGTCGGCAGCGCGGCCAGGTCAAGCAACGTGCAGGGGGATGGCATCAGCGGGCCGCGCTGCGCGGCGAGGACCCCGAGCAGCCGGTCCCGGCGTACGACGTCGCCAGCAGCGTCGGCCTGCGCGGCGAGTTCAACCAGACCGCCGAGCACGTCGGGGGTGACGATCCGGTCGAGATCGAACAGCAACGGCCAGGCCTCGACGGCAAGGGCGGCAGCCCGCTCGAGATCGCCGGCCAGCCGGGCGGCGCGTGCCTGTCGCCACAACACCGCGCCCGCGAGTTGTGGCCGTCTGGTCGCGCGCGCTGTCTCCAGCGCGTGGTGCCACACTGCATGCGCCGCCGCATGCTGACCACCGAGGTGCAATGCCTCGCCATAGGCCGGCGCCGATGCTGACAACTCTCGCTGGTCGCCGCAGCGCAGCGCGCTGTCGTGGGCCGCATGCAGGATCCTCAGCGCGGTGTCAAGGTCACCCTGGTGCAGCGCGAGGACTCCGAGACCGCGGCGCCCCCCCATCGCGACCTCCTCTTCCCCGAACCCGGCGCCCGCCCCCACGGACTCCTCGAATGCGGCCTTGGCCCGAGCCCAGTCGCCGATGACGAGCCATGTATCGCCCATCAGATGGTGCCCAGCAGCTTCGGTACGTTTGTGACCAATCGCCCGGGCCAGCGTGACGATCTCCCCCGCGATGGCAATCGAGCGCACCGGGTCGTGGAAGCGCAGGCGTGCCGACAAAGCCACCCGGACGTCGGTGGCGACCACCCGGGCGTCTGCGCCGCCCCAACGCACTGCATGGGTGCCCGTCGCCGACTCGGCGAAGCGGATCACCTCAGCCACCTCGCGCTCGAAGTCGGCCAGCCGTGGACAGCTCCAGGCCCGCGCTTGGAGCGCAAAAGCCAGGATGTGTGGGTCACCCACCTGCTGCGCGCGGGCGACCGCTTCATCTGCCACTGTCGGCTCAAGGTTCGAGCCATCCCACACCTTGAGAAACGCGATGCCGCTAGCCAACATCGCGCCCAATCCGTCCGGGTGTGGCCACCGCGTCGCGACCCTCTCTAGTCGGGGCAGGTTCTCGGAGCTGGCCCAGGAGTAGGTCAGTACGAATAGGTCGAGCGCGAGCTCGACCTGCGGGCGGGCATCACGGCGGGTCGTCAGGTGCAGGTCGGCAACTCGCAGGTCGTCGATGCTGGCCCGGGCCACGGCCTCCGCCTGCTCGGCCCCGGCGTGGTCGACGTGCGGAGCCAGCGACGCGGCGAGCGCGGCGAAATGGTCGGCGTGCCGGTCCCGCACGTCTTCGGCCTCTCCCGCGGCGGCGAGGCGTTCGGCGGCGTACTCGCGGATCGGCACGAGGAGCCGGTACGTCGCCTCGCCGGCCGGGCCATCGTCGCGGTGTACCAGGCTGCGTTCGACCAGCGTGGACAGCTCGGTGAGCAGGTCGAGTGCCGGGGCGCCGCAGACCGCCTCCACCCCCGCGAGGTCGGCGGGGTTGGCGAACACGCTCATCCGGTCAAGCAGCCGGGCGGTGTCCGGCGCGAGCATCTCCACCGACCACTCGATGGCTGCCCGCATCGTCTGGTGCCGCGCCGGGCGGTCGCCGCCGCCGCCGGTGAGAACACCGAGCGAGGTGTCAAGACGGGACAGGAGTGCGGCTAGGCTGAGCACCGTGGTGCGCGCGGCGGCCAGCTCGAGGGCCAGCGGCAGCCCATCCAGTCGGGCACAGATGGCGGCGAGGACTGGAGCGTCCTCGTCCGTGACCGCGAGGTCCGGGCGCAGCGCCCGGGCGCGGTCCAGGAACAGCCGCACCGCTTCGTAGCCTTCCAGCTGCTCGGCGGTGATCGGGGTGCCGGGCTTGGGCAGGCCGAGCGGGGGCAGCGGGTAGACCTGCTCGCCGCGGACATGAAACGGCTCCCGGCTGGTGACCAGGATCCGCAGCTCGGGTGCCACGGCGAGCAGGGCGACGATGTGCGGCCCGGCGGCGATGATCTGCTCGCAGTTATCCAGCACGACCAGGGTGGTGCGCCCGCCCAGTGCCGGTGCCAACGCCTGCACCGGGTCGAGCCCGGCCTGCACACCGAGTGCCGTCGCGATGGCGGCCGGCACCGCATCGGGATCGGTGACCGGTGCCAGGTCAACGAAGAACACCGCTGCCGCCGGCGTCTGCTGGGCGGCTGCTACCGCGAGGCGGGTCTTGCCCATCCCGCCGAACCCCGTCACCGTCACCAGCCGGTGTGCCTCGAGCAGCTTGGTCACGTCTAGCAGCTCGCGCTCCCGTCCGATGAAGCTGGACAGCTGCACCGGGAGGTTCCGGGTCGAAGCCGCAAGAGACCGCAGCGGCGGAAACTCGGCGGCGAGGTCGCTATGGCTGACCTGGTAGACCCGCTCCGGTTGGGGCACGTCCTTCATCAGGTGCTCGCCGAGATCGAGCAGGCGCACGCCGTCCGGCAGCGCGTCGCGTAACAGGGCGGCCGCTGACTCACTGACGAGCAGCTGGCCGCCGTGACCCAGCGCGCGGACCCGGGCGCACCGGTTCAGCGCGTCGCCGTAGACGGCGGCTCCGCGGCGCTGCACCTCACCGGTGTGCACCGCCATCCGCACCTTCAGGGGGACTGTCGTTGGCCACGGCTCGACCTCCAGCCGTTGCGCCAGCGTGACCGCCGCGGCCAGCGCGACCGACGGGGCGGCGAATACGGCGAGCCGCGAGTCACCCTCGCCCTGCTCGATCGGCAGCTCCCCGCCGTACGCGGCGACGACCTCGGCGACGATCGCGTTGTGCGCCACCATGGCGGCGTTCATCAACGCCGGGTTCTCGCGCCACAGTCGGGTCGACCCGACGACGTCGGTCATCAGCACTGTGACGGTTTCTGCTCCGGCCATCGGCGTACCCCGCCTTCGCCCGCCGCCCCGCACTGGACTGCCGACATCCTGCCAGCCTGAACCTGCCGCCGCCGTTTCCCTTCTGTGTCTGCGAGCGCGGTGCCGTCAGGCGGTGCCGTCAGGCGTGCGACCGGACACAGTTTGGTGGGGGACGCCAGTAGACTGCGGTCTTTCCCGCCCCACCTGCACCGGCCTCGAGCGAAGGGTGTGTCGTGAGCATCCCCGGTGACGGCTTCGACACTGTCCTCGTCGTCGACTTCGGCGCGCAGTACGCGCAGCTGATCGCGCGGCGGGTCCGCGAGGCTCGGGTCTACAGCGAGATCGTGCCGCACACCATGCCGGTGGCGGAGATGCTGGCAAAGCGGCCGAAGGCGATCATCCTGTCCGGCGGACCCTCCTCGGTGTACGCCGAGGGCGCTCCCGCGGTGGACGCGGAGCTGTTCACCTCCGGCGTACCGACGTTCGGCATCTGCTACGGCTTCCAGGCGATGGCGCTCGCCCTCGGCGGGGTCGTCGAGCGGACCGGCATCGGCGGCGAGTTCGGCCGCACCCCGCTGTCGGTGACGCAGGAGGGAACGCTCTTCCGCGGCCTCCCCGCGAGCCAGCCGGTCTGGATGTCGCACGGCGACTGCGTCGCAGGCGCGCCGGCCGGGTTCGTCGTCACCGCGCAGAGCGAGGGCGCCCCGGTCGCGGCGTTCGAGGACCCCGAGCGGTCGCTGTACGGCGTGCAGTTCCATCCCGAGGTGATGCACACTCAGCACGGCCAGCAGGTGCTCGAGCGGTTCCTCTACGACGGCGCCGGCTGCCAGCCGACGTGGACGATGCTCAACATCGTCGACGAGGCGGTCGATGCGATCCGCGCGCAGATCGGCGGCAAGCGGGTCATCTGCGGTCTCTCCGGCGGGGTCGACTCCGCCGTCGCCGCGGCGCTCGTGCACCGCGCGGTTGGCGACCAGCTGACCTGCGTCTTCGTCGACCACGGACTGCTGCGCAAGGGCGAGGCGGAGCAGGTGGAACGCGACTACGTCGCGGCCACCGGCGTACGCCTCAAGGTCGTCGACGCATCCGAGCGATTCCTCACCGCGCTGGCCGGCGTATCCGACCCGGAGACCAAGCGCAAGGCGATCGGCCGTGAGTTCATCCGCGTCTTCGAGGCGGCTGCGCGCGAGGTCGTCGCCGACGCCGGCGCGCACGGTGACACCGTCGAGTTCCTCGTGCAGGGCACGCTCTACCCGGACGTCGTGGAGTCCGGCGGTGGCACGGGCACCGCCACCATCAAGAGCCACCACAATGTCGGCGGCCTGCCGGACGATCTGCAGTTCGCCCTCGTCGAGCCGCTGCGCAAGCTGTTCAAGGACGAGGTGCGCCGGGTCGGCGAGGAGCTCGGCCTGCCGCCGGAGATCGTCTGGCGCCAGCCGTTCCCGGGGCCAGGTCTCGGCATCCGCATCATCGGCGAGGTGACGCGCGAGCGGCTCGACGTCCTGCGCGAGGCCGACGCGATCGCCCGCGAGGAGCTCTCCCTTGCCGGGCTCGACCGCGACATCTGGCAGTGCCCGGTGGTGCTGCTGGCCGACGTCCGGTCGGTCGGCGTACAGGGCGACGAGCGCACCTACGGCCACCCGGTCGTGCTGCGTCCGGTGTCCAGCGAGGACGCGATGACCGCCGACTGGACCCGCGTGCCGTACGACGTGCTCGCGAAGATCTCGACCCGGATCACCAACGAGGTGCGCGAGGTCAACCGCGTCACGCTCGACATCACGAGCAAGCCTCCCGGCACCATCGAGTGGGAGTAGTCCGCTTACGTTGACCTGGGCGTTTACAGCGCCGGACGGGACTGGAGCGGCGGCGCGTCATCTATGACGCGCCGACGCTCCAACCCGGAGACCGGGCCGCTGCAGGTGCTCGGTCAGTGCGGTACTCGCCGTCGGGGCTGGTGCGCCCGTCAGCCGAGTTCCGTGATGTCGCCGGCCAGCCCGACCGCGCTGACGACGAAGACAGCGGTCAGAGCGGCTCGCGCGAGCCACGCGCCGGCGGGGTGATCCAGTGTCGCCGCGCCACCCGACGTCGTACGCAGCCAACGCAGGGCGAACCACAGCGCCACAAGGGGCACGACGACGACGAGGAGAAGGAAGCCGGGGGCGAAGACGAGCAGCGGCAGCGCGGCGTACTTCAGCTGCACGCGCTGGCACCAGCCGCCGTCGCGCACCCACCTCTCCGCCAGCAGCGTGAGCGCGAGTGCGTAGAGCCCGGGAACCAGCACGAAGAGCGCGACCGCGAGCGGGGCCGGGTCGAGAGTGGTGAAGTCGATGCCGTCGGTGTGCACGAGCATCCCGCCGACGGCGACGGCAGGCCCGATCGAGATCGACAGCAGCTGGAACCATCTCGGGCCGATCATCAGGCTCCGCACGACGGCGTAGACCAGCGCGCCGAGAAGCCCGATGTAGAAGCAGATGCCGAGCAGCGACAGCGTGCCGCCGAGAGTGAGGTGGCCGATGGTGAAGCCGTCGTCGCTCTCGACCCCGGTGGCGTGAGGGTTCAACCGAGCGAGCAGCATCATCGCCAAGCGGCTGCCGACACCGGCAACCGTGATGCCCACGACCGCGCCGGCGAGGCAGATGCCGGCCAGAGTGCGCAAGGCTGCTTCGCCGTCCGCCCGGAGCGCACTCGGAGGCGGTGATTCGTGCTCTCCACCGACTCCCATTCGCGCAACATACCGCGCTGGATCGCGCTACAGGACGAGCTGGGTGGGGCCTCGTGGTCGGCTGGTGTAGGACCGGTGGCCGCTGGGGCTGGTGAAGGTCACCGCTCGCGTGGGGTCCATGGTGATGGTCCAGCCGCGGTCGTGGACGAGGTAGTGGTGGAAGGCGCAGAGAAGGACGAGGTTCGATCGGTCGGTGCTGCCGCCGTAGCGCCACCAGCGGATGTGGTGCGCGTCGGTGGCGTGGGCGGGTTTGGTGCAGCCGGCGACGCGGCAGCCGCCGTCGACGAGGTGCAGCCACTTGCGCAGGCCGGGCGAGATGTCGCGGGTGAGCCGGCCGTAGTCGAGCTGCTCGCCCAGGGCGCTGGTGACCAGGCGGTTGAACCGGGCGTCACAGAGCGTCCGCTCGAACTCAGTGTCGGTGAGCGGGGTGCCGTCGTCGTAGCTGGCCGGCGGTGCGCCGGGGGTGCCGGCCAGGTTCTCGGGGCGGGCCAGCACGGTGATGGTGGGGCGGCTGCCGCCGGTGACCGGGAGCTGGTCGGCGTTGATGGCGATCCGGGCGAGGTCGGCGAGGGCGTCGGCGTTGCGCTGCGGCTGGGTGCGCTCGTCGGCGGCGCCGGCTTTGCGGGCGAGGGCGTCGATCGCGGCGAGCACCGGCCGGGCGGTCTCCGGGTCGAGCATCCCGGAGACGGAGACCATGCCGCCGATCGTCTCGGCCAGGCGCAGCCAGCGCGAGTCGTAGTCGCGCTGGGTGTCTCGTTCGTGCCGGTCCGGGAAGGTGACGGCAACCCAGCGGGTCACGCAGATCCGGAACAGGCGCGGGTCGAACTCCCGGGCCAGGTCCACCAGCTGCTTCTCGTCGGCGGCCACCCGCTCCGCGTCGAGCTTCCGGGTGGCGGACGCGAGGATCTGCAGGTGCGCGGTCGACACCTCACCGGCGGCCAGGGCGGCGGCCATCACCGGCAGCCGTGCGGCGTCGCGGCCGAGCCGGCGCAGCGCCTCGGCGTCAGCGCGGGAGGTGTTGCTCTTTGCCTGCAGCCAGGAGGCAACCGTGCCCGCAGCGTCCTCGACGTGCGAGCCGCGGATCTCCAGCTCGCGGACCCGCGCGGCGCGCGCGGCCTCGATCCGGCGCAGCTGGGTGCCGAGGGACAGGATCTGCTGCTTCAGCACCTCGTCGGGCAGGTGAGCCGCGGGCATCGCGACGAGGCGGTCGACCACCTCGGCATGCCGCGACATCAGATCCTGCATGACTTCTACGTTAGCGGCCACCACCGACAGAAAGCCCAGGCGCCCAGCGAATGTGGGCAGATCGGTAAGAATATTTTCAGCCAAGCGTCCAGCCGTGATCTACAAGATCACGGCATAGGGAGGCGGGGCGGGTTAGGGGATCGCGACGCCGGAGACGGCGCGGCTGATGACGAGGCGCTGGATCTCCGAGGTGCCCTCGAAGATGGTGTAGATGGCCGCATCGCGGTGCCAGCGGGAGACCGGGTAGTCCCGCGTGTAGCCGTTGCCGCCGAGGATCTGGATCGCCTGCTGGGTCACCCACACCGCGGTCTCGCCGGCGAAGAGCTTGGACATCGAGCCCTCGCCGGAGGTGAAGGGGATGTCGTTGCGCCCCATCCACGCGGCCCGCCACACCAGCAGTCGCGACGCGTCGATGCGGGTCTTCATGTCGGCGATCGTGAACGCGACGCCTTGGTTGGCAATGATCGGCCGGCCGAACTGGACGCGGGTTTTCGCATAGTCGAGCGAGTACTCGTACGCCGCCCGCGCGACGCCGACCGCCTGCGCGCCGACTGCCGGGCGCGACGTCTCGAACGTCTTCATCGCCGCCTGGCCGCGGGTCGACGTGCCCTGCCGGGCACGCGCGAGGCGATCGTCGAGCTTCTCCTTGCCGCCGAGCAGGCAGTGGCCGGGGATGCGCACGTTGTCGAGCACGACCTCCGCCGTGTGGCTCGCGCGGATGCCGTGCTTGCTGAACTTCTGCCCCTGCGACAGCCCCTTCGTGCCCGGCGGGACGACGAAGCTGGCCTGGCCGCGGCCCTTGAGCTCGGCGTCGACCGACGCGACGACGACGTGCACGTTGGCGATGCCGCCGTTTGTCGCCCAGGTCTTGGTCCCGTTGAGCACCCACTCGTCGGTCTTCTCGTCGTACTCCGCGCGGGTGCGCAGCGAGCTGACGTCGGAGCCGGCGTCGGGCTCGGAGACACACAGCGCGGCGACCTTCACGTCGTCCGGCGTGCCGAACATCTGGGGCGCCCACTCGCCGAGCTGCTCCGGCGTGCCGGTGGCGAGCAGCGACACCGCGGCGAGCGTCGTACCGACGATCGACAGGCCGATGCCGGCGTCACCCCAGAAGAGCTCCTCCATCACCACCGGGACCTGCAGCCCGGTCGGGTCGAACCACGCCTGGGCGAAGAACTCGAGCGAGTAGAGCCCGATCTTCGCGGCCTCGGCGATGATCGGCCACGGCGTCTCCTCGCGCTCGTCCCACTCGGCGGCCGCCGGGCGTACGACGTTCTCGGCGAAGTCGTGGACCCACTTCTGGATCTGGCGCTGGTCCTCGTTGAGCGCCAAGGTGAACCCCGGTGCGGCCTGCTCTTCCACGGTCAGCGTCTCCTCGTACATCGGTGTGCGCGATTCGAGGTCAGCCTAGGGCGCGGTAGATCGACGCGCGGTGCGCGCTAGGAGCCGTCGTAGCCGACCGGCAGCCACACGTCGCCGGCGACGGTGACGTAGTAGACCTGCCAGCCGTGGTACGCCGTGTACACGCGCGAGTCCGCGCGCAGCTCGTCGGCGTACCGCACGACGGCGTCGACGTAGCGCCGGTCGCGGTTGTAGGCGAACAGCGCCTTGCCGATGTCGCGCCGTGCACCGCTGGCGACGAGGTAGCGCGCGGCGGCGCGGATCGAGTCGCGGGTGGAGTGGATGTCCCCGCCACCGCCGTACTGCCGCCAGGTCGCGGGCATGAACTGCATCGGCCCCTGCGCGCCGGCCGACGACGTGCCGCGGATCCGCCCCATCCGCGTCTCGACCAGGTGGATCGCGGCGAGGTGCTCCCAGCCGATGCCGAACTCGCGCGCCGCCGTGCGGTAGTGCCCGAGCAGTGTCGACGCCGGCGCCGGCGCGACGATGCGCCACGGCGGCAGCGTCGTCTTCGGTCGCTTCAGCATCGCGCGCAGCTGCGCGCCGGCGGTCACCTCCGAGACGACGCGGCGGCGGAGCGCCGGCTCGAGCAGTCGGTACGTCGGGTCGCGCCGCTGCGGTCCGTTGACGAGAGCGCGCACGGCGACCTGGTGCACGTGCGCCTGTCTCGCGACGTCGCGCGCGGTCGACGAGGGGTCGGCCAGCACCGCCGCTGCGTGCTTCAGCGCTCGGGCGAGGCCGGCCGCGTCTCGGGCCGCGACCGGCTCGCCGGGTCGGGGGACCGCTGGCAGCCCGGTGCGGTCCGGCGCGGCCGAGGACGCGAGTGGCCTCGGTGTCGGCAATGGGGCTTGCGTCGCAGAGTCCGGCGGGGACGCCGAGGGCGATAACACCGGTTCGGCGGCCGGGCTCGCCGCAGCGCCCGATCGACCGCGCGGGGTCGCGTCGGGGATCGAGCGGGCCACGAGGACGCCGCCGGCGAGGAGCGCGACCGCGGCGGTCATCGCCGTCGCCGTGCTCACGCGGTGCATGACCGACGAGGGTAGCCGCGCGGGTGAACGTCGGCATCTGGCCTGAGCGTTAGAGGTGCACCAGCGCCTCGCGGATCCGCCGCTCCGACACCGGTTGCGCCGTCCCGAGCGCCTGCGCGAACAGGCTCACCCGGAGCTCCTCGAGCAGCCATCGCACGTCCCGCGGCCGGCCGTTGGCCGCCCACTCCTCGGTCAGCTCGTGGACCTGCGCCATCCGCGCCCGATCTCGCGCCGCGTCCTGCGGCAGCTTCTCGGCCCGGCGCTGCACGGCGGCGACGTACCGGCGCAGGTCCGCCAATCTCTCGATCCCCGCGTCGGTGACGAAGCCCGGCGGCAGGAGTGCGGCCAGCTGGGCGCGCATGTCCCCGACCGCGTCGCGTGCGATCGCCTGCGACGACAGGGCGTCGAGCGCGTCGGTCGCAGCGCGAGCGTCGGCGAGCAGCTCGGCCACCTGCGTCACAGCGACGACGAGCGCCGGCTCGAGCCCGTCGCGGGTCCGCTGCTGCAGGGAGGCGAAGCCCGCCTCGTCCCAGACCGGACCACCCGCGTCGCGCAGCCGTCCATCCATGGTCGCGTCGAGGCAGTCGGCCAGCAGCGCGGGTACGCCGCCGGACCAGGTCGCGAGGCCGAGCTTCACCGCGCCGGGGAGGCGGCCGGCGACCGCGCGCAGCGGCGACCCGGCGGTCAGCACGAGCAGCCGCCGGGTGCCGCGCCACATCTGGTGCTCCTGGTCGCCCGCGGTCGCCATCACCCGCACCGCGACGCTGTCGCCCTCGTCGACCAGGGCGGGGTAGCCCTGGACCGCGCCGGCCGCGACGGCGCGGGGCAGCGTCCCGCCCGGCCACGCCGTCAGGCCGGCGCGCTCGACGCCGGTGGCCGACGCCACCGCGCGGCGCGCGACCGGCGCGAGCCGACGCTGCAGAGCGGTGAGGTCGCGCCCGGCCCCCACCACCTTCGACCCGTCCTCCACCGAGATCCGCACCCGCAGGTGATCCGGGACGCTCACCGCGGCGAGGTTGGCCGGCTCGATGGGTACGCCGGCGATGCGGTGCAGCGCACGCGCGAGCGCGACGACCAGGTCGCCGTCGTACGGCGTCATCGCGGCGAGCGCCTCGTGCGCCCGGTCCGGCGCCGGCGCGAGCCGCACCCGCTGCACCTTCGGCAGCCCGCGAATCAGCGCCGTCACCAGCTCGTGCCGCAGCCCCGGCACGTGCCACGAGAACGTCGCGGCGGACAGCCGCGGCAGCAGGACGAGCGGGACGTGGACGGTGACGCCGTCGTCGTCCGCGCCGGGGTCGAACACGTAGCTCACATCGAGCGAGCGATCGCCGACCGGCCACGCGTCGGGGAAGCCCGCAGTGAGGTCGTCCGACGACGCGTCACCGAGGACCGCCGACGGGGTCATCGTCAGCAGGTCGGGCTGCTCGCGACGGGCGCGCTTCCACCACGCGTCGAAGTGCCTTGCCGAGACGACGTCGTCCGGCACGCGCGACTCGTAGAACGACTGGATCGCGGCGTCGTCCGCGGCGAGGCCGCGGCGGCGTACCCGGTCCTCCAGCCCGGCGATGTCGGCGACCAGCTCGGCGTTGCGGCGAAGGAACTCGTGGTGGCTGTCCCAGTCGCGCTCGACGAGCGCGTGCCGGATGAACATCTCGCGCGACACCTCGGGGTCGACGGACGCATAGCCGATCCGGCGTCGGGCGATGATCGGGATCCCGTAGAGCGTCACGCGCTCGAAGGCCATCACCGCGCCGCGGCCGACGTCCCAGTGCGGCTCGCTGATCACCCGCAGGACGAGGTGCTCCGCGAGCGGCTCGATCCAGGCCGGGTCGATCCGCGCCGCCGAGCGCGCCCACATCCGGTTGGTCTCAACCAGCTCGCCGGCCATGACCCACCGCGGTGCCTTCTTCGCCAGCGCCGACCCGGCCGAGATGGCGAACTTCGCACCGCGCGCGCCAAGGTAGTCGCGGGTGTCACCGTCCTTGATGCCGACGTGCGAGAGCAGCCCGGCCAGCAGCGACTGGTGCACGAGGTCGGGATCGGCCGGCGTGCGCGTGCCGCGCATGCCGAGCTCCGCGGCCGCCCGCCGCAGCGACCCGACCAGGTCCTGCCACTCGCGCACCCGGAGGTAGTGCAGGAGCTCCGCGCGGCACAGGCGCCGGAACGCGCTCGACGACAGCTCGCGCTGCCGCTCCTGCAGATAGCGCCACAGCAGCAGGTACGACGCGAAGTCGCTGGTCTCATCCCGGAAACGCCGGTGCAGCTCGTCCGCCTGCTGCTGGCGCTCCGCCGGCCGCTCCCGCGGGTCCTGGATGGACATCGCGGCGACGACGACGAGGACGTCCTCGAGACAGCCGTTGCGCCCGCCTTCGACGACCATCCGCCCGAGGCGCGGGTCGACCGGCAGGCGGGCGAGCTGACGCCCGGTCGCGGTCAACCGCAGCGCGCCGCCGTCGTCGGGTCGAAGTGCGTCCAGCTCGCGCAACAGGTCGACGCCGTCGCGGATGCCGCGGCGGTCGGGCGGGTCGACGAACGGGAACGAGGCGATGTCCCCCAGGTCGGCCGCAACCATCTGCAGGATGACGCTGGCCAGGTTGGTGCGGAGGATCTCCGGGTCCGTGAACGCCGGTCGAGATGCGTTGTCGTCCTCGTCGTACAGCCGCACGCAGATGCCGTCGGCGACCCGGCCGCAGCGGCCCTTGCGCTGGTCCGCGCTGGCCCGGCTGATCCGCTCGATGGGCAGCCGCTGCACCTTGGTGCGAGCGCTGTAACGCGAGATGCGGGCGGTCCCGGGGTCGACGACGTACCGGATGCCCGGCACGGTCAGCGACGTCTCCGCGACGTTGGTGGCCAGCACGACCCGGCGGCCCTGGTGCGGCCGGAACACCCGGTGCTGCTCTTCGGCCGACAGCCGGCCGAAGAGCGGCAGCACCTCCGTGCTCGGGAGGTCCAGACCGCGCAGCGCGTCGGCAGAGTCGCGGATCTCGCGCTCCCCGGAGAGGAACACCAGCACGTCGCCGGGCCCCTCGGCGGACAGCTCGCGCACGGCATCGACGATCGCCTGCACCTGGTCGACGTCGTCCTCGGGCGGGCGGTACCGCACCTCGACCGGGAAGGTGCGCCCGGTCACCTCGACGACGGGGGCACCGCCGAAGTGGTCGGCGAACCGCTGTGTGTCGATGGTCGCCGACGTGATGACGACCTTGAGATCCGGGCGCTTCGGCAGCAGCTGTCGCAGGTAGCCGAGCAGGAAGTCGATGTTGAGGCTGCGCTCGTGGGCCTCGTCGACGATCACGGTGTCGTAGCGCAGCAGCAGCCGGTCGCGCTGGATCTCCGCCAGCAGCACGCCGTCGGTCATCACCTTGACCAGCGTCCGGTCGCTGGTCCGGTCGGTGAACCGCACCTGGTAGCCCACCGCGGTGCCCAGCTCGGTGCCGAGCTCCTCGCTCAGGCGCTCGGCGACCGCCCGCGCGGCGATCCGGCGCGGCTGCGTGTGCGCGATCGTGCCGCGCACCCCGCGGCCGAGCTCGAGGCACATCTTCGGCAGCTGCGTCGTCTTGCCGCTGCCCGTCTCGCCCGCGACGACGACGACCTGCGACGCGGCGAGCGCGGCGAGGATGTCGTCGCGCCGGGCGCTGACCGGCAGCTCTTCCGGGTAGCGGACCTCCGGCACCGCCGCGAGCCGTGCCGCGACGCGGCGCTCGGCGTGCTCCACCCGGGAGACCAGCTCGGCCGACGGGCCCGCCGAGCGGAGCCGGCCGCGGAGCAGCTCGGCGTCGCGCAGCGCCACCGCGTCGATCCGGGCGAGGAGCTCCGCTCGCGAGTCGGGCGTGGGGTCCTTCGGTGGCGCGTCCATGACGCGCCCAGCCTAGGGCGGCCGCGTCGGTGGTCAGTCCGAACGCTTTGTCGCGGCCGCCGCGGAGGAGGTTCACCGGGGCACCGTGTCGAAACCAGTGCGGGAAGCGACCGCCGCGTCCGAGGAGTGCGAATCCGTGAACGTCCGCCGCCTTGCCGTCCACTGCGCCATCGGCATCGCCGCCATCGGCGTCCTGCCGGCGGACGCCGCCCCCAAGTCCGAGACGAAGACCTACAAGGTGACCGCGCCCGTCCCGTTCCCGGTGACCAGCGCGACCCCGCCGCTCGACGGCTGCTGGAACGGCGAGGAGACGCTGACCAAGAACACCCGGCCGCTGACCTTCACCAAGCCCGGCACCCTGTCCGCGCAGGTGGACTACTTCGGGGACTGGGACCTGCTGCTCTTCGACGACAAGGGCGCGAAGGCGGCGGCCGCGGAGACGACCGACGCGGGCACCCCGGCCACGGCGAACAAGGAGAAGATCGTCTTCAAGAAGATCAAGCCGGGCGCCAAGTACACCCTCGTGGTCTGCAACTGGCTCGGCCAGAAGGACGCGACCGTGACCTACACCTTCACGCCGAAGTAACCCGCCGATCACCCTGCGAAGGAGACCCATGCGAAACCGACCCACGCTTGCCGCTGCGGTAGCCGCCCTCTGCGTGGCTGCCGTCCCCGCGTCGGCTGCTGCCCGCGTACCGGTCTGCCCGGTCGTCACCGACCCAAAGGGCGACGCGACGCCGCCGGACGCGAGCCTCGACGTCACCAGCGTCACGTACTCGAAGGTCGGCAAGGATCTCGCAGTGACGATCAAGGTCGACAAGCTCGCCGAGAACGTCTCCACGGCATGGGGCGACCGCTTCCAGGCGGAGTTCAACGCCAACGACAAGGCCGTGGAGGTCTACTACAAGCGCAGCCGCACGCGGAATGAGGAGGCGAACGTCTTCTACCAGTCGGGTCTGCGCGTGAGCGGCACCTTCGTATCGGACGCCGGCATCAAGGCGAAGCACGACCTCAAGGCGAGCACCGTCACGATCACGATCGCGCTGACCTCGCTCAAGGCCGGTGTAGGCAAGAGCGTCGACGGTGCGGAGATCAGCGACCTCGGTGCTTCCGCGCAGCGCAGCTTCATCGGCACGAACAACCGTGCGGACACCGTCACGAGCGAGACGTCCTTCAAGGTCGCCCCCTGCGTCACGAAGAAGTAGGGCAAGCGGAAGGCGCACGAGCGGGCTCCCGGCGGGTCTGCGGATCTTGGACGCGACTGATTGATCCGCGTGCTCGCCCTGCATAGTCGGCGTCCAAGATTCTGAGGTGCGGGCGGCTGTCGCACCGGCGCCTAGACTGGTGCCGGTCATGACGACCCTCTTCGGCGACCTCGACGACGACCCGGCGTACGCCGGACTGCTCACCCGCGCCGAGCGCTCGGAGCGCCTGCTCGAGGGGCTCAACCCGCAGCAGCGGGCGGCGGTCGTGCACACCGGTGGCCCGCTGCTCATCGTCGCCGGCGCCGGCTCGGGCAAGACGCGCGTGCTCACCCAGCGGATCGCCCACCTGCTCGCCGAGCGACGGGTGCAGCCGGGCGAGATCCTCGCGATCACGTTCACCAACAAGGCCGCCGGCGAGATGAAGGAGCGGGTCGCCGCGCTCGTCGGGCCACGGGCCAAGGCGATGTGGGTGTCGACGTTCCACTCCGCCTGCGTGCGGATCCTGCGCGCCGAGGCGACCCGGCTCGGGTTCAAGAGCAGCTTCACGATCTACGACCAGGGCGACGCGCTGCGGCTCATGACGCTGTGCGTGCGCGACCTCGACCTGGACCCGAAGCGCTTCCCGCCGCGGTCGATGTCGGCGCAGGTCAGCAACCTCAAGAACGAGCTGGTGGACTTCCAGACGTTCAGCGACCGGGCCGCGTCGGTCCAGGAGCAGACGCTCGCCGAGGTCTACACGCTCTACCAGCGGCGGCTGCGCGAGGCCAACGCGATGGACTTCGACGACCTCATCTCGACCGCGGTCGACGTGCTGCGGCTTTTCCCGGACGTCGCCGAGCACTACCGCCGGAGGTTCCGGCACGTCCTCGTCGACGAGTACCAGGACACCAACCACGCGCAGTACGCGCTGGTGCGCGAGATCGTCGGCTCCGGTGACGACGGCGTACCGCCCGGCGAGCTGTGCGTCGTCGGCGACGCGGACCAGTCGATCTACGCGTTCCGCGGCGCCAGCATCCGCAACATCCTGCAGTTCGAGGAGGACTACCCGGACGCGACCGTAGTGCTGCTCGAGCAGAACTACCGCTCCACGCAGACCATCCTGTCGGCGGCCAACGCGGTCATCGCGCGCAACCCCGGCCGCAAGCCGAAGAACCTGTGGAGCGACGCCGGGCCGGGGGAGAAGATCACCGGGTACGTCGCCGAGAACGAGCACGACGAAGCGGCGTTCGTCGCCCAGGAGGTCGACCGCCTCGCCGACGAGCACGACGTGTCGGCCGGCAACATCGCCGTCTTCTACCGGACCAATGCGCAGAGCCGGGTCTTCGAGGAGGTGTTCGTCCGCGTCGGCCTGCCCTACCGCGTCGTCGGCGGTGTGCGCTTCTACGAGCGCAAGGAGGTCCGCGACTCCCTCGCCTACCTGCGGGTGATCGCCAACCCGGCCGACTCGGTGTCGCTGCGCCGCATCCTCAACGTGCCGCGCCGCAAGATCGGCGACAAGGCCGAGGGGTGCCTCGAGTCCCTCGCGGCTCGCGAGCGCATCACCTTCCCGGAGGCGCTCGACCGGGCCGGCGACGCGCCCGGCCTCACCCCTCAGGCGACGCGCGCCTGCGTCGAGTTCGCCGCGCTGCTCGCCGAGCTGCGGGCCGAGGCGACGGCCGGTGCCGCACCGTCGGCGGTGCTGGAGAAGGTGTGGGAGCGCACCGGCTACCTCGCCGAGCTGGAGGCGGACGACTCGATCGAGGGGCAGGGCCGGGTCGAGAACTGCCAGGAGCTGCTCGGTGTCGCCCGGGAGTTCGAGGAGCGGCTGCCCGACGACGACCTCGCGTCGTTCCTCGAGCAGGTCTCGCTCGTCGCCGACGTCGACGTCCTCACCAACGGCGTGACCGGCGTGGTCACGCTGATGACCCTGCACAACGCCAAGGGCCTCGAGTTCCCCGTCGTGTTCCTCACCGGCCTCGAGGACGGGGTCTTCCCGCACGTCCGCGCGCTCGGCGACAACGCCGAGCTGGAGGAGGAGCGCCGACTGGCGTACGTCGGGATCACCCGCGCCCGCGAGCGGCTCTACCTCTCCCGCGCGCAGATCCGGTTCATGTGGGGGCAGACGTCGTACAACCCGCCGTCCCGGTTCCTCGACGAGATCCCGCCGGAGCTGGCCGAGTGGACCGGCCGGGCCGAGCCGGCGATGGCGTCGGTGGCCCGGGACATCTCCAGCGGCGGCGGCCGGCCTGGGGCGAAGCCGCCGACCGGGCTGCGGCCGATCATCACGGTCGCGCCGGGGGACCGCGTGACCCATGACTCGTTCGGCCTCGGCGTCGTCGTCGCGACCGCCGGCATGGGTGACTCGGCCGAGGCGACGGTCAACTTCGGCGGCGACGTCGGCACGAAGCGGCTGCTCCTGCGCTACGCCCCCGTCGAGAAGCTGTAGGAACTGCGCAGCCGCGGGCTCCCGGTGGTGCTGACGCGTCGGCGCCGTGCTGCGGGTCACACCAGACAAGGCCTGACCAGGTGCCCGGTTGCGTTTCGTGCAGGTAGGTTGCAGCCGTGACCGACACTCCGCAGGGCCTGCTGGCCGGCAAGAGGCTGGTCGTCACCGGCGTGCTGACCGACCGCTCGATCGCGTACGGCGTCGCGCGGCTCGCGCTGGAGCAGGGTGCCGAGATCGTGCTGACCTCGCACGGCCGCGCGATGAGCATCACCAAGCGCATCGCCGCCCGGCTGCCCGGGACGCCCGACGTGCTCGAGCTCGACGTCACCGAGCCGGCCCACTTCGCCGCGCTCACCGCCGAGCTGGCGTCGCGGTGGGGACGCGTCGACGGCGCGCTGCACGCGGTCGCGTTCGCGCCCGCGGCCTGCCTGTCCGGCGACTTCATGGCGCCCGAGTGGGCCGACGTGGCGACCGCCCTGGAGGTCTCGGCGTACTCGCTCAAGGCCCTCGCCGCCGCGATGTTGCCGCTGATGTCCGGGGGCGGGTCGATCGTCGGCCTGGACTTCGACGCCACGCAGGCGTGGCCGTCGTACGACTGGATGGGCGTGTCCAAGGCCGCGCTCGAGGCGACCGCGCGCTACCTCGCCCGCGACCTCGGGCCGAAGGGGATCCGGGTCAACCTCGTCGCGGCCGGACCGCTGCGGACGATCGCCGCGAAGAGCATCTCCGGCTTCGCCGACTTCGAGGCGCTGTGGGCCACGCGGGCGCCGCTCGGCTGGGACGTCGAGGACACCGAGCCGGCCGCGCAGGCCTGCGTGGCGCTGCTGTCGGACTGGTTCCCCCGGACCACGGGGGAGATCGTGCACGTCGACGGCGGCTTCCACGCCGTCGGCGCCTGACCCGACCCGCTCACCCCCACTTCACCCACCCAGTCCACCGTTTCGTGTCCGAAATGTCCGTTTCGACGGTGGACTGGGTGGGTGAAGTCGAGAAGGGGGGGGTTAGACGCGGACGCCGCGGGTGGCGAGGAACGGGCGCGGGTTGACGTTGGCGCCGCGGACGAGGATCTCGAAGTGCAGGTGCGGCCCGGTCGAGTTGCCGGTCGAGCCGACCTTGCCGACCACCTCGCCGGCCTTCACCCGGCCGCCGGTCCGGACGAACTTCGACAGGTGCGAGTACGTCGTCGTGAGGCCGCCGTCGTGGCGGATCCTGATCTGCTTGCCGTAGCCGCCGTCGTACCCGGCGGAGACCACGACACCGTCGAAGGCCGCCCGCACCGGCGCGCCATGCGGTGCCCCGAAGTCCAGGCCGTTGTGCATGCGGCCCCAGCGCCTGCCGTACGACGAGGTCAGCTGGCCTCCGGTCGGCCGCGTCCAGCGCGGCTTGCGGACGGCCGGCTTCGCGACGGCGACCCGCTTGGCCGCCGACCGGGAGGCGCGGGCCGGAGTCTGGGCGGTCCGGGCGGCGAGCACGGATCCGGCGCTCGACTCGGCGCGCGACTCGGCGCGGGCCCGGATCGCCTCGGCCGGCGCGACCGGCTCGCCGAGGAGCAGGCCGAGGCGGCTGTGGTCGGTCGCAGAGGTCGCAGAGGTCGCAGAGGTCGCAGAGGTCGCAGAGGGGGCAGCGGCCAGCGTCGTACGGCGGAGCGCCGGGTCGATGCCGCCGGCCACCTGGTGGCCGGCGCCGGCGATGGCGAGCGCGAGCAGCAGCGGTCCGGTCAGGCCGCGGCGGGGGGTCGAGCGGTAACGCCGGTAGCGCAGGCGAAGTCGGGCGGCGGGTGAGCGTCGGGCTGAGAAGAGCGACGACACGCGTCGGGAACCTTCCGTCGGGAACATGGCTACGGCCGTCGCGGGCGGGGCCCGGGCGGCCGTGTCGGAACGACGAGGCGGATCTCGCCCGCCCCACGTCGTGACCTAAACGTAACTTATGAGGAGGTTTCGACGCAAGGGCGGCCGTTCTTGAGGTGGCCCCACGTGACGGTCAGCCGGCGCCCTCGGTGGCCACGTCGGCGCGGCCACGGCGGGCGATGCGTGGTGTGGGCGCGGTTGCGGTGATCGGCGTGATGCCGCGCGCGATGGTCGAGCCGTCCGACTCGAGGTAGGCCAAGGTCGTCGCGATCTCGTGGACGACCCGCCGGTCGATCGGCAGCGACAGGTGCCCGGAGCCGCGCACGAACACGTTGCGCGCGACCAGGTCCGGGTGCTCGATCTGCGCTGACCGCTTCGGGACGACTAGCTCGTCGAGGTCGCTCCAGAACGCCACGAAGCGGGTCCGGCACCCGGGGGCGGGCTCCATCAGCTCCCGGATGACCTTGGAGCCGACTCGCAGGTCGCGAACCGCTCGGCCGGGCATCAGGTGCGCGGCGCGGGTGCCGCTGTGCGGCGTACCGAGAGTGGCGAGGGTGTGCACGCGGGCGTCGCCCCCGAGTCGCTGCACGTAGTAGCGCGCGACGAGCCCGCCCATCGAGTGCCCGACGACGTGCACCTGCTCGTGCCCGGTCTCCTCGCACAGCTCGTCGACCAGTGCCGCGAGGCGGCGAGCGGCCCGCGGTACGTCGTTGGTGAGCACGTTGTAGTTCATGGTCACGACGCGACCGAAGCCGCGACGTTGCAGCGCGCGGCGGAGCAGCGTGAAGACCGACCGGTTGTCCACCCAGCCGTGCACCAGCACGATCGGCGTACCGGCCGCCTCGACGTCGCCGAGCAGCAGCCCGCGCTGCAGGGGTGGGAGCCCGCGCAGCGAGTAGCGGTCGGAGTGCAGCCGGGCCCGCTGGCGGATGGCACCCATCGGGTAGAGCGCAGCGTGGGCGGCGGCCCACACGACCTCGATGCTGGTGCCACGGACCCCGGCGGGGCTGAGCAGCGCGCGCCGACCCCGGTTGAGCGCGGCGGCGGCGCGCATCGCCTCTCGTCTCACACGGCTCCCGTCAGGTGGCGACTGTGAGGGAAGTACCCGCAACCTAGCCGACGTACGACGGCTGGCCGGTCAACTCGGTCCCATCCGCGCCGGCGGGCTCAGAGGCCGTCCGGCGGGCGCGGGTCGTCGACCTGCATCGGCGCGGCGCACGGAGCCATCAGCTCGGCCCGCCCGGCCGCGGCCGAGCCGCCGGTCGGGTCGACGAAGACGCGGCCCTGCGCCGCCCGCACGGGCAGCCGCACGAGCCCCGGCCCGTCGCCGGCCGGGCGACCCTGGTCGTCGTACCGCGCGCCACCCGGACCGACCCATCCGCCGTCGGCGGGGCAGTACGACACCGGCCCGGCGAGCGCGGCGAGACCGGCCCGCCGGTCCAGCCAGCCACCCCCGTCGAGCAGCGCGGTCACCTCGCCGTCGGCGTAGCGCGACAGCGGGCCCTGGTCGACGAACGGCGCGGCCGGCGTGCCGGGCCGCATCAGCAGGTACGCCGCGCCGGCGAGCGCGATCGCCACGGCGAAGGCCAGCGCCGCGACCAGCCACGGCAGCCCGAGCTGGGACCGGATGAGGATCTTGCGCCGGGCGGCGCGCGGTGGGAGGTAGCCGTAGCGCTCGCCGGTCTCGGCGTCGAGCGGCACGCCACCGCCGACCGGGACGATCGGCCGGCCGCGCCGACGCCGGTGCCGACCGGGCGGACCGTCGGTCACGCCAGCGACCCGGGAAGCGGTGCGGACCAGCGCCGCTCCCGCTGTGCTCGCCGGGCAGCCGGGTCGATCGCCTGCAGCGCGGAGACCTCCGCCGCGAGCCGAGCGCCCAGCCGCTCGACGTCGTCAGATCCGTGGACGGCTCGGTCGGCGAGGCCGAGCCGGAGCAGGTCGGCCGGCCGCAGCGCCAGCCGGTCGGCGGCCACCTCGACGGGAACCCGCAGCGCGACCGCGGCGCCCTCCGCGCCGAGGGCGGCGAGGTAGCCCTCCGGGGTGACCAGGACGCGGTCGGCGACCAGCCCGGCTAGCGCGCCACCCGACCCACCCTCGCCGACGAGTACCCCTACCGTCGGGGATGCGCAGCCGAGGACCGCGTCGAACCCGTCCGCGATAGCGCTCCCGATGCCGGCCGCCTCGCTCGGCGCGCTGGGCTCGGCGCCCGGTGTGTCGACCAAGGTGACCAAGGGGATGCCCAGCCGGCCGGCGAGGGCCGCCGCGCGGACGAGGACGCGGTAGCCGCCGACGGTAGGGCGCGTGCCCGGGGCGGCCGCGAGGGCGACCGCCACGACGCGCGTCGCATCGCCGAGACGACCGAGCCGCGCGGTCACGGTGTCGTCGCCGCCCGCGGCGCGGACGTGCGCGGCGCCGGGGAGCAGTGCGTCGAGCAGCGTCGTACCGCTCGGCCCGGTCAGGGCCCGGGCGGCGGCCACCTGCTGCGCGCCGTCGCGCTCGGGCAGGGCGACGTCGTCGTACGACGACTCGCCGCTCGGCTCCGGGCCGACCTCGGCGCTGCCCGGGTCCGGCCGGACCAGGGCGAGCACGGCGCCGAGCCGCTCGCGTACCGCGTCGGGAGTCACCACCTCGTCGACGACGCCCGCATCGCGCGCGGACGCGGCGGTGTGGCTGTCCTCCGGCAGCGGCCGTCCGGTCACCGCCTCGACCACCCGCGGCCCGGCGAAGCCGATGGTGGCGCCCTCGACCGCGAGTCGCAGGTCGGCCCGGCTCACCACGCCGACCAGCACCCCGCCGGTGGTCGGGTGGTCGACGACCGCGACGTGCGGTACGCCGGCCGCCGCGAGCCGCCGCAGCGCGAGCTGGCTGCGCGCGATCCCGACGAGCGCCGCGTTGCCCTCCTGCAGCCGCGTCCCGCCGGTGCGGGTGAAGGAGACCAAGGGCTCGCGGTAGCTCGCGGCCAGCTCGCACGCCTCGGCGAAGGCCGTCGCGTCGAGCTCGCCGAAGCTGCCGCCGTACGCCGAGAAGTCCCACACGCAGGCGACGACCTTCACGCCGCCGATCTCGCCGATGCCGTAGCGCACGACCTGCGCCGGCGTGTAGCCCGGCCAGCCGGTCGCGTTGCGGCCGGTCCGCTCGTATCGCGGGAACGAGAAGCGCTCCAGGAGCTCGTCGCGCCAGTCGGGCACGGGCCGCTCCTCCTCGTCCGGGTCCGCTCACTCCAGTCGGGCCGGTAGCATCGCAGACCGTCACCGATTGCCCGTGCTCTCACGGCCAGCATCGAAGGGTGCCCATGACCACCACGGCTGGCCGGATCAGGGTGGTCGTCGCCAAGCCGGGCCTCGACGGGCACGATCGCGGCGCCAAGGTCGTCGCCCGCGCGCTGCGCGACGCCGGCATGGAGGTCATCTACACCGGGCTGCACCAGACGCCGGAGCAGATCGCCGACACCGCGATCCAGGAGGACGCCGACTGCGTCGGCCTGTCGGTCCTCTCCGGCGCGCACATGGCGCTGTTCCCGAAGCTGATCGACCTGCTCAAGGAGCGCGGCGCGAACGACATCGTCGTCTTCGGCGGCGGCATCATCCCCGCCGCGGACATCCCCGAGCTCGAGGCGATCGGCGTCGCCAAGATCTTCACGCCGGGCGCGACGACCACCGAGATCATCGACTGGGTCCGCTCGAACGTCGGGGAGTCGACACCCGCCTGAGAGCAGGAAAGGTCGCCGGAACGTAGAACGCCCGCGCATGCGCACTCGTCGTACCGCGGGCTGGTCCGCACTCCTCGCCGTCGCCGCGCTGCTCGTCGGGCCTTCGCACGCGGGGCCCGTCCCCCCGGGGGCGGAGCACTCGGAGGCGTACTTCCCCTCGGCCGACGGGACGACGCTGCACGCCGACGTCTACCGGCCGGCGGGGCACCGCAACAAGGTGCCGGTGATCCTGCTGGTGAGCCCGTACACGTCCTCCGGTACGACGGAGCAGGGTCCGGCGCTCAACTACGACAAGTTCATCGCCGACGCCGAGCTGTTCGACCGCGGTTACGCGTGGGTGCAGGTGAGCCTGCGCGGCGTCGGCGGCAGCGGCGGGTGCGGGGACATGGGGGGCAAGGGCGAGCAGGCGGACGCGAAGGCGGCGGTCGAGTGGGCCGCCTCGCAGCCGTGGTCCAACGGCAAGGTCGGCATGTGGGGCGTGTCGTACGACGCGTGGACGCAGGTCATGGCGCTGGCCACGAAGCCCAAGGGACTGGCCGCCGCGATCGTCGCCTCGCCGCTGATCGACTACTACCGCGGCCTGTTCATGAACGGCGTCCACTACGCGCAGCTGTGGCACGCGACGGCGGGGGCCTACGCCGCGGGCGACCTCACCCCGCCCAGCCTCACCGGCCCGCCGCAGCAGCACGTCAACGGCCTCACCGGCACCGCGAGCAACCCGCGCTGCTACGTCGACAACCTCGTCAACGGCGAGAACGGCGACCACACCGCGGCGTACTGGAAGGAGCGTGACCTCGTGTCCCGCGCGGCCGGCAGCAAAGTCCCGGTGCTCTGGACGCACGGCTTCCTCGACGCCAACACCAAGCCGGACAACTTCCTCGACGTGTGGTCCACGCTGCGCGGCCCGCGCCGGGCCCGCTTCGGCCAGTGGGTCCACCGCGGCGCGGACTCACCGGGCATCGGCCGGGAGGGCCTCGACCAGTACCTCCGCTGGTTCGACCGCTACCTCAAGGGCATCCGGCCCCCCGTGCAGGACGCACCGGTCGAGGTGCAGCAGAACGACGGGCGTTGGCGCGCCGAGGCGCAGTGGCCGCCGGCCGACGCGCGTCGCGTCGCGCTGCCGCTCCGCGCCGGCTCCTACATGGACTCCGCCGGCAGCACGGCGCGCCGTCCCAACAGCACCCAGCTCCTCGACGGCTTCTGGACCTTCACCCAGGCACTGCCGTACGACGTGCACCTCGCCGGGGTTCCGCAGCTGAACGTGAACCTGTTCGCGGCCGCGGGTGTCAACCTCGTCGCACTCGTGTACGACGTCGACCCCGAGGGTGAGGCGCGGCTGATCACCCGCGGCGCGTCGAAGGTGGCCCGCGACGGCGAGCTGACCGTCGCCCTCTACCCGCAGGACTACCGCGTGCGGGCGGGGCACCACATCGGGACGTTCATCAGCGGGTCGGACGACGACTGGTTCGACCCGGGGGTGACCGGACGGCGGGTCTTCGTCCGCGGCGGCACGCTGGCGACGCCGTTCCTGCGCTACGACCGCGACCTCGAGCCCTACCTCGACGGCGACAAGGGCGCCGACCTCGTCCGGGTGCCGACCGCGACGGTCGAGGCGCCGACGGTCCACGCCGCAGTCGTGAAGGGCCCGCTGCCGCCGCGGATGGTCCGTCGCCCGCGGCGTTAGACGGCATCGCCCGCGGCGCTAGGCAACCGCTCGCCGCGTTTCGCGCCGTCGTCCGGCCGCGGGCTACGCTCCACGCGCCCTGCCGCCGACCGATTCAAGGACGTCCGTGGACCTCTACGAGTACCAGGCGAAGGAGCTCTTCGTCACGCACGGCGTGCCGACGACCCCAGGCTCGGTGGCCACCACGGCCGCCGAGGCGCGTGCCATCACCGACTCGATCGGCGCCCAGGTCGTCGTCAAGGCGCAGGTCAAGACCGGCGGTCGCGGCAAGGCCGGCGGTGTGAAGCTGGCCGAGGACCCGGCCGACGCCGAGGCCAAGGCGCAGGCGATCCTCGGCATGGACATCAAGGGCCACACCGTGCACAAGGTGCTGGTCGCCGAGGCGAGCGACATCGCCGAGGAGTACTACGTCTCTTTCCTGCTCGACCGCTCCAACCGCACGTTCCTCGCGATGTGCTCGCGCGAGGGCGGCGTCGAGATCGAGGTCGTCGCCGTCGAGAACCCGGATGCGCTGGCCAAGATCCCGGTCAGCGCGCTGACCGGCTGCGACCTGGCGAAGGCGCGCGAGATCGTCACCGCCGCCAAGCTGCCGCCCGAGGTGCTCGACGAGGCGGCTGCTCTGGTGGTCAAACTGTGGGGCCTCTTCGTCGCCGAGGACGCGACGCTGGTCGAGGTCAACCCGCTGGTGAAGACCCCCGACGGCCGGGTCCTGGCCCTGGATGGAAAGGTGACGCTCGACGACAACGCGGCGTTCCGGCACCCGGGGCACGAGGCGTTCGTCGACCACCGTGCCGACGACCCGCTCGAGGCCAAGGCCAAGGCGCTCGACCTCAACTACGTGAAGCTCGACGGCGAGGTCGGCATCATCGGCAACGGCGCCGGGCTGGTCATGAGCACCCTCGACGTCGTCGCGTACGCCGGGGAGGAGCACGGCGGCGTACGCCCGGCCAACTTCCTCGACATCGGCGGCGGCGCCTCGGCCGAGGTGATGGCCAACGGCCTGCAGATCGTCCTCGGCGACCCGTCGGTGAAGAGCGTCTTCGTCAACATCTTCGGCGGCATCACGCAGTGCGACGCGGTGGCCAACGGCATCGTGCAGGCGTTCGGGATGCTCGGCGAGGTGACCAAGCCGGTCGTCGTACGCCTCGACGGCAACAACGCGGAGGAGGGCCGGCGGATCCTCGCCGACGCGGCGCTGCCCGGCCTGCGGCCGGTCGACACCATGGACGGCGCGGCGCAGCTCGCCGCCGAGCTCGCGCACCAGGGAGCCTGAGCGATGGCCATCTTCCTCACCGAGTCCAGCCGCATCCTCGTGCAGGGGATCACCGGCTCCGAGGGCACCAAGCACACCCGGCGGATGGTCGCCTCGGGGGCGCAGGTCGTCGCCGGTGTGACGCCGGGCAAGGCCGGCCAGGACGTCGACGGCATCCCGGTCTTCGGCTCGGTCGCCGACGCGGTGGACGCGACAGGTGCCGACGTCAGCGTGGTGTTCGTGCCGCCGAGGTTCACCAAGGCGGCTCTGATCGAGGCCGCCGACGCCGGGGTCGGCCTGATCGTCGCGATCACCGAGGGCGTGCCGGTGCACGACTCGACGAGCGCCTGGGCGCACATCGAGGGCTCGGGCGGCGCGACCCGGCTGATCGGGCCCAACTGCCCCGGCATCATCTCCCCCGGGCAGTCCAACGCCGGCATCATCCCGGCCGACATCACCCCGCCCGGCCGCATCGGCCTGGTGAGCAAGAGCGGGACGCTGACCTACCAGCTCATGTACGAGCTGCGGGAGTTCGGCTTCTCGACTGCGGTCGGCATCGGCGGCGACCCGGTCGTCGGCACGACGCACATCGACTGCCTGCAGGCCTTCCAGGACGACCCGGAGACCGACGCGATCGTCATGATCGGCGAGATCGGCGGCGACGCGGAGGAGCGCGCGGCGGCGTACATCGCGGAGCACGTGACCAAGCCGGTCGTCGGCTACATCGCCGGCTTCACCGCGCCCGAGGGCAAGACCATGGGCCACGCCGGCGCGATCGTCTCCGGCTCGTCCGGCACCGCCGAGGCGAAGAAGGAGGCGCTGGAGAAGGTCGGCGTACGCGTCGGCAAGACGCCATCCGAGACCGCCCGCCTCATGGCCGAGGTCATGCGCGGCCTGTAGTCGCCGCCAGCCCAGCCCCAGCCCAGCGCCAGCCCGGACCGTTCGGCGTTTCGTGAGTGGCTCCCGGCTTCGTTCGAGGATTGCCCTCACGAAACGCCGAACGGTCCCGGTGCTTGATAGCCGACGAAGAGCTCAGGCCGTGCGACAGTCGACGCTGTGACGCAGACCGCGGCCCCGACCCGCCGCCGCCCCCGACCCGGCGCAGCCGCCGAGGCGCCGGTGGCGGTCGGCGTCGTCCCCGCGACAGTGACCGCGGCGTGCACCGCGGCCGCGCTCGGGCTGCTCGCCGTCGAGACGGTGGTGCTGCTCGCGTGGGCCAGCGACAGCCGCTCGGCGGTCGACGCGCTGCCCGCCGCGAAGGCCGGGCTGCTGGCGTGGCTGCTCTCCCACGGCGCGCCGGTGTCCGTCCCCGGCGGGGTGCTCTCGGTGGCACCGCTCGGACTGACGCTGGTCCTCGCGGCGCTCCTTGTCCGGGCCGGGGCGACCGCGGTACGCCGCCACGCACCGGCGACCGTCGCTAAGTCGCTGGCGACCGGTGCGGGCGTCGGCGTGCCGTACTCGCTGCTCGCCGCGATGGTGACCGGTCCCGCCGCGATCTCCGGCGCCCGGCCGGCGCCGGTCGCGACGCTCTTCGCCGCTCTCATCCTCGGGTCGGCCGCCGGCGCGGTCGGCGCCGCGCGCGAGGTCGGGTGGTCACGCGTGCTGATCGGGGTTCCGCCGCGGCTGCGGGTGGTCGGCGCGTCGGCCGCGGTCGGGCTGCTCGCCCTCGTCGTCACCGGCGCGGTCGGCACCGCGGCGTCCTTGCTCGCGCACACGTCGCGTGCCGGCGCCCTGTCGGACTCGCTCGGGATCGGGCTCGTCTCCGGCGTGATGCTCGCCGCCGTCAGCGTGCTGCTCGCGCCGGTCGCGGTGGTGTGGGCGGCGGCGTACGCGCTCGGCACGGGGTTCGCCATCGGCGCGGGTACGTCGGTCGCCCCGAGCGGGGTGCGGCTCGGTCCGCTCCCGTCGCTGCCACTGCTGGCGGCGCTGCCCGGCGAGGGTTCGGCGCCGGCGGTCTCGCTGCTGCTCCTGCTCGGCCCGGCGGTGGCCGGCGTCCTCGTCGGGCTGTCGACGGTACGCCGGATGCCCGCCCGTACCGCGGGCGTGCTGGCGGCACACGCGCTCGCGGCGGGAGTGCTCGCCGGCGCGGTCGTCGGGCTGGCCTGCATCCTCGCCGGCGGGGGCATGGGCACCGGACGGCTGGCGACGGCCGGGCCGTCGCCGTGGCTGACCGGGCTGGCCGCGGCGGAGTGGCTCGGCCTGGTCGGGGCGGCGACCGCCTACCTCGCGAGCCGCCGCCCCGCCTGACCCAGCCCTTGATGACCACCGTCTTCAGGTCTTGTAGGCGAACGTCTGCTTCTTCGCGTCGCGAGCGGTGCGGCTATCGTTGGGCTGGCCATCGGCGGGGTCAAGAACGACACGTCGGACATCTCAAGCGGTGCGGGGAGGCGCGGTTGTCCGCCCGGATCGTCGTGCTCGTCTCGGGCGAGGGCACCAACCTGCAGGCGCTGCTCGACGCGTCGCGCGATCCGGCGTACGGCGCGACCGTGGTCGCTGTCGGCTCGGACCGCGACTCCGCGAAGGGACTGGCTCGCGCCGAGGCCGCCGGAGTGCCCTTCTTCATCGTGCGGGTGCAGGACTGCGCCGACCGCGCGGAGTTCGACGCGCGCGTCGCGGACGCGATCGCGGCGCACGAGCCGGACCTCGTCGTCTCGGCCGGCTTCATGAAGATCCTCGGGCCGGCCGTGCTGAACCGGTTCCCGATGCGGATCGTCAACACCCACCCGGCGCTGCTGCCGTCCTTCCCCGGTGCGCAGCCGCTGCGCGACACCCTCGACTACGGCGTGAAGGTCACCGGCGTCACCGTGCACTTCGTCGACGCCGGCACCGACACCGGCCCGGTGATCGCCCAGCGCGTCGTCGAGGTGCGCGACGACGACGACGAGCAGACGCTGCACGCGCGCATCAAGGACGTCGAGAGAGACCTGCTGGTCGACACCGTCGGCCGGCTCGCCCGCGGCACCGTCCGCGTCGAGGGAAGAAGGGTGCTGCTGTGAGCGCAGGTCCCGAGGAGCGGGTCGCGGTACGACGGGCGCTCGTCAGCGTCTACGACAAGACCGGCCTGATCGACCTCGCGCGCGGTCTCGTTGACCTGGGTGTCGAGATCGTGTCCACCGGGTCGACCGCGGCGCAGATCGCCGACGCCGGGATGCCGGTCACCGCCGTGTCGGATGTCACCGGGTTCGCCGAGTGCCTCGACGGCCGGGTCAAGACGCTCCACCCGCGCGTGCACGCCGGGATCCTCGCCGACCTCCGCCTGCCGGACCACGTGCGCCAGCTCGCCGAGCTCGACGTCGAGCCGTTCGGGCTGGTCGTCTCCAACCTCTACCCGTTCGCCGCGACCGTCTTCGGGGGCGCTGCGCCGGACGAGTGCGTCGAGCAGATCGACATCGGGGGTCCGACGATGGTCCGCGCGGCGGCGAAGAACCATCCGTCGGTCGCCATCGTCGTCTCGCCGTCGCGGTACGACGAGGTGCTGGCCGAGCTCCGCGCCGGCGGCACCACGCTCGACCTGCGCAAGCGGCTCGCGGCGGAGGCGTTCGCGCACACCGCGTCGTACGACGTCGACGTCGCCTCGTGGTTCGCCAACAGCTACGCCCCCGCCGATGATGAGCAGTTCCCGTCGTTCCTCGGCGCGACCTGGCAGCGACGTGATGTGCTGCGCTACGGGGAGAACCCGCACCAGGCGGCTGCGCTCTACGCCGGCGCGGCGTCGGGGGATAGCCTCGCCACCGCCAAGCAGCACCACGGCAAGCCGATGTCCTACAACAACTACGTCGACACCGACGCCGCGCTGCGGGCGGTGTACGACTTCGACCGGCCGGCTGTCGCGATCATCAAGCACGCCAACCCCTGCGGGATCGCCGTCGGCAGCGACGTCGCTGAGGCGCACCGCAAGGCGCACGCCTGCGACTCGGTCAGCGCGTTCGGCGGCGTCATCGCGGCCAACCGTCCGGTGAGCCGGGTGATGGCCGAGCAGGTCGCCGAGGTGTTCACCGAGGTCATCGTCGCGCCGGACTACGAGCCCGGCGCGATCGAGGTCCTGTCGGGCAAGCCGTCGATCCGGGTTCTCGAGACGTCGGGTCACGGGGGCAGAGGCCTGGAGTTCCGGCAGGTGTGCGGCGGCGTGCTGCTCCAGCGGGCCGACGACCTCGCGGCAGAGGGCGACGACGTCTCCGCCTGGGCCAAGCAGACCGACGTCGAGGTCGACGCCGAGACGCTCGCCGATCTCGCCTTCGCCTGGCGGGCGTGCCGGTCGGTGAAGTCCAACGCGATCCTGCTCGCCGCTGACGGGGCGACCGTCGGCGTCGGCATGGGCCAGGTCAACCGGGTCGACGCCGCTCGGCTAGCGGTCGCCCGCGCGGGAGACCGGGCCAAGTCGGCGGTCGCGGCCAGCGACGCGTTCTTCCCCTTCGCCGATGGGCTCGAGGTGCTGGTCGAGGCCGGCGTACGCGCCGTCGTCGAGCCCGGCGGGTCGGTCCGCGACGCCGAGGTGGTCGAGGCGGCGCAGAAGGCCGGCGTCGCGCTCTTCTTCACCGGCACCCGGCACTTCTTCCACTAGCCCGGCCATCTGCTTGTGGGGAGCCGCCTACCCCACGTGGTGCGGACGCCGCCCGACGGCGGTGAAGCCGGGCAGGAAGAGCGTCGGCCGGTCGGGGCACGCGTCGAGCGTCTCGAACGCAGTGCCCCACGCGGCGACCTCGTCCTCGGTGGCGAAGCCCGCGGCGACCATCGCAGCCCGAGCGGCCCACGGCGGCGGGCGCATGCCCGGCGGCGCCGGGAGGATCGCGTACTCGCCGCGATAGGCGAGCAGCTCGAGTCCGGCGCCGGCGAGCAGCTGACCGAGCCGCAGCCCGATCTGCATGTCGTTGCCACGCGAGGACTGGTAGGCGAGGTAGCGGTCGGACAGCTCCTGCAGCTCGGGCGGGAGCCCGACACTGCGCATCGCGGTCAGCTCCGCGTCGACCAGGTAGACGCGGCCGCCCGGACGGACCAGCGACGCGAGGTGGTCGACGATCGCCTGCTCGCGGCCGCCGTTGTGCGCGAGGACATGGCGCATCACCGCTACGTCGACGCCACCCGGCTCGAGCCCGGTGTCGTCGGCTGGGCCTACGCGCGCAGTGGCGTTGGCGACGCCGGACGCGGCGATCATGTCGTTCGCCAGCTTGATCGCACCCGGGTCGGCGTCCACGCCGACCACCGAGCCGTCGGGCCCGACGACCTCCGCCATGGCGACCAGCGCGGCGCCCGGCCCGCACCCGACGTCCGCAACGCGGGCGCCCGGTGCGATGCCGGCCAGCGCCCACTGCTCGGACTCGGTCTCACGGGCCTTCGCCGCCATCATCCGGTAGCGCAGGACCTCGGGCTCGCTGAGCCGCAGCGCGTAGTCGCTCATGGCCGCGATCCTGGCAGACTCCGGCGGCATGACGGCTCGACTTCTGCCCGGAGCGCCGGTCGCCGACGCGGTGCTGTCCGCTCTCGCCCCGCGGATCGACGCGCTGCGCGCGGCCGGACACTCGCCTGGCCTGGGCACGATCCTGGTCGGCGACGACTCGGCGAGCGCGGGCTACATCCGGGTGAAGCAGGAGAAGGCGGCTGAGCTCGGCCTCGCCTCGCCGCACATCCATCTCGGCGCCGACGCGACGCAGGCCGACGTCATCTCGGCAATCCGACGGATGAACGACGACCCGGCGGTCACCGCGATGCTGGTCCAGCACCCGACCCCGCCGCAGATCGACTTCGACGCCGCGCTGCTGGAGATGAACCCGGAGAAGGACGTCGACGGCCTGCACCCGGTCAACATGGGCCGGCTCGCGCTGGGGATGCCGGGTCCGGTGCCGTGCACCCCGGCCGGCATCGAGGCGCTGCTCGCGCACTACGAGATCCCGGTTTCCGGCCGGGAGGTCTGCGTCCTCGGCCGCGGCACGACACTCGGCCGGCCGCTCGCGCTGCTGCTGTCCCAGAAGCGGCCGACCGCCAACGCGGCGGTGACTGTCGTGCACACCGGCGTGCCGAACTGGCCGGACTACACCCGCCGGGCGGAGATCGTCGTCGCCGCGGCCGGCGTACCGGGCATCCTGCAGCCCGAGCACATCACTCCCGGGGTGGTCGTCGTCGGCGGGGGAGTGCGCTACGAGGGCCGCCGGCTGCTGCCGGACGTCGACGAGCGCTGCGAGGAGGTCGCGGGTGCGATCACGCCGCGGGTCGGCGGAGTCGGCCCGACCACGGTCGCGATGCTGTTCAAGAACTGCGTCGAGGCTGCCGAGCGCCGCGCCGGTATCCCGTCGGACTGATCGACGCGGGGCCGGGCCATGCCCCCGAACATTGAAGCGATACGCGCGGTCGTGAGCGTGGCGATCTTCAAAGTTCGGACTCGGCGCGGCGGGCCGGAGCCGGGGGTGGGTGCTAGCTGATGCGGCGTACGACGGGGTTCGCGACGGACGTCGGCGCCGTGCGCGACGCCGGCGGCGTCGGCCCGTTGGCCCCGGCGTTCGGCGGGGCGGTCTTCGAGTCGGCCGGGGTGTCCGGGAGCGGCCGAACCACGCCGGCGGCGATCACCTCGTTGGCCAGCTTGGCCCGGCGGTTGGTCCCCTCCGGGATCCGGAACTTCTGGTAGAGCCGCAGCAGGTGCTGCTTCACGGCCGCCTCGGTGACGACCAGCTCGTCGGCGATCTCGCGGGCCGAGGCGGGCGCGACGAAGGCGTCCTGGCGCAGCGCCGGCCGGCACAGGGCGGTCAGCACCTCGACCTCCCGGCGGGTCAGGTCGGGGGCAGAGATCCGGCGCAGCTCCACCGTGTCCGGCGCGACCGAGCCGTCGGCGCCCTCCTGCAGACCACCGACCCGCGCACGGGCGGTGCCGAAGGAGATGACGTCGCCGGTGTGCAAGGTGCGGCGCCCGACCGGGCGACCGTTGACCCGGGTGCCGTTGGACGACAGGCCGAGATCCTCGACGTAAACGAACGGCCCGCGGCGGACCAGCTCGGCGTGCAGCCGGGAGACGGTGGCGTCGTCGAGGGAGATGTCGACGCCCGGGCCTCGGCCGACCGTGGTCACCTCAGCCTGCAGCTCGAGGGCGTCGCCGCTGTCTTCGAGCCTGAGGAACGGTACAGCCACGGTCCTACCTCCGATCGAGCCTTCGGTTCGGCGCCGCCTTGCTGAGCGGTCAGCACCTTCTGTCACATCCGATACCCCGCCGGAGTCGCGATGAACCGGCTTTTGTGGCGCGTTCGCGCGTGGCAATAGACTCCGCCCGACTCGGGAGGTCACGTACCCATGGACAAGCCGGCCAAGGGCCTGGCCGACGTCGTCGCGGCGTCGACCGCGCTGTCGGACATCGACGGCCGGGCCGGACGGCTCTTCTACCGCGGCTACGACATCCATGACCTGGCCGGCCGGATCACCTTCGAGGAGTGCGTGCACCTCCTCCTCCGCGGCACTCTGCCGACCGCGGACCAGCTGGCCGCGCTGACCGCCGAGCTCGATGCCGCCCGCGCCCTGCCCGACCGGGTCGACGGGCTGGCCCGCGACATCGGGGCCGATGCGTCGCCGATGGAGGCGCTGAGGACGCTGCTGTCCGTGCTCAGCCTCGACGACCCCGACAAGGACAGCAACGAGTCCGACGCCAACCAGCGCAAGGCGGTCCGCCTCGTCGCCCGGATGCCGCTGCTGGTGGCCCGCTACCACCACGCCCGCTCCGGTACGACGATGCCCGAGACCGACCCGTCGCTGGGCACCGCCGGCAACTTCCTGCTGCAGATCACCGGGATGTCACCGGCGCCCGAGGCGGTCGCGGCGTTCGACGAGTGCCTCGTGCTCCACGCCGACCACACCATGAACGCCTCGACGTTCGCCTGCCGCGTCTGCGCGGCGACGCTTTCCGACATGCACTCGGCGGTCGTCGCCGGCATCGGCACCCTCAAGGGCCCGCTGCACGGCGGCGCCAACGAGGCGGTCATGAAGTCGCTCGTCGAGATCGGCTCGCTCGACGCCGTCGACGACTTCGTCCGTCGCGAGCTCGCCGCCGGCAAGAAGCTCATGGGCTTCGGCCACCGCGTCTACAAGACCGAGGACCCCCGCGCGACACATCTGCGCAGGCTGTCGAAGTCGATCGGCGAGCTGGTCGGCAACACCACCTGGTACGAGATGTCGATGGCGATGGAGCAGATCGTCCTCGAGGTGAAGGGGCTCTACCCCAACGTCGACTTCTTCGCGGCCAGCGTCTACCACTCGCTCGGGATCCCGACCGACCTGTTCACGCCGGTGTTCGCCATCTCGCGGATGGCCGGCTGGACCGCACACGTCATCGAGCAGCACGCGGACAACCGCCTGATCCGCCCCGACAGCGAGTACGTCGGCGAGCGCGACCAGAAGTGGGTCCCCATCGACGAACGCGGCTAGGGGCGCCACGTGCCCGCCGCGGCGCCGCTGCCCGACCTCAGCCCGATCCTCGACCCCGCTCAGCTCGTCGTCGCCCGGTTCCCGGCCGACTGGCGCCCGGCGCAGCCGGTGAGCGGCTTCTCGGTCGTCATCGACGACGGCAGCGAGGTGACGCTGGTCTGCGCGGAGGAGGCGCTGGCGGCGTACGCCGACGACGTGATCGACGCCGAGCCGGGCTGGCGCCGCATCACGTTCCCCGGTCCGCTGCCGTGGGAGCTCGTCGGCTTCCTCGCCGATGTCGCCGGACGCCTCGCCGCGGTGCGGATCCCGCTCGCGGCGATGGCCGGCTTCTCCACCGACCACGTCCTCGTCCGGGCCGCGCATGCCGAGCTCGCGATGACCGTCCTGCGCGGCGAGGAGCCGCCGCCGGTGCGACCGGGGATGCCGACGTGACGAAGCAGACGAGACTGGTCAGCGAGGTCCCGGTCGTCGTGGTCTTCGCCGTCGCCGCGGCCGGGCTGCTCGCGGTCAGCCAGGGCTACTGGCGCCGCGGGCTGCTGGTGGTCGCCGCGTCGCTGCTGCTCGCCGCGGTGCTGCGGCTCACCCTGCCGACTCGGCGCGCCGGCCTGCTGGCCGTCCGCGGCAG
>Ga0183260_10000246_pt1 | contig 43419 bp, 50 predicted proteins | sample AntDrymUQ4972206_2_FD_129768 | JGI IMG/M metagenome (GOLD analysis project Ga0183260, IMG submission 129768) | Polar desert sand microbial communities from Dry Valleys, Antarctica - metaG UQ497 (22.06) (version 2) (version 2) | ecosystem: Environmental > Terrestrial > Soil > Desert | place... | reverse complement strand
GAGATCCCCGCGTCAAGCTAACAACGGGCTCCGAGCGCCATAGTCGCGCGACGTCAGCCCGGCCCGGCACGCACCAATTCTCATCCGCCGAGGGCGGCCCCGCCAGGGGCCATGGGAGCTAACGCTTCGTCCTCTGGACCATGGGGTCTGGAGGAGGAGGCGATCATGAACAAACCGGCCCGAGTGAGGATGACGGGGCCGTTGGCCCCCTACGCGCAGGGCTTTCGAGAGGAACTGGTCCGGCGGGGCTACGCCCCGCTGTCTGCGGACAACGTGGTCCGGGTGATGGCTCACCTGAGTCGTTGGTTGACGAGCGAGAATCTGAGCCCCGACGAGTTGACCGTCGAGTGCGCCGGGGCGTTCTTGGAAGCCAGGCGGGCGGCGGGCTACACGTCGTGGCTGTCGATGCACGGCCTGTCCCCGTTGCTGGGTTACCTGCGAGCCCACGGAGTGGCGCCGGAGCCGACTCCCGCGACGACGGTGTTCACACCGCTGGAGGAGTTGCTCTCCGACTACCGCACCTATCTGGTCGACGAGCGGGGCCTGGCGAAGGACACGGTCCGGCGTCGGGAGCACGTGGCCCGGCTGTTCCTCACCGAGCGGTGTCGCGTCCCCGGCGGCGACCTGCACCTCGGCGAGCTCACGGCGGCCGACGTAGGCGCCTTCGTCGTGGCTGAGTGTCCCGTCCGCAGCGTCAGCGAGGCGAAGACCATGGTGATCGGGCTGCGCGTGTTGCTGCGCTTCTTGCACGTCGATGGTCGGGGGCCCGAAGCGTTGGGGTCGGCGGTGCCAGCGGTGTCGGGGTGGCGAGGAGGTTCGCTGCCCCGGGCGCTGCCGGCGATCCAGGTCCGACTCCTCATGGCCAGCTGTGATCGGCGCCGGGTCGTCGGCCGGCGGGACTTCGCCATCCTGGCGCTGTTGGCCCGGCTCGGTTTGCGCGCCGGCGAGGTGGCTTCGTTGGAGTTGGGAGACATCGACTGGCGGGCTGGCGAGGTCATGGTCCGGGGCAAGGGACGGCGCGAGGAGCGCCTTCCCCTGCCCGTCGACGTGGGGGAGGCGATCGCGGGCTACCTGTGCCGCCGGCCGTCGAGCACGGACCGCCACGTGTTCCTGCGCGCCATTGCCCCGCACTGTGGGGTCACGCGCGCTGCGGTGACGAACGCCGTCCGCAATGCCTGCAGACGAGCTGGGCTGGCCCCGATCGGAGCCCATCGGCTCCGCCACACGACCGCCACGGAAATGCTGCGGGCCGGGGCAACACTGGCCGAGATCGGCCAGGTGCTTCGCCACCGGAGCCTTTCGACCACCGCCATCTACGCCAAAGTCGACCGATCCGCCCTTCGGGGGCTCGCCCTTCCCTGGCCCGGAGGTGGGGCATGACCGAGTTGGGTCGGGCCGTCGAGAGTTACCTCAGGACCCGCCAGGCTCTGGGCTTCAAGCTGGAGCATGACCACTGGCTCTTGGCCGACTTCGTCGCGACCATGGACCAAGCCGGCATCGAGACCGTCACCGTCGAGGCCGCGCTGGCCTGGGCCACGCGGCCTGTGGGTGCCGATCCGGCATGGTGGGGGGCTCGCCTGGCGGTGGTGCGGACCTTCGCCCGCTGGCTGGTCGCCTTCGAACCCTCCACCGAAGTGCCCCCCGCCGATCTGCTGGCGGTCCGCAGCCGTCGGGCCGAGCCCTACCCCTACACCGACGCCGATGTCGTCGCCCTCATGCGTGCGGCCCTGGGCATCCCCACCGTGCTGCGCTCGGCCACCTACCAGACGCTGATCGGATTGCTGGCGGTCACTGGGATGCGCGTGGGGGAGGCCATCGCCCTCGACCGTGACGATGTCGACTGGACCGAGGCGGTCGTCGTCGTGCGCAAGGCCAAGTTCGACCGCTCACGCGAGGTCGTGCTGCATCCCAGCGCCGTCGAGGCGCTTCGCGCCTACGCCGAGGTGCGCGACCGGCACTGCCCTCGACCGGCTTGCCCCGGCTTCTTTGTTTCCGTCGCCGGCACTCGCCTGATCTACAACAACGTGGCCCACACGTTCCACCGGCTGGTGGCACAGACAGGCCTGGAACCCCGGTCGGATCGTTGCCGACCACGGATCCACGATCTGCGCCATCGCTTTGCGGTCACCACCCTGGTCCGCTGGTATCGCGATGACGAGGATGTCGAGGCTCGGCTGCCGCAGCTGTCGACCTACCTGGGCCACGTCGAGCCTGCCAACACCTACTGGTACTTGCGTGCCGCTCCTGAGCTTCTTGCCCGGGCTGCCGAGCGGCTCGAGAGGGCCCAGCGGGGATCGCGATGAGCGCCCTGGCCCCGACCCTGGAGGCGTTCTTCACCGACCGCCTGGCCCGGCAACGCCAAGCCAGTCCTCACACCGTGGCTGCCTATCGCGACACCTTCCGGCTGCTGGTCGGCTTTGCCCAGGCCCGCACCGGCAAGGCGCCGTGCCAACTCGACCTGGCTGACCTCGACGCGCCCCTCGTCGGTGCGTTCCTCGACCACCTCGAACATGAACGTCACAACAGCGTGCGAACCCGCAACGCCCGATTGGCCGCCGTGCACTCGTTGTTCGGCTACGCGGCTCTGCGCCACCCTGAGCACGCCGCCCTGATCGCCCGGGTCCTCGCCATCCCCGTCAAACGTCACGAGCGGGCGCTGGTGACCTTCCTCACCGAGACCGAGGTGGACGCCCTGCTGGCCGCTCCCGATCGCACCAGTTGGCGGGGCCGACGAGATCACGCCCTGTTGGTCGTGGCCGTCCAGTGCGGGCTGCGGGTCTCGGAGCTGATCGGCCTGACCCGTGCTGACATCCATCTCGGGTCGGGCGCCCACCTCCTTTGCCACGGCAAGGGACGTAAAGAGCGCGCCACGCCTCTGACCAAGACCACGGTCGGCGTCGTGCGCGCCTGGCTGGAGGAGCGCCACGCCCCACCTGCCGACCCGCTGTTCGCCACCAACAGAGGGACCCCCCTGAGCCGGGATGCCGTCGCCAAACTCCTCGCCAAGTACGTCGCCGCCGCCGGCGACACCTGTCCATCCCTGCGGAACAAATCCGTGTCCCCACACGCGCTGCGTCACACCAGCGCCATGCAGCTACTCCGGGCAGGAGTGGATACCACCGTCATCGCCCTGTGGCTCGGCCACGAGCAGGTCGACACCACCGCCATCTACCTGCACGCCGATCTCTCCCTCAAGGAGCGGGCGATCGCTCGCACCGCGCCGCCCCACACGGCTCCCGGGCGATATCGGGCTCCCGACACGCTGCTCGCCTTCTTGGACGGCCTCTGATTATGCCGACTGCCGCATCACGATCCCGTTGACCCGCAACGGTCTGCACGTTCCCAGTCGGCATAATCCGGGGGTCGTCATAATGCGGGTTATGCAGAATTCCTCATAACCCACAGGCGGGCCAGCCGTTGTCGGTGGTAGTGGCCCCACCTGCGACCCACGGCTCCACGTGGTCGACGTCGCACTGCTCGGCAGGGATGTCGCAGAGGTCGTGGAAGCACTCCCGGTCCCGCACCTGCACCGCCCGGCGGGTGGGTCCGGAGAACAGGCGCTGGCGCACGCCCACGTCGATGACCCGGCTGGGCCCGTCGAAGACCACCCGCTCCACCCAGGCGTCGCCAGCGACGGGCGGAGGCGATGGGCAGCTTGGTGGAGGCGGCCAGCCAGGCGGCGGCCGAGCGGGCCCCGTCGTCCTTACACGTCCCCCGAGGCGTCGAAGGCGGCGGTGGCCCGGGGTGAGGCTGCCTCCCTGGGCACGCAAGGACCTACAGGGAAGGGGAAACGTCGCCAACGATCGTGCTAGTAACCTACTCGAACACGTGTTCGTCGTCACGTCGCCGGGAGAGGAGACCACAAGCGGAACGGCTGGGTCAGGACCCGAGCTCTTCGGCCAGCGCCAGCCACTGCTCCTCGATCGCGGTGAGGCGCCTCTCGGCGGTGGCCAGTTCGTCGGCCAGGCGGGCGACGGTGACGTGGTCGCCTCCGGCGGACAGCTGGTTGGCCAGCGCGTCACGGTCCTCGGCGGCCCGGGCGAGCTCGCGCTCCGCCTGGCCGAGCAGCCGTCGCAGGGTGCTGGGCGACTTGGGCTTGCCTCCCGGCCCGACTGAACCGGGAGAGCCGGCGGCGGGCGCTCCGGCGGGTGCCCTGGCCGGCGACCCGCCCGGCGACCCGGCCGGCGACCCCGCCGGCGACGCGACCTTGGTAACCGGAGCGACCGAGCCGGCGATCGGTGCCCGGCGCGGCGCGAGCCGGGCCTTCTCGTAGCCTGCGAACCCGCCCTTGGGCACGGTGGCCCGGCCGTGGCCGTCGAGCACGAGCACGTCTTCGACCGTGCGCTCGAGGTGGGCGCGGTCGTGGCTGACGACCACGAGGCAGCCGGGCCAGTCCTCCAGGAAGTCCTCGATGGCCCGCAGCGTGTCGAGGTCGAGGTCGTTGGTGGGCTCGTCGAGCAGGAGCACGTTGGGAAGCTCGGTCAGGGCGAGGAGGAGCTGGAGCCGCCGCTGCTCACCGCCCGACAGGGTGCCGATCCGTGCCCATTGGGCGTCGTCGTCGAACCAGAAGCGCTCCATCAGCTTCACCTGGTCCCAACTCGGCTGACCGGCCTTGCCGGCCACGGCGTCGCCCACCCGGAGGTCGGGGTCGAGCGTCCGCCCGGTCTGGTCGTAGTACCCGATGCGTACGGTGGGGCCCACCTCGACCCGCCCGGCGCGTGGAACCAGACGTCCGGCGAGTACCTCGAGAAGTGTCGACTTTCCCGAGCCGTTGGGACCGACGATGCCCAGCCGGCCCCCGGGCGGCAGGTCCAGGTCGAGCTCGTGGAACAACCACCCGCCGAGGTCGTCGAAGCGGTGACCCACGCCGAAAAGCAGCACGACCTTGTCACCCAGGCGGGGCGTGCCACCGCTCCCGCCGCTGCGGCTGCCGACGGACGCCACGTCGAGCGCTCCCGGACGATCGGGGGGCGGTGGCCGTCCCTCGACGATCGCGGTGGCGGTGGCGATGCGGGCCTTGGACTTGCGGGTACGGGCCGGTGCGCCCCGTCGCAGCCACGCCAACTCGGTGCGGGCCAGGTTGCGGCGCACCGCTTCGGCCGTGGCCTCCTGCTCGGCCCGCTCCGACTGAGCGGCGAGGTAGGCCTCGTAGCCGCCGTCGACCTTGAACGCGCGGCCGCGGTCGAGGGCGAGGACCCGGGTGGTCACCCGGTCGAGCACGTGGCGGTCATGGGTGACCAGCACGATCCCGCCGGGATGCCGGGCCAGGCGGTCCTCGAGCCACGTGATCGCCTCGAGGTCGAGGTGGTTCGTCGGCTCGTCGAGCACCAGCAGGTCGGCCTCCTGCACGAGCAGGCGGGCCAGCGCGACCCGCTTGGCCTGGCCGCCCGACAGTGATGCGACGTCGGCCTCCTCGAGCGAGCCCATGCCGAGGCGGTCGAGGATCGCCGCCGCGTCCCAGTGCTCGCCGACGGCTGAGCGCACGGTTCCGGGCGGCAGCACCGGGCGCTGCCCGAGAAACCCGACCCGCACACTCCGGCCCTGACGCACGGCTCCGGCGTCGGCCCTGCCCTCACCGGCCAGGAGCCGCAGCAGGGTCGACTTGCCGCTGCCGTTGCGCCCGACGACCCCGAGGCGGTCGCCGGACGAAACTGTCAGCGAGAGGTCCTCGAACAGGGGCCGGTCCGGTCGCCGGACGGTGACTCCGGCCACGTCGACGAGGATCATTCCGGCCGGACGCGGCCGGACGGGCGCGGCTTCTTGACGCTCAATGCTGTGGACGCCAGACTGCCGGTCATGTTCCGATCCAAGCGCAACAAGGACACTCCCCAGCCCGAGGCAGCGGCTCCTCGGGCCCCGATGCCCTCCAGTGGTTACCAGAGCACAGAGCTGATGACCTACGACGGCAAAGGCCACCCCCAGATCGTCGTGTACACCCGGGATGCCCAGGGGCGGACGATCAAGACCATGAAGAAGGTGCGCCGGGCGAAGTAGCTGACTTGTGGGTCACCCGGCCGCTCACACGGCGGTCGGGTGCCTCGGCTCGTACAGCATCACGTCGAGATCGCCCGGGAGCACCAGAGTCGTAGTGATCCCCCAGCCCTCGTCCTCGGGTTCGCCCCGTATCTCGAGGCCCTTGCCTCGCAGTTCTGCGACAGTCGCGGCGAGGTTGTCGCACATGAGTGCCAGCTGATGGCGGGTACCGCCCTCGAACGTGGGGCCCTCTGCGGGATGGATCCCCACCTCCGCCGGTGGTAGGGCGAAGATCAGCCAGCCGTCGCCGGCGTCGACATGACGCCAGCCGAGCACGTTCCGGAAGATGCTGCGCACCGCCTCGGCTTCGGACGTGTACAGGAGGGCATGGACACCGGTGATGGCCATGCCCAACGCTACCGCTGGGTGACGCCGCTCAGCTTCACTGAACCGACGGTGGAGGCGCGCAGGAGGAACATGCCCGTACCGCTCACGGCGGTACCGGCGGCGTCGACCGTGACGTCGGTCGTCTGTAGGGCGACGCAAGCGGCCGAACCGCCAAGGTCGTCGACGTGGACGCCGTGGAGCCCCGTGTCCTCGACGGTGACCCGCCGCAGGTTGACCCTGACGGTTCCGTCGCCGAGGCGGGAACCACCACGTGGATCCCGCTCCCCGACGTGTCCGTGAAGGTGAGTCCCGAGACGTCGACTCGCGCGTCCCCGTCAGCGTGAGCAGGGTGCCGGCAGAGCCGCCGCCGTCGACGACCTACCCCGAGCCGATGAGGACGAGTGACGAGCCCGACCAGGTCAGGGTCGAAGCGCTTCCCGCCCGGACACCGTAGGGAGACAGGGTGAACGCCCGGGTGCGGGCGGGTGGACCCACGGCGAACAGGCCGCAGCGATCGTCGGAACGAGGAGCATTGGTCGACCGTTCATCCACAGGATGTCCCCACGACAGGCGGCCGTCATCCCGGCACGGGAGGCTCGTAGGCGTGGTGGTCAGGAGACCGCGGGGCTCGTGATGCGCCGTGGAGCCGACGCCGTCCGCCGGTTCCGCTGCGTCGGCTCCGTCGTCGGGATCGCGCTCCTGTCGATCGTCTCGACCGCCGGGACCATCGCCGCGCCGGTCCTCGTCGACGGCCATTCCCTCCTGCTCGTCGCCCTCAGCCCCCGGCTCCTGCACCTCACCGTCGCCGCTGGTGAGGTGCCGTTCGGGACCTTCTTCGTGGTGGCCGTCGCCCGGCTGGCGGTCGCCGATCCGTTGCACTTCCTGCTCGGGCGTCGGTTCGGCACGCGCCTCGAGGTCGGCGTCCGCCGGCGATCACCCCGGGCGGCGGCTGCCCTGGAAGATGCGAGAGCGGTCGTCGCCCGAGCCGGCCTCCTTGCGATCCTCGTGCGGCCCGTTGGCTCCGTTCTCGCTGCCGCCGGCGCGTGCCGCCTCCGGCCCGTTCCGACGGCGCTCGCCGACCTGGTGGGAACCGCGGTCCACGTGGTCCTCGTCTACCAGGGAGGCCGCCTGCTGCTGCCGCTGACCGCCGGTCTTCCGTACCCGGTGCTGCTGGCCGGGTCGAGCGCCGTCGCCATCGGCGTGGCCATGGCGACTGCGCGCGTACGGCTCCGGAAGGTTGCTGCCCGTGGCGCGGGCTGAGGGACATCGGCCGTAACGCCCAGGGGATCGGACCCCCACGGCCGACTCGAAGGTGGGGCGGGCGCGGGCCTTCGACGGTGAGGTCCTGATCCTCCGGGAAGACCCGTTCAGCGGGTCTCCTCCCCGGGGGCGTCGCCGCAGCACTCGCAGCCGCAGCCGCAGGGCTCGGGGTCGGGGGCCACGGCTACGGTCTGGGTGCCGCAACCGCAGTTGGGGGCAGGGGTGATGGTCATCGCAGTTCCTTTTCTCGTTGGTTGGGAGGGTTGGGAGGGTTGGGAGGGTTGGGTTTGGTACCGATTCGGAGCGTCTCCGAGGCGCAGCGCCAGCCGTCGTCCCCGGACGGAGCCTCGGCGAGCATTCGACGGATGTCGTCGCGCAGCCCGGCGATCGTCGCCAGCTCCTCGTCGAGCCTGGCCGCACGACGTTCGAGGAGCTGGCGAGTGTGCCCGCACGGACAGAGACCGCGCTCGCGGATCTCCAGGAGCTCGCCGATGTCCTCCAGGCGGAGGCCGAAGCGTTGCGCCCGCTTGATGAAGCGCACCCGCTCCACCGCGTCCTCGCCGTAGAGCCGGTAACCGGAGGGGCTCCGGTCGGGCTCAGCCAGCAACCCGATGCGCTCGTAATAACGCACGGTGTCTGCCGAGGTGCCGACCTGCTCGGCAAGCTTGGACACGGTCAACTCGCTCACCAGGCGAGTGTAAACCTTGGAGCCGACTCCAAGGTCAAGGGGAAGTTCGTCGCACCGGCCCGGCGACCGAGGCCGGCTCCCCGCTCACAGCGACGGGCCGGGCGGGTTGTAGGAGCCGTGGCCGGCCCGATCGGCGAGGGCGGCGTCGGCGGTCTCCTCGTCGGCCGCCCATACCGACCACTCGACCAAACCGAGGGCGATCTCCGACAGGGTGATGGTGTGGAGCAGGGGAGGGTTGGTGGCGACCGGCTCGAGACCCCGGGCGGTGAACTGCGTGGCGAGGTCGGCGATCACGGGCGAGTCGTCGGGCGGCTCGTCGCCTCGCACCCCGAAGACGTCGGGCGCCACGCGGAACGCCGCCGGCCACCACACGTCGAGCACCAGGGCGTCATCTTCGATCACCAGCCGGTCGCTCGCTCCGGAGCGGGCACCCTCCCAGACGTAGAGCCGCACGAGCTCCCCGCCCTCCGTCGGCATCAGCCGGCCTCGAGGGCAGCGCGGATCCTGCAGCTGATCCGGCCCAGTTCCGTCAGCTCGGTGTCGGGGAGGACGTCGATCACGTACCGGCGCACGGTCTCGACGTGACCGCCCGCCGCCTGTCGGAGGCGGCCGGCCCCCACCTCGCTAAGCACGGCGAGCGTGCCGCGCCGGTCGCCGGGGCAGGCCTCCCGCCGCACCAGCCCGGCGCTCTCGAGACGAGTGACGGCGTGGGAGAGCCGGCTCCGAGAGAAGAGGGCCTGATCAGCCAACTCGCTCATCCGCAACCGAAGACCGTCGGCCTCCGACAGCCGGACCAGGATCTCGAAGTCGGCATGGGAGAGTCCGGCGTCGCGGTGCAGGTCGGTGTCGAGGCGGTTGACCAGCAGCTGGGTGGTCTCGACGAACGCCCGCCAATCCCTCTGCTCGTCGTCGCTCAGCCACCGCGGTTCGCGCTTCTCTTCCACTTGCCGTTCCCCTCGGAATAGTTGACCCTTCAAGGAAGTTGATTTCAGTGTAGTTTGACAAACTTCACCCCTGGGGGAGTTGAGCATCATGCCTGTCACCCGCATGAACCACGCCGTGCTCTACGTGCGCGATGCCGACCGTACGGCCGCCTTCTACACCGACGTCCTCGGCTTCTCGAGGCTCGACATGAACACCGCCCCCCTCCGGGGGGCGGTGTTCATGCGTGCCCCGGGCTCGTCGAACGACCACGACCTGGGCCTGTTCTCGGTCGGCGAGGCAGCGGGGCCCTCCACCGCCGGGCGCCAGACAGTCGGCCTCTACCACCTGGCGTGGGAGGTCGACACCCTCACCGAGCTCGAGCGGCTGGCTCAGCGGCTGTCGGCCCGGGGGGCCCTGAAGGGAGCCAGCGACCACGGCACCACCAAGGCTCTCTACGCCCTCGATCCGGACGGCCTGGAGTTCGAGGTGTCGTGGCTGGTACCCGCTGAGCTGATCACCGACGATGCGCTCGCCGGCAAGGCCGCCATCGGCCTGCTCGACATCGGCCGAGAGAAGGAGCGCTATGGCGCCACGACTCGGGGGGGCGTCGGGGTGTCGGTTCTGGCCTGACGCCGGCCCCGAGAGCGACCGCCACCCTCGTCCGGACGTAGCCTGGCCTGGCACGCACGCCTCCGACGAGGCGCTCCGCACCAGTCGAAAGGATGGTCCCGATGGCGGCCAAGCCGGTTCCAGACGAATATCCGCAGGTCACGCCCTATCTCTGCATCGACGGTGCCGCGGCCGCGATCGAGTTCTACGGTGCGGTCTTCGGCACGACCGAGCGCATGCGGATGCCCGGTCCCAACGGCACGATCGGCCACGCCGAGCTCCAGCTGGGCACCGGGTTGGTCATGCTGTCCGACGAGTGGCCTGAGATGGGGGTGCGCAGCCCCAAGACCCTGGGCGGGAGTCCGGTGACGCTCAGCGTCTACGTCGACGACGTCGACGCGGTGTTCGACCGGGCCGTTAAGGCGGGCGCCAAGGCCCTCCGCGGGGTGGAGGACCAGTTCTACGGCGACCGCTCCGGTCAGATCGAAGATCCCTTCGGGCACAGGTGGAACATCGCGACACACGTCGAGGACGTGGCCCCCGAGGAGATGGCGAGGCGCGCCGCCGAAGCGGCGGGCGACCACTGAGCACTGCGGCGCGGCGCACGAAGATCGTCGCCACCATCGGGCCCGCCTCGGGACGGCCCGAGGTGCTGGCGCGCATGATGACGGCGGGCATGGACGCGGCGCGCGTGTCCCTGGCCCACGGCTCCCTCGACGAGGCGCTCGACCGGCTCCGGCTGATCCGGGCCGTCAGCGAGGAGCAGGGCCGCACGGTGGGGGTCCTGGCCGACCTTCCGGGGCCGAAGGTGCGGGCCGAGAGCTTCCCCAATGGCGGTGCCCGTCTCACCGAGGGCGCTCCGCTCGAGCTGGTCACGGGCGGTGTGGGGGAGACCAGCGGGGCGCAGCGCATCGCCATCGACCACCCGGGGGCCCTCGCCGCGTTGGCCGAGGGCGACAGCATCGTGCTGGGCGACGGAGCCATCGAGCTGCGGGTGACGTCCGTCGGCGTTGACCGGGCTTGGGCCACGGTCACGACCGGAGGCCACGCGCAGGGTCGTCCGGGTGTGGCCCTTCCGTCCGGACGCCTGGAGATCTCCTCTCCGACCGTCGAAGACCTGCGGCTCCTCGACGCCCTCGCCGAGGCGGGGATCGACGCCGTGGCCATCTCCTTCGTCCGCTCGGCCGCCGACGTCGAGCGTGCCCGGGACGCGGTCGGCGACGACGGTCCCATGCTCGTCGCCAAGATCGAGACGCAGGAGGCGGTCGACGCGCTCGAGGATGTCATCTCGGTGGCCGACGGCGTCATGGTGGCGCGGGGCGACCTCGGCATCCGCTGTGCCCTCGAGGACGTGCCCCACTACCAAAAGCGCATCATCCGCACGGGTGTGGCGTTCGGACGGCCGGTGATCACCGCCACGCAGATGCTCGAGTCGATGGTCAGGGCACCGGCACCGACGCGTGCCGAGGTGAGCGACGTCGCCAACGCCGTGTTCGACGGCACGAGCGCGCTGATGCTGTCGGGCGAGACGGCAATCGGCCACGACCCGGTATCCGCGGTGGCGACGATGGCGCGGGTCGCCAAGCGGGCCGAGCAGGAGTTCAACTACGAGCTCTGGGGCCGCAACCTCGGCCGCCAGCAGACCGTCGAGGCCCAGGGCGCGCCCGTTCCCGTGCGCATCACCGCCGCCATCTCCGCCGCCGCCTGGCGCGCCGCGACCGACGCCGAGGTGACCGCGATCATCGCCTGCACCACGACCGGCAGCACCGCCCGGGCCATCTCCCGCTTCCGCCCGACGGTGCCGGTCCTGGCTGTGACCCCGTCGCTGCGCACGGCGCGCCAGCTCTCCATGGCCTGGGGTGTCTCACCCATCCTCGCGGACCGCCGCACCACCACCGACGACATCGTCTGGTTCGCAATTCAGGCGGTCGCCGAGCAACGGGTCGTCCGGGCCGGTGACCTCGTCGCCGTGCTGGTCGGCTCACCCACCGACCCCGACCCGGCCACCGACACCCTGCGCCTCGTCCGCGTTCAATAGCGCACGGATCGCTCGGGTCGATTGCTGACACCGGTCGAAGCGGACGGCTCCGACCGACCGACGCCAGGGTGGCGAGGACGAGCACGCTCAACCCCCGCCGGGCCCGGGGCGAGAGGTCACCGCGAACCAGAGCGGCCAGCGACCGGGTCACCCCGCAGGCCGGGCATCTTCCGACCACGCGCCGCACGAGGCAGATGCTGGGAAGGCGGGACAGGCGGCCGGGCCCAAGTGCTGAGCGGCCGCGGGGGCGGGTCCTACCCTGGACGTGTGGCCACGCCGATCGACGCCGAGGTCACCGCCCTCGCCCGCAAGCTGGCCGGTCTGGCGGGCGAACGGTATCGAGTCGTGCAGTCGTCGTGGTGGAGCGAGCGGATGCTCGAATGGGCCATGTCGCACCCCTCCTTCCGGACGCAGCTGTTCCGGTTCGTCGACGTCTTCCCGGCCACCACCGACGACGCCGACGTGCTGAGGCACCTCAACGAGTACTTCGACGGCGCTGAGATCCCCCGGGTCTTCGACCTCGGGCTGGGGGTGGCCGACCACATGCCGTTCGGGCCGGCGACGGCCGCCACTCTGGCCCGCCGGAACATCGCCCGGGTGGCCGAGCAGTTCATCGTGGGAACAGGCCCGATCGACGCCGTGGCCGGCCTCGAGCGCCTCTGGCGCCAAGGCAGTGCCTTCACCGTCGACCTCCTCGGCGAGAAGACGGTCACCGAGGACGAGGCCGACCGGTACGCCACCCGGGTCGGCGAGTTGCTCGGCGTGCTCGGCGAGGCCACCCGCCGGTGGCCGGCCGACGATGGCCTCGAGCGTGACGACCTGGGCCCGTTGGCGCGGGTGAACGTGAGCGTCAAGCCCACCGCGCTGGCGTCGCGCCTGGCCCCGTTGACCGAGGACGAGGGGTTGGATCAGGCGAAGTCCCGTCTTCGCCCGATCCTCCGCCAGGCGCGCGACGCCGGCGCCTTCGTGAACCTCGACATGGAGCACTACGAGGTCAAGGACCTCACGCTCCGCCTGTTCCGCGAGACCCTCGGGGAAGCGGAGTTCGCCGACCTGGAGGCGGGCGTCGTCGTCCAGGCGTACCTGAAGGACTCCCTCGAGGACCTGGCGGACCTGGTCGCTCTCTCCGCCTCCCGCCCTCGCCCCCTCACCGTGCGCCTGGTCAAGGGCGCCTACTGGGACACCGAGACCGTGGTCGCCCGGGCCGAGGGGTGGCCGGTCCCGGTGTTCGAGCACAAGGACCAGACCGACGTCAGCTACGAGCGCGGCACCCGCCTCCTCCACGACCACCACGGCGAGGTGCGGGCTGCCTTCGGCAGCCACAACCTGCGCTCGCTGGCCTACGCCGTGGCGTACGCCCGCTCGCAGGGCATCCCCGACGAGGGCTACGAGGTGCAGATGCTCCACGGCATGGCCGAGCCCGTGCACGAGGCGGTCCGCCGGCTCGGCCTGCGCCTGAGGGTCTACGCGCCGGTCGGCGACCTCGTCCCGGGCATGTCGTACCTCGTGCGTCGCCTGCTCGAGAACACCGCGAACGAGAGCTTCGTGCGCCAGCGCTTCGTCGAGGGGCGGGGCCTCGACGAGGTACTGGAACCCCCCGAGGTCGACAACCTGCCCGGCCCCGAGCCGTCGCCCGCGTCCCGGCCACCGAGCGATGCGGCCGGTCCCGGCTCATTCCGCCACGAGCCGCTGGCCGAGTGGCGTCGGGCCGATGCCCGGGCCGGCTTCGCCGCCGCCGTATCCCGTGCCGCCAGGGTCGGGCTGGGAGCCAGGGTGCCGGCGGTGATCGACGGCCGTCCCGTGGCCACGGCGGGCGAGATCGTCTCGGTCGACCCCGCCGATCCGTCCACCACCGTGGCCGTCTCCGCCGCGAGCGGAACGGCCGAAGCCGACGCCGCGCTGGAGGTCGCCCGCCAGGCGTGGCCGGCGTGGCGGCGGGCCCCGGCCCGGGAGCGGGCGGCCGTTCTGTTCCGGGCGGCGGCGTGGATGCGCGAGCGGCGGGCGGAGTTGGCCGCCCTGGAGGTGTTCGAGGCGGGCAAGCCGTGGAAGGAGTCCGACGCCGACGTCTGCGAGGCGATCGACTTCTGCGAGTACTACGGCCGCCAGGCCCTGCGCCTCGACGCCGGCGGCGATGTGCTCTCGGCGCCGGGAGAACGCAACTCGCTGGCTTACCGGGGGCGGGGGATCGGGGTGGTCATCTCGCCGTGGAACTTCCCACTGGCCATCCCGACGGGAATGGTCACCGCCGCCCTCGTCACCGGCAACGCCGTGCTCTTCAAGCCCGCCGAGCAGACGCCGGCCGTGGGGGCCCGGCTGGTGGACGCACTCCTGGCGGGCGGACTACCTCCGGGCGTCCTCGCCTTCCTCCCCGGGGCGGGGGAGGAGGTGGGGGCGTACCTCGTCGAGCACCCCGACGTGTCGTTCGTGGCCTTCACCGGTTCGCGCCACGTGGGTCTGCAGATCGTGGAGGCGGCCGCGGTCCACCGGCCGGGCCAGCGCCACGTGAAGCGGGTCGTGGCCGAGATGGGAGGCAAGAACGCCCTCGTGGTCGACGCCGACGCCGATCTCGACCAGGCCGTGCCCATAGCCGTGGCCTCGGCGTTCGGCTACGCAGGCCAGAAGTGCTCGGCCGCCTCGCGCCTGGTCGTGCACCACTCTGTCCACGACCAGCTCGTGGATCGCCTGGTGGGAGCAGCCCGGAGCTTGTCGGTCGGTCACCCCATGGGCCCGGGGGTCGACCTCGGCCCGCTGATCGACGCCGACGCCCACGAGCGGGTGCGGTCGTACGTGGAGCTGGCCCCGTCGGAAGGTCGGGTCGTGCTGGCCCGCACCGACCTGCCCGAGCTCGGGTACTTCGTGGGGCCGACGATCGTGACCGGGGTCGACCCAAACGGCCGCCTGGCCACCGAGGAGATCTTCGGGCCGGTGCTGGCCGTGCAGCGGGCCGAGTCGTTCGAGCACGCCGTGGCCCTCGCCAACGACACCGACTACGCCCTCACCGCCGGAATCGTCTCCCGGTCGCCGTCTCACATCCGGCTCGCCACCGAGGAGCTCCGGGCGGGGAACGTCTACGCGAACCGGCCGATCACGGGGGCCGTGGTCGGCCACCACCCCTTCGGTGGCTACGGCATGTCGGGAGTGGGCTCGAAAGCGGGTGGCCCCGACTACCTCCTGCAGTTCGTGGAACCCCGGGCGACGAGCGAGAACACTCTGCGCCAGGGCTTCGCTCCCGGCGAGGGAGAGGGCGGCGTGTAGCGCTAGGCTCGATCCGGCTCATCCGGACGCGTAGCTCAGCTGGCAGAGCGCCTGCTCGACACGCAGGAGGTCGCTGGTTCAAGTCCAGTCGCGTCCACTCGAATAGTCGCCGCTCGCTCACCCGGGCGCCGCCCTCACCGATGTTCTCGGCCTGGCCAGGCGGCGACCGGATAGGCGGAGACGGGCACGACGACGGTGCCGGCGATCTTGTCGTGCCAGGCCTGCTTCTCGTTGTCCCAGATCGCCCAGAAGTACCCCAGCGCGCAGGGGATGAAGGAGATGATCCGGCCCACGTAGCGGACAAGCGCCTGCGCACCTGCGAGCGGGCCACCCGAGGCGAAGTCGATCACCCGGATGCTCATCGCCCGCTTGCCGATCGTCTGCCCCGAGGGGCTGCCCTCGAGGAAGCACGCGTAGGCGAGCCCGGCGCCGATCGCGAGCGCGGTGCCGAGCGCCCGACCGAAGACGAGTTGCAGGACGAGGCTGACGATGTTGAGAAGCACGCCGTCGATGATCGCGGCGACGAGACGTCTTCCCAGGCCGGCCCGCGGCCCGGACGGACCGCGGCCAGTGGCCGGAACGTCGGAGCTCGACAACGCATCTCCCTTCGTCGCGTCAGGTGGTCGCCATGCGGACGAGCTGGTAGGTCCACATCAGGCACAGCACCACGGGGAGCAGCCATCGAGGCACCGTCACGGATTGTCGGCGTCTCGCCACGAGCAGGGCGACTGCGATCACGATCGCCACGATCCCCGCCGGTGTTGCCGCAGCAGCAACGTCGAGACGCAGGTGCACGGCGGCGGTGACGCTCGTGGTCATCCCACACAGCGGGCACGGGATACCGGTGAGCGCCCGCAGGGGACAAGGGAGCCCCGGCTCGCCGGGGAGGAGCGGTCGCACGGCAGCCGTCGCCAGCATCACCGCACCGGCGACCCGCAGCCCTCCGAGACGCAGAGTGCTCCGCGAAGTCACGCCCGCCAGTACCACCAGGACAGCGTAGGGGAACGCCCCCCAGGCATGCGAGATTCCTCGGAGGCGCTGAGCCCACCGCTACGAACCGCGGCGCCCGATGACCTATAACTGCGCACCATGAGCGCACCCGGCGTCGCCGTCGATGAGGACCTCATGGGCCCGGTGACCCGGGAGCCCTGGCTGGGCGCCGAGGTGCTCAGCTATCCCAACCGCCCGCCGACGATCCTCGACGCCCTCGACCGGGCAGTCGAGCGGTTCGGCGACCGCTCGTTCCTCGTGGCACCCGAGGGCCGGGTGACCTACGGAGAGCTGGCCGAGCTGGTCGAGGGGGCGTGCGAGCGCCTGGCCGAGGAGGGGCTGCAGCCGGGTGACCGGCTGGCCGTGGCCGCCCGCAACGGGCTCGACCTCGCCGTCGCCCTGTGGGCGTGCGCCCGATCGGGGCTCGTGCTCGTAGGTCTCAACGTCGGCTTGGCGCCCGCCCAGTGGGAGTACATGCTGGGCCACTCGGGCGCCGCCCTGGCCCTCGGCCAGCCCGAGTTCATAGCCGGCCTGCGCACGTCTGCGGCAGCTGCAGGCCTGCCCGGTGACCGGGTGCGGGAGCTCGGCGACCACCTCACCGGCCGGCGCCGCCCCTGGCGCTACTCGGCCGCCACCGACCGGCCGTCGGAGGCCGACACCTATGCGGTCGTCTACACGAGCGGGACCACCGGCCGCCCGAAGGCGAGCCAGGTGGTACACCGCTGCAGCATGCACAGCGGGATCACCTACAGCCGGGTGATGCACCTGACGCCCGACGACCGCAGCGCCGTGCTCTTCCCCCTCTATTACATCAGCGCCATGCACGCCCACCTGTTGCCCATCATGCTCGTGGGAGGCACGTGCGTCCTGGTGCCTGGCGCCTCGCCCGCCGAGTTCGTCCGCCTCTTGGCGGTCGAGCGCATCACGTGGGCTTACGCAGTGCCGTCGTTCTGGCTGATGATGCTACGGGTGGCCGACTTCGACTGGGCCCACCTGCCCGTGCTCACGGTGGGCGCCTTCGGCGGTGCGCCGTTTCCCCAGTCGGCACTGCCCGAGCTGCGCCGCCGGATGCCACATACCCGCCTGCACGACATCTACGGCCTGTCCGAGACCCATTCGCCGGCGACCATGCTCCTCGACGAGGAGTTCCGCAGGAAGCCGGGTTCGGTGGGCCGGCCTCTGCCGTGCATGGAGGTCTGCGTGGTCGACGACGGTGACTCGGCGCTACCGGCGGGCGAGGCGGGCGAGCTGTGGTTGCGGGGTTCTCTCGTCACCACCGGCTATTACGCCGACCCGGCGGCCACGGCGGCGGCCATGGCACCGGGCGGATGGTTCCGCACCGGCGACGTGGCGCGCATCGACGCCGAGGGCTACGTGTACATCCTCGATCGGAAGAAGGACATGATCACGCGAGGGGGGCACAAGATCTTCTCGGCCGAATTGGAGCAGCTACTGCTGGGCCATCCCTCGGTCGCCGACGCTGCCGTCGTCGGCGTTCCCGAACCCCTCGCCTTCGAGGCGGTGGCGGCCTACGTCGTCCCCCGTCCAGGCGTGGCGCTCGACGTCGGGTCGGTGCAGAAGTGGGTGCGCACGCGGATGGCCGATTACGCCAGCCCCCGCTACGTCCATGTCGTCGACGAGATCCCCCGCAACTCCATTGGCAAGGTCGACAAGCCGATGCTGCGGGCACGGGCGACCGAGGCGGCTGGAGCGGACCCGGCTTGATTCAAGCCTCGTTGTAACGTACCGTCCACCGCCAGCAACACCATCTTGCCACCTGCACTGGAGAGATCATGGAGCCCCTCGACGAGGTCATCTTGAGCCGGAGGGGCCTGCTCGGCCTCGCTGCCGCCGCAGCCGCCGGCGCCGCGCTCGCCGCATGCGGCTCCGACTCGGAAAAGACCACGAGGGGAACTTCGATACCGGCGGCGGCGGGTCTGGCCAACGGCCGCACGGCGACGATCAAGACTTGCGTCTACGCCAAGAACCACGCGTCCTCGATGCTGTACTGGCAGAAGTTCGCACCCCCCGGAGTCACCGTCACGGTGTCACCGGTAACCTCGACCGCCGAGATCCTTCAGGCGCTCGAGAGCGGCACGCTCGACTTCGGCCTCATGAGCCCGTATGTGCCGATGCTCACCCAGCCCAAGGGCGGCGTGACGTGCAAGACGGTTGCCATGGTCGCCCGCCAGGGGTTCGGCCTCATCGGCAAGGTGGGTGAGGTCACCAAGGTGGAGGATCTCCGGGGCAGGAAGATCGCCATCCCGCCGCCGGGATCCCAGGTGCTCGTCATCAGGCAGGTACTCGCCAAGGCCGGCCTGACGCTGGGCAAAGACCTCGAGGGGGTGCCCCTCGGGTACGCCGACCACGTCGCCGCGCTCACCCGAGGCGACGTCCAGGCATTCGTCGGCAGCGAGCCACCCTGCACCCAGGCGGTCGTGAACGGGGTGGGCGTGCGGTTGCCCGGGGTCTTCGACACGCCCCTCGGCGACCTCAACACCGCGTTGTGGGCCTCGTCGGCCGTACTGAAGGACGAGGAGCTGACCCGGGCCACGGTGAAGATGCAGAGGGACGCCGCCGAGTACCTCACGCCCAACGGCATCAATGACAAGGCGGTGTGGCGCGACCTGCTGGTCAACCAGTTCGGGTTCGACGAGAAGGTCTACACCGCGGTGCTCGACAACGTGGGCGCCCAATGGAAGTTCGACAAGATCCGGGAGGACCAGTACGTCGGTGTGGGCAAGGCGCTGGTCGACAGCGGCGACCTGACCGCGGAGCCCGACTACGAGGGCCTCTATGCCCGGCAGTACTGGACGATCTGACGCCGCCGACGGGTCGGTCGTCACCGACGACGCCGTTGAGCCGCTGGCGGTCTCGGGTGTCCTCACCAAACCGGCGACGGCGCGGTCTGGTCGCCGCCGCCAGCGGCGCCTCGTCGGTCTGGTGGTGCCGGTCGCCGTACTGCTGAGCTGGCAGCTCGCCTGGGACTTCGAGCTGAAACCGCGGTCGATCCTGCCGTCGCCGCACCAGGTGGTCACCGCCGCCGACGCGTTCTTCTTCGGCGAGAACACCGTCACGCTCTCAGGGATCGTGCCCTTCAAGGGCGCCGCCTGGCTCCATATCTCGGCGAGCCTGGAACGCTGTGTGACGACCTGGGTCCTAGCCGTCATCGTCGGGCTGGTGCTGGGGCTCGGGCTCGGCCTCTCGAGCTGGGTGGCCGACCTGCTCGAACCGTTCACCAACGCGTTGCGCGCCGTGCCCCTCTTCGCCTGGCTGCCGCTGGCCGCCGTGCAGTTCGGCATCGGCGAGCCACCGGCTCGCATCCTGATCTTCATCGGCGCACTTTGGCCGGTGGTCGTGGCCACCACCGACAGCGTGGCTCGGGTGCCCAGGGCGCACGTCGAGACCGCCCGCATGCTTGGTACCCCCCGTTCCCGCCTGTGGCGACGGGTGTACTTCCCCAGCGCGCTCCCGGAGATCCTCACGGGCCTGCGCCTGTCGCTGACCCTTGCCTGGACCTGCGTCATCGTCGGCGAACTGTTGGGTGTGAGCCGGGGGATCGGGGCGATGATGATCGCCGCACGGGAGGCCGGCGCCACCGACCAGATCATCGTGGGCGTGTTCCTGTTCGCCCTCATCGGCTACACCGGCGACCGCCTCCTCCGAATGCTGGCTCGCCCGCTGGTGCGATGGAGCGACGCATGACCGGCCAGGGAGGTCGGTCTGACGGGGCAGCCGATGCGCGGGGGCCCTCAGCCGAGGAGCGACCAGGACTCCTCGTCGCGCGCGGTCTCAGGAAGTCGTTCGGCGCCCTGGTGGTGCTCGACGCTGTCGACCTCGAGGTGGCGGCCGGCCAGACGCTCGCCCTTCTCGGCCCCAGCGGGTGCGGCAAGTCGACGCTGCTGCGCGTCCTTGCCGGTCTCGAGCCGTTCGATGCCGGCACGGTCACCATGGAGGGGCGGCCGGTGAACGGCCCTTCGTGTCAGCGCGGCATGGTCGCCCAGGCCGGCACCCTCTTCCCCTGGCTCACCGTCAGGGAGAACGTGGGTTTCGGCCCGCGTGAGCTCGGGTCGGGCGACGTCGAGCGCATCGTGGGCGAGCTGCTCGAAGTGACCGGCCTCGGTGACTTCGCCGACGCGCTGCCCCGTCAGCTGTCCGGTGGCATGCGCCAGCGCGCCTCGCTCGCCCAGGTGCTGGCCAACCAGCCGCCGCTGCTCCTGCTCGACGAGCCCTTCGGGGCCCTCGACGCCCAGACCCGGCTGCGCATGCACGAGTGGGTCCGGGGCCTGCTCACCGAGCGCCCTACCAGCACGATCCTCGTGACCCACGATGTCGACGAGGCGCTCCTGCTCGGTGATCGGCTCGGCCTGCTGTCGTCCCGGCCGTCGCACGTGGTGAGCGAGCGGGACCTGCCGTTCGGCGGGGATCGGGGCCGCCACACCCTCTCGGAGCCGGACTTCGTGCGACTGAGAGCCAGGGTGCTCGACGAGGTCATGGCCGCGTAGGTCTCCGCTCCGCTGGGTGCCGGTGCCGATCTCCCCGCAGGCGTTCGGCCCCCAGCCCCCTTGGCCTCATGAAGCTCCGGCCTCCCTCGTGGTTGCCGCCCCCGACCGGTTGAGGCCGGTCTCATACGCGTAGATCACGGCCTGGACGCGGTCGCGCAGGCCCAGCTTCATCAGGATGCGCTTGACATGCGTCATCAGCGAGTTCATGAGCCTCGACGGAGTCGTGCAGGCCCCCGGAGGACCTGACGAGGATACTGACGGCGGTTTCGTCCACGGCGGTTGGTCGATGCCCTTCTTCGATCCCGAGACCATGGGGCCGGTCATCGACGAGGTCATGCAAGCCACCGAGGCGCTGCTCTTCGGTCGGCGCACGTGGGAGACCATGGCTGCTGCCTGGCCGAGCCGTGCCGGCGATCCCTTCGCCGACCGAATGAACGAGATCCGCAAGTACGTCGCGTCCCGGACGTTGGCCCAGGATGACCTCGGCTGGGCCAACTCGACGTTGCTGCCCGCGGCCGACGTCGTCGGCGCGGTGCGGCAGCTGCGGGCCGAGGACGGCGGCGACATCCAGGTCATGGGAAGCGCAAACCTGGCTGGGACGCTCATCAGCAACGACCTGGTCGACGAGTACCGGTTGATGATCGAACCGGTCGTGCTTGGCGGTGGCAAACGTCTCTTCCCCGACGACGGCAACTCGCGGGCCCTCGAGCTGGTATCAATCTCGACGAGCGCCACCGGGGTACAGATCTGCACGTACCGCCCGGTCGGTGCTTCGTAGCGCCGAGCAGCCGGGAGCTACGGACGATGACGAGGACGACGGCGGCGGTGACGCGCACGTCCTCGAGACGCAGATTGCTCCGCGAAGCCAGGCCTGCCAACGGCACGTGGGGCAGGGTTAGGGGAACGAGGTCCCGGCGTGACGGGATTGCTCAGAGGCGGGCCGCCTTCGCCGCCGAGAGCTCTTCGAGGAAGACCTCGGACGACTGGTCCTCAGGTGGACCGACCACCTTCGGTCGCAGGCGCACGGCGAGCTCGTCGGCCAGCCGATGACGGGCGTCGGGGTTCAGCGCGGCGCGGCGCTCGAGGAACCGGCGCACGGTCGCCAGCTCGTCGGCGGTGATCGCCGAGACGTCCCAGGTCGGTGGCGGTGCTGTCCACGACCGCGTGGCGTCAACGGCCTGTTGCCCGTCCGATCTCCCGCCTCGCCGCTCCCGGACCACCAGCGTGCCCGCCGCCATGTCGCCCAGGCGCTGGTTGCGCGGGCTCGCCAGAACGGCGACGATGCCGACGCCGTACATCCCGGGAAGGGCATCGACGAGGCGGAGCAGGTTGCGCACCGCGCTGGTGACGAATCCGACCGGTGCGCCGGTGACCCTGAGCACCCGTAGGCCCGTCCACCGCTTTCCAGGTGTCCGCCCCGACGCCAGCGTCTCGAACGCCACGTCGTAGGTGAACTGCACGATGAAGACGGTGGCGACGAAGACGGCCAAGCCGAGCTCACCGCCGACGCCGGTGAGGGCGAGTCCGCCCATGGCCGCGACGACAATGGCCAACTGGATGGCCTGGTCGATTGCGGTGGCGATGAACCGCGACCCGACACCGGCGAGGGCGAGCTGGACATCGACGCCTTCAGGGGTGGCGATGGACATGCGATCCTCGTACGACACCGACGTGAACCTAGACCGATTCGTCCGTGACCGGCAGAGTTCGTGGGGCGAGCTTCAGGGGCTCGTCGTCAGCGCCAAGGGCCGCGCCGAGAGGCTCGGCCCTGATGGCGTGCGCCGTCTGGGAACGCTGTACCGGGCCACTGCGGCGGACCTGGCACTGGCGCGCCGTCGCTTCCCGTTGGACCCTTCGGTGGGCATGCTCGAACACCTGGTGGGCCGGGCCCGGCACCTCGTCTACGCCAGTGAGCCGCGGCGGGAGTCGGTACGGGGGTTTCTCGCCCGCCGCTACTGGCAGCGCGTGGCCGAGCGGCCCGTACTCCTCGTGCTCGCCGCCATCCTCCTGTTCGCGCCGATGGTGCTGGGAACGGTGTGGGCGATCGACGACCCGGTGTCGGCCGGCGGCGTCGTCCCCGGCGCCCTGGCCGGCCCGGCGGAGGGCGAGGACGGGGACGCCGACCTGGGGTTCTCGACGGCCGAGAGCACGGCGTTCTCGACCCAGATCTTCGTGAACAACATCCGGGTTTCGTTCATGGCCCTGGCGGGAGGCGTCACCGGCGGGTTGCTCACGGCCGGCGCCCTGCTCTTCAACGGCCTGGTGCTGGGCGTGGTCACCGGCCAGGCCGTGGAGGCGGGCAGCACGGGCCGCTTCATCCAACTGGTGGTCCCCCATGGGGTGCTCGAGCTGTCGTGCATCGTCGTGGCCGGGGCGACGGGCCTTCGGATCGCGTCGGCGCTCGTGGCACCGGGCCGCCGCCGGCGGAGTGAGGCGCTGGTAGACGAGGCGCGCCCCGCCGTCGAGGTGGCCCTGGGGACCGCCCTGTGGCTTGTGCTGGCCGGTATCGTGGAGGGCTTCCTGACACCCTCCGGGATCGGCGAGGGCGGAGCGCTGGCGTTCGGGTTGGGGCTGGGCGCCCTCTACTGGGCCCTCGTCTGGCGGTTGGGCCGCCGGTCCGAAGCCGTCACAGCCTCGCCCGGGACTTGAGGGTCAGGTAGGCGGAGACGCACCCGACGCCGAGGCGGTCGGGTGGAGCCTCGACCACGCGTGCCCCGGCGCGGGTCAGCTGCGCGGTCACGCGGTCACGTGCCTCGAGCACCTCGATGGCGACCGAGGCGGCATATGCGTCGAGCGGGGTGGCGGGAGGGGTCCGGACGAGGCCGAGCACGTCTGGGTCGGCGGCGCTGGCAACGACGACCGCGTGGCGCCGGGCCAGCACCGGGATGGCCTCGACCAGGGGTCGGGCAGCGCTCTCCTCGAGCAGATCGGTCAGCACGAGCACGAGGCCCCGCTTGCCGCCCCCGACGCTCCGAAAGGCCAGCTCGTAGTCGCTGTCCACCGCCGCCGGTTCGAGGTCGAACAGCGCTTCGATGACGGCCCGCCCGCCGCGCCGGCGGGGTGAGAGGCGGCGCTTCACCTCGGCGTCGAATGCCACCGTCCCGCAGCGGTCACCCACCTCGTCGGCCACGAGCGCCACCGCGGCCACCGCGTCGAGGGCGGCGTCGAGACGGGAGATGGGCGCGGCGCCCGGGCCCGCTCCGGGGAGCGGTGCTGCCATGAGGCGGCCGAGGTCGACCACGCAGATCACGTCGCGGTCCTGGTCGACGCGGTACTGGTTGCTCATCGGCCGGGCGAGACGCGCGGTGGCGAGCCAGTTCACCTGGCGGATGTCGTCGTCGGGCGTGTAGTCGCGGACCGACTCGAAGTCGGTCCCGAGACCGAGGGCGCCGCGGGTCATCCGGCCCTGGTCGGCGAACTTGCCCTGGCGGACGGCGAGCGCCAGCCGCTCGGCCGCGGGGAGGTCGGGGTACACGAGCACCTCGGCGGCGGCCCCACGGCGATGGTCGAAGCGGCCGAGGCCCAGTGGTCCGGTGGAACGGGCGGCCGCGGCGGGCAACAGGTGTCGGCCACGGCGGCGGCCGATCAGGACAGCCTCGAGGCGGGCGTCGGCCTCCGAGGGCGTCACCTCGAGGCCGGGAGGCACGGGTTGGCGCAGCCGCACCCGCACCGACCCGGCGGTTCCGGCGTCGACGACGAGCGGCACGCCGACACCGAGCGCCAGAAGGGCGGGAACCTCTCGGGAGACGGTCGGGGGCCGACGGGCAGCGACGGCGTCCACGACGGTCGCGGTGACCACCGCCAACGCCGCCAGGAAAACAAGGCCGACGGGGAGGACGAGGGCCAGCGCCGCCAACCCGGCGAGGGCGAAGGCGACGCGAGCCGTCGGGCTCACCGGGGCACGGGAACCGTGCTCACCGCAGTCGCCACCGCGTCGTCGGGGCGGTAGCGCTCGAGCTCGGCCTCGGGGCGCAGCAGCAGCCGGTGACGCAGGACGGGCGAGGCCATCCGGATGACATCGTCGGGCGTGACGAAGGCCCGACCCGCCAGCCGGGCGGCGGCGCGCGAGGCGGCCAGCAGGTGGACGGCGGCGCGCGGGCTGGCGCCGAGGGCGACGCTCGGCAGGTCGCGGGTGCGGCGGACGAGGGCCGCGACATAAGCCGTCACCTCGTCGCTGACGGTGGTGGCCCCGGCCTCCTCACGGGCGGCGGCCAGCTCCGCCGGTCCGGCCACGGTGCGGACGTCGTCGAGGGTGATCGACTCGACGCCCCGCCGGACGAGGCGGAGCATCGCCACCTCGTCGCGCTCCGACGGGTAGCCGACGTCGACCTTGACCAGGAACCGGTCGAGCTGTGCCTCGGGCAGCGGGTAGGTGCCCTCGTACTCGATCGGGTTCTGGGTGGCGACCACGAGGAACGGATCGGGCAAGGGCCGGGCCGTACCCTCCACGCTGACCTGGCGCTCCTGCATGGCCTCGAGGAGGGCGGCCTGGGTCTTGGGAGGTGTCCGGTTCACCTCATCGGCGAGCAGCACGTTGGTGAACACCGGGCCGGGACGGAACTCGAGCTCGCGGCCCCGAAGGGTCATCGTGCCGGTGATGTCGGACGGCAGCATGTCGGGGGTGAACTGGAGCCGGCGGAACTCGAGCCCGAGGGCACGGGCGGTGGCGTTGGCCAGCAGCGTCTTGGCCACCCCGGGCACGCCTTCGAGCAGCACGTGCCCGCCGACGGCCATGGCCGCCAGCAGCACCTCCAGGGCGTCGTCCTGGCCGACCACCACCTTGGCTACCTCGGCACCCACCGCCCGGCGAACCTCGCGCAGGACGCCGGCTTCGTCGCGCGACCACGAGCCGCCGCTCACCTCGCCATTGCTTCCAGACGGGCGAGCACCCGTCCCAGCGCCATGACCTCGTCGTCGTTGTCCGGTGGTGCGAGCAGGGAAGCGACCTCGTCGTCGGGGAGACCGAGACGGGTTCCGGCACGCCAGAATGCGGCGTCGTCGGCGTCGGGGGGGATGCCGGCTCGGCTGGCGAGGCGCCGGCGGGCCGACGCCCGGAGGGGACGGATCGCCTCGGCGGGCTGCCGGGAGCGCGCCAGGGAGCCGGCGATCGCGTCGACGTAGGCCCGTCGCGGAGGTGGGTGGGCCCGTTCCGGATCCTCCGGGGGACCGAAGCGCCGGCCTCGCGCCCACATGGCGGCGGCCGCGGCGAGCACCGCTCCGGCGAGGGCCCACTTCCACCTGCCGGGGAGGGCGGCCAGACCCTCGGCCGCGCCGAAGCCGTGATGGGCCTCGGCAAAGTGGATGGGGCGGCCGGCCTCGCCCGCCGCCGCCAACGCGAACGCGGCATTGTCGGCCTCGCCGAGGAGCCGGTTCTGCCAGGGGGAGGTGTCGGCCAGTGCGACGACACGACCTCGCTCGGAGGCGAAAACGGTGGCGAGGACGCCCTCGTCGGTGCCCAGCACGGCCAGGGTGGCGCCTGCGTCACGCCATGAACCAGGCCCGCCGGCCCGGACGGTCGTGACCCCTTCCACCTCGGGGGTGGGTGCGACCGGCGCGGACCGATCCACCGCCCGCGACGACCAGATCATGTCGCGCAACGGCAGGTACCGGAGGACGGCGGGGGCGCCGTCGCCGCTGACCAGAAGACGACCGCCGGCCGAGACGAACCGGGCGAGAGCGGTGGCCTCCTCGTCGGTCACCTCCGGGGCGTCAGCCACCACGACCGTCGTCTGCGGATCGAGACGGGCCCGGTCGAGCGACGTGCGAATGCGGCGGACGGGGTGCCCCTCGCTTCGAGCAGGTCGGCGTAGGCGGCCAGGCCTCTGGGGGCGGCGGCGTACGACGACGAGGTCGGCCCTCCAGGGTCGCGGCCAGCGGCGACGGCGGCCGCCGCGAGTAGGGCGTTGACGCCGAGGAGCAACGCGATCGCGGCGATGGCGCAACGGGCCCCCCTCGGGAGAGCCCGCCACCGCGATAGGAGAAGCGGATCGGAGACGGTACGCACGTCGGTCATCGCCCGCCGACCTCCTCGAGCACCCGAGGCCAGTCGGCCCTGGCGGCCCGAAGGTCGTTGACACCGGCCGGACGGCCGCCGTAGGTGATCTCCTCGAACGCCGATGCGAGCCCCCTCAGGCGGGGCGACTCGACGGTCCGGATGAGGGCACCGGTGGTGAGGGCGGGACGGTAGGCGATAACGCCCGCCTCGTCGAGGCGGAGGAGCCCGGCCCGGAAGCGGAGCCGGAACGCCCAGTCGAGGTCTCCCCCTCGCTCAGCGGTGTCCGCCTCGCGTTCGAGGGCGTCGGGGCCCGCCCGGTCCGGTCGTTCGCGCGCGCGGCGCTCCCCGCCGGCCACGCCTGCGCGGGTGCGCCGGCGGATCAGCCCGACGCTCGTCAGAACGGCCGCACCGATGACGGCGACGACCAGCGCCGCCTGTCCCGGCGTGTTGCCCGCCACCCGGTTCCAGAGCGTGCCCAGCGGTTCGCCGATCGGTCGTAGCCAGCCGCCGAGCCGGCGCAGTACTCCCCGGAACGGACGAAGGGTCGGTGCCGGCTGGAACTTCCGACCGTCGAGAATGCGGCGCGCCTCGTCGCGCGGCGACGCCGGCCCGGCGACTCCGCTCGGCGCCTGCCCCTCGCCCGGCCCCGACGCGAGCATCCGCAGCCGGGATCGGAGGTCGTCGCCCTCGGCACCGTCGAGGGCGCGGCGGACGTCGACGGACCGGCCGTCCACGCGGTCGACGCCGCGAAGCCGGCTGAGGGCGGTGGGATCCGACGCGGCTCGCTCGGCGAGCGCGCGCAGGTCTTTGGAGCTGACGCTCTCCGCGGCGGCAGCTTCCGCCCCGAGGCGCGCTGCGCCGGGCACGAGTACGGCGTTGGCGGCGACGAGCACGACTGTGGCGACCGCACGCCGCGCTACTCGGTCACGCATCCGGCGGACGCCAGCCCGGCGGCGGCGGCCAGAACGGGGGCTCGCCCTGAGGGGGCTCGCCCGACGGCGGCAGGATACCGGGCGGCCCTCCGGCGGGCGGCTCGACCCCGACCCGACGCGCCAGCAGCTCGAGGTCGAACCCCTCCTTGCGCACGCGGAGGTCGAAGTAGAGAACCGCGATCACCGCCGCCGTGAACGGCGTGGTGAGGACGCTCGCGGCCGTGGTGGCAACGGCCTGTCCGATGGCCTCGACCAACGCGTTGTCACCCACCAAGAGGGCTGCGAGGAGGATTCCGGAGAAGATGCCTGACACGATGGACCCGAGGATCGTGGCCACGACGATGGCGACGACCGTCGGCCACCAACGCCCGGTCACGAGCTCCCGCGACCGCTTCAGGGCCCGCCGTCCCCGGTGCTCCTCGAGGAGCAGGACCGGGACAGCCACCGCCCATGCGCCGTAGAAGTAGACGCCCGGCACGATGCAGGCCAGGAAAGCGAGGCCCATCAGGACCCCGGAGACGATCGACAGCCACACCAGAGAGCGCAACCTTGACGTCGCAAAGCGGAGCGACTCCCGCCAGTCGGGATCCGTATCCAGGTAGGCGCCGCTGACGAGCTTGAAGCTGGCCGCGGTGGCGATCTCCGCGGCGATGAACCCCAGGAGGGCGGAGAGGAGGAACCCGGCCGCTAATCCCCAGAAGTCGCCGAAGTCGACACTCGAGCCGACCGCGGTGTCCGTGGTCGTGAGGAACTCGTCGGTGTCCGGGGCGGCCGACGCCTGGATGAGCGCGCCGACCAAGGAGACCGGTCCGACCACGACGGCAACCGCCATGACCAGGTGGGCGAAGCGCGCCTGGTAGATCTTGATCGCAACGTCGAGGATCTCGCCGATGGAGAGCGGGCGCAGCTGCGCGGCATCCACCACGGCCCTACGCTATCCAACCCGCGAGGGCGAACCTGTGCTTCCGCGCCACCCGCCTCACCACCGCGCCTGACCCTGGAGACGCGCGTCATCCCGGTGGTACCCCGGGCTTGTCGGCACCCGCCCGGGCCGCCCAAGCCGTGCGGTGTTGGCTCGGGCCGTCCCGGCGGGTCCAGACTGCGCTTTCGATGCCAGCGCCCTGCGGAGGAAGGTCAGGCGCAGCCGTTACACCCGGCTCGTGCCAGCTCGTCGCCGTCGCCATCACTCGGGTCTCCTTCGTTTCCCGAGCCCGGAGCTGGCCCTGCCCGCCGGATGCGCTGGCCCACCGTGTGGACCGCCAAGCCGACGGCAACACCGACCACGGTTCTGGCGATGACGTCGGAGGGGAAATGGCGACCGGCGTGCATGCGTGACCAGCCCACGGCGGTGGCGGCCACGATGAGCCCGGGCACGGCGAAGGGAGCTTGGCTTCCGGCCGCCACCGTGAAGGCCGTGGCCGACGCCATGTGGCCGGAGGGAAACGACGACGTGCGGGGCGCCCGCCCGACCCGGCGCATGCCGACGGCGGCTGGACCACGAGGCCGAGGGCGACCTACGACTCGTTTGGCAAGACCGTTGACTAGCGAGGTGATCCCAACGGCAGCCAGCCCGTCGACCGCGGAGCGTCGACCTCTCTTGCCACCAGTGACCGCCAGGACACCAGCCACCGCCACCCAGAGCTTGCCGTCGTTAGCGGCCCAGGTTGCTGCCGGCAACACACGTCCCGCAATGGGCGAGGAGCCGGTGCTCATCCGTCGAAGCAATAGCCAATCAACAGCCCTCGGCCTCACGGGAACCGTTCCAGCTCCCTGCCGTAGGGGCACCGTAGAGTCGCCGGAGCTGAGGACGACTAGCCCTTCATCTTGCGGGTGTCGCGCGGCTCCAGGAAAGGCTCCTTGTCGGCCGGGTGGCCGGCCTCGATCTGGCGGCCACGTTCAAGCTCGGCGTTGAACTCGGCTCCCAGCAGAACGGCGATGTTCGAGAGCCACAGCCACACCAGGAAGATGATCACCCCGCCAAGAGCCCCGTAGGTCTTGTTGTAAGAGGCGAAGTTGGCGACGTAGAACGCAAACGCCGCCGAGGCGATGATCCACACGACCACGGCGAGGATCCCGCCGGGGGTGAACCAGCGAAAGCCCGGCTGCTTCACGTTGGGCGACGCCCAGTACAGGATGGCGAACATCACACTGACGATCAGCAGCAGCACCGGCCACTTGGCGATGTCCCAGACCCTCACCGCCGACTCGCCGACCCCGAGCAGGTCGCCGGCCTGTTTGGCGAGGCCGCCGGTCAGGACGACGGCCAGTGCCGTGATCACAAGCAGGACGATGAGCACCAGGGTGACGCCCAGCCGGACGGGGCCCTTCTTCCAGATCGGGCGTCCCTCCTCGACCTCGTAGATGGCATTCGAGGCGCGCATGAAGGCGGCGACGTAACCAGACGCAGACCACATCGCGACGGCGAGGCCGACGATCAAGAGGATTCCTCCGCTGCCCTTGCTCTTCTGCAGGTTCTCAATGGCCGTGGTGAAGATGTCCTTGGCCGGTCCCGGCGCTACCTTCCCCAGGTTGTCGATCAGAGGCTGGGTCGCCGACCTGCCCACCAGCCCGAGGATGGACACCAGCGCCAGGATGGCCGGGAAGATGGCCAGCACCCCGTAGTAGGTCAGCGCCGCCGCACGATCCACCAATTCGTCCTCTTTGAACTCCCGGATGGTCCGCATCAACACACCCACCCAAGACGACTTGTCGAGGTCTGTCGGTGAGTCGGGTGCTTGAGCATCCCGCTCCGAATCAGGCCTGGACTCGGGCTCTTGTCGTTGGGTCTGCTCAGCCGCGGGCTGGCGGCGGCGGCGGCGGCGCCGGGACATCCGGCGAGGGGGGTCCGATGGGCCCGAGGACGGAGGGGGCGGGTCCGGCGGCGTTTCGGCGGATCGAGCGTCCTCCCCGTTTGGCTGCTCTCCGCGATCCGAGGGGTACCAGCTCACGGGCGCCGGCGTGGGGTGGTGGCTGCGGGCCCGACGACGCGTGGGGGCCTGGCAGTCACTGGTGCCCGCTTGCGCGCCGGTGCGGCATTCTTGGCCTGACCCTTCACCGCCCCGCTCGCCCCCTTGGCCTGCTTCTTCACCGTCGTTGTCGCCGCCTTCGTTCTTGCGGCCACCGTCTGGGTTGCATTGGTAGCCTCGCCCTTCACGCGACCAGCCGAGGACTGGGCTCGGCTCTTCACCTCTTCCACGGCCTCAGTGGCCGTGTCCTTCACCGACTCTAAGCCGGCCTGGGCCGTCGACTGCAGCTCGCCGGCCACCTTCTTGCCGATTTCGGCCCCTTCCTTGGCCAGGGGCTGCAGCCGCTCCTTCGCCTTTTCGGTCAGTTGGCGCTCACGCTCAGTTGCCGGCAGGACGGCGGTGGCGAAGAAGCCACCGGCGAAAGCCAGAAGCCCGGCGGCTATCGGGTTGCCCTCGGCCTTTCGCTTCAGCGCCTGGGGCGTGTCGCTTACGGTGTCGGTCACCGAGCTGGCGGCCTTGCCTGCCCGCTTGGCCACCGCTTTGCCCTGAGCCTTGGGCGCCGCGGTCGCCCCTCGCCGCTGGCCCCGAGCAGGCCCTGCAAGTTCCGGGAGGGTGGCTCCGGAATTGTTGTCGCTGCCTACCGCGCTGCGCAGCCCTCGGCGGGTGGCAGCCGTCCCTCGCTGGGCCAGGCGCCGGGGGCTGAGGCGGGCCTTGACGTCGTCGACCTTGTCGGCGGCGTCGGCTTTGGCCCGGGCCATCACCTTCTTGGGGGCCACCCGGTCGCCGATGGCCTCGAGGGTCTCACCCAGGTCGTCACGGACGTCGTCGATCTCGCCGCGGATCTCTTCAGGGGGTTTCTCCATGTCAGTTCTTCCTCCAGGGGTCGGGATAGGTGGGGTCGCTCGCACCCCGTTGCAGTGATTCCTTGGCCGTCTCCACGTCGTGCTTCACCGTCTCCATCGTCTGTTCGGGCATGGGGCTGACCTCGGCCAGCTTGGCCTTGCCTTTGAGGGCGGCAACAGCCGCCACGGCGAGGAGCAGAACTGCCACCACGAGGAAGGCCAACCCCGTGGCGATGACCTCGGCCAGGCCCCAGGCGGCCGCGAAGGCCAACAGGATGGCGGCGATGAAGGCCACCACGCCTGCTGCGGCGAAGGCGCCGACACCCTTGGCCGCCGTGCTCACCTCCTGCTTGATCTCCGCCTTGGCCAGTTCCATCTCCTTGCGAACGAGGTCCTGGACCTGGCTGGTCAGATCGGAGAGCAGCTCACCCAGGGACCGCTCATCGTCGGGCGATGGGGTCAGAGTCACCGTCACCTCCCCCCGGCCATGGGAGTCGATTCACCGTCGTCCTCGCCCTTGGACGCCCTCACGGCGCGGCCCACGCCGAAGCCGATCACGGCCGCACCGAGGAGGAATGCTCCGGGGCGACGGCGAGCGAAGGCCTGCAGGTCGTCGAGCACGGCGGTCAGACCCTGTTCATCGATGTCGGTGGCCAGGCTGTAGACGCGGTCCGCGGCGTCGTAGACGGCGGCGGCCGCGTCGGAAACATTGGGCCGCAGCGTGTCGGCGTCGTCGGGGCGGCCTTCGGCCAGGGCGAAGACCTCGTCGCCCAGCCCGGACAGCGTGTCGGCCAGGCGCCGGGACTGTGTCTTGGCCTGGGCCTCGAGCTGGGACCGGCCCTCCTCGGCGAGGGTCTGCGCCTGGTCGACGACCTCTCCCCGTACCTGGTCGGCCTGCTCCTTGGCGCTGGCCCCGACCTGGCGGGCCTGGCGGGCGGCCACGCCCACCACCGCTTGGCCCTTCTCCTGGGCCGTCGACGCCACGGCTTGAACTTCGTCGGCCGCCTTCGATGCCACCTGTTGTCCCTCGTCAGCGGCCCGGGAGCCGACTCGGGACCCGGCCCGGCCCGCGGGCGGTCCCGTGGTCCGGGCCGGCCGCGGTGGCCCAACCGGTCGCGGCGGTGTGGTTGGTCGTCGTGCCATTGCTGCTGCCTCCTCGTATGTTGGTTGAAGCGCTGAACTCGCCCGCTGACGTCGCCGCTTCCTCGACCGTGGTCTCCCGCCCTGTGGGAGAACCCGCCGCCGGGTCGGCCGTGCGAGCTGGTGATCTTCGCCCTAGTCCTTGCCGAACATCTTTCCGAGACCGCCGAGCTTGCCGCCGAGATCGGCGGGATTGACCCCGAGCTTCTTCAGGAGCCCGCCATGCTCTTCGGGGTCCACTTGGTCCGGGAGCTCCCCTTCTGCCTGGGCGGCCTTGTCGGGCTCGCCCCGCGAGCGAAGCAGGTTCAGAATCATCTCCTTGTCGATCTTCATTGCTACGCCCCCAATGCGGGGGTCTGGTTGTCCACCACAGCCTCGGCGGCTGCCCTGCGGACAGCGTCGACTCCCTTGGTGGCGCTCTCCTTGGAGGTGTAGCTGTCGCTCGTTGCCACGGTCTCGCCATTACTGGCGACGAGGTTGAAATGGAACTTGCCCGTCGTGCCCTTCTTGACGACAAACTTTGCTGACATCGCAATCTCCTTGCTTGGTGAGGCGGGGGTTGCCCAAGGTGTTGGTGAACCTGAGGGTCGCTGGGGACGAACTGATGCTGGCGATTTCATCGATGGACAGTGCCGTCGGTTTCCGAGCCGAGAGCGAGTGTCCGCTCAAGGGCTGGTGCCGCTCTGGGAGGAGCCCTCGTGTCGGTCCCACCACCTCGGCATTCCTGGCACGGTGATGCGCATTCGCCCGTCACGTCGGTCTGTCCTCGGCCGGTGCCCTGAATCTGCCGACCAACATGGCCACGAGTGCGGCTACGCCGGCCACCGTTGCGACCTGGGACCACTCCTTGCCCGAGGTCGGCACGCCGACGTTGCGCAGGGTTGCGGACGATGCTGCCGCTGTCAGTCTGAGTCCCGACACGGCGGCCGCGCCGGCGGCGACGACAACGCCGAGGACGAAGACGACAACGCCATTGACAAGTCCCCCTCGGCGAGCCATGCGACCGGCGACATGGCCACCGAAGAGATAGGACACGGCGAGCAGGGCGACGGCGATTCCGGCGCCGGCTCCCAGGTTCTGCCAGTCGTTAGAACTCAGAGCGCTGGTGCCCGAACCGGCTATCCGGGCAGCGATACCGCCGACCAGGGCCAAGAGAACGGCGAAGGTCCCGTAGGCCACCATCGTCGCGGCCACCGCGCTCGGCAGCGATACTCGGCCCAGTCCAGCCTCGCGGGCGAACGTCAATCGATCTCGACGCCCCTCAACCGCTCCTACCATTGATTCTCCTCTCTGCGTTGTAGCGGAGTGGCGATGCCGTTGGTGACACCCGGCGATGACGTCCATCAGCGGCCCCGGTCACGCTCACGTCCTGTGGTGATCTCGGTGTGTCAGCGCTCCTTGGGCTCGCGCTCGACGTCCAGACCTGTCTGGACGAGCAGCCACACGGGCTGGCCGGTCTGGTCATCGACGTATACGTCGGCGACCTTGCCCAACTCCTGGCCATCGCGGTCAATGACTGGGGAACCGGTCAAACTGTTGGGGATCCGGTGGGCTCATGGTGGTCTCCTCAATCCGTTGTTGTCATCCGGGGACCTGCCCCGTCGCCGACCCGGGGAGGTTGGGCCCCAGCCGTCACAAGAGGTAACGCTTCGGGGGCGAAGGGATTACGCGCGATTTCCCCGAAGGGCGACGGGCCTCCGACGCCCGGTCATCGGCCCTCTCCAGCGACGAGCAGCGAGAGAGTGTCAACCCGGCCCGAAAGCTCCTGGTGGCCCACTCGCGCATCGCGCTGCGTCGCCTGCGCCCTAACCCAGGATCACGAGAACAGCCGGTCGAGGCGGCGGATAGCCTCGGCTTCTTCGACAGCATCGTCCACGTTGGCCAAGAGCTCGGCGAGGCGCCTCACCCGACCGAGCTCAAAGACTTCTCCAGGCGGTGCGCGCAAGATCATGACAACGCCGACGTCGTCCATCGCCCTCATGGCGTCGATCAATACCCGTATCCCGGTCGATCCGACAACGACGGTATGGCGAAGATCTACAACGAGACGTCGACATCCCGCGTCCAAGAAGGATCCCAGCTGCTCCCTCAACCTGTGGCTGGTGCGCTCGTCAAGTTCGCCCTCCACAGCCACCCAGCACTCGTCGGCCTCGGCGGTGCCCCGCCGGAGCACGCTCATCAGGGTCGACCGTCATGGGCCAAACCGCCGGCACGGCGACGAGAGAGTTGCCGTACATCGTCGCGCTCGGCTGTGCGAGAAGGACTGGGCGCACCCACCAGAGGGCTCATACTGACAACAACGCCTCGGGCGCCCGCGGATTACGCTCGTTCTTGGACCAACGCGCGCACGTGCGCCATGTTGTCGGTGCTCGTGTGGGAGACCCCGAGATCGTCGACGACTTGGTTCAGGAGACCTTGGCTCGGGTCCTGGCGGCGCGTGGCCGCTTAGATGCCGGGGCCCTGGCTCCCTAGGCAGTGGTCACCGCTCGAAATCTCGTACGGTCATCGGCCCGAGAGGACGAACGGCAGCGCCGGCACAATGCGGTGCATGCTGGAGGACAGTTGGTTGGCCTTCTGCGCTCAGCCGTCCTCGGCGACGCCCTGGCCGCAAGCAACCAGCTCGTGGAACGGCGACCGGATGCGCGGGATTCGGGTGCGCCTCCCGGCTCGGCAGAAGTTCGCGCGTAATGCGTCCGGTGCCGAAGCGTTACCTCCTTTGACGGCCGAGGCCCATGCCTCGCCTTGCGACCACCACACGGACTTCAGGAGGACGAGCCCCAGATGAGCACATTCGACCCCGACCAGCTGAGCGACTCCCCCGTCGTCGACCGCGACGGCCAGAAGTTCGGCACGGTGGCCGACGTGTATCTCGATCAACTGACAGGCCAACCCGAGTGGATCCTTGTTCAGACCGGTCTGTTCGGAAAGAAGGAGACCTTCGTACCCTTGGCCCAGGCCATCACCCAGAAGGACGCCATCCAGGTCCCCTACAGCAAGGATCAACTCAAGGATGCCCCCCAGGTCGATCCGGACGGAGAGCTCTCCCTCGAGGAGGAGGACCGGCTCTACGAGCACTACGACCTGGCCTTCTCGGCGGACACCGAAGCTGGAGTGGACGAGCCCAGTCCTGACGAGTCCCACGCTGGTCAGGCTGCGGTTGGCAGCGACGACGCCATGACCCGCTCGGAAGAGGAGCTGCAGGTGGGCACAGTCCGACGCCCCTCCGAGCTCGTCCGGCTCAACAAGTACGTCGTCACCGAGCCGGTCACCACCACGGTGCCGGTGGAGCGGGAGGTTGTTCGGGTCGAGCGAGAGCCCATCACCGACGAGAACGTCGAACAGGCCATGGCCGGCCCTGACATCTCGGCCGCCGAGCACGAGGTGGTGCTCAGTGAAGACGAGGTGGTCGTCAAGAAGCAGGCAGTGCCCAAGGAGCGGGTGCGCCTGGACAGGGACGCCTCCATCGAGGAGCGCTCCGTCTCCGAGGAGCTCCGCAAGGAACAGGTCGACGTCGAGCGCGAACCCAAGGGCCGCTGAGGTCGGAGAAAGCAACTCACGTGTCCGACCCCCGCCGCCCGGGGCACGAGCGGGGAGTCTCCCTTCACCGTCGAGGGCGGCCAGAAGATGGAGCTCACCGGAACCCTGAAGGCCCTCTCGGGTGAACCGGGCTCGCTCGGGGTAGACGAGTCCGAGGGCGCGTTGTTGCTGAAGAGCCAGGGCCACTACGTGGATGGTCACGGCGGTCCGGCTGTCGACCTGACTCCCGCGGACCGGGAACCGGATCCTTCCGATCACATGGAGACGCGGCGCGACGGTGGAACCATTCATGGAGACGCGACGCCAACGTATCGCCAGGTGGATGCAGGGAGCCAGTTTCCACTTGGGGCAAGCACCGGGCGAGGAGAATCACATGGCCCACGACATGAGGCTCGGAGCGCGAACGAGCGGACGTCGGCTGGTGCCCCGGGTATGGCCGCCGTGGCTCGGCGTCGTGCTGGCTGTGATCGCGCTGGCCGCGATCGCGCTGATGGTTGTTCTATTCATCCGGCACACGGCGGGCTCGGGTAATGGCTGCGGGATCGACGTGACCAACGAGCACGTACGTGACGCGGGCTGGGCAGAGGTACCCGAGCATGTGGGGGAGGACGGCGGTTGCAGCGCTCCCGTCGGCGGTGGCGCCGGTGGCGGGCATGTTTGGCACCGCGGCGCGTGGGTGCCGACGCCGAGTGCGTTTGAACCTTCCCCGCCAGGCTCCCGGAAATTTGACCGGCAGGGCGGGTAATGGTGCCGAACAGCTCTTCGTGCCCCCACCATTTGTCGCCCGGTCGCCGCTCGCCACGGTGGATTCGGCCTGCCGCCCCACCTCCGACCGGCCCGGCGGCGACCCGGCGCGGGCCGGTGATCCTGTGTCTTGTCGCCTGCGCGCTCGTCGCGTCGCTGACCCTCTTTCTGTCTGCAGTCCCCCACTACGATCCGTTCGGCTGGCTGGTCTGGGGGCTCGAACTCACCCACTCCGACGTGGGGTTCAGCACGCTGACAGGTCCGTCGTGGAAGCCACTCCCGGTGATCTTGGCCGTGCCGTTGTCGGTGCTCGGCCCTGCCGCCCCCGCCGCGTGGCTGATCCTCGCCCGCACCGGCGGGGCTCTGGCTTTTGTCTTCGCCTACCGGCTGGGGAGACTCCTTGGTTCGACCGCCGCCGGAGTCCTCGCCGTCATCGCCCTCGCACTGATCCCGGGATGGCTGCGGGAACTGGCGTTGGGCGGGGAACTCAGTCTCCTCGTCGTCCTCGTTCTCGCCGCCATCGACCGACATTCCGCCGGGCGCCCGGGCCAGGCCATGGGTCTCGCCTTCGCCGCCGCGCTCCTCCGTAGCGAGGTGTGGCCTTTCCTCGGGCTCTACTGCATCTGGGCCTGGCGGGCGGGGTCTGTCGACCGCCGGTTGATAGCCGCCTGCTGCGTGTTGGTGCCGGCGCTCTGGTTCATCCCGGACTGGTTAACCCTGGGCGACCCCCTCCACGGCAGCGCGGTGGCCCGGGCCAGCACCGAGGCGAGGACGCCAGCGATGATCGAGCATCCTGCACTCGAGGTGATGAACCGGGCCTATCGCCTCGTGCCGTTGCCGCTGCACATGCTCGCCGCGGCCGCTGTCGGGCTGGCACTGCTTCGCCGCGACCGCAGGATCGTCGTGCTGGCCGGGGCTGTGCTGGGGTGGACGGCGCTGGTCGCAGTGATGGCGGCCGTCGGCGGGTACCCGGGGCTGTCCCGCTTCTTGGTACCGGCAGCAGCCGTCGTCTGCATCCTCGGCTCGGTTGGCGCGTTCGGGATCGTACGCCTGGCAGGTCCCAGGGGTCGCTGGCCGGTCGCCGGCCTGCTGCTCGTTACGCTGGCTGTCTCTGTGGGCCCTCGTTGGGAGGCCGCTGTCGAGGAGATTGATTCGGCCCAAGGTTGGGCGCGAGTCGCACGGGAGCTCGAAACCGCGGTGCAAATGGCTGGTGGGAGGCAATCGGTCGCCTGTCGGCGTCCGGTGATCAGCCATACGGCTCAGACGCAGCTTGCCTGGATACTCGGCCTCCCGTTTGGCGCTGTCCGCACTGACGTCGACGGCCCAGGGCTCGTGTTCGTCCTTACCGATCCCACCGTCGGTCGTCCGCCATCAGTCTCCGTGCAGCTGCCTCGCCGTCCTGTGGCTTGGACGGACGACTGGGAGGTCTACGAGGTGGCCCCGCCGACCGCCCCCCACCATGCCTGTCCCCGCCGGTTCCGCTAGCCGAAGTGCTGGCCGACGCGCGCTGCGGAGCGTCGGCCAGCGCGCTCCCAAGGCGCTGGCGTCCCGGCTCCCAGATCACCTCATGCGGGATCTGGCCGCGCTGGGCGCCCTGCTCGTGATCCTCGGTCTCCTGTGGGGCAGGGCGCGCCACACCTGGTACTGGTTGGACGAGGGCATCGCCCTGGGCATCTCGTCACACCCGATCACCGACATCCCCGAGCTACTGCGTCAGGACTCGTCGCCGCCCCTCTACTACATGGCGCTGCATCTGTGGACGGCCCTCTTCGGAGCCTCCGAGGGACAGACCCACCTGCTCTCGCTCCTCTTCGCCCTGGCGACCGTGCCAGCGTCCCTGTGGGCCGGGTGGAGCCTGTTCGGGCGCCGCACAGGTTGGGTGTTTGCCCTCTTGACCGCGGTGAACCCGTTCATTGCCGCTTATGCCAACGAAACGCGGATGTACTCCTTGGTCGTTCTGCTGGCCCTGCTCGCAACCGCCACCTTCCTCCACGCCTTCGTCCATCGCTGCCGGGCGCATGTCCCCATCTTCGCCTTGTGCCTCCTGCTCCTCATGTACAGCCACAATTGGGGGTTGCTCTTCGGCTTGGGAATGGTTGCCGCCTCGGCCGTTTGCTTGGCGCTCAGTTCCGAGCGAAGGCCGTTGCTCGTCGACATGGCCTTGGCCTTCGGCGCCGCTGCTCTCCTGTACGCCCCCTGGGTCCCGACCCTGCTCTTCCAGCGGGCCCATACCGGCCTGCTGTCGTCTCTGGGCCCAACGCTCGCGTCGGTCCGCGAAGACGTGAGCCGTCTGTTCGGCAACCCGGAGGTCGTGGCGGTCCTCGGGGTGGTAGCGGGATGGGGCCTGTTCGGTGTCGTTCGTCGCCCGTGGGACCGCCGTGCCGTGGCGGTCCTGGCCACCGCGACCGTCCCGGTTGTCACCATCGTGGCTGGTTGGTATGCGTCCGGCCTTGGCGGGGCCTGGGTCTTCCGCTATCTCGCGGTGATCGTGCCGCCGATGCTCTTGCTCGTTGCCGTCGGGCTGGGGAAGGAGGGGCGGGCGGCTCTCGCCGCGCTGGCTGTGGTCATCTTCCTGACCGCGCCGATAGGGGAGAAGGGGCCGCCGCACGAGAAAAGCAACCTGCGGGGCATCGCCGAGAGCGTCTCCTCTCGCCTGCATACGGGCGACTTCGTCATATCCCCTGCGGGCGAGGTGCCGCTGCTCGCCCACTACCTTCCGAAGGGGCTGGCCTTCGCCACGCCGACCGGGGCCGTCCGCGACGTCCACATCGCCGACTGGCGGGATATCACAACGCGGCTTCGCAGGAGCGAACCAGGACTCTCCACCCCGCGAGCCATCGACATGGTCCCTCCGGGTGGGCACCTGCTGATCGTGTGCCCCTCGCCCCCCGAGACCGCTCTTTATCAGACCGGGTTCGTCCGCCTGAACCGTCTCCGCTGCGATGAGGTGCTGCGCGTCGCTCTGGCCGACATCCGGCTGCGATTGGAGATGGTGGTGACCCCTCCGCCGAACGTAAAGAACACGCCCGTAGAGGGGCATCTCTTCACGAGGCAACACGACGGGGATGACGCCGTCGTGCAGACCGAAGGCCGTCCCTGACACATTGACTTGCAATGGGGGCGTCGGCTCGCTCGCCCTGAGCTCAACCCAAGTCGGAGGTCTGGACGGTCACCTGTGGTCGAGGGTCCGCCGTGCAACATCGGGCGCCGCCAATCCTATGCGTCGGGCTCAAGGTCGAAATCGAGCTGAAGGTCGAAGACCTGGAAGTCGTTCGATGACGGCTCGCCGTCCGCTCCACGCTCGGGCCCGAGTTGCCGATCGAGGTCTTGGAAGAAGCTTGCTGTGGCACGGACGATTCGCCGCGCCCCGCGGCGGGACGGCGGCGAGGCGTTTACGACGCTCGCACCGAAGATGGCATCCGGCTCGGCGGGCGTCGTCGGTCCTGTCTTCGAGCCACTCAGGGATCCGAAGTACGTCGAACGGGACAGACAGGGTGCTCCCGACGCCCTCCATGCGAGCGCCGTCGGGATTTCGTAGGGAGCGCTCATGGAAGCGGATCAATCCTAGCGAGGGGCTGTCCTTGGTGGGCTAGCTCCCAGTCGGCGTCAAGCTCCTCTCGATGGAGCCCGGCCCACTCGCGCACGAGGGCATGCGCGCCGCGGGGCAGAGTCCCGCTGAGAACCTCAGCAGCTGCGATCGAGACCTGCGCTTCGTGCTCGCCGTAGCGGGCGTGGAAGGTCGGCGGCGGATGGTCGTCAAAGTACATGGCGATTCCGATGGCGATTGGTCACTTGGCGCACCCAATCAGCCTTTCCGCAGGTCAGGCATGATGCCGGAGCGTGTAACGCCCGTTATGCCGGTGCTACACTGACGGGTATGACGGCTGAGCGTCGGCACCCCTGTCTGTCAGGCTGACGTGAGACACCCGCTGTAGGCCACCATCCCTACAGCAGGCCAGCTTCGCCCGCCGCCGGCGCAAGCCGACCACGATCCCCTCGGGAGCGAAGGTAACTGTGGCCACCGTGGCCCCGACGATGCCCAACATCCTGTTGAATGCGGTGCTGACGCGCACGTGCTCGACCTCCGTCCCCTTCGTTGGCTTCGACACGTCCGAAGGTAGGAGACGACGCGTGCGCGTCGTCCGAGGGCGAACGGCGGAGGGATAGCCCGGCCGAGCCGGCTGCCTCGTTGCTCAACCCCGACGGCTCCCTTGCGCTGGAAGCTTCGGGGCGGATCGAGTTGTGCACGTCCCGGGAGGGCGGCATGGACGGCAGCGATCCGGCCGAACCCCTTGTGCGACAAGCCCTTGTGACACTGTCACTAGCGCCAGGGACCCACAGAAAGCCGAGGAGTGCCTGAATTGGACGGTCGCCTATTGGGGTAGAGCGGGGGTGGGGCCCAAAGGAGGTCGGGATGTTCGAAGGCGTCACCAGGGACCGCGTTCGCCAGTTGGTCAACGAGGGGGCGCAGTTGGTCGAGGTGCTGGAGCGCCGACAGTACGACCTGGCCCACCTGCCCGGTGCCGTGCACGTCCCGGCCTGGGAGTTGACCAGGGAGCGCGCCGGCGAGTTCGACCGCGAACGGCCCATCGTCGTCTACTGCTTCGACACGCTCTGAGACCTGAGTCCCCGAGCGGCGTGCCTGCTCGACCTGTACGGCTTCCCCGAGGTGTACGACTACGTTGACGGCAAGGCCGACTGGATGGCCTACGGCTTGCCGGTCGAGGGCGACGACGGCCCGTTCCTTGGCGACCAGGTAGAGACGGTTCCTACCTGCGATGTCACCCTCACGGTGGCCGATGCCCGGCGGGAGATTGACCGGTCCGACGCCAACGTGGTGGTTCTGGTGCACGGTGGCGGTCTGGTCGTAGGCGATATGGACGGTGAGTCGTTGGAGGGCCGAGCCGACGATGTCGAGCTTCTCGAGGTCCTTCGGCCCGTTCCTAGCACCGTCCGTCCCAGTGTGACGCCGGCCTCAGTGGCCGAAGCAGGCGGAGGTCAGCGGTTGGTGACGACCTCGGACGGCCGCCTGCTGGGCCGAGCCACGGTAGAGGCGGCCGACCACGACCACCATGGCGACCACGAGGGCCATGACCACGACGCGCCGTCCCTGGACATCAAACGCTATGAGGCGGAGCTCGCCGAGGTGATGACCGCGGTAGAGGAACGCTTCGGAGACCGTGAGCCGTCCGCCCATGAACTACGTGCCTTTCTTCGTGAGCGCCTGGTGGCGGACGGACGAAGCGTCGAGGACGCCGACCGCTTCCTCGACGATTCTGGGATGGGCGAAACCGACTGAAGTGCGGTCGCCGCTCAACGGCCCGACTCCCAGGCCCGTGCAAGGCCGCGGCAAGAACGTCGACCATCGTCGAGACATCGACAGCTCTGCCGACACGCCCGCCCGGCGGTCCGCGGATTCCGACCGCGGGTTCGTGCCCAGGCACATCGTGTGCTGGTTCGATTCCGCCAACGCCTCGACACGACCATCCGGTTCTGATCTCGGGGTTCTTCAGCTTCTACGCCGACCAGTGGGGGGCACGGATGCCAGCCGAGATCCCGGCCATCAGCGACGGCTGGAACTCGACCTACACCGTGCCAACCTTCTGACGTCAGGTCAACGCAAGCTCGATGCCACCGGCGTAGAGCTGCACGAGGTCGTCGGCAGACAGAGACGCAATCCGGAGGGCCGACCTGTACCGAAGACCCGGTAGGGAACGGGCACCGCCTCCAGGTGGTTCCGCAACGGATGTTTTCGCCCCCGTCCATCGCCGAGAGTCCCAGTTGCACGGTGGCCCCCTTTCCGTCGGACGGTCCATTGCGTTCAGGTCCTCCTTCCGCCACCATGACCCACGACATCTCCGACTCCGCGCTGCTCGCGCTCGTCGCCCGGCTCGATCGGGATGCGCTCAGCAAGCTCTTCCATCGGTACGCCGCGGTGGTACTCGTCGCCGCGGGCTGGACGGAACAGAATGCCACCGACGCTGAGCAGAGGACCGTCCATGTCTTCCTCGATGTGTGGAAGCGGCCCGAGGCCTACACCGCTGGGGATGACTCGACTAGATCGCACTTGATTCGTTCCGCTCTGGGCGACGCTACTGAGCCCGAGGTTCGTCTCGCCGCCCTTCGGCTGGCTGAACTCGAAGGCTGGACGTACCACGATGTCGCCGAGGTGCTGGCCCGTCCCACCCGCCACGTCGCAGTGCTGATCCGAGAAAAGCTCGTGGCGTTACGAGGCGGAGATGACACGCTGAAATGAGACCTCGGATCCTGTAGGTAGAGAGGGACGGGAGAACCCGCTCCAAGGATCTGGGAGAGGCCGACGAGGACGGCCCGAGGCGTCCAGCGACGAGCTCCGAGCTCGGCTTCGTCCCGCACCCATCGTGCGCTGGCTCGATCCGCATCAGCTCCTCGACACGTCCACCCGAGTCCTGGCATCGGGCTTGGTTGACCTCCTACACCGACAGCCGCGAGCTAGGACAGCCGCTCGCTAGGATTGACCCGCTGCCCTGAGCCCGACTTCCGCAGCTGATGGTTGGCGGTAGGCACGGAAACGTGGGCTGAGCAGGGTCTTTGGGCGCGTGGCGTCGCGGAGGCGTGTATCTACGCGTGGGCCGGGCGGGCGGTCAGCGGCTGG
>Ga0183260_10000244_pt1 | contig 43498 bp, 35 predicted proteins | sample AntDrymUQ4972206_2_FD_129768 | JGI IMG/M metagenome (GOLD analysis project Ga0183260, IMG submission 129768) | Polar desert sand microbial communities from Dry Valleys, Antarctica - metaG UQ497 (22.06) (version 2) (version 2) | ecosystem: Environmental > Terrestrial > Soil > Desert | place... | reverse complement strand
GTCGTCATGCACCTGCACAACTTCCGCCTCTTCTGCGCGATCGGCGTTGCGTTCCGCGACGGCGAGACGTGCTTTCGCTGCCGTCGCGGTCGGACGCTGCCCGGTCTCGCGCTCAACTGCCGCGGCTCGATCCCGGAGTCCTCTGTCTACGCGCTAGCGCTCGCGCGCCAGCTGCCACGCGTGCTCGCCACGGTCGACCGCTTCGTCGCGCCGAGCCACTATGCCGCCGGCCAGCTCGCGCGGCTCGGCGTCCCGCCGGAGCGGATCGACGTGCTCGGGCACTACCTGCCCGCAGCGAGCTTCGCCGAACGGTCGTGCGCCGACCGCGGGCAGTTCGCGCTGATCGCCGGAAGGCTGGCGCAGGAGAAGGGAGTGGAGGTCGCGATCGCCGCGGCGGCGAGCGCCGGCGCTCCGCTGAAGATCGCCGGCGATGGCCCGCTCGAGCCGCAACTGCGTGAACAGATCGCCAGGACCGGGGCGTCCGCCGAGCTGCTTGGCCGAGTCGGCGACGGCGCGCTCGCCGACCTCCGCAGACGCGCGGCGATCGTGCTCGTTCCGTCTCTCAGCCGGGAGTCGTTCGGGCTCGCGGCGCTCGAGGCGATGGCGGCAGGGGTGCCGGTGATCGCGGCAAGGTCCGGTGCTCTCCCCGAGGTCGTGGGCAGCGGGCACTGTGTCCCGCCGGCCGACCCGGGAGCGCTCGCCGACGCGATCACGGCTCTCTGGCGCGACCCCGAGCGGCGGCGAGCGGAGGGCGATGCGCTGATCGCACGCGCGCGAGAGCGCTTTGGCGAGGACGGCTACGTGCGCGGTCTGTTGGGCGTCTACGAACGCGCCGCCCAATCGCGGGCAGCGGGCATCCGAGCCTGATCGCAGCGGGCCAGGCCCTTACGTGGTCGTCGGCGCGAGCGCGAGCTCGTCGCGCAGCCAGGCAACAGTCTGCTCAATGCCCTCGCGCACGCCGATCCGCGCCTCGAACCCGAGCAGCTCGCGCGCCTTCTCGACCGAGGGCCAGCGCCGCTGGACGTCAACCGTGAAGCTCGGTTGCGGGCGCAGCTCGAACTCAGCGGCCGGCCGACCGCACGCCTCCCAGATCAGGCGCGCGAGCTCGGCGATCGTCATCTCCTCGCGCCAGGAGATGTTGAAGTCCTCGTTCTCACCGGCGGGGCTTGCCATCGCCGCGACGATGCCCGCAGCGATGTCGTCGATGTGCGTCAGCGTTCGTGTCTGCTCGCCGCTGCCGAAGATCTCAAGCGGGCGCTGACCGGCAAGCGCCTTCTTGATCAGGTCGGGGACCGCGTGGGCGATACCCGGCTCGTCCTCGGGGATCTCGCCCGGTCCGTAGGCATTGAAAGGGCGGCAGATCGTGTACGGCAGGCCGTGCTCGTCGTGGAGAGCGCGGCAGAAGACCTCGCCGGCGAGCTTCGAGAAACCGTAGGCCGACAGCGGTATCGGCGTGTCGTCGATGTAGGCCTCGGTCGTCGGAAACTCCCCCGCGCGCTCGAAGACCATCGACGAGGAGACGTAGACCAGTCGCTCGACACGGGCACTCAGCGCCGCGCCGAAGACGCCGCTGTAGAGCGCCGTGTTCACGTCAAGGAGCGTGTGCGGGAGCTTGTGGAAGTTGGCGATCCCACCGACGATCGCGGCCAGGTGGATCACATGACTGCAGCCGGCGGTCGCGCGCTGTGCCTCGAAGCGGTCGCGCAGATCGCCGGTGTGGACCTCGCACTGCGCCCGCATCCAGTCGGGAGCCGGCCGCTGGTCGGAGACGCGAACGTTCCAGGATGGATCCCGAACGAGCGCGCGCACGACGGCGCCGCCAATCGTCCCGGCGCCACCGGTGACAAGCACGCGGCTCAAATGTCGCCCGCCATCCGGGCCGCGTCGGGCGGTATCGGAGTAGCGTCGGGCGGTACCGGGGCCGCGTCGCGCGGTACCGGGGCGGCGTCGCGGGGCACGGGAGCTGTGTCGCGGGGCACGGGAGCTGTGTCGTGGGATACCGGAGCCGCCAGGTGCTCATCCGGATAGGCGAAGACCTGGCCCGAGCCGGCCACGTTCCAGGGATCGACGACGAGCGCCGCCGCGGGAAGGTCACCGAGCAGGCCGTCGAAGGCGGAGTGGTTCGTTGCGATGACGACAGCATCGGCGTCCGCGAGTGCGCTGTCGAGCGGCTCGGATTCGCTGGGCAGGTGGGGGTCGTGGCGGGCGACGTGTGCGAGCTCGCGTTCGAGCAGGCGGATCAGCTTGAACGCCAACGAGTCACGCGTGTCGTCGGAGTCGCGCTTGAAGCTCAGGCCAAGCACCGCCACCTTGCGGCCGTCGAGCGATCCGCCGAGGCGCCGCTTGAGGCCCTCGACCAGGAACAGCGGCATCGTCTCGTGCACGCGCGAGACGGCTAGCAGCATGCCGGGCGCGCTCGAGCGCTCCTCCGAGAAGGCGAAGTCCTTGCGCAAGCAGGTTCCCGCCGTCAGCCCCGGCGCCGCGATCCCGCCGCGCGGGTAGTCGTGGTTGATCAGGTCGATCACCTCGAACACGTTCGCGCCGTACTGCTCGCAGTTCATCATCAGCAGGTTGGGGAGCGCGAAGTTCGTGTAGCGGAGGATGTTCGTCCAGATCTTCGCGAGCTCCGCCTGGACGGGCGTCGTCTGGACGATCTCGGTGGCGAAGCACTGAAACAGCTCGGCGGCCTTGACGCCCGATCCCTCGCCGACGCCACCAACAAGGCACGGCAGCGTCGCGATCTCCTCGAGGAAGTGGTTCTCCGCGATCCGCTCGGGGACGTGGGAGACGAACAGGTCGTCGCCGACCGAGAAGCCGCGCCGCTGCTCCAGGTAGCCCGCGACCCAATTGGTGGTCCCGGGCGCAACCGTCGATCGCAGGATCAACGACTGCTCGGCGCGCAGCATCGGCAGCAGGTCATCGAGCACGCCGCGGATGTCGGAGATGTCGATCTCGACGTGGCTGAAGGCGGGCGTCCCGAGTGTCAGGACGATCTGATCCGCGCTCGCGGCATCCTCGAGCTCGAGCGTGCACTCGAGCCTCCCGGAGGCGCGCACGCGCTCGAGCAGCTCCTGAGTCCCAGTCTCGTGGAACGGCATCGTTCCCGCCGCGACGGCGTCGAGCACCGCCTGCTCCCGATCGACGCCAACGACCTCGAGGCCGCGATCGGCGAACGACAGCGCGAGCGGGAGCCCGACCCGCCCGAGACCGACGACGGCGACGCGCGCCGGCGTGCTCATCCCGTCGAGGCGCTCGCGCGGCGGCGCTCGCGCAGTAGCTGACCGGCGAACGCCTTCACGAAGCGGGGGTTGTAGTAGAGGTAGCGCGGTAGCAGTCGGCGCGGCTCCTGGGCGATCCGATAGCTCCACTCGAGTCCCCGCCGCTGCATCCAGGCAGGCGCCTGGGGCACTCGTCCGGCGTGGAAGTCGAACGCCGCGCCAACGGCGCAGACCACCGGCGCATCGAGGCGCTCGCGCATCCTCGCCATCCACTTCTCCTGCTTCGGGACGCCGGTGCCGACCCAGACGACATCCGGGCGGTCGTCATTGATCTGGCGGGCGGTCCGCTCGTCCTCGGCGCCGGAGACCGGTCCGAACGGCGGCGAGTAGCCGCCGACGATCTCGATTCCGGGGTGCTCGCGGCGCATGTTGAGGGCAAGCTGGGCGAGCGCCTCCGGATCGCGGCCGCCGTAGAGCCACAGCCGGTGGCCGCGCTCGGCGCAGCGGCGGCTGAAGCGCTTCATCAGCTCTGGCCCGTAGACGCGGTCGCGGAGGTTCTCGCCGAGCGCGTTCGCAGCCCAGACGAGCGGCATTCCATCGGGAACGGTGAGAGTCGCCCCGAGTAGGGCGGCGCGCATCTCGTCGTCGTCCTGGCCGACCATCACGGCATGGACCGCGACCGCGCAGATGTAGCCCCGGTCGCCTCGCGCGATCAGCCCGTCCATCACGTCGAGCGTCTCGGCGTAGTCGGTCATCGCGAGCGGGATGCCGAGGATGGCGCGCTTGCGCACGTCCTGGCCACGCGGAAGCGCGGTCACCAGGCTCTCGTCAGAGCGCAGCGGCACGGCGCGCGGCTGACTTGTCAGGTCGATGTCCTTGGCTCCTTAACGTCACGTCAACGGCTAGGCACGCGGTTGGGTCCCAGACCCGACCATGGCCTGCGAGTGTAGTCCCGGGACCGCGTCTGCTGGCTTGCCATCACGGCACACCCTCGTTGACCGACCGCGCCGACGTAACCTACGCGCCGATGAAGCTTTCGCTGATGATCCCCACGCACAACAGCGCGGCGACGATCGAGCGCACCCTCCGCGGCGCGCTCGCTCAGGAGCACCGCCCGCTCGAGCTGCTCGTCTATGACGAGGCGAGCGCTGACGCCACGCGCGAGATCGTCCACCGCTGCCTCGCAGAGGGCGAGGGCAACGGAGTCGAGACACAGCTGATCACCTCGGACGACAACTCCGGTCCGGTCGAGGCGTGGCGCGTGCTGCTTCACCGGATCAGCGGCGACTGGTGCTGTTTCGTCTGGGCCGACGATGTTCTGCGCAAGGAGTTCTCGGCCAGGATGATGGAGGGCGCCGGGCGCGCCGTGGCCGCCGGGCGCGTGCTGGTCTCGTGCAGCGCCGACGTCGAGATCGGCGGCCAGATCCTTGACAACTACGCCGGCGATCGCGGTCTTGCGACAGCGCTCGAGTTCTCGGAGGGGATGTTCTTCCGACGTTTCCCGTTGACCCAGATCTGCTCGGTCTACGAGCGCGAGGCAGCGCGGAGGATCTTCGATCGCCACGTGCGCTTCGACAACCCGCTCGGCTTCGACTACGCGCGACAGCCCTACGGCAACGACGTCGGCTTCCTCTCCGAGCTCGCCTTCGAGGGCGGCGGCGTCGAGCTGCTCGGCGAGAAGCTCGTGCGGCTGACCGACTCTCCGACGAGCATGACGCGGATGGCGACCGGATCGCACCTCTGGCAGATGCGCTGGCAGTACACGTTCAGCTTCTGCCGCGTCTGGCGCACCTGGGAGAAGGCGGGCGTACCCGGGGCGGCTCGTCTGCGAACGCTGGGCGTCAACCGACTCGCACTCTGTTCGATTATGCTGCGCCGAGGCAGGCGGCGCCTCACTCCAGGGGACGTCACCAGGGCGATTGCCGCATACCGGGACTTTCGCCGCTTCGACTTTCAGAAGACCGGCATGAGCCTTGACGACCATCGGAGCAAGCTGATTCGCGAGGGCGCAGCGGGATGAACGCCAAGAAGAGCAAGTCAAGGCCGACAAGTCTGATCACACGCACGACCTGCAGGATCTGCGGATCGGCGCATCTCGCGCCCGTGTTGAGCCTTGGCGACCATCACATTGCGGGTGCCTTCGGCGACCCGGGCGGTGAGCAGCCGATCCAGCGCCGGATCCCGCTCGAGCTCGTGCGCTGCGACACGAGTCGCGACCAGGAGGCGTGCGGACTGCTCCAAACGCGCCACACCGTGCAGGGCGCCATCCTCTACCGCTCGTACTGGTATCGCAGCGGGATCAACCGCACGATGACCGAGAACCTGCACGAGATCGCGCGCCAGGCCGAGGGCCTCGCCGAGCTTCGGGCCGGGGACCTGGTGGTGGACATCGGCTGCAACGACGGGACGCTGCTCGACGGCTACCGGACCGAGCAGCTGAAGACGCTCGGGTTCGATCCCTCGGACATCGGCCGCTACGCCGAGGAGAAGGGCTACGAGGTCGTGCGCGACTTCTACAACGCGGCGACGCTACGCCAGCGCTACCCGGACCAGAAGGCGAAGGTCGTGACGAGCATCGCGATGTTCTACGACCTGGAGGATCCCGGCGAGTTCGTCGCCGGCATCGCCGAGACGCTCGCCGAGGACGGCGTCTGGATCATCGAGCTCTCGTACATGCCGACGATGCTCGCCAGGAACAGCTTCGACACGATCGTCCACGAGCACCTCGAGTACTACAGCCTGGCGGTGCTCGAGTGGCTGCTCGACGAGGCCGGACTCGAAGCGCTGCGCGCCGAGCTCAACGAAATCAACGGCGGCAGCATCCGGCTCTTCGTCGGCCACCGCGGCAAACGCGCGCCGGTGCCCGAGGACCACCGCGCATTGCAGGATCTGCGCGTCGGCGAGTTCGAGCTGGCACTTGACTCGGCCGCGCCCTACGAGCGCTTCGCGCGCGAGGTCGAGCGCGTCCGCAGCGATCTGCTCGAGCTGCTCGTGTCGCTGCGAGAGGACGGCAAGAAGGTCCACGTCTACGGCGCGTCGACGAAGGGCAACACGATTCTCCAGTTCGTCGGCATCGGCCGCGGCCTGATCGAGTTCGCCGCCGATCGCAATCCTGAGAAGTGGGGCTCCGAGACGATCGGGACACACATCCCGATCATCTCCGAGGGGGAGTCCCGCGCGATGGAGCCCGACTACTACCTCGCGCTGCCCTGGCACTTCCTCGACGAGTTCGTCGAGCGCGAGCGGGATTTCCTCGGCCGTGGCGGCAAGTTCATCGTGCCCCTGCCCGAGGTGCGGCTTGTCGATGGCGCGGGCGACGCCGGCCACTCGGTCGAGAAAGAGCTCGCGGCCAACAAGTAGGCCGTACGGCCGCTGCCCGTGGACTCCTCGTCCGTCCGCTCCGATTCGGCGACCCAGCGCGCGGGCGTGTCCGCCTCGGCGGGGCCCCCGCAGCCTCCAGTGAGTACCCCGGAGCCGCTGGCAGCTACACAGGAGCCGGTGCCGAGCGCGACGCCTGGGTGGCAGCGTCTCTGGACCCACAGCTATCGGCTCGGCCTTCGCTGGCTGGTCACCGGCGCGAGGAATGGATGGCGGGGGCGCCGGGTCGGCCTCACCCGGCTGCTCGTCCCGCTTGACCCATGGCGCTACTACGAGCTGGGGCGCGTCGCCGACGCGGAGTTCTCCGGGCGCTGCCTTGACGTCTCGAGCCCGAAGCTGCTCGCCAGCCTGCTCCAGCACGAGCGATGCGGGGAGTGGATCGCCGTCGATCTGTTCGACGAGGAGATCGAGAACTGGCGCCACGTCGATCCGGTGCTCGATCTGCGCGTCGAGGACGCGACCAAGCTCTCGTTTGCGGGCGAGACGTTCGACAACTGCATCTGCGTCTCGGTCGTCGAGCACGTCCCCGGCGACGGCGACATGACGGCGATGGCCGAGATCTGGCGCGTCCTGAAGAAGGGCGGCGTACTTCACCTTACGACGGACGTCGCGGCCGAGCCGAGGGAGATCTTCGCCGGTGAGAAGGTCTACGGAGCGGCCAGCAGCGAGGTCGACGGCCGCGTCTTCTTCGCGCGCCACTACGGAGAGCACGACCTCGAGCAGCGCCTGCTGGGCGAACCGTGGGAAGTCGTCCTCAGGGAGTTCGCGCGCCAGCGCGACGAGTCGATCGAGCGCGCCTTCTACCGCCGCGCGCCATGGTCGTACCTCTACGGAGGGCTGCTGCGCCTGCGCTGCGCCGACAACTTCGAGGTCACCGACGCGCCCGTGTTCGCGGCCGAGAGCGAGCACTCGGTCGTGTATCTGCGCCTGCGCAAGCCTGCGGGCTGAAGCCCGCTTAACGGGCACGTCCCGTGACAGCACGTCACGTAACGGGGCACGTTCCGTAAGCGCTCCCGGCACCTCGCGTGGCGCTCCGAGCGCGGCTTTCACCTCGCGCGGCGCTCCGAGCGCGGCTCTGCCTCGCAGGGGGACGCCTCGAGCCGCTCGGACGGGCCGTTCGTCGCCCAATCGGACAGCCGGGTGGATAGTGCGGATGTTTACAATCTATGGGTAGCGGGAAAAACTGAACCGATGGCAATCAGAGCGGGGGCTCGAATGAACGTCATTGGAGATCGCCGTCGCAAGAGGATCGCGACGACGGGAGCAGAGGTAGGGGGATTCGCCAGAACCCGGCGCGCAGTCCAGACGGCCGGCACGCCCATCCTCTTTGCGTTCGAGCATGGGATCCGCCGGCGGATCGGGCTCCGATGACCCTCCGCCACCGTATCGACCGCGAGCTTCCGGCGCGAGCACCGCGTAAGGGGACTCTTGGCCTCGGCTTCGCGCTCTCGCTCGCCACGCTCGCCTTCGCCCCGGCCGCGCAGGCCGCCCACCGCGGCTGCGACTCGGAGACCTACGAGGTCGGGCCCGGCGACAACCTGACGCGCATCGCTCGCCTCTGCGGCGTCACGATCGAGCGGATCGTCGAGCTGAACCCTGGCATCGACCCCAACCGGGTCAGGCCCGACCAGGTGATCTACCTCGACGCGCCCCCGCCGAGCGTGCCTCCGGCGACGGCTCCACCTCAGACCGTCCCTGCGACGACGACGGCTCCGACGACGACACCTCCGGCAACGATTCCTCCGACGAGCGCTCCCGGCCAGGGCCCACAGCCGTCATCCGACGAGGCCGAGCAGGACAACGCCGCAGCCTTGACCAAAAGCGCGATTGCGTGCGCGATCAACGCCGGCATCGCCGGCGGCCGCTTCGCCGCCGAGGGCGACGCCGGCAGGGTCCTGACCGGCAAGGAGGGCGCCGTCTGCGGCCTCAGCTTCTTCGACAACCTCGCCAAGAACCTCCCCGGCGCCGGCGACGCCGCGCGCTGCATCGGATCGGCGCTGCCGCAGCTGCTGGTCTCCCTCGGGCGCCGCGCCCCGGGCATCGAGAAGGGAATCCGCTTCGGCGCCGGCTGCACGATCGGCGGCGCGGCCGGGCAGTGGACGCCCGACACGTCGATCGACGACTGGGGCGACTACTACGGCTCGCTCGGTCGCGACATGGTGCTGAACGTGCCGACGACGGCCGCGATCGAGAAAGGGCTGGAGCGTCTCAACGAGACTCAGGGCCGCCGGTACGGGCGCACCATCGAGGGGATGCTCAACGACCCCGACTGCACCGAGGAGGAGATCTGGGAGCGGGTCCAGCGTGGGGAGCGCTGGGCAGGCTACGGTGACCTCCAGGCGGTCGTCAGGGCGGCTGTCGGCACCTCGACCGTGCACTGGGCCTCGACGCCTGCGCCCGAGGGCGAGGATCGCCCGCCACCACTGGTCCCGGCGCTGCTCTCGGGCATGGGCCCGCCGTCCGGAGGTGGGCCGGGCTGCGCGACCAATCCGCTCGCGCCGCAGCCGGCGCCTGCACCAGGGCCGGTGGCCGCGCCGAACCCCGCCAGCGGGCTTACGCCATCGACTGCGCCGAACACCGGCGGGCAGACCAACCCCGTCCCGAACACGACGCGGGGCCCGGCCGGGGCGCCACGGCCCGTCGGCGTCCCTTCAAGTCCCGGCGTCTCTCCATTCCCGGCAATTACGCCCCAACCTGGGCTGACTCCAGTTCCCGGCAGCGTTCCGGTCGTCGATACCACGCCTGTTCAGGATCCCAACAATTCTCGCGACGAGTCCTTCGACGGCAGCCCACCGTTCCCCGACCTCGGACAGGCGCTCGGCGCCGGCGCCGCGGCCGCTGCGGCGCTCGCCCTCTACGATCAGGTGCGCGGCAGCAATCGGCCTGGCGGGAGCGTGCGACCGGTGCCCCAGCCAGCAGCGTCGATTCTGCCGAACTTGAGGGAGCGCAGGGACGCGTCCGTCCTGGCGCAGTTGCCCGCGGCCACTCGGCCCGCCCTGGCGCCCGGCTTGAGCACCCTCTCCGGCCTGACCATTCCCGGCGTGAACATCGGCGCCCTGATCAATCAGGCGACCGGCAACTCAGCCGGCGGAACGCGCTCCTATGGCGACCCTGTCGCAATGGCGCTTAGCGGGCAACTATCGAACGACGACGAGCGCACCGAGATGCCCGCCAAGGCACAGGCGAAGGCCAATGAGCTACTCGGAATGGCGGCCAGGGCGGACGCGGGGGCCGACAGCCTCAGCGCCGCGATCGACAAGGACCCGGCGAGCGCAAAGGCCGCCGTCAAGAGTTACGTCACGAACGTCACCTACACCCCGGAGGAGCGGGCGCGGGACGAGGCACGCGCCAAGGAGATCGCCCAGCGCGAGGCCCAGCAGGACCAGGAAGACCAGGCGCGAGACGCAGAGCGCGCTCAGGAGCAGGCGGCGATCAAGCAACGCCAGGCCACCCTGCCGGTCCTGACGCTCCCCGCCGGCGTGCCGCCGAAGGCGGCCGAGAACCTTCGCAAGGCCAGTGCCGCGGGCCAGAGGCTCATCACGGGTGCCTACGAGGCGGCCGGCGCGCCGATCGGCGAAGCCGCCGGGATCACCAAGAGGGCTGCCGAGGAGGCGAACGCCCTGGCTCCGCACCGCGACGACCGCCTGCGCGACAGCTGCGGCCGCGGTGAGTTCGAGAACTCGGGCTACGGCAGATGCTCGTATCTCTACGACAAGTGCGGCCCGGTCAGCTACGCCGCCTTCCAACCATGCAAGCAGGAGGTCGAGGCGGCCGAGGAGCGCGAGCGCCAGCGCCGCGCCGCCGAGGCCGCTGAGCGCGAGCGCCAGCGCCAAGCGGCAGCCAGAGCGCCCGCGGCCCGTCCAGCGTCTTCGGGTGGCGCCCGGCCGAGCTCCGGCTCGAGGCCGAGCTCGGGCGCCAGGCCTGCGACTGGCGGCCAGGCGCAGCCCGCCGCGCAGCCCGCCGCCCAGCCCGCCGCCCAGCCTGCTCCCGCCGCCGCTCCCGTCGACTCTGGCGCCCAGTGGGGTCCCGGCACCGCCGGCTTCCGCTCCGAGTACGGCACCCCCCCCTCCAGGGTCACGGTCCAGCCGGTACCGCAGGGCGCCGGCGACCTGGTCAACCCTGGTGGCGGCAACGGAGGATTCAAGCCCAACGTCGGCACCAACACCGGCGGGCTGCTGGTTCAGTAGGCGGCCGAGCGCCGCGCTTAGTCGCCGAGCCGCGACCTAGCCGGTGGCCAGCGCGCGGTCGCGCTCGACCATCGCGGCGATCATCTCCTCGAAGCTCGTCGCCGGGCGCCAGCCGAGCCGCTCGCGCGCTTTCGTCGCGTCACCGACGAGCGGGATCTCGTAGGGCGGGCGAACGAGCGTCGCGTCGATCTCGAGGTGATCGTCGGGATCGAGGCCGACGCCCCCGAATGCCGCATCGACCAGCTCGCGCACGCTGCGGCTGACGCCGGTCGCGAGCACGTACTCGCTCCCTTCGTCCGCCTGCAGCATCAGCCACATCGCCTCGACAAAGTCCCCCGCGAAGCCCCAGTCGCGGGTGGCCGCCAGGTCACCGAGGACCAGCTTGTCCTCCAGCCCGAGGCTGATCGCGGCCGCGGCGCGAGTGACCTTACGCGTGACGTAGCGCTCCGGACGCCGTGGCGACTCGTGGTTGAAGGCGATCCCCGACGATCCGTGGATCCCGTAGCGCTCGCGGTAGCTGGCGATCAGCACCTGCGCGTAGAGCTTCGCCGCGCCGTACGGGTCGGTCGGGCGAAAGGGCGTCGTCTCGCGCTGCGGGCTCTCGGTCGCCGCGCCGAAGAGCTGGCTCGAGGAGGCAAGGTAGAAGCGGATCGCGGGATCGACGCGGCGGATCGCCTCGAGCAGCGTTGTGACGGCGAGCACGGTCTCCTCGGCGTTCGCGAGCGGGTCGTCCCACGACCCGGCCACGGTCGAGGTCGATGCGAGGTTGTAGAGCTCGTGCGGGCGCGATTGCTCGACGAGCTGCTCGAGGCCGGACCGGTCGCGCAGGTCCCCGTGGACCAGCCGCAGCCGATCCTGGATCGCCTCGAGGTTCGGGAATCGCCGCTCGGGCGAGCCACGCACGAGCCCCCAGACCTCGTAGCCCTTCGCGAGCAGCAGCTCGGCCAGGTAGGAGCCGTCCTGGCCCGAGATACCGAGGATGAGCGCGCGGCGCCCGGTCACGCGCGGGGAGTCAGCGCCCGTGGGCGAGCGACGCCGACTGCTCGCGGAAGCTCGCGATCGTCTCGCGCAGGCCATCCTCGAGCGCGACCTCGGCCTCGAACCCGATCAGCTCGCGGACGCGCCGAACATCGAGGTAGCGCGCCGGCTGCCCGTCGGGCCGCGAGTCGTCCCAGACGACGCGTCCCTCGAAGCCCGTCAGCCTGGCGATCGTCTCGGCGAGGTCGCGGATTCTCGTCTCGACGCCGGTGCCGACGTTGACCGGCTCGGAGGTCTCGAGCCGCTCGGCAGCGAGCAGCAGCGCGCGGGCGGCGTCGTCGACGTAGAGGAACTCGCGCGAGGGGTTGCCCGTCCCCCAGAGGACGACCTCGTCCTGCTCGCGCTCGACGGCCTCGACGAACTTGCGGATCAACGCGGGGATCACATGGGAGTCCTCGAGGTCGAAGTTGTCGTGCGGACCGTAGAGGTTCGCCATCACCGGGGCGCAGGAGTCGAATCCGTACTGGCGCCGGTAGGAGTCGGAGAGCACGATCAGCATCTTCTTGGCGAGCCCGTAGGGGGCGTTCGACTCCTCCGGATAGCCGTTCCAGAGGTCATCCTCGGAGAAGGGCACCGGCGTGAACTTCGGATAGGCGCAGACCGAGCAGGCGGCCACGAGCTTGGACACCCCGGCCTGGCGGCACTGCTCGAAAATGTTCGCGCCCATCACGAGGTTGTCGTAGGCGAGCGGGCCGGGGTTGCGGCGGTTGAAGCCGATGCCGCCGACACGGGCGGCGAGGTGGATGACGACGTCCTGCCCCTCGACCGCGCTACGGGTGGCATCGGCGTCGCGCAGGTCGGTGTCCCGGGAGCGCACGATCTTGACTTCGGCGCCGAGCGCGTCGAGGTCGCGCACGACCGCGCGCCCAAGGAAGCCAGCACCACCGGTGACGGTCACCGCCCGGCCCACCCAGCGCTCGCGCTCGGGGCGGACCATCAGGCGTCGATGCGCACGCCGCGCCCGGCGAGCTGGTCGTCCAGCTGCTTGACATCCGCGTCGACCATCAACCGTACGAGCTCCTTGAACTTGACCGTCGGCTCCCAGCCAAGCTTGGCCTTGGCCTTGGCCGGATCGCCGCACAGCGCCGGCACCTCGGCGGGGCGTAGGTAGCGCTCGTCGAACTCGACGAACTCATGCCAGTCCATGTCGAGGTGCCCCGCCGCCTGATCGAGAAACTCGCGCACCGAATGCATCTCGCCGGTGGCGATCACGAAGTCGTCGGGGTCGTCGGCCTGGACCATGCGCCACATCGCGTCGGTGAAGTCGGGCGTGTAGCCCCAGTCGCGCAGCGCGTCGAGGTTGCCGAGGAAGAGCTTGTTCTGCAGGCCGGCCCTGATCCGAGCGAGCGCGCGCGTGATCTTGCGCGTGACAAAGGTCTCTCCGCGGCGCGGGGACTCGTGGTTGAAGAGGATTCCGTTGCAGGCGAACATCCCGTAGCTCTCGCGGTAGTTGATCGTCATCCAGTAGGCCATCACCTTGGCGACGGCATAGGGGCTGCGCGGATGGAATGGGGTCAGCTCCGACTGCGGCGGCGGTGCCGCGCCGAACATCTCGCTCGAGGATGCCTGATAGAAGCGGGTCTGGACGCCGGTCTCCCGGATCGCCTCGAGCAGGCGTACCGTCCCTGTGCCAGTCACATCCACGGTGTATTCGGGAACGTCGAAGGAGACACGCACGTGGCTCTGGGCACCGAGGTGGTAGACCTCCTGCGGCTGGAGCTCGTAGATCAGCTTCACGAGCCGGCTCGCGTCGGCGAGGTCGCCGTAGTGCATGAACAGCCGCACGCCCGTCTCGTGCGGGTCGCGGTAGAGGTGGTCGAGGCGCGCCGTGTTGAAGCTCGAGGAGCGGCGAACGATGCCATGGACCTCGTAGCCCTTATCGAGCAGCTGCTCGGCCAGGTACGAGCCATCTTGACCGGTGATCCCGGTGATCAGCGCCTTCTTCATGCGCGCGGGATGCTACAGCCGGCATGGCCGCCGGCGCTACGTCCGGCATGGCCGCCGGCGCTACGGCGGCATGGCCACAATGCGCGCGGCTATTGTCTGCGCGGAGAGGGAGTCGCCTCTGTGGAGGCGGTCGCCGGACCAAGCTCAGGCGCCTCGCCCGCTCGTATGCTTTCGTGAGTCTTGACGTGACCGACAATTCCTCGTACCTAGCAGCAGTTCCGGCCTACAACGAGCGCGAGACGATCGGCGCCGTCGTGGCCGCCCTGCACGAGCATGCTCCGCAGTTCGACGTGGTGGTGATCGACGACGGCTCGACCGACGACACAGCGCGGGTTGCGGTTGCCGCCGGCGCGCGGGTCCTGCGCCACCCGTTCAACCTGGGGATCGGCGGTGCGGTCCAGTGCGGCTTCTCGTTCGCGCGCGAGAACGGCTACGACTACATGGTCCAGGTCGACGCCGACGGCCAGCACGACCCTTCGGAGATCGCCGCGCTGGCGCGGGCGATGGAGGCCGAGCCCCGCCTCGACATGGTCTGCGGGTCGCGTTTTCTCGAACACGCGGGCTATGAGAGTCCGCGTGGCCGGCGCGCTGGGATACACATCTTCGCTTTCCTGCTCTCGCGGATCGTCGGCCAGCGCGTGACCGACCCGACCTCGGGCTTTCGCCTCTTCAACCGCCGCGCGATCAAGCTCTTCGCGCGCGACTACCCGCACGACTACCCGGAGGTCGAGGCCGTGCTGATGGTGCACTTCCATCGCCTGCGGATGCGCGAGATCCCGGTGAGGATGTTCCAGCGCGGCGGTGGCGTCTCGTCGATCAGCAGCGGCAAGTCGATCTACTACATGGTCAAGGTCCTGCTGGCAATCGGGGTGGGGCTGGCGCGGGCACGTCCCGTCATCGAGGCGGGCGACGACGCTCCCGTGGCGGCGGCGCACGGCATCTGATGCAGTTCCGGATCCAGCTCGTCTCGATCGTCGGCGCCGGGCTGCTGTTCGTCGTCGTGCTCGAGCTCGTGCGCCGCCGCAGGTTGCTAGAGCGCTATGCGCTGCTCTGGCTCTTCAGCGCACTTGTCCTGCTCGGGTTGGCGATCTGGCGTGGGATGCTCGAGACGGTCGCCGAGACGATCGGCATCTTCTCGCCGCCGAACGCGCTTTTCCTGATCGCGTTCGGATTCATCCTCGTGCTGCTGCTTCACTTCTCGACGGCCGTGTCGCGATTGACGGACCAGTCGAAGGTCCTCGCGCAGCGGGTCGCCATCCTCGAGGAGCGCCAGCGCCAGCTCGAGGGAGGATCCTCGCTGCCCGCGCCCCCCGCCGGCGTCGCCGGCGCGGCGGACCCCGCGGCGACCGACCCGTCCAGCGCCGGCGATCCGCATGCTGGTTACGTGGTCGAGGGAGCGCGGCGCTAGCGTCTCGCGCGTGACAGGCAGCGCGACCCACCCACGGCCGTCCAGCGCCGCGTCGCAGACCGCAGCGGCGAGCGAGCTCGATCGGAGCGAGTTGCCGCCGAGCGCGCCCGAGCTCTCCGCGATCGTCCTCTGCTATCGCGCCGAGGGCAGCATCTTGAAGGTGATCGAGCCGCTCTTCGAGCAGCTGCGCAGCTCGGGTCTCGCGCACGAGCTGATCCTGGTCGCCAACCACGATGGCACCGGTCGTGACCGTACGCCCGCGATCGTGCGCGAGTTCGCGCAGGCGCGATCGCCCTTCGTCCGCGCGGTTATCCGCCAGAAGAAGGGGGGGATGGGTTGGGACATGCGCAGCGGGTTCGAGGCCGCGCGCGGCGAGTACATGGTCGTGATTGACGGTGACGCGCAAAACCCGGTCGAGGACCTCCTCGAGGCGTATCGACGGATGAAGGACAGTGGCGTGGCGGTGATCAAGGGGCGCCGTACCGCTCGCTTCGACAGCGCCTACCGTCGCGTCGTCTCTGGGGCCTACAACTCACTTTTCCGACTCGTCTTTCGGACGGGGGAGCTGTGGGACATCAATGGCAAGCCGAAGGGTCTCACGCGAGCCGCCTACGAGCAGCTCGAGCTGCGCTCCGACGACTGGTTCATCGACGCTGAGATCGTGATTGCGGCACGGCGCAAGCAGCTCACGATCGGTGAGCTGCCGGTTGTCTTTCACCGCAACGACGATCGAGCGTCGTTCGTGCGTCCCGCGGCAATCGGAGAGTTTCTGGCCAACATGGCCAGGGAGCGCGTCGGGCGCTGAGCCTGGCCCAGTCAGTCTGACGCGCGACCGACTGAAGCGATGTCGTTGCTAGCAGTCCGCGTTGCGGGCCTCGGCACTCGGCTCGGCGCTACGTCGGACCACGGAGAGGAGGACGCCGACCTCGTCCGGCCAGATCGCCCGCAGCGCGATGGCCAGCGCTCCGATCGTGACGGCGGCCGCCACAAGCGATGGGCGCGTCGAGTCTCCGAAGACGATCAGGACGCCGACGCCTGGGACGAGCGAGCCGGCGAGCGCGAGGACCGCGAGTGCGGTCGACTGGCCGAGCCGGATGAGCACGTCGCGTGCGCCGGACTCGAACGCGAGCGCAGTCAGGGCGCCGGTCGCGGCGAGCATCACCGACGACTGCGCGAGCGCTATCCCCGCGATGCCGGCAAGCTCACGTCCGAGGATCGCCAGCGGGAGCAGCGCGGCGGTCTGCGCGGCGGCGACGATCGCGAGCGCCGCGAGTCTGCGCTGGTTCAGCAGCTCGACGATCGCGTAGACAGCGCCGGCCGAGCCGAGCAGCCAGCCCGACAGGCAGAACAGCGCGATCACGAGCCGTCTCGCGTCATCGCGGTCAAACGCGCCGCCGAGCAGGACGTCGAGGATCGCCGGCCCGGCGACTGCCGCAAGCGCGAGGCTCGGGAGTACGAGCACGAGCGTGAAGCGGTAGCTCGTCAACGCGTGGGCGGCGCTGCGCGTCGCTGAGGACGCCGCCGAGAGGAGCTTTGGTGAGCGCACCATCGCGAACGACGACGCCGTGGCTCCGACGAGCAGAGCGGCGGAGAGGTAGGCGTAGGCGTAGATTGTCGCCTCGCCGCTGCCGGCTCGCGACGCGACCGCGACACAGATGATGTAACCGACGTTGGCCGCGAGAAAGATCGCCGAGGCGGCGACGAGCCTGACGGCCTCGCCCGCCACCCCGGCGGGGCGTAGCTGTGCGGCCCGAGGTCGCCAGCCGGTTCGCAGCAGGGCGGTGGCGAACAGGCTCGCGAGCAGTGCGCCGCTTCCGGCGAGCGCTACCGGGACCGCCTGGATACCGAGTGGCTGCTCGAGTGCGACGAAGAGAACGATGCTCGCGACGCCGGCGATGACGTAGCCGACGCCGATCACCACGAACCGGCCGCGGATGGCAAGCGCGGCCGCAAGCATCGCGGCCAGCAGCTGGCCGACGGTGGCTGGCCAGAGGGCACGCAGAGCAGCCGCGGCGACCTCGTCCGGATCTCGTTCGACCAGCAGCGTACCGATCGGGTCCGCGAGCGCCACCATCGGGACGGCGGCGATCAGCGCGAGCAGGCCGACGGATGCGAGCAGCCGCGTCGCGGAGCGGCCGTCGGCGTCGGCGACGAGTCGTGGCAGCGCTGCGAGGCGGAAGGTCTGGCCAAGGACGAGCGCAACCGAATACACGCCATAGGCTGCGAAGAAGGCGTCGGTGCGCGTGGACTTGCCGAAGACGTGCGCGATCAGCAGGGCGAGCACCCCGCCGAGCACCATCAGCGACGCCTGTCCGAGCGAGACGATCAGGGTGTCGCGAACGTCGCCAGACGAGCCCGGCGGCCGGGGCGCGCCAGGCGACCCGGGCGCTCGCGGCGCGAAGCCGGCCTCGCTCACCGCGACCCCGCGCAGCGCGTCAGTTCGCCGCTCCGCCCCGACGCGTGCGCAGGAAGCGCATCCCGCGGTAGACCAGCGGAATCGTGCGGCTCATCAGCACGTTCGCAGCGACGGGGAGCCGGTGGCCGCTGCCGTGTACGCGGGCGTTACGCTCATGCTCGGCGAACTGGCGCTCGAATCCGGTCATGCTCAGGGTCCCCTCGACCATTCGGAACGCGGCGAGCTCGGCATCGATGAAAAGCGGCTTCCAGCGCCTGCCAAGTCGTAGCCAGAGGTCGTAGTCCATCGAGTACTCGAACTGTTCGTCGAAGAGCCCGACCTGCGCGAACGCCTCGCGCCGGACGAAGGTCGCGGGCGCTGAGACGAAGTTCTGGGTCAGGTGCAGCGCGAACGAATAACGGCGCAGGAGCATGTTCTTGTAGGCCGTGACGGGGCCGCGAATCTCGCGGTCATCCGCTCCGATGATGCCGCAGCGGCCGAAGCCCCACATCGCTGGCTCGCCCTCGCCGAAGGCCTGTGCCACCGCCATCAGAGCTCCGGGCCGGTAGAGATCGTCGGCGTTCAGCCATCCGATCAGGTCGCCGCTCGCCATCCGGATGCCCTTGTTGACGGCGTCGGCGAGCCCGCGGTCGGGCTCGGAGATCCAGCGCACGCCGGCCGTCCGCTCAAGCAACCCGACCGTGCCGTCGTGCGAGCCGCCGTCGACGACGATGTGCTCGACCGCCACGCCGTCCTGCGAGCGCACGCTCTCCAGCGCCGTCGGGAGCGTGGCCAGCGCGTTGAGAGCCGGCGTGATGATCGAGCAGGAGGGGAGGGGCACCGGGCGTTACTTTAGGCGCTCCGGACGCGGCAGCGGAGGTTCTCCGCGCAGCTGCCGCGGCTAGCATGCGCCGCGTGTCGCGACGCGACGAAAGCCGGCGCCGCGCTCGCTTGGGCCTGTGCGCGATCGCGTTCGCCGCGTTTCTCCTGACGGCCTATTACACGAGCAAGGTCAGCGAATGGATCGTGATGACCGATGAGTTGCTCTACGCGAAGCTCGCGCTCAGCGCTCGAAGCGACGCGCGCCTCGCGCGGACTGAGTCCGAGCATGATCGCGTTGATGGCGATGTTGTCGCGCGCGGCGAGATCGGGGTTGAAGCCGACGCCCAGCTCGATGAAGGTCGATAGCCGGCCGTTGACGTAGATGCGGCCGGCATCGGCGCGGTAGATCCCCGCCATGCACTTGAGCAGCGTGCTCTTGCCGGACCCGTTGCGCCCGACGATGCCGAAGAACTCACCGGGCTGGACGGCGAACGAGACGTCGTTCAGCGCGTCGAAGCGATCGAAGCTCGAGCGCCTGAATGGGTGGAGCGCCCGTTCCTTGAGCGTGTGGCTACGCTCGTGTGGGAGGCGGAAGGCCTTCGAGACACCGTGGACGAGCAGCGCCGGTGGGCTGTGGGGCGAGGGCGCCACGCGCCAGAATCTAGAGCGTCTGCGGTTGGCCGCGTCGCCGGTCAGGAGGGGTACTCGAACGGCAGCTCCGCCGCGACGTCGCGCAGGAGCGGCGCGGCGGCGTCGCGCGGCGACGCGCTCAGCTCGAGCGCCGGCCATTCGATCGCGACGTCGGGGTCGTCGTAGGCGATTCCGCGCTCAAGGCCTTCGTCGTAGTAGGCCGAGCACTTGTAGATTACGTCCGCCAGCTCGCTCGTGACGCAGAAGGCATGCGCGAGGCCGATCGGGCAGTAGAGCTGCTGGAGGTTCTCGTCGCTCAGCTCGAACGCCTCCCAGTCGCTGACGGTCCTCGTGCCTGCGCATCCGAGGCCCTGCGGGGTCGCCGTCGTGATGCCGCTCCTGATCGCGCTGCTCGTGGCCGGCGGCTCCGTCGCGCTGCCCGCGGTCGTGGTCGTCTCGCTAGCGTCCGCGTCCGCGCTGCTCCTCCGCGGCAAGAGCGGTGAACGGCGTCGACGGCCGCTCGGTCCGTCCCGCGGCGAAGCAGCGGACGCGCCGGCGATCGATCGCTGGACGACACGGATCACGCTCGTGGCGCTCGTCGCCTACTTCGCGATTGGGAGCTTCACGGTCACCCAGCTCCCGACGGTCCTCGACGACGTGAACATCTGGTCGCTGAAGGCGTTGGCGCTGTTCCACTACCACCATCTGCAGCCGGACGTCTTCCTCGGTCAGCAGTACGTGGCCTCAAAGCTCGACTATCCCGTTCTGCGGCCGCTCCTGGAGGCGGTGATGTATCACGCGGCGGGGGGCGCAAGCTCCGGCACCATGCACTTGGAGCTGTGGCTCGTGTTCGCCAGCTTCATCTGGACGGTCGCCTTCCTGCTCGCCATCGGAAGGAAGACGATCGCTTGGCTCCCGGTCGTCGCGCTGCTGGCGATCGCGCCGGAGGCCTCCTCCCAGCTCTTCATCGGGCCGACGTCATGGTCAGCTGTTTCATCGCCCTCGGCGCGCTCTCGCTGGGCCTCTGGGTCGAGCGTCAGCGCCCCGGCTACCTCCTGCTCGCCGGCGTCATGCTCGGCGCGGCGGCGAACACCAAGAACGAGGGGCTCGTGGCGGCGGCGATCGCGCTTTCGGTCGCGGCGTCGTGGATCGTCATCGACCACAACGGGCTGGCTTTGCGGTGGTGGCTGGCGGCGCTCGGGATCGTCCTCGCCGCTGCGCTCCAATGGCGAATCTGGTTGATGGCGCATGGGGTGCGCAACCAGGCGTCGACCTCGCTCGGCGACGCGCTCGACGCGCATTTCCTCACCGGTCGCCTCGATCGCGTGCGTCTCGCCGCGGAAGCCATCCTCGCACAGGTAGCGGACCAGGCGAGCTGGGTTTGGCTCGTTTCCGCATTCCTCGTGATCTGTTGCGTATGCATCGCCGCGGGTCCTGGACGGCGTGTCGCGACGTTCTACCTCGCGACGATCGCGGCTGATGGCGTTCGCGCTCGCATGGGCGTAGTGGACCGGGCGGCCCGCGATCGGCTACTACCTGGGAACGTCGGTGAAGCGCACGGTCACCGGGATGGTCTTCGTCGCCGCCGTCGGACTCGCGCAGCTGAGCGCCATCCTCGCTCACGCGCCATGGGCGGGCACCGTCAGGCGGCGGCGCGGCGCCTCTTGACGATGTAGGGCGCTCGGTCCCCTCCTGGAGCGGGGCTCGGAGAGAGTGGTTTCCTTCGTTCGTTCACCGTCGAGTCCGGTATCCTGCTTCGCCTCTTGGAGGTTCAACCTGCACTGAGCCCGTCCGGGGGCCAGACCACAGGCTCGGCGCTCCCTCCTGAGATGGAGCAGCTCGTGCGCGACCACTTCGAGCGGATGCCACCGCTCCCGGATGAATCGTGCCCGCTGTCCGTCCCGCTCTACGGTGCCGACGAGGTCTGCGCGGCGCTCGAGGCGCTGCTCGAGCAGCGCGTGACCATGGGCGCGCGGGTCCGGGAGTTCGAGCGTGACTTCGCGGAGTTCATCGGCTCGCGCCACGCGATCATGGTCAACAGCGGCTCGTCGGCCAACCTGCTGGCGCTGTCGGTCCTCGCGAGCCGCTCGCTCTCGTCCGGCCTGCGCCCGGGCGACGAGGTCATCGTTCCCGCGGTCACCTGGTCGACCACGCTCGCGCCGATCCTCCAGGTCGGCTGCGTTCCCGTGCTGGTCGACATCGACGAATGGACCCTGAATGCGCGCATCGATCAGGTGAGAGAGGCGATCTCACCCGCGACGCGCGCGATCTTCGCCGTCCATCTGCTCGGCAACCCGGCCGACATGGGACTGCTCGCGGAGCTGGCCCAGGAACGCGGAATCTGGCTGCTCGAGGACACCTGCGAGTCGCTCGGCAGCGCGATCGGTGAGCGGCGGGCGGGCTCGTTTGGCGACTTCGGCACCTTCTCGTTCTACTTCTCCCACCACATCACGACGATCGAGGGCGGGATGCTCGTCACCGACGACGACCGGCTGGCGGACCTTGCGCGCTCGATGCGCGCCCACGGCTGGACTCGCGATCTCTCGAATCGCGCCGAGCTCGAGGCGGCCAACCCGTGGATCGATCCTCGCTTCCTGTTCGTGAACGTCGGCTACAACCTGCGCCCGACCGAGCTGCAGGGCGCGTTCGGCGTGGTCCAGCTGCGGCGCCTCGACGAGTTCAACGAGCGCCGCCGCGCCAACGCCGGGTACCTGATCGCCAAGCTGTCGGACCTCTCCGGCGAGCTGCGCTTCGTGACCGAGCAGGAGGGCGCGCGCAGCACGTGGTTCGGCTTCACCGTCGTGCTCGCAGACGCGCAGACGCGTCGCGCGCTCAGCGGACATCTCGAGCGGCGCGGGATCGAGACGCGGCCGATCGTCGCCGGCAACCTCGCCGTGCAGCCGGCCTTCCGCGACAACCCGCACCGGATCGTCGGCAGCCTCGGCAACGCGACGCAGATCGCGGAGCGCGGTCTCTTCGTCGGCAATCACCCGAACCTCAGCCAGGGCCATCTCGACCACATCGTTGAAGCCTTCCGCAGCTTCTTCGGCGCCTGAGGCTCGCCGTTTGGCCGGCGGCTCGCCGCGCGAGGAGCGGCCGCTGCTCTGGTTGCACAGCCACTTCCTGCTGCCGACCGGAGGCACCAAGTTCATCTTCGAGGTGACGCGGCGGATCGCCGAGCGGCGTCCGCTGGAGCTGGTCGTCGAGAGGGCGTCGCCGTACTGGCGGGAGCGCTATGCGCAGGCCGGCGTGCCGCTGCGCGAGATCGGCGGGCGGACCTCCACGAGCATGGCCTACTGGTCGGCGTTCCCCGCATATCTCATGCGCGATCTGCGCGCCGTGCGCCGCCACGCCGCCGGCGCCAGCGCGGTCGTCTCGAGCTTCTTCCCGATGCATTGGGCCGGCGCCCGCGCCGCCGAGCGGTTCGGGCTGCGCCACGTGTATCTCTGCTTCGAGCCGTTCCCGTTCTTCCACGATTCCGAGGTGATCGGGATGTACGCCCGCCCGAAACGGCTGCTGCTCGCGTACCTGCGCCTGGCGTACGGGCGCATCGACCGTGAGGGCGTCAAGCACGCCGACCGCCTGCTCACGTTGAACCGCGCGACCGCCGGCTCGATCGAGCGCGTCTACGGCGCCACCGGCGCGCTCCCGACCTACGCCGGCGTCGACACCGATTTCTTCCATCCCTACACCGACGGCGAGCTGGCCGACCTGCGCGCGCGCCATGGCGACGGGCCGCTGGCGATCCACTCGACGGACTTCTCGCCGATCAAGCGCACCGATCTCGCGCTGCGTGCGTTTGCGGCGGCGGGCCCCGACGGCAAGCTCTTGATCACCAGCACTCGCGACGACGACGCCGGGCTCGAGGAGATGTGGCGACTGGCCGCGGCGCTCGGGATCGAGCGCCGGGTCGAGTACCTCGGCTTCGTAGCCTACGAGGACCTGCCGCGCTACTACTCGCTGGCGGACGTCCTGATCCAGACCGGCACGTCCGCCGTGGCCGGCGCGACCACGATGTCGCTGCCGGTCAAGGAGGCGCTCGCGTGCGGGACGGCGGTCGTCCGCTCGCGCGCGACCGATGAGGACGTCGATGACGGCGTCAGCGGCTACCTCGTGGATCCGGCCGACGTGGAGGCGACCGGCGCCAGGGTCGCGGCGCTGCTCGGCGACCGCGATCGCGCGGCCGAGATGGGCGAGGCCGGTAGGCGGAAGATCGTCGGGCTCTACCGCTGGGATCGCGTGGTCGACGTCGTCCTCGGCGCGCTCGCGTGAGCCCACGCGCCCTCGTCACCGGCGTCAGCGGCTTTGCCGGTCGCCAGCTTGCGCGCCAGCTGCTCGACGAAGGCTTCGAGGTCGCCGGGACGGTCCGCACGCGCAGCGCGGAGGTTCCGGGCATCCTCGAGCGCAGCCTCGAGATCGACGATCACGGCGCGCTGCGATCACTGCTCGACGAGTGGCGCCCCGATGTCGTCTTCCACCTGGCGGCGATCGTCGACACGGTCACCACGCCGGACATCATGCGCCTGCACCGCACGAACGTGATGGGCACCGCGGCGGTCCTGGAGGCGCTGCGCGACACGGGATCGCCCGCCCGGGTTCTCTACGCCAGCTCGGCGTTCGTCTACGGCCGTACCGCGCCGCAGGCACAGCCGATCAAGGAGGACGAGCCGCTGCGACCGCTGACCCCCTACGGCGCTGGCAAGGCGGCCGGGGAGGTGATCGCGATGCAGTTCGCTCGCGAGACCGCCACGGAGGTCATCGTCACGCGCGCGTTCCAGCACACCGGTCCCGGGCACGTCGGAGCCTACGCGCTGGCCGACTGGGCGGCGCAGCTCGCCGAGATCGCCGCCGGCCCGGGCGAGGGCGTGATCCGCTGCGGCAACATCGACGTCGAGCGCGACTACCTGGACGTCCGCGACGTCGCCGCCGCGTACCGCGCCGCCGCGCGGCGCGGCGAGAGCGGTCAGGCCTACAACGTAGCCCGCGGGCGCCCGCGGACAATGCGCTCAATGCTCGAAGGACTGATCAGGGCATACGGCGTCGAGGTTCGGATCGAGGTCGACAGCGCCCGGATGCGCACGATCGACCAGCCGACCTTCTACGGCGACCCATCGAAGCTTGCCGCCGCGACGGGGTGGCGGCCGGCGTACGACATCGACGCGACGCTCGCGGACCTGGCCGCATTCTGGCGCGCGCGCGTGAGAGCGGCGGCCGCATAGTGCCTGAACGCTCGGAAACGAAAAACCCGGCCCACGAGGGGCCGAATAGTATAGGCGAGCAGTATATCGGCTCACGGCACCATCGCGAAGGACGCCGTCGTCACGCCGACCAGCATCGCGGCGGCCAGGTACGCATATGCGTAAAGCGTCGCCTCTCCGGCGCCGTCGCGCGAGGCAACCGCGACGCAGATCACGTAGCCGACGTTGGCGGCCAGGAAGATCACCGAGCCCGCGATGAGCTGACCCGCTTCGCTGACCACCGCAGTGCTGGAGAGTTGGGTCAGATGGGGTCGCCAGCCCGTCCTGAGCAGTGCGGCGGCGAAGAGCGCTGCGACCAGCGCACCGCTTGCTGCGAGCGCAACCGACACGGCGTTGATCCCGAGCGCCGCCTCGAGAATCAAGAACAGCGCGATGCTGGTGGCGCCTGCGACGAGATAGCCGCCGCCGATGACGACAAAACGGCCTCGGACAGCTCTAGGCGCCATCCGCGCGTGCAGCGGTTCCGTGCGTGAGGCGCCCCCGTCGCACGCTGGGGGATCGCGGCCGGCAGAGATCCGCAGCGTCAGTCGGGCCGGCAGCTGTCCGGGAAGGTCGCCAGGTCGACGCCCGCCAGGCGCACGCCGATGAGGCGACCGTCGCCGTGGCGATCGGCTTGCGTCGCCGCGATGGTCACGTCGCTGGACGCCGTCGGCGGGACGCAAAGGTCAATCGCAACACGCTCAGGCCGGTCGAGATCGAGCGAGCCGCGTCGCCGGTCGCTTGGCGTCTCGATCAGGTAGCGACGCCGCGCACGAATCTCTCCCGCCGACATGAGTGTCAGGGCGACACGCTGTTGAACCGGCCGCCGGCCGGCGTTGAAGATGCGCAGGCGCGCCCTGCGGGCGATGGTTCCGTTGTTTGCCTGAACGCCGATGCTTGCCCAGCGCGCGCGATAGGGGATCACAGCGTCGATGAGGTTTAGGCTTCCGCTTATGGCCACGGTGCGGCCCTCCGGCCGAAAGCGAACATCGGCTGAGTTGACGACGAGGTAGCGGTGTTGGTTCCCAGCCGGGGAAAACATCCCCGTTCGTAGGTCGATCGAGAGCTTGGCGTGTGGAAACGGCGTGTAGGTCGACGATCCTGTGACGGCGTACGCCTGGTCGACCGTCTTGTTCCAGAACTCGGTCTCCCACCAGAGCGCCTGGATAGCGAAGCTCCCCTCCGGTGACGGCATGATCGCGGCAGATGCCCCACGCGAGAGCGCTCGGTCGATCCAGTCACGACCCTCGACGCTCCTTCCGGCACCCGCGCGGCCGCCGTTGGACCCGAGGACGATCGCCTGCAGGACGTAGCGCGTCTCGACCGCGCAATATGTTCCGACGACAAGTGTCGTCGCGACAAGCAGCAGCGCTCGCGGGATGCGCGGGTGCCTGATAAGCGCCGCCAGTGCGATGGCCGCCACGACGCTCGCCGACGCGATCACCGTTGCCGGGGGCAGCTCATGGATGCCGAGCAGCCTTCCAACGCGCCACGCCTGCCCGTCGAGGACGCCATGGAAAGCCGATGCCGGCGACCCGAAGAAGGGCCCGCCCGAGGGTGCGTACTCTGCAAAACCCGCGAGCCAGGCGAACCCAGCGCCCGCCGCCAGCAGTGCACCCCACGGACGCCGGTTGTCCGTCGCGAGCGCCGCCGCCATCCCGACGAAGAGCAGGGGGGCGATGTAGAAGAGATAACGATCCTGCGTTCCGCCGCTCGCGAATCGAATGATGAACGACGCGACCTCGTAGGCAAGCGTTGGCACAAGGACGACGGTCAAGACCGCGAACGCATGGCCGCGCTTTGCGAGCGGGCGAAGCACCGTGCTGAGCGCCCACGCGGCGGCCAGGATCATCGGCAGGACTCCGACTCCGACCGCGACGAAGTCAAGATGCGCCGCCACTGACTGGTGGATCCCGGCAGGCAGGAGCTTGCCCGTCTCGGTCGTCGTCTGATAGTTGCCGAGCAGCTTGCCCGCGGAGCCCGAGGCAAGCAGGGGCACAGTGGCGAGCAAGCCGAGCATCCCGAGCCCGACGAGCACCCGGTGCTCGAGAAGCGCGCGCCTGAGCCCTGTCATCAGCGCGCGCCCCGGGTGCCCGCGCGGCCGGCTCAGCATCGCGAAGCCGACCTCGTGCAGGACCACCACCACCGGAAGGACAAGCGCAAGGACGATGAACTGGGTCCGTGCGAGGAACGCCAGAGTTACGCCCGCAAGCGCGAGCAGGTCGCGTCCGACGCTCGGCTCGGCGACAGCTCGTTGGATCGCGAGTATCGCCCAGACGAATGCCGGGTAGGCAGCCGGCTCGGTCATGACCATCGCCGCCATCGCGATCCAGGGCACGATCACCGATAGCCCCGCCACCGCATAAGCCGCCAGTCGCTGCGAGACGACCTCGCGTGCCAGCAGGTACGCGGGAATCGCCGTGCTTGCCATCAGCGCCGCATTCAGCAGGTGAACCACCTGAAAGGCGGTGGGCATGTCGAACAGCTGATAGACGGGCGCTGTCAGCAGCGGATACAACTGGCTCCACGCGCCGACGTATTCCCCATGGAGCGAGGGGAGCGGGGACAGCTCCTTGCCGACGTTGATCGCGAGCTTCGCATGCTGCAACTCGTCGCTCATCACGAGCCACTCACTGACCTTGCCGGTGTAGTGAGCGAGCGCCGCGTATGCGCCGAGCACGATCGCGACGAGCGGCAGGTTCAGTGTCCGGACGAGGCGGCCGGCTGCGGTCGTCTGAATCAGGCGATCGGCGCCCAGCCACCTCGCTCGAACAATCGTCAGGCGGCGGCCGGCAGCCGCAGGACCGCTCACAGAAGCTCGATCCAATCGAGCTCGCGACCACAGAGTCGCGACGACGCACGAGCGCCGACTTCGACGATCTCGGTTTCCCGCGCGAGCGGGCTGAAGGCAAGCGGGCCAACGACGTCTGATCGCTTGCTGCCCGCTTGCCACCACGGTTTGTCGAGTCCGCGCAAGACGGCCTTGCTGGCACTCGCGCCGGCCACGACCGTGCCAAGTCGCTGCCAGCCATCCTGCAATCCGAGGTCTCCGAACGTCTCGCCGATCGTCCTGTCGTTGATCGAGAGGCGGACACCGGGCCCGAAGCTGCCCTGGATGTAGGCGTCGTAGCTCCCTGGGCTCAGCGCTGGCTCGGTGCTCGCGACGGCCCCGCGCCAACTGATGAAGCGCGGGTCCGCCGCGGCGCCGGTGTTGCCCTCGACGTGCCACCGCTGCGGGCGCGAGACCACGGACAGCGAACGGGGCTTTGCAATCCGAAGTCCCGTCGACGTCGCGCGAGCCGTCTTCAGCAGCTCAGCGACTTGCGGCTCGTCGCAGTTCAGCGACGCCGATCCGTCCAGTTGCTGGCCCAGCGCCAGATGGGCACGCGGGCTTGGGGCGATCCGGCGCCAGACACGGTAATGCGGCGTTTCCGACACGGGCTCGAAGTTGCCGGGTGGTGCGCTGCCTCCGGGGCGCCGTCGTTCGAGCAGCAATCGAAACCGCGACATGTGCGCGGGCGTGTAGTCGTCGAAATCGGGCGTATGGCCGACGTCGAATCGCATCGAGTCGACTCGCAGGCCGCGGTCCGGTTGCCAGGCGCCCCATGATTCCCAGGGGCGCGAGTCGCGCAGGAAGTACTTGGCGTACTCCTCGCGCTCGTTGACGAGCATCGGTCCCTCGCCGCGAAAGCGGTTCGCGATCGCGGCCAGCTCCTCGAAGCGTTCACGAGGAGTAACCCAGGCCCCGGCATAGACCAACGCGTCGGAGGCGATCACGGTCGCGGCGAGCAGCACACCCATGGCGATCGCGACCAGCTCGGCACGCACGGTACTGCGGTGGAGCCACAGCAACCCGGCGGCCGTGGCCATCCCAACGGCGGGAGCGGCGACCATGTAGGCCTTGGCCTCGAAATAGATCGAGTAGCGCTGGGAGATCAGAGCTCCACCCGCCGCCGCCGCAATCAGCGCCAGCGGCACAGCGAGGCGGCTTCGTCGGAATGCATCGATTGGACCCGCCAGGGCCAGGCCGGCGGCGACGGCGATCGTCAAGACCGTGAGACCGAGCTCCGCCGGCGCCGACGCGCGGTAGTCGTCGCCGAGCCACACGTTGAAGACCTCCCACGGTGGCACGGGTCCAAGCAGGTTGCCGGTTTGCGCCGGGTCTATCAGCCGCTCCTCGGTCGCTTGAAGGTAGTGGAGCGACGCGAGGATCGAGGTGAGCGCGGCGCCCAAGGCAACCGCAAGACAGATCCCAAGAGCACTGGCGACCCGGAGCCTGCTGTGACTCGCGGGCGGGCGCCAGAGCATCAAGAGGACCCCGGCAGCGCCGGCGGGCGCGAGCCAGGCGAGCGCTCCGAGGCCGAGGAGGTTCACCGCCGAGGCCGCCACGACGGCGGTCGGCAAGAGCGCCCGCCCGGAGATGCGATCGCGCGCGGCACGAGCGAACAGCGCGATTGTCAGGTAGACGGCCAGCGCCGTGCTGAGCTCCTTCGCGCCACCCTGAGCGAGGAAGGAGAAGGGCAGGTATCCGCTGGAGATCACGACGCCGGCAGCGGCCGCGAAGATCCTCGCGCCACCGAGCTCGCGCATCACCGCGAACACGACGAGCGCGGTCAGCGCCGAGGTGAGCGCGATCAACGGACTCCAGATCGAGAACGCCTCGGCTCGGCCGAAGACAGTGCCGAAGAGCGGCCAGGCGTAGCTGCCGAGCGGGTAGTGGCCGTCGAACAGCGCGGTCACGAAGTGAAACGACGACGACGCGCGGTCGGCCCCCACGGTGCCGTGCTCGCGCAGCAGCTCGATCGCCGAGACGTGGACAGATGGGTCGTTGTTGAGGACGTAGCCGAGGACGCCGAGACGGCCGCTACCGATCAATGGCGCCATTCCGATCAGGTACGCGCCCAGCGCGCAGCCGGTCGCCCAGAGCGCTTCGGGCGGAGGCCGCCAGCCCGCCGCGCCACCGCCGCGCCGCGCAAGCCCGAAGAGGATCAGGCCTGGCACGGCGAGCGTGCCGCAGACGGCCGCCGCTGCGACCCCGTTGAGACCGAGCTCGAGGGCAGTGGTGATCACGACGATGCCGACGGAGAGCCCGGCCGGCAGCGTCAGCGCTCCGAGTCCCAGTCCGGCGAGTCGCGCGAGACCAGTCCCTAGGCCGGCGGCGGCGATCGCGACCAGCAGCGGAACGAGCACCCACGCCGCGACGAGGGAGGTCGGCGATTGGAGGTCCACGGCCGCGGGGACCTTACCGCTCGCTGAGGGCGACGATTCGGGCCTTGACGCGCTCGCCCTCGTTCTCGGGCAAACGCCCGGCTAGCATCCCGGCGATGCTGAGGGCAACCGGCGAGCGGCTCGTACCGGATCAGCAGCGCGGCGAGCTGGTGATGGCCGAGCACCTCGCGCGCTACCGCTTCGCGGCGCAGTTCGCCAGCGGGCGGCGGGTGCTCGACGCCGCCTGTGGCGAGGGCTACGGCACCGAGATGCTGAGGGCCGCAGGCGCCCTCGAGGCGATCGGGGTAGACCTCGACGCTGGGGCCGTTGCTCACGCACGGGCGCGTTACGAGCTCGATGTGCGCGAGGCGGATGTCGGTGCGCTGCCGTTCGACGATGCCAGCTTCGACCTCGTCGTCTCGTTCGAGACGATCGAGCACGTCGCCGACGGCGCGCGCGTGATCGCCGAGTTCCGGCGGGTGCTGCGTGCCGATGGGCTGCTGGTCGTCTCGACGCCGAACTCGGCCGAGTACCTCGTCGAGAACGAGTTCCACCTTCGCGAGTACACACCGGACGAGCTCGACGAGCTGCTGGCGCCGCACTTCCCGATACGCAACCGCCTCTATCAGCAGAACTGGCTTACAGCGGCGATCCTCGATCAGGACCAGCTCGCGCTCGACGAGCCCTCCACGCCGCTCGCCGTCGAGCTGCGCAAGACGAGTGGGTTGGTCCCGGGCCGCGAGCTCTACTCGATTGTGGTCTGCGGGCCAGGCGAGGACGCGCCGGCGCAGGTCGCGGTGATGACGGGCGTCCACGAGGCAAATCGGCTCGAGGCCGAACGGCGCGCCTGGCAAGAGCGCGCCGAGGAGGCCGAGCGCCAGCTGGCCCCCTGGCATGAACGCGCCGAGGAGGCCGAGCGCCAGCTGACTACGTCGCGTTCTCAGATCGAGGTGATCACGTCGTCGCTCTCGTGGCGCGTGACCCGGCCGCTGCGGATCGCTGCAGCTCGCCTTCGGGCGCGGCGCTGAGACATCAGTCACTTCGCCGCGGCGCACCCGCTCGGCGGTCTGTCAGCGCGCGTGCTGAACGCACGGTGAAGGTTCGCTCAGCCGTCCGGTTGGGGGGTTCCGCTGAGCGCTCGCGCGGCGGCGCTCGCGCCACGACGGCCGTCGGGGTCGGAGCGCTCGGCCTCGCCTGGTCGTCCTCCCGGGTCTGCGAGGAAGTCGACCAGCGCCTGCTCGAGCTGATCGCCGGCGCGCTCCCAGGTCCGTTGTCCGACGAACTCGCGCGCACGGTTCGCCATCGCCGCGGCCCGCGGCCGGTCGTCGAGGACCCGCTCGAGCGCGTCGGCGATCGCGTCCGGCGCGTGCTCGGCGAGCATCACCAGGTTCCCGGATTCCCCTAGCGCGGAAGCGACGTTGGCCCCCTCGAGCTCGACCAGCGCCAGCCCGCTCGCCATCATCTCGTGGGCGACGAGGGAGTGGGTTGTCAGCGAGAAGACGATCCCGGCGCTGGCACGGCGGTAGAGCTCAGCCAGCTCGCGTGGCGAGCGGACGCCGAGGTTCTCACACGGGAACGGCACAGTCTGCGCGACGTTCGAGCCGAACAGGACCACGCGCACGCCCGGCCGTCGCTCGAACAGCGTCGCCAGGCCTGCGAGCGCCAGGTCAACCGCTCGCCGCTCGGTCTCGCGCCGAGCGTAGACGGCGATCAGGCCAGGCTCGCGCCCCTCCTCCGGCGCGAAGGTGTAGGTCTCCGTGTCGGTGCCGCACTCGAAGTAGCGCGCCTCCGCGCCGTGGCGCTCGCGCAGGATGTCCGCCATCCAGGGCGTGTAGGCGATGCAGCGGTAGCCCATCTCGTAGGTCTCCCGTGCCCAGATCGCCTGCGCCGAGGTCGGATAGAACTGGGGCTCGTCATCCTGGACGAGGTAGACCTTCTCGCGGCAGCGAGGCAGGTCACGCACCGGAAAGGCAGTCCACCAGTTGGTCGCGACGGCAACGTCGGCAGACCGGAAGTCAGCGAGACCCCGGAACACCTCGGCGTCGATCGGGACGAAGCACTCGACGATCTCGCGCCTCAGCGCCTCGCCGTGGCGGCGCTCGCTGGCGAACGGGTCGAAGACGAAGATCGCGCAGCGATGACCGCGCTTCTCCATCTGCGCGACGAGCCTGAAGATCGTCGTGTGACCCCCCGAGCCGACGAGCCATGGCGGCACGATCCAGGCGATCGTCATTGGACCGGGCGGTCGAGGGCCCTCCGCCTCGATGGCGACCGGCCGGCGCGGGTAGCTGCGGCGGACGAACTCGAATGCCCAGTCGGGACTTACCTTGACCGGCTTCTGTCCGGGCCTCGGCCCGTCTCGCAGCAGTGGGCTCGTGGGGACGTCGTAGGGGGCAAAGGTCGCTCGTCGCTCGAGCGACAGCCTGCCGCGCAGCGCCGCGGGCAGACGGTCGGCCCGCGAGCCGATGATCGCGCCGGCCATTCGAATCGAGTGGTGGAGAACGGAGGCGGCGAGTGGCCTGAGCAGGTCAGCGCCGCCGACGCCCTGCTTGCGCAGCCAGCGCTTGTCGGCTCCGGCGAGGCCGCGCACGTCCCAGAGCGTGCGCTTCGGACCGGCTGCCTCGCGGTGGCCGAGGACCTCCCGCAGCGCCCGAAACTCGTCGAAGTAGCGGCGAAAGAACGTCAGCGGCGGATAGTCGTGCGAGTGGATGACGCGCGCGCCTGGGTGAAAGACCTTCGCGAAGCCGGCCTCGATCAGCTCACGCCCGAGCAGCTGGTCCTCGGCGTAGGGAACCTCGCGGTAGGGGACCCGCGCCCACGCCCAGCGTGCGATCGCGCAGTTGACGTCGGACAGGAACGACAGGCCACCGGGGAAGGCGCGGTAGGCGGCAAGCCCGGCAGGCGAGCGATCGAGGCGCTGGATGTGGACCGCGCCGCCGCCGCCCCAGGCGGCAAAGTGGCGCGCCATCTCCGCCTTGATCATGTGACTTGCGTCGGGGCGGGGGTCGTGGGGCCCGAAGACCGCCGCGACGTCATCGACCTGGTCGAAGCCCTCGAGCAGCGAGGCGAGCCAGCGCTCGTCGGCGGGAGTCGCGTCCTGGGTGATGAAGGCGACGTGGTCGCCGCGGGCCATCTCCATCATTCGGTTGCGGGTCCCCCCGTGGGAGAACTCACTCTTGGGGATCTCGACGACGCGGGCGTCGTGCCGGCGGGCGATCTCGAGCGACCCGTCCGTCGACCCGGAGTCGACGATCAACAGCTCGACCTCGCGATCGACGGCCTGCGCCCGAACGGCTCTCAGGACCTCGTCGAGATAGCGAGCACCGTTGAAGACCGGAATCGCAACGGTGACGACCCCGGGCATCAGCCCGCGCTGCGTCTGAGGCGCGGCTCGGCGCGGCGAGCGGCGAGCAGCGAGCGCGCCTTCAGCGCACCGCCCTTGACCATCCGAAGCGGCGCGGTCAACCGCCAGGAGAGCGAGCCCTCGATCTGCGCGTTCAGGCGGCGGTAGTACTCGATCTCGCGCTCGTCGGCGGCGCGCTTGTGCAACTCTTGCCAGAGCTCATTGCGCTCGACAAGCGCCGCCGCCAGTGCCGCCTCGGCTTCGAGCGCGCGCTTCTTCCAGCCGGTTCTGTCGGTTGCCTTGGCGTTCATCGAGCCGAGGATGATAGGCGGCACTGACCGGACCCCGTTCATCGGTCCACCCCTGCTGAGAGTTCGGGGTTGACTGATCTGTTCGTTCCTCCGATTCGCTGCCAGCTGGCAGCGAATCGGCTCGGCGTCATCATGCCAAGCGCCGAGTGCGGATGCTCTTCGTTGTAGTCGGCCTGCCACTCCGCAGCGAGGAACCGGGCCTCGGCCAGATTCGAGAACTCCTCGTCGAGGACCTCGTCGCGGAAGCGGGCGTTGAGCGACTCCACCCAGGCGTTCTGCCAGGGGGCTGGGGGGTCGATGTAGGCGGTGGCGGTGGATCCGGCCGCGCACCACTCGCGCAGGACCCGGGCGGTGAGCTCGGGGCCGTTGTCGGCGCGGAGGTTGTCGGGGGCGCCGCGCTCGGCGACGAGGCGCTCGAGCACCGCGACCGTCTGATCGGCGTCGATCGTGCGCTCGACCTCGACCGCCAGGGCCTCGCGGGTGAACTCGTCGACGATGTTCAGGAACTTCAGCTCGCGGCCGTCTGAGGTGGCGTCGTGCTGGAAGTCGAGCGCCCAGAGGTGGCCCGGGTGGGTTGCGCGCAGGCGCTCGGCACCATCGGCCGTCGAGACGCCTGCCCGGCGGCGCTTTCGCTTGCGGGCAGGCACTCTGAGGCCCTCCTCGCGCCAGATCCGCTGGATCCGCTTGCGGTTCACGCACCAGCCCTCGCCGACCAGGTGGCCGTGGGCACGGCGGTAGCCCCAGCGGGGCTTCCTGGCCGAGAGGCGGCGCAAGCGCCGGCGCAGCACCTCGTCGTCTGGCGCCACCTTCGGTAAGTGGCGCTGGGTCGATCTGTGCTGGCCGGCGATCTCGCAGGCCCGACGCTCGGAGAGCTTCAAGCGGTCCTGCAGCATGCGGACCGCCGTTCGCCTCCGGGCCGGGCTCACCAGTTTCCCCGGGAGATCTCCTTGTGAGCTGCGATCTCGAGCTCCTTGTCGGCCACGATCCGCTTCAGGGTCGCGTTCTCGCGCCGCAGCTCCTTCAGCTCCTTGACGTCGTCGGCCTTCATCCCGCCGTATTGGTTGCGCCAGCGGTGGAAGGTGTTCTCGGAGATCTCGAGGGCCTTGGCCACGTCGGCCGTGCTCTTGCCTTCGCCGAGCATCCGCTCGGCCTCGCGGAGCGCTCCGATCACCTGGTTGGGGGTGTGGCGTTTGCGCTTCAGCTCGTCTGATTCCTCCTTGCCCATTCTCGTGGGCGCGAAGAACTCTCAGACGGGTCGGACCGATTTCAGGGGGTCGGGGCAGCACGTCGCCGATCCAGAGGGCGTCGGCGGTTAGATGGCTCCCGGCGGTGCGTCGCCACTAGAAGCTCCTCGGTGGGTGTGTCGCCGATCTAGAGCTCTTCGGCGATCCGCGGCGCTTCGCGGTTGAACACCCACAGTCCAAGTGCGAAGACGCCGATGACGATTGCGCTCGGGACGAGCAGCAGCTCCCAGCCGCCCGCCGCGGCGGCCGCGCTCGGCGCGCCTGGATCGATCACGGCATGGCGCACCTGCTGGAGGATCGCCCCGAGCGGGCTTAGCATCAGCGCGTGCTGGATCCGCTCGCTCGGGATCGTCTCGATCGCGTAGAAGACCGGCGACGCGTAGAACGCCATCTGCAGTACGACCTCCCAGATCGGCCGGATGTCGCGAAAGCGGACGAAGAGCGCCGAGAGCAGCATCGCGATCCCGGTGCAGAGAACGCTCAGGGCGAGCAGCAGTGCCGGCAACTCGAGCCAGCTGAGGCGCAGCTCGACGCCGGAGGCGAGCATGAACACGAAGACCGCGCAGAGATTGAGCGCCAGGTTGAAGCAGGACGTCAGCACGACGGCCAGCGGGATCACGAGGCGCGGGAACTGGATCTTGCGCACGAGGCTCTCGCGGTCGAGCACACAGGCGACGGCGTTACCCGTCGCCTCGGCGAAGAACGTGTAGATGACGATTCCGGTCAGCAACACGATTGGGTAGAAGCGCACCTCGCTGCCGCCGAAGCGGACCAGCTGCGTGAAGACCACGTAGAGGACGCCGAAGAGCATCAGCGGGCGCATCAGCTGCCAGAGGTAGCCGAGCACCGAGCCGAAGAACTTCAACTTGAACTCCGTCACCGCCAGCGTCCGCGTCAGGTTGACGAAGTGCCGCCAATCGCCCGAGAACGCCGCTGGCCCCTTGATCGGGCGCCCGAGCCTGCCCGCGCGTGCCGCGTCGACGCTCACGCGACACCACTCAGCCCGCTGCGACCACCGCTCACACGACCCCCGCTCATACGACCCCCGCTCATACGAACCCCGCTCATACGAACCCCGCTCATACGACCACCGCTCACACGACCCCCGCTCATACGAACCCCGCTCATACGAACCCCGCTCATACGGTGACCTTCTTGCTGAGCTTGCTACCGGCGTGCTCGAAGCTGACCTCGTGGGGGAGGTCGACGACTCCCCCCGCCGCATGCGTGCCGGTCATCACCACGCTCGCCATCCGGGGGCGGCGGTCGATCAGATCGCCGCCCCCCGCGCGGACGACCCACGGCGAGGCGTACAGGCGGCCGGGGGCGAATGGGTTCTCGAAGCTGACCGAGAAAAGTGCCTCGTCACCGCCGACGTAGCTGCCCGTCCGCTCACCTGCCCAAACGGTCGAGGTCGCGAACAGCGGAGTTCGGCTGTCGTTCTCGAACAGGACCGAGATCACAGGGTGCGCGACCGGCTCGTTGAATCGCACGCGCGCTCGGAACGTGCATGGGCGCTTATGACGGAGGGCGCTCTTGCGCTGTCCGTGCTCATCCTCGAACCAGGCCTCGATCAGCTCGGCGGTACGGTCGCCATAGCGCTCGGCGTCGTCGGCATCCGGGTCCGCGCTCGTCGTGTCGCGTCCGAAGTTCAGCTCGAAGTAGTGGCTTGCTACGCGCTCGGGAGCGTCGATCAACTTGATCTCGCCGCGTTCGAGCAGCAGCGCTCGGTGACAGAACCGCCGCACCGACCCCATGTCATGGGTGACCAACAGGATCGTCTTGCCCTCGTCACGGAGGTCGTTGAAGACGTCGAAGCACTTCTGCTGGAAGGCGGCGTCGCCGACTGCAAGCACCTCATCGATCAGCAGGATGTCGGCGTCAACCTGGATCATCACGGAGAACGCCAGCCGGACCTGCATCCCCGACGAGTAGTTCTTCAGCTTGAGGTCGACGAACTCCTCGAGCTCGGCGAACGCGATCACCCGCTCGAAACGCGCGCGCGCCTCGCGCGCGGAGAGCCCGAGCATGATCGCGTTGATCGCGATGTTGTCGCGCGCCGCCAGATCGGGGTTGAACCCGACGCCGAGCTCGATGAACGTGGACAGCCGCCCGTTGATGTAGATCTTCCCGGCGTCCGCCCTGTAGATCCCGGCCATGCACTTGAGCAGCGTGCTCTTGCCCGAGCCGTTGCGGCCGACGATGCCGAAGAACTCGCCCGGCTCGACGACGAAGGAGACGTCGTTGAGCGCCTCGAGGCGCTCGAAGCTGCTGCGCCTGAAGGGATGTAGCGCACGCTCCTTGAGGGTGTGCGTGCGCTCATGCGGCAGGCGGAACGCCTTCGAGACGCCGTCGACGACGAGCGCCGGTGCCCTTTGTTCTGGGTCCGCCAAGGCTGGGCCGCCTATTGCGCTCGGCCGCGGCCGGCGCCCGCCGGCGAGCCGCCGCCGACGATCGCGCCGCTCATGCCTCGTAGTCGAAGGTGAGCTCGGGGGCTACCTCGCGCAGCGACGGCGCGCCCGCATCGCGGGCCGAGGGCGTCAGGTCGAGCTCAGGCCATTCGATCGCGACATCGGGGTCGTTGTAGGCGATTCCGCGCTCGGCACGCGGATCGTAGTAGGCCGAGCACTTGTAGAGCACGTCTGCGATCGAGCTTGTAACGCAGAAGCCGTGTGCGAAGCCGACGGGGCAGTAGAGCTGATGCCGGTTGCCTTCGTTGAGCTCGTAAGCCTCCCACTCGCCAAATGTCGGAGAGCCGCGGCGCACGTCGACCAGCACGTCGAAGACGGCACCCCGCACGCAGCGGATGAGCTTCGACTGTCCGCTGCCGATCTGAAAGTGCATCCCGCGCACGACCGAGCGGCCCGAGCGTGAGTGGTTGTCCTGGACGAACTCCTCGATGATGCCGAGCACGGCATAGGCGTGGCGCCGGTAGCTCTCGAGGAAAAACCCTCGCTCGTCCCCATGGACACGCGGCTTCAGTAGGAGCGGGCCCTCTAGCTTGGTCTCGAGTATTTCCATTGGGCGGCCCGTCAGCCTAAACGGTGACCCGAGAGGCCGTACGCCGACGTCCCGGCCGGGTCTGGCGCGTTTCGTCGGAACGCTATGATGACGCTGCGCGCTCGCCGTGCTCGCCTTGAATCTGGCGGTGCTTAGGGTTGCCCTGCTCTGCGGGCCTGGCTGCCACCATCTATGGCCGTCGGCCAGAACTGCATGCGACTTCGTCCACGACATCCCTCGTTCTCCGTCGATCGCGTGCGGGAGTTCGCACGGATCGGTCGAAGCGGTCCGATCTCCCGCCGCCTGGCACGACGCCTCGTCAGGGCGCTGCCGATTCGCGGCGTCGACAAGTTGGCCTTTTTGGTGATTGGCAAGCCGCGATGCCGGCGGCAGCTGGTCACCGTCAGGCGGGACAGCGTCGCGTACCGGCTCGACCTCGCAAAGGATCTTCATCGTCTGATCTATCTTGGCCTCAACGAGCAGGCTGCCAAGGCCGAGATTACGCCCCGCATCAACGGCAACGAGCTCGTCGTGGATGTCGGTGCGAATTGCGGATTCTGGACGCTTGCGGCGGCTTCGGCAGGGGCTCGCGTGATCGCGTTTGAGCCTGTGCTCGACAATGCCGCGCTATGCAGGGAGAACCTCAAGCTGAACTCGCTTGAGGGGCGGGTGACGTTATTCGAGACGGCGGTGAGCGATCGGGCTGGAGTCGCCGAGATCTTTGTCGATGCTTCCGAGAACGCGGGTGAGGAAGCCAGCATGCATCGTCAAAACGGTGGCCGGGCGCTGAGAGTCGAGACCGTGACGCTTGACGAGGCTCTCGGCGACCGCGACGAGCCCCTTGTCCTCTTGAAGATCGATGTCGAGGGGCATGAGATGTCAGTCCTGCGAGGGGCGGAAGGCGTCTTCAGCCGGGGGCTGCCGCGGTACGTCCTGATCGAGATGGTCGACGAGTTCCTCCGCAGTGCCGGCTCGAGCGCTGCGGAGGTCGCCAACTGGCTGGCGCGCCACGGGTACGTGCCAGCGCGTTGGTTTCCGCTTAAGGGCTACGAGTTCCACCCTCGCCACAAGCCCCGCCCCCTTCCACTTCCCCCGCCGCCATCGATGGCCGGGCTCGTGCTCTGGCGAGCGGCTTCCGCCCCTTAGCGGCCGAGGCTCCCGCCGCTACCCGCAGCCGGTGTTGTTGCCGCAGCTCGAGCACGTGTAGCACGAGCCGGTCCGCTGCATCATCCCGCCGCAGGCCGAGCAGGCGGGGCCGAGGTCGAGCCCCAGCAGCCGCGCCGGCGCCGTGGATGGCTCGCCGGTGATAGCCGCGACGGCCGGCTTGACATCAGCCGCGCCGGCGGTCGATAGGTGGCCGCCCGCGCTCGTCGCGCCGCCGTTTGCGGCTCCGTTGGCCCCGCCGTTGGTCGCTGCAGGGCTCTCGGCGCCGGCGCTCTCCCCGCGCATCAGTGCCTCGGCGGCTGCCTTCCGCGCCCGGACCTCCGGCGTCAGGATGCCGAGCTCCTCCTGGACGTCGGCGTCGAGGAAGCGCGAGGCGAGCCAGCGCATGATGTAGTCGGGCATCGACTTCGCGAACGGGATCTCCGGATTCTGCGTCATGCCCTCGGGGTCGAAGCGCATGTAGGAGAACTTGCGCACGTAGGTCTCGAGCGGCACGCCGTACTGGAGGCCGATCGAGATCGCCGTCGCGAACGAGTTCATCATCCCGCGCAGCGTCGATCCCTCCTTGCCGATGTCGGTCAGGAAGATCTCGCCGAGCGTGCCGTCCTCGTACCTGCCGGCGGTTATGTAGCCCTCGTGTCCCTGGCCGATCGAGAACTTGTGCGTCAGCGACTCGCGCTCACGCGGCATCCGCCGGCGAAGCGGCTTGGCGTCGAGCGCGGCGGTCTCGGCCGCCTCGCTGACCTCGCCCTTCTGCGCGTCGGTGCGCAGCGCCTGCGCCGTCTTCGAGCCATCGCGATAGATCGCCAGCGCCTTGACGCCGAGCTTCCAGGCCTGCAGGTAGGCATCGGCGATGTCCTCGACGGTGGTCTCGGCGGGCATATTGACAGTCTTCGAAATCGCCCCCGAAATGAACGGCTGCGTCGCGCCCATCATCCGGATGTGACCCATGTGGGAGATCGCGCGCGAGCCGACCGCGACGTCAAAGACAGGCAGGTGCTCCGCACGCAGCCCAGGGGCCCCGACGATCGCCGCGTGCTCGTCGATGTGGGCGCCGATCTGTCCGATCTCGTGATCTGAGTAGCCGAGCGTCGCGAGCGCCATCGGCACCGTCTGGTTGACGATCGTCATCTGCCCGCCGCCGACCAGCTCCTTGAACTTGACGAGCGAGAAGTCCGGCTCGATCCCGGTCGTGTCGCAGTCCATCAGGAACGAGATCGTGCCTGTCGGCGCCAGCACGGTCGCCTGCGCGTTGCGGTACCCGTGGCGCTCGCCGAGCTCGACCGCGTCGTCCCACGCGCGCTGCGCCGCGGCGAGCAGCTCGTCGAAGCCGGGCTGGCCGAAGCGCCCCTGTGCCTCGGCGCCGGCGACGGGCTCGATCGCCTGGATCTCGCGTGCGGCATCGCGGTGCTTGCGCATCACGTGGTTGTGCGGATCGCGGTTTTCGGCGTAGGTCTCGTATGGACCCATCGCCGCGGCGATCTCCGCGGACTTGCGGTACGCGCGGCCGGTCATCAGCGCCGTCACCGCGGCGGCGACAGCACGGCCTTCGTCGGAGTCGTAAGGCAGTCCGTTCGACATCAGCAGCGCGCCGAGGTTGGCGTAGCCGAGCCCGAGCTGGCGGAACGCGCGAGCGTTGGCGCCGATCTGCTCGGTCGGATAGCTCGACGGCCCGACGACGATCTCCTGCGCCAGCAGCATCACGTCGACGGCGTGCTCGAACGACTCGCAGTCGAAGCTGCCGTCGGGGCGGCGGAACTTCATCAGGTTTAGCGAGGCGAGGTTGCAGGCCGAGTCGTCGACGTGCATGTATTCGGAACAATTGGCCACCAGCAGCCCGTCGACGATGTAGGAGTGATGGAGCGGCTCGGTGAGGTTGTAGACGACCTCCTGGCCATCGTCCTCACGTGCCGCGAGGGTCGCGGCGGTCTTGGTGCGATATCTCCTGGAGCTGGCGATCATCGCCTCAAGCGCGCCTTCCTTGCGCGGCGTCGAGAATCCGATCTGCTCTGCGAACCGCATCAAGTCGGAACCCGTGACCCTCAGGTCGAAGCCCTCGCGCGACTCGTACTCGACCGTGACGCCATCCTTGCGCGTGTAGCGAAACGACGGCCCCGGGGCGTCGGTGACCCTGTAGATCCGCCCGCGGACGCCGAATGCGTTGAGCAGCTTCTGCACGTCCTTCAGCAGGGCCCTGCTGCGGCTGCCAAGCCCGACGTAACGATTGGCCTTGCCACCGCCCTCAACGCGTGACACGCAGCCGTCGGCGCCAAACAACCCGCGTAGAAAGGCGATCTGGACTTGCGCTGGCGCACTGAAGATCGACTCGGGCACCCGCTTCTCGTGCGCTCGGGCCTGGGTGACACCTAGACCGTGGAAGAAGTCACGCACCACCTCGCTGCCCACTCGAAGCTGCACAGTTCCGTTGTCCATCTCCTGTCGCGAGACACCACCGACCAGCTCGGTCAAGAGACCCTCGTGCGAGTCGGCAAGCCGATCGGCGATGTCGTCGCTGCCATAGACCCAGTTCACTTGGCAACTGGTGAGGCAACCGTCACCGATCAGATGTCCCGTCAGCTCTCCGAGCCCCTCGCTCCAGGCTGACGGCAGTGACTGATGTGTGACGCTTCCGCCGCGACTGAATGACTTCACGAGCGCTTCCGTCCGCATCGGAAGCGCCCACGACGCGTCGGTCGCGGGCGTCGCGGTGTCGTTCAAGAGCACTGAGTCGGCGCTGGTCAGCTCCGCGGCAGCCACGTAACCCCGGTTCGCCGTCCATAGCCGGTGGTTCGCGGTACAGCGAAGCTCCTGTCCGTTTGTGAATCGCAGTCGCACGATCGGCTTGACTCCGTTTCGCATCACCGCCGCCGGCCGCGTCGCCGCGACGCCGTCGGCGGGCACCTCGGCTGTCGCGCGGTGTGTGTAGACCTCAAACGCTTCGCCGCTTCGGGCACGCTCGTAGAGCTCCCCGAAGGGCAGCAGGCCAAGCGTGGTGTGGACGCGGGCATCGGCGGGGAAGCACGGATTAGACGCGTTGATCCGCCCTGAGTTCGGCGACGTGTGCCAGTCGTTGATCGTCGTGTCGTACTGGACCCCCGGGTCTGCGCAGCGCCAGGCGGCGTCGGCGATCTGGCGCAGCAGGTCGCGCGCGTCGTAGGTGGCGACCGGCTTGCCACTCGCTCGGGCGATCGTCTGCCAGTCCTCGCCGCGCTCGGCGCGCTCCATGAACTCGTCGGTCACGCGTACCGAGTTGTTCGCGTTCTGGTACTGGATCGAGGTAAAGCCCTCGCCGTCGATCGACATGTCAAAGCCGGCGTCGCGCAGCGCGGCGGCCTTCTGCTCCTCGCGTGCCTTGCACCAGACGAAGTCGAGGATGTCCGGATGGTCGACGTCCAAGACGACCATCTTGGCCGCGCGGCGTGTCTTGCCGCCCGACTTGATCGTCCCCGCCCACGAGTCGGCGCCGCGCATGAAAGAGACCGGTCCACTGGCGAGGCCGCCCTTCGAGAGCTGCTCCATCGAGCCGCGGATGTTCGACAGGTTGATCCCCGACCCCGACCCGCCGCGGAAGATCATCCCCTCCTTGGTGTTCCAGCCGAGGATCGACTCGATCGTGTCCTCGACGGAGAGGATGAAGCAGGCAGAGCACTGCGGGCGCTCCTCGAAGCCGACGTTGAACCACACGGGCGAGTTGAACGCAGCCAGCTGGTTGACGAGGATGTGGGTGAGCTCGGCCTCGAAGACGTCGCCGTCGGCGTCGCTTGCGAAGTAGCCACCGGCGCGACCCCAGCCCGCGATCGTCCCCGCGACGCGCTCGACCATCTGCTTGACCGACGACTCGCGCTCGGGCGAGCCGAGCTGGCCGCGGAAGTACTTCTGGGCGACGATGTTGGTCGCGTTCTGCGACCAGCTTGCCGGAAACTCGACGTCCCGCTGCTCGAACGCCGGGCTCGCCGGGTTGCCGATCACCGCGTCGCGGATCTCCCAGGCGATCGCGTCGAACGGATGCACACCTTCGCGGCTGAAGAAGCGCTCGACAGGCACGCCCTCGACGCGATCCGTGCCCACCGTGGTGGAGGCCTTGTGGACGGCGTTAGGCGTGCTCGACATGACGTCTCCTCGTTGACTCGCTTGCTCGATCCTTGCCACGGGCCCTGCCCGCAGCGGAGACTTCGATGCTCTCGCTTCGCGCGGACGGAAGCGCCATCGTCGGGCCGGGCGCGTCCGGACGGGGTATCGCCGCTGTCGCGGCCGGCTCCGCCTCGAGCCGGCGCAGCTCCGCCTCGAACTGCGATAGGTCCTCGAAATTGCGATAGACCGAGGCGAAGCGGATCGCGGCGACGCGGTCGAGCGCGTTCAACGCCCGCAGCGCGAGCTCGCCGATCTGCTCGGCCGCTGCGGCGCCACCGCCGCGGCGCACCTCGGCCGCGATCGCGTCGACGGCTGCCTCGAGGTCGGCGACCTTCAGCGGGCGCTTGGTCGCCGCGCGCAGCAGGCCGCCGAGCAGCTTCTGGCGATCGAACGGCTCGCGTTGGCCGTCGCGCTTGTGCACGATCAGCGCCGGCGCCTCCGCGCGCTCATAGGTCGTGAATCGCGCCGCGCAGGCAGCGCACCTACGACGGCGGCGGACCGCATCGGCGGGCTCGTTTAGGCGCGAGTCGACGACGCGCGTGGGGGCGGAGCAGTAGGGACAGTGCACAAGAACAATTTTACTATCCCTAGCGGCGGCAAGACGCCCGAACCACAAGATATTGCGCAGTTTGCGGTGTCAGGTCCCGCCCGGCGGCCGCATCGTGGGCGCAGTTTCCGGACATTTGTCCGCTCCGGAAGGCGCTTGCCGGCCGCCCTAGCGGAACGTTTGAAGCGTGCGCTCAAGGCCTTCGTCGAGGCCAACAGCCGGCTGCCAACCGAGCTCCCTTTGGGCGAGCGAGGCGTCAAGTGCGATCCGGCGGACCTCGCCCGCTCGCT
>Ga0183260_10000243_pt1 | contig 43511 bp, 39 predicted proteins | sample AntDrymUQ4972206_2_FD_129768 | JGI IMG/M metagenome (GOLD analysis project Ga0183260, IMG submission 129768) | Polar desert sand microbial communities from Dry Valleys, Antarctica - metaG UQ497 (22.06) (version 2) (version 2) | ecosystem: Environmental > Terrestrial > Soil > Desert | place... | reverse complement strand
GTGCAGCCCTCGACCGGCTCATCGCCGAGGGACGGGTGTCGCGTTCGGTGCGCCGGGGCCTCCCTGAGCCGCTGGAGCTCACAGGTGATCCGTATGCGCTGAGTCGGGCGCTCGACGAAATCCGCAGCCAAGGCTGACGTGCCGCTGTATTACGCCGATGCCTCGGCGCTGGTGAAGCTGGTGCGCGACGAACCCGAGAGCGCGTCCCTGCGCGCGTTCCTCCACGACGCCGACCTCGTTACTTGCGAGATTGTGCTCACCGACGTCCCTCGTGCCGTTCGACGAGCCGCAGCGCGCGACACCGACCTCCACCTCGACCTGCTCGTCGCTCGCACCGGCGAGCTGCTGGACGCCGTCGCGCTGCTCCCGCTCGATCGCGGACTGCTCACCGCCGCCGGAGTGGTCGCCGAGCCGTCGCTGCGTGCCCTCGACGCAATCCACGTCGTGGCTGCCGTCGCTGTCGAACCGATCGATGCATTTGTCAGCTATGACGAGCGCCAATCGGCCGCCGCCCGCCTCGCCGGCTTGCGGACCATCGCGCCAGCAACGTAGCGACGCGGATCGGCTCGCAGTTGCCGTCCGACACTGTCCCGACAGGCCCGCCAGGCACGTCCTGGGCGCTAGCGTGGAGGCATGGCAGCTATTACGGCGCCGTTCGGTCGAGTGCTGACTGCGATGGTGACACCGTTCGGCCGGGACGGCTCGCTCGACTGCGAGGCAGCGGCTCGGGTGGCGACGTACCTGGTCGACAACGGCAACGACGGTCTGGTGATCACGGGCACCACTGGCGAGAGTCCTACCGTCAGCGACGAGGAAGCGGGTCGGCTACTTGCCGCGGTCGTCGATGCGGTGGGAGACCGGGCGAGCATCGTCGCCGGCGTGGGCACCAACGACACCGCGCACTCGGTACGCCTCGCTCAACAGGCCAGACGGCTCGGCGCCGACGGCGTGATCGTGGTGACGCCGTACTACTCGAAACCACCTCAGACAGGTGTGATCGGGCACATGACGGCAGTGGCCGAGGCGGCACACCTTCCCACCATGGTCTACGACATCCCCGGCCGCACCGGGCTGGCGCTGACCCACGACACCCTCCTGCGGTTGGCCGAGCACCCCCGCATCGTCGCGGTCAAGGACGCGACCGGCGACTTGTTCGCCGGTTCACAGGTGATGGCCGAGACGGGGCTCGCGTACTACTCCGGTGATGATGCCCTCAACCTGGCGTGGCTTGCGTGCGGCGCAGTCGGGCTCGTGTCTGTGGTTGGCCACGTCGCGCCGAGGCAGTATGTGCAGCTGGTCAAGGCCGTCGACGGCGGTGATCTCGTCGCCGCCCGGGAGATCCACGAGGCGCTGCTGCCGGCCGTGCGAGCCGTGATGACGCGCACGCAGGGGGCGATCATGGCCAAGGCCGGGTTGCAGGTGCTCGGTGTGCTCGAGCATCGCACGATGCGCTCCCCGCTCATCGAGGCCACCGACGACGAAGTCGCGGAGCTGCGCGTGGACCTGGCAGCGGCCGGACTGCTCAACGGCACCACAGCATGAGCCACCCGCATCCAGAGCTTGGCCCGGCACCGCCGTTGCCGACGGGCGCATTGCGGGTCACCCCGCTTGGCGGCCTGGGTGAGATCGGCCGCAACATGACGGTGTTCGAGTACGCCGGCAAGCTGCTGGTGGTCGACTGCGGCGTACTGTTCCCCGAGGACCACCATCCCGGGGTCGACCTGATCCTGCCTGACTTCGAACCTCTTCGAGCTCGGCTCGACGACATCGTCGCGATTGTCTTGACCCACGGCCACGAGGATCACATCGGCGCCGTCCCGTACCTGCTGCGGGAGCGCGGCGACATCCCGCTCGTCGGTTCGTCCCTCACGCTGGCACTGCTCGAGGCGAAGCTGCGCGAGCACCGGCTGAAGGAGACCGCCCGGTACGTCGTCGCTGAAGGCGATCGCCAGTCGTACGGGCCGTTCGACTGCGAGTTCATCGCGGTCAACCACTCGATCCCGGACGCGCTCGCGGTGGCGATCCGTACCGGTGCCGGCATGGTGTTGCATACCGGCGACTTCAAGATGGACCAGCTGCCGCTCGACGGGCGGATCACTGATCTGCGGGCGTTCGCCCGACTCGGTGAGGCCGGTGTCGACCTGTTCCTGGTCGACTCCACCAACGCCGAGGTGCCGGGCTTCACCACCCCCGAGCGCGACATCGCGCCGGTGCTGGACCGGGTGTTCGCGGCCAGCGAGCAGCGGGTGATCGTCGCCTGCTTCGCGTCGCACGTGCACCGGGTGCAGCAGGTCATGGACGTCGCGGTGGCCCACGGCCGCAAGGTGGCCTATATCGGCCGTTCGATGGTGCGCAACATGGCGGTTGCCAGGGACCTCGGCTACCTGCGGGTGCCGCCGGGCGTGCTCGTCGACGGCCGGGAGATCGAGAAGTTCCGTCCCGAGGAGATCGTCTTGATCTCCACCGGCTCACAGGGCGAGCCGATGTCAGCCCTGTCGCGCATCGCCGCACGCGACCACGACCGGGTGCAAATCGTGCCCGGCGACACGGTGGTGCTGGCGTCGTCACTGATCCCGGGTAACGAGAACGCCGTCTACCGCGTCATCAACGGCCTGGTGCGGTGCGGTGCGAACGTTGTGCACAAAGGCAATTCGCTCGTGCATGTTTCCGGCCACGCCAGCGCTGGTGAGCTGCTGTTCTGCTACAACATCGTGCGCCCGCGCAACGTGATGCCGGTGCACGGCGAGGTCCGGCACCTGTACGCCAATGCCGACCTGGCTCGAGCCACCGGTGTCCCCGCCGACCGGGTGGTCGTCGCCGAGGACGGCGTCGTCGTCGACCTGCACGAAGGGGTCGCCCGGGTGGTCGGCAAGGTCGAGTGCGGTTATGTCTTCGTCGACGGCTCGTCGGTGGGTGACATCACCGAGTCGGAGCTGAAGGACCGGCGGATCCTTAGGGACGAGGGGTTCATCTCGGTCGTCGTCGTGATCGATTCGGTGACTGGGAAGATCATCACCGGTCCGGAGATCCACGCCCGAGGATTCGGTGACGACGACGTCTTCGATGCGGTGCGGCCGGCGCTGGCCGAGGCGTTGAATGTCGCCGTGCGCGACGGCGTCACCGACGTCCATCAGCTGCAGCAGGTGATCCGGCGCACCATCGGCCGCTGGGTGTCGGGCAGCCACCGGCGCCGCCCCATGATCATCCCCGTCGTCCTGGAAGCCTGACGCCGCTGATCATCCGCGGCTGACGAGTCCGGCGTGTGACACGTGGGACTGTTGGGGTGACCACGTAGCCTGACGACCATGGCGACCCGTACGTCTTCCCCGCCGCGGTCGCGCAGTAAGAAGCCGCGGTCGTCCGGAAGCCAGACCCGCCGGAGCAGGTCGTCACGCAGCGGCTCGACCGCCGTGCGACGCCGAAGCGGGCCTGGCCTGCTGTCACGCGTCGGTGCGGCGATCGGGCACGGCATCCGGGCGGTGTGGTTGGGCATCGCTCACCTCCTCGGGGCCATCGCGCGCAGCATCGGCTCGACGGCTCGCGGCTTGCCGCCAGAGCAGCGGAGGGACGGGATCGGCCTCGGGTTCATCGGGCTTGCGATCATCGTGGCGGCGTCGATGTGGTGGCAGCTTTCGGGTCCGGTCGGCGACCCGATCAGCGCCGTCGTCACCGGCTCGATCGGCGTGGTCGGGTGGGCCTTGCCGCTGCTGCTGTTGGTCAACGCTTGGCGGATGTTGCGGCACCCGGACCGCAACGGGCCACCTGGTCGGCAGGTCATCGGCTGGTCCGCGCTGGCGTTCGGCGTCGCTGGCCTTGTGCACATCGCACACGGGCTCCCGCGCCCGAGTCAACGCGGCGGCAGCGCCGCGATGGACGACGCCGGAGGCGCCATCGGGTACGTCACCTCAGCCCTGCTCGTGGACTTGTTCCGCACCGCTCTGGTGGCGATCCCGCTGCTCGTGCTGCTGAGCGTGTTCGGCCTGCTGGTGGTGACCTCCACACCATTGCACGCCATCCCCGACCGGGCTCGCGAGTTCCGCGACGCGACGCTGCGACGCTCATCGGTCCAAGACGACGGGAGCGACGAGACCCCCTCGCCGCTGCGGCGGTCCAGGCCGCGACGCCGGGTCGGTTCCATGACCCACGTCCCGGAAGGAGACGAGCCGTACGACACCCCACTGGTAGCAGGTGGATCGACCCGCCTGGACGCATCGGTTCAACCGGACGCCGACGACCGGGGGCGGGAGCCGCCGCCGCACACGCCCATGCCGGCTCGCACCGAGCAGTTGGCATTGTCCGGCGACATCGTCTACACCCTGCCGCCGCACGAGCTGCTCAAGCAGGGCAGCCCGCACCGGGCCAGGTCGAGGGCCTCCGACGCCGTCGTCGAGTCGCTGACCGAGGTCCTCCAGCAGTTCGACATCGACGCCCAGGTCACCGGCTATACCCGCGGCCCCACCGTGACCCGGTACGAGGTCGAGCTCGGCACCGCCGTCAAGGTCGAGAAGATCACCACGCTGGGACGCAACATCGCCTACGCCGTCGCCAGCGCCGACGTGCGCATCCTGTCGCCGATTCCTGGCAAGTCCGCCATCGGGATCGAGATCCCCAACGTCGACAAGGAGATGGTCTCGCTCGGAGATGTGATGCGCTCAGCCCAGTCGCGCGGCGACCACCACCCCATGGTGGTCGGGCTCGGCAAAGACGTCGAGGGCGGCTTCGTCGTGGCCAACCTGGCAAAGATGCCGCACCTTCTGGTCGCCGGCGCCACCGGCTCCGGCAAGTCGAGCTTCATCAACTCCGTGATCGCCTCGGTGCTGATGCGCTCGACGCCCGACGAGGTACGGATGATCCTCGTTGACCCCAAACGGGTCGAGCTGACCGCGTACGAAGGCATCCCGCATCTGATCTCACCTATCATCACCAGCCCGAAGAAGGCTTCGGAGGCCCTGCAGTGGGTCGTGCGCGAGATGGACATGCGCTACGACGACCTGGCGCAGTTCGGGTTCCGCCACCTCGACGACTTCAACAAGGCGGTCCGTGCCGGCAGGGTCCACGCACCGCCGGGCAGCGAACGCGTGATCGCGCCCTACCCCTACTTGCTGGTCATCGTGGACGAGCTGGCCGACCTGATGATGGTCGCGCCGCGCGACGTCGAGGACGCTGTCGTACGCATCACCCAGCTCGCCCGAGCGGCGGGGATCCACCTCGTCCTGGCCACCCAGCGGCCAAGTGTCGACGTGGTCACCGGGCTGATCAAGGCCAATGTGCCGGCCCGGTTGTCCTTCGCCACCTCATCCCTGGCCGACAGCCGGGTGATCCTCGACCAGCCGGGTGCCGAGAAGCTCGTCGGTCAAGGCGACGGGCTGTTCCTGCCGATGGGCTCCAGCAAACCGATGCGCATGCAGGGGGCGTGGATCACCGAACCGGAGATCCACGCCGTGGTCCGGCACTGCCGGAAGCAGCTGCAGCCCACCTACCGCGACGACGTCACAGCCCCGCAACAGTCCAGGCGCGAGGTCGACGACGACATCGGTGACGACCTCGACCTTGTCTTGCAAGCGATCGAGCTTGTGGTGACCACACAGTTCGGCTCCACCTCGATGTTGCAACGCAAGCTGCGAGTTGGCTTCGCCAAGGCCGGTCGACTCATGGACATCATGGAGTCGCGCGGCGTCGTCGGACCGAGCGAGGGGTCCAAGGCCCGCGACGTACTGCTCAAGCCGGACGACCTCGATGAGGTGCTCGAGACCATGCGGGGGGAATGAGCGGGTGGCCAGGGGAAGTCACGTCGCGAGGAGCCCGCGCGACGCCGTGGAGCTACGGGGCCGGCACGTCCTGTTCGGGTTGGTTGCCGCCGTTGCGGGTGCCGGCGTGCTGGCCTACGGGTGGCGCGCCACCCACGGCGGCAGCTGGCTGTCCTGGGCGATCGCAGGAGTGCTCGCCGTCGTCACCGCGGTTCACCTGTGGGGCTGGCAGGACGCTCGTACGCCGCGACTGGTTGCCGATGCCCAAGGAATTCGGTTTCGGCGTGGCGGTACGTGGGCCGGGACACCGTGGGAACAGCTGAGCACCATCGACGTCACCCCGGACCGAGGGCGATTGCGTGGTGGTCAGCTGGTGATCCGGTCCGGCGACGAGAAGCCGATGGTGCGGTTCGACCTGCCGCCACGGGGCGCAGCCGACGTGGCGGAGGCCTTGCGCGCACTGGGCGCTCCGTTGGCCCCCCCGGTAGCACTGCCGGCTCCGACCTCGGTGGACGTGGCCGAGGAGGAGGCACCGCCGGCGAGCCCGCAGCGACGGGCATCGCTCACCCCGGTGCCGGCGGCCTCCCCCCGGCGAGCAGTACGCGCGGACGTACGGCGCGGCGTGCCCGAGTCGGTGAGCATGCTGGCCCTGCGGCAACCTGATCCGGCGTCACTGCCGGAGGCGAAGGAGCTGCGGGGGACCCAGGGTCGGGTCGGGCTGGTGCTGGAAACCACCGCATCGCCGACACCGCCCGTACTCGCCGGTCTTCCGGAGACCGCGGTTGACGCGGCACCTGTCGATCCCTACCCGACTCGGCCGGCGGCTTCGCCGGTGATCGGCCCCGAGCTTGCCGGGGCTCGGCAGCGGTTCGGGTTGAGCGTCGACTCGCTCGCGGACCGTACCCGCATCCGCCCGCACGTCATCGAGTCGATCGAGGTGGATGACTTCGAACCCTGCGGTGGAGACTTCTACGCCCGAGGTCACATTCGATCGCTCGCGCGAGTCCTTGGCGTCGACTCCGGCCCGTTGCTCGGGGCGTTCGAGGAGCTGTACGCCTCAGCGCCGATCGATGCGCGGCGGGTGTTCGAGGCCGAGCTGGCGACTGGGACGCAGCCGATGATCCGGCTGAGCAGGGGCGGACCGAACTGGGTGGGGCTGCTGGGGATGGTCGTTGTCCTCGCGATCGTCTGGGGGGTAGCCACCGTGCTCACCCGAGACACCTCCGAGGCGAACTCACCAGCGGGCCAACGAGCCGGGATCGGCGCTGAGCCCTCGGCCACCACCCCGGACCCGGATCGCTTCGCTCAGCTCGGCAAGCCACCGGAGGTCAATCGCGTCCGGCTTCTGGCCGACGGCGGGGACAGCATTGTCACGGTACGTGACAGTGATCGAAACCTGATCTGGCGAGGGGTGTTGAGCGCCGGTGAGAGCCGGACGGTACGCGCTAGCGGGCCGCTGACGGTGTTGGCTCGCGATGGGGGCGTCGTCACGGTGAGCGTCAACGGTCGGGGTCGAGGACTTCTTGGCGCGCTCGGCACTCCGGCACGTCGGGTGCTCGGGGGTGCGGAGCGCCGCTGAGCATCGGTCCGCGCCCCTCCGTCGAGGGTCGGCCATACTAGGGCAACGATGAAACCGCCGCCCCCCTCGCCCACTGTCGCGCTGGTGACCCTCGGTTGCGCGCGCAACGAGGTCGACTCCGAGGAACTGGCCGCCCGGTTGGCAGCCGACGGGTTCTCGGTCGTGGCCGACCCGAGTCGGGCGAGCGCGGTGCTGGTGAACACCTGCGGTTTCGTGGCGGCCGCCAAGAAGGACTCGGTCGACACGCTGCTGGCGGCGGCCGATCTCAAGCGCAGGGGCGCCACGCGGGCCGTCGTGGCCGTGGGCTGTCTCGCCGAGCGTTATGGCACCGATCTGGCAGCGGCGCTTCCGGAGGCCGACGCCGTTCTCAGTTTCGACGACTACCCCGAGATCGCCGACCGGGTGCACGCTGCGCTGGCGGGATTGGCACATCGGACCCACACTGCGCGGGACCGGCGGAGGCTGCTACCGATCACGCCGGTGGCACGACAGTCCGCTGCGGTCGTCGTGCCCGGGCACCGCGTCGCCGACCCGGACCTGCCAGCGGGGCTCCCCCCCGCCTCGGGTCCCCGGCCGGTACGCCGGCGCCTCGACAACGGTCCGGTGGCGCCGCTGAAGCTGGCGTCCGGCTGCGACCGGCGATGCACCTTCTGCGCCATCCCAGCCTTCCGCGGGTCCTTCGTCTCCCGACCCCCAGCCGACGTGGTGGCCGACGCCCGGTGGCTGGCTGGCCAGGGAGTCCGCGAACTGCTGTGCGTGAGCGAGAACTCCACCTCGTACGGCAAGGACCTCGGTGACCTACGTTTGCTCGAGACCCTGCTGCCGCAGTTGGCAGCTTTGGAGGGCATCGAGCGGGTCCGGGTCTCCTACCTCCAACCGGCCGAGATGCGCCCTGGCCTGGTAGCTGCGATCGCACAGACACCGGGTGTCGCCGCGTACTTCGATCTGTCCTTCCAACATGCCGCTGCCGCGGTGCTGCGCCGGATGCGCCGCTTCGGTGATGCCGACCGCTTCTTGGGGCTCCTCGACTCGATCCGCGGGCTCGCGCCGCAGGCGGGGGTCCGCAGCAACGTCATCGTGGGCTTCCCCGGTGAGACCGAGGCCGACCTGGTGGTGCTCACCGACTTCCTGGCCGCTGCCGAGCTGGACGCGGTGGGGGTGTTCGGGTACTCCGACGAGGAGGGCACCGAGGCTGCGGCCATGTCCGGAAAGCTCGACGAGGACGAGATCACCGCCCGCGTTGCCGAGGTCAGCTCCCTGGTCGAAGAACTGGTCGATCAACGCGCCGCCCGCCGCCATGGCGAGCAGCTGAGCGTGCTGGTGGAAGAGGTCCACGGCACGCAAGGGGAAGGTCGAGCCGCACACCAAGGGCCGGAAGTGGATGGCAGCACTCGGCTGCGCAACCTGCCACCCGGCACGCGCGTCGGCGATCTCCTGAGCGTGGTTGTCAGTGAGTCGCGAGGTGTCGACTTGGTGGCTGATGTCGTAGGGGCGACCGCTGAGACTGGCACCCGAGGTGCGGCATGAGCACCAGCAGGACCGACGTACCGCCGCCGAGCAACTGGAACATCGCCAACGCGCTGACCGGATTCCGGCTGCTGCTCGTCCCGATCTTCGGCTGGCTGCTGCTGGCCAGCGACGGCACCTCGTCGACCCTGAGCATCGGCGCCTGCGCGGTCTTCATCCTCGCCGCCGCGACGGACCGGTTCGACGGGGATCTCGCCCGCCGCCGCGGGTTGGTCACCGACGTCGGCAAGCTCGCCGACCCCATCGCCGACAAGGCCCTCACTGGTACCGCGTTCGTGGGCCTGTCGGTGCTGGGACAGCTGCCGTGGTGGGTCACGATCGTGGTGCTCGTACGCGAGGCGGGAATTACGTTGTTGCGCTTCTGGGTGCTGCGGCACGGCGTCATCGCCGCCAGCCACGGCGGGAAGCTCAAGACGGTGCTGCAGTCGTTTGCGTTGGCCTTGTACATCCTCCCGCTGCCCCAGTCGCTGACCTGGGTTGCGGTAGTCGTGATGGGGATGGCGGTGGTGGCGACCGTGGTCACCGGAGCCGATTACGTCGTCAGGGCGCTCGCGTTGCGGCGTGCGGCCGAGCCCGCCCAGTTGTGAGCGCCGAAGCGCAGAGTGTCATCGCCGCATTGCGCGCCTGCGACGCGACGGTCGCCACGGCGGAGTCGCTCACGGGAGGCCTGCTGTGCTCGACCTTGGTGGCGGTGTCCGGCGCGTCGGCTGTCGTTCGTGGTGGCGTCGTCGCCTACGCGGCGGAGGTCAAGGTGTCGATGCTCGACGTGCCGGCCGACCTCGTCGCCCGAGCTGGCACGGTCGACCCCGATACCACGCGGGCCATGGCAATCGGCGTCCGGTACCGACTCGCCGCCGACTACGGGCTGGCGACGACGGGTGTGGCCGGTCCCGACCCGGTCGAGGGCAAACCCGTTGGGCTGGTCTTCGTGGCGGTCGCCGATCGCGGCGGAGCGTGCGTACGCCGGCTGGAGCTGCCTGGCGATCGGCCGGAGGTCCGTCGGGGCGCGACGGTAGCCGCGTTGCAGCTGTTGCTCGAGGTGTTGTGCGCCGCCGCCTGAGGCATCGTGCTCTGGCGGCATGGCGTCGATGTCAGCCGAGTTCCGGCCACGACGGGTACGCTGGGACATTGCCCGAAGATCGGACGGCTCGATACGGGAGGAGGGGCGAACGTGATCGTGCTTCGACAACTCATCGGTGACGTGCTCCGCTCCCAACGGATGCGCCAGGGGCGCACGCTGCGGCAGGTGTCGGCAGACGCCCGGGTGAGCCTGGGTTACATCTCGGAGGTCGAACGGGGGCAGAAGGAGGCCAGCTCGGAGTTGCTGGCGGCTATCTGCACCGCGTTGGAAGTGCCGTTGTCGGCGATTCTGCGTGAGGTCAGCGACCGGATGGTCGAGCAAGAACGGCCCGCTGACAGCGAAGTCGCCACCGTGCCCCGCGCCGCGATCACCGAGGTCGTCGCTGCCTGAGCGGCCTCAGGCGTCCGGAAAGACAGACTCGGGCTTGCTTCCAATGGCTCAGGGTCACTTGCAATGGGTTCGAACCCATTGCAAGTGACCCGATACCACGTGAACGTGGGATAGGGACACCGGTGACGCGGGGGGAGCGGGGTCAGGCCCGCAACCGCAGTCCCCGCGGGGTAGCGTGGAAGCCGGCGGTCTCCAGCGCCGCCGCCAACGGCGAGCCCAAGATGTGCTCCCCGTCGGCACGCTCGACCGTGATCTTGCCGAGGGCGCCGTCGCGGACCGCGAGCGCCAGCGCGTCCACGGCCGGCTGCACCGTCGCTGGATCGTCGCGGAACGTGAGTAACGTCCGACCGCCTCGTTCGACGTAGAGAGTCAGCGCCCCGTCGACCAGCACGACCAACGCGCCGGCCTTGCGTCCGGGACGGTGACCTGGGGCAGCGCCCTCGGCGGTCGCCCGGTCCGGCCAGGGCAAGGCCGCGCCGTAGGGATTCGCGGGGTCCGTGGCGGCCAGCGTCACAGCCCGAACGGAGGCAGCGCCCGGCTCGCCGCTGAAGGAACGAAGCCGGTCTACTGCCCCGGAAGTGGCAAACTGCGCGGCGCCCAGCGAACCGACGAAGTAGCCCCTGCGGGCGCGCCCGGACTCCTCGAAGCCACGCAGCACCTTGTAGACGGCAGCGAAGCCACCGCTGACGCGCTCGCCAACGACCGCCCCCCGGGTCACGACCCCGTAGCGGTCGAGCAGGGTCTCCGCGGTGGCGTACGCCCGCCGAGTGGCATCCGGTTCCCGGGCCGGGAGTGCCGCCCAGCGCCCGGCTGCTGTCGGCGGCCCGGTACGCCGCGGCAGCGACGCTCGGCCATTGATACGGCCGCTCCGACGGACCCGGCTGCGGGGAGCAGAGCGTCGGGGCCGGTGCGCCGCCCGTCCCGAGCGGCTGAGGGCACGGAGCGGAGCGAGCGTGTCGTTGGTCACCAGCCCGGCCCACACCAGATCCCACAGCGCCGCGTGCAGGGTGTCGTCGTCGGTCGACCCGACCATGTCGGAGAGCGAGCGGAAGAAATATGCCCCGCCGGAGCTCAAGGCGGCTAGCACCGAATCCTGTATGTCGGAGGGCTCCAGGTCGCCCGGGTCCGGCAGTGTCAGCGGCGCACCGTCGGCGGGGTGCAGCGAAACCCAGCCATCGGTGCCTGCCAACGACCCGTTCCCGGCCCACAGCACCTCACCGGACGCGGTCAGCTCATCCAGCAGAGCCGGGTTGTAGTCGATCACCCGCGAGCCGAGCACCAGCGGCTCCAAGGCCGAGGCGGGCACGGCGCATCCGGCCAGCTGCTCGACGACGCTGAGCACGCCGTCGATCCCGCGAAGACTGCCGCCGACCTGCTGCCAAGCCGGCAGGAACCGGCCCAGTGTCGCTGGCTCCACTGGCTCGACCTCGGAGCGCAATACGGCCAACGACCGGCGACGCAGGCGCCGCAGCACCTCGGCGTCACACCACTCCGACCCCTGACCGCCCGGGCGGAACTCGCCCTCGACGACTCGTCCCGCCGCACCCAGCCGGCGCAGGGTGTCCAAGACCACCGCCGGACCCAGCCCGAGGCGTTGTCCGACCGCCGCAACGCTGAAAGGTGCGTGCGTGCGGGCGTAGCGAGCCACCAGGTCGCCCAGCGGGTCGTCGACCGGGGTCAGGAACGCATCGGGCACTCCCATCGGGACCGGGACCCCGAGCGCGTCGCGCAGGCGTCCGGCGTCTTCGACCGCGACCTGCCACCCGGCCCCGGCGTACGACACGTCGATGACCCGTCGGGCCCGGGCGAGGGCCGCCAACCACGTGACGGCGTTTCGACCGTCATCGACGCAGCGGGCGCGTACCTCGGCAGGAGTGAGCGGACCGAGGAGCCGGAGCAGGTCCGCCACTCCCTCGGCGTCGCGGGCCTGCCGGTCGGGGGTCAGTCGCTGCAGCTCGGCCTCGACCTCGTCGATCACGTCGAGGTCGAGAAGGTCGCGCAGCTCGGCCCGCCCGAGCAGCTCGGCGAGCAGCGTGGAGTCGAGTGCCAGCGCTGCCGCGCGCCGCTCGGCAAGGGGGCTGTCGCCCTCGTAGAGGAACGCCGCGACGTACCCGAAGAGCAGCGACCGGGCGAATGGCGACGGCGTGGTTGTGGCGACCTCGACCATGGTGACGCGGCGGGCGGACATGTCGCGCATCAGCTGCTGCAACGCGGGGACGTCGTAGACGTCTTGCAAGCACTCGCGGACGGCCTCGAGCACGATCGGGAAGCTGGGGTACTTGCGCGCGACCTCCAGCAGCTGTGCGGAGCGTTGCCGCTGCTGCCACAACGGGCTCCGGCGGCCGGGATCTCGGCGCGGCAGCAGCAACGCCCGCGCGGCGCACTCGCGAAACCGCGACGCGAACAAGGCCGACCCACCCACCTCGGTGGTCACCAGCTCGGCAATCTCATCGGGTTCGAAGTCGAACAGCTCCGCGCCCGGTGGGTCGGCGTCGGTCTCCGGCAGCCGGACGACGATGCCGTCGTCACTGGCCATGGCCTGCGCGTCGACACCGGTTCGCTCCCGCAGCCGAGCCGCCACCGCCAACGCCCACGGCCCGTGAACCTTCAGCCCGTAGGGCGAATGCAACAGCACCCGCCAGTCGCCGAGCTCGTCACGTACTCGCTCGACCAGCAGCGCCCGGTCGTGCGGCACGTGACCGGTGTGCGCTCGCTGCTCGGTCAGGAAACTCAGCAGGTTGGCTGCTGCCCACTCGTCCAACCCCGCCTGCTCACAACGCAACCGAGCGCGGCCGGCCGACGCCGTGGACAGCTCGCGGACGAACGCTCCCACCGCCGCCCCGAGCTCGGCCGGCCGGCCGAGCGAATCGCCCTTCCAGAACGGCAGCCGCCCCGGCTGCCCAGGTGCCGGGCTGACCAGCACGCGATCATGAGTGATGTCCTCGATCCGCCAGCTGGTCGCCCCGAGTGCGAAGACGTCGCCGACGCGCGACTCGTAGACCATCTCCTCGTCGAGCTCACCCACTCGGGCGGCGCCGCGAGCGGTGTCGGCGCCGACCAGGAACACGCCGAAAAGGCCCCGATCGGGGATCGTGCCTCCGGAGGTGACCGCCAGCCGCTGAGCGCCGGGCCTGCCGGTGAGCGTCCCGGATACCCGGTCCCACACCACCCGTGGGCGCAGCTCGGCGAACTCGTCGGAGGGGTAGCGCCCCGCGAGCAGGTCGAGCGTCGCGTCGTACGCCGAGCGGGGCAGGTTCGCGAACGGCGCCGACCGGCGGACGAGCGCGTACCAGGCTTCGACGTCGAGTGGGTCGACCGCGGCGGCGGCGACCGTCTGCTGGGCTAGAACGTCGAGCGGGTTCGCGGGGATCGACAACGACTCGATGGCGCCACTGCGCATGCGTTCGACTGTCACGGCGGCGTTGACCAGGTCAGCGCGGTGCTTGGGGAACACGACTCCGCGGGAGACCTCCCCGACCGAGTGGCCGGCGCGCCCCACCCGCTGGAGGCCGCTGGCCACCGAAGGCGGCGCCTCGACCTGGACGACGAGATCGACCGCGCCCATGTCGATGCCGAGCTCCAGACTGCTGGTGGCTACGACGCAGGCCAACCGACCAGTTTTCAGGTCGTCCTCGATCAGCGCTCGCTGCTCCTTTGACACCGAGCCGTGATGTGCCCGGGCGATCACGACATCGGCGCCCCGGGACGCGCCACTCGCAGCCATGGCTTGCGCGGGCACGGACGGATCCGGGAGCGCCTGCTCGGCTCGCTCGCTGGCCAGCTCGTTGAACCGGGCGGTCAGCCGCTCGGCAAGCCGACGGGAGTTCGCGAAGACAATCGTCGACCGGTGCCGCTCGACCAGGTCGACGATCCGTTCCTCGACGTGCGGCCAGATCGAGCCGGTCCGGCCGTCGTCACTACTGAGCTGTTCGGATCCGCCGGTTGCACCGATCTCTGACATGTCCTCGACCGGCACCACCACCGAGAGGTCCCACCGCTTGGGTGAAGCGGGTGCGACCACCTGGACTGCCGCGGATCCGCCGAGGAAGCGGGCGACCTCGTCGATCGGGCGCACGGTCGCCGACAGGCCGATCCGTTGCGCGGGCGCGTCGAGCAGGGTGTCGAGCCGCTCCAGCGACAGTGCCAGGTGAGCGCCCCGCTTGCTGTCGGCGACGGCATGCACCTCGTCGACGATGACGGTGTCGACACCTTTGAGCGACTCGCGGGCAGCCGAGGTGAGCAGCAGGAACAGGGACTCAGGGGTGGTGATCAGAATGTCGGGCGGGTGGACGCTGAGCCGACGGCGCTCGACTGCTGGAGTGTCACCGGAGCGCACGCCGACGGCCACGTCACCGGAAACGAGCCCCAGCCGCTTGGCGGTCTGTCGGATGCCGACCAGGGGCGCGCGGAGGTTGCGCTCGACGTCGACCGCCAGCGCCTTGAGTGGTGAGATGTAGAGCACGCGGCACCGGCGGGCCGGGTCCACCGGGGCCGTCGAGGTCGTGAGCCGGTCGAGCGCCCAGAGGAACGCGGCCAGCGTCTTGCCGGAGCCGGTGGGTGCCACGACCAGCGCGTGCGAACCTCCCGCGATGGCCTCCCAGGCACCGAGCTGCGCGGGTGTCGGCGCCGGGAACGACCCGGTGAACCAGGCCCGGGTCGCCGTAGAGAAACGGTCCAGCACCAGCTCGGCCGAGTCGGGGTCCTGCGTGGCGGAGGCCATCGACGCATTGTCACCGATCGCACCGACACTCGCCTCCTCGACGGCCCGGCAGGCAGTTGGCGAGTGGCGCATAACCGCTGATCACGCTTGCCGAGTGGCGCAAGACGGTCGTGATCGACCGGTCCTCATCAACCGTCTTGCGTCACCCGGCGTGCCGTCAGGGCAGCTCGACGGCCGACCAGTCCCGGCCGCCGTCGTCGCTTCGGGCCAGCTCGCCCCCGGAGGTGATCAGGTAGCCGGTCCGCGAGTCGGTGAAGCCGGCGAACGTGTAGCCGACGTCGTTCCACACCTGGTCGTCCTCGTCGTAAGGGGCCGCGACCGGCTCGATCCCGCTGGCCATGGTGACGATGGAGACCGTCCTGCCGTCGGTCAGCAAGGCATGCGTGGCATCGATCCCGGTCATGGTGGTCAACGGCGAGCTGGGTGGTGGCAGTCGCTGCTCCTGCCAGGTGCTCCCGGAGTCGGTGCTCACCGCGACCGTTCCGCCCTCAGGAGAGGTGCAGTAGAGCCACAGTGCGCCGGTGACGCCGCTGGTCGACAAGGGCGTCTCGCAGTTCAGTCTCAGGGGCGCCAGCTCCCAGCTGGTGCCACCGTCGAGCGTGCGGAGATAGGCATGCTTGCCGTCGGCGGAGGTGACCAGCGCGCCGGTGATCCCCTCGGCGACGATCGGGACGTCCATCCGGTCGGTGACCGCCAGCCCCGGCTCGGTTGCCGACCAGGTGTCCGCACCGACCGGTGCGGAGAACACCACGGGGGCACCGTTACCTCGCGCGGTGCCGAAGGCCCACACCGTCGTCTCCTCGGACTGGACGCTGAAGATCTCAGCGGGCACCGGCATCTCGACCGGCGCCCAGCTGACTCCCGCGTCGTGCGTCGACCACACCTCGCCGGCGTAACCCCAGCCGTCCGTACCGGTCACCGCGTACCGGAGGTCCGGGCCTGCTCCGGCGTCGACGGGCAGCGATGGCGTCGGCGTTGAGGTCAAGGGGGCAACTGGAGGTGGCGCATCCCCCTCGGTTGGTGTGGGCCCGGTACGGAAGCTGAACGATTTCCCGGCGTCGGTGGTGTGCGCGATGACCTGGCACGAGGTCTGTTGACACTGAGCGCTGCCGAGCACCCAGAACTGATTGCTCTGAACCGCGGTGACCGACTCCACCTCGACGTTCGACGGCTGTACCGGCTCGCCCGGTTCCATGGCGCTGTCGATCCGGGCCGACTGAGTGGGTCGCGCCGAGGGTTGCGACGATTCGGCGGTCGACTGGTTGGGCGACGGGCCGGTCGACGACTCCGCAAGCGGCGTGGTCTGCACCTCGGATCCGCCAGCGGACGGTGCCGGGGCTGGCTGGGGCAGCTGGGTCGCCACCACCCCCGCGGTCACCGAGACGCCTGCTACGGCGATGGTGCCTGCCGCCAGCCGGCGGCGTCGCCGGCGGCGGCTGGCGTTGCGGTGCACGGCTAGAAGCAGGTCACGCTCGACTCCGGTGCGATCCGAGCCGTCATCGTCGCCGCGCAGGGTCGAACGCAGCTCGGCTTCGATGCCGTCGTCCGGGGGACCGCCCGACGTCACCGGGCGTGCTCCGGGGCGACCAGCGGTACGTCGCTGAACGACTCGCTCCGGTCCCGCAGCTTGGCCAGCGCCTTGGCGGCCTGGCTCTTCACGGTTCCGACCGAGCAGTCCATCACCAGCGCTACCTCGGCCTCGGTGAGGTCTTCGTAGTAGCGCAAGGCGATCACGGCCCGTTGCCGAGGTGGCAGCTCGCCGATCGCACGCCACAGATCGCAGTTGTGATGGCGATCGCGCCAGCCGCGATCGGGAGGCTCGTCGGTCAGCCGTTCCCGCCGTAGCCGCCGCCAGATGCTGATGTTGCGGTTGACCATGATGCGTCGGACGTATCCCTCGGGCCGATCCCGTGAGTCAAGCCGGGTCCATTGCAGCAGCGTTCGTTCGAGCGCGTCCTGGACCAGGTCGGCGGCAGCGTCCTCACTCCCAGTGAGCGCGCGGCCGAAGCGCAGCAGATCCGGCAGCCGGGCGCGGACGAACGCGTCGAAGTCCGGATACTCGTTACCGGCCCTGGTTTCGACCCCGTTAGCGGGCACGGCGACAACCGCCGTCATGGCCGCTAGTGGCACCGCGGAAACGGTCGCACTCACCGGCCGGCCCTACAGGCGCGATGGCCATCACTCACGTCCCCCAGACGCTCGAGCGATCTTGATGGTTGCCTGAGCGGCGACTCGCGTCCAGCACGACACGATCACGGTTCGGTCACCGCTGGGACACGGTCTTATGCGCCGGGGCGTACTTCCAATGGCTAAGGGGCACTTCCAACGGGTTCGACCCCATTGGAAGTGCCCCGATACCACGTGAACGTGGGAAAGGGACACCAGCGGACGGTGGGAGCGAAAGTCGTGCCGGGTTTGTCGGCCGGCGCGCATAGAGTGCCGCCTTGTGCAGCAGACGACCGACATCGATCCGTTGGTGCGCGCCCGTGGGTTGACCAAGAGCTACGGCCACGTCGAGGCGGTCCGGGGGATCGACGTCGACGTCCGGCCCGGTGAGACGTTCGGCTTCCTCGGCCCCAATGGCGCCGGCAAGTCGTCGGCCATGCGGATGATCGCCGCGGTCTCACCGGTCTCGGCCGGTGAGCTGCGGATCCTCGACCTCGACCCGGCGACCGACGGACCGGCGATCCGGGCCCGGATCGGGGTGTGCCCGCAAGAGGACTCGCTCGACATGGAGATCTCGGTGCGGGAGAACCTCACCGTGTACGGCCGCTACTTCGGGCTGTCCCGGGCGGAGTGCCGCGAGCGAGCTGATGAGCTGCTCGACTTCGTCCAGCTGACCGACAAGGCCGGCGACAGCGTGGAGGAGCTGTCCGGGGGGATGAAGCGGCGACTGACGATCGCGCGGTCGCTTATCAACCGGCCGGAGCTGCTGCTGCTCGACGAGCCGACGACCGGGCTGGACCCGCAGGCCCGGCACCTCGTCTGGGAGCGGTTGTTCCGACTGAAGCAGCAGGGCGTGACATTGGTGCTGACGACGCACTACATGGACGAGGCCGAGCAGCTGTGCGACCGGCTCGTTGTCATGGACAACGGGGTGATCGTGGCAGCGGGCTCACCGCAGGAGCTGATCGCCGCGTACTCCACCAAAGAGGTGACCGAGCTGCGGTTCGGGGCGGGGGAGCACGAGGCCGTGGCCAGCAAGGTTTCCGACCTCGCCGAGCGGGTGGAGGTGCTGCCCGACCGGCTGTTGCTCTACACCGACGAGGGCGAGGCGGCCGCCATCGCGGTGCACGAGCGCGGGCTTCGCCCGATCGCGGTTCTGGTGCGCCGCTCAACCCTGGAGGACGTGTTCTTGCGCCTCACCGGCCGGACCCTGGTGGACTGAGACCGCTATGGAGCTCGTGCGGCGCCAGTTCGACTATTGGGCTACGACGTATCGACGCAGCTGGAAGGGCAGCATCATCAGCTCGTTCGTGAACCCGCTGCTGTTCCTGAGCGCCATGGGGGTGGGGCTTGGTGGGTACGTCGACGACAGTTCCGGACCGCAGTCGCTCGGCGGCGTCTCGTACCTTGCGTTCCTCGCCCCGGGTTTGCTGGCCACCACGGCGCTGCAGACCGCGGTCTCCGAGTCGTCTTTCGCGGTGTACGGCAAGTTCAAGTGGAACAAGGTCTACTCCTCCATGACCGCCACGCCCCTGCGTGTCGTCGACATTCTCAACGGCAACCTGTTGTACGTCGGGTTCCGGCTGGCGACGACCTGTGCGGTGTTCCTGATCGTGCTCGCGGCCTTCGGTGTCGCGGGATCGATCGCCGGAGCGCTCGGGGCGCTGCTCTCGGCGGTGCTGGTCGGGATGGCGTGCACGACACCGGTGTTCGGCTACTCGGCGTGGATCAAGACCGACGCCGCGTTCGCCGTGTTGTTCCGGCTCGGATTGATCCCGATGTTCTTGTTCAGTGGCGCGTTCTTCCCGGTCGACCAGATGCCCGACACCATCGAGTGGCTGGCGTACCTGACACCGGTCTGGCACGGCGTCGAGCTATGCCGCGGGTTCACGCTCGGGAGCGCCGAGCTCTGGCCCGGTGTCGGCCATGTCGGCTACCTGCTGGTGTGGATAGCCGTCGGCTGGCTTTGGGCGCGGACCGCCTTCCAGCGCCGGCTCGTCGAGGCCAGCTCCTGATGGCGACACTGACCGCGCGGGTGCTGCCGCTGCCGATACGTGGCACCGGCTGGCGGCTGGTCGAGCGCAACTTCCTGGTCTACAAGCGGGCCTGGCCGGTGTTCTTGACCGGCTTCCTCGAGCCGGTGCTGTACCTGCTCTCGATTGGCATCGGCGTCGCCGGCCTGGTCGAGGAGTTCCGCCTGCCCGACGGTCAGGTCATCGGCTACACCGAGTTCGTCGCTCCGGCTCTGCTCGCGGCATCGGCGATGAACGGCTCGCTGTTCGACTCGACGTACGGGCTGTTTTTCCGAATGAAGTACCAGAAGCTCTACGACGCCATCCTGGCCACGCCGTTGCGGCCATGGGACATCGCAACCGGGGAGCTCACCTGGGCGCTGCTGCGGGGGGCGGCGTACTCCGCGATGTTCGTGCTGGTGATGACGATCATGGACTTGGCGGCCTCGTGGTGGACGGTGCTGGCGCTGCCCGCGGCGATGCTGATCGGGTACGCCTTCGGCGGCGCGGGCATGGCGATGACGACGTGGATGAAGTCCTGGCAGGACTTCGAGTACATCCAGCTGGCGATCATGCCGATGTTCTTGTTCTCCGGCACCTTCTACCCGCTCGACACCTACCCGTCGTTGCTGCAGTGGCTGGTTCAGGTGACCCCGCTCTACCAGGGCGTCACGCTGTGCCGGGCGCTGACCACCGGCGTGATCGGCGTCGAGGTCCTTGTCGCGGTGGTCTACCTGGCGGCGATGGGCACGCTGGGACTGCAGGTGGCGTCACGACGTCTCGGCAAGTTGCTGCTGCACTAGGGCATGTATCGTAAATCCTGCCACCCAGAGCACGATCGAGGCGAGGACCATGCCACCTCGGTACATCAGCGCGTGCTTGTCGCATCGGGTGGCGAGTCCTCGCCAGTTCTTGAGCTTGTCGAACGCTCGACGACGTTGCGGTTCTTGTAGTCCTCGGTGTCGAAATCAACGGGTCGGCCGCCTGCTGATCCTCGGTTCATTCGGTGTCCGATCCGGTAGGGCCGCTTGGGGATTACAGCGGTGATCCCACCCGAGCGGCCTAGACGCCCACACGCATATGCGCTATGCAGGAAAGGATGCCTCAGGAGGGAGCCCACACGTGACCGCTCTCAGACACACCGTCCTGATCTCGACGCTCGCAGTGATGCTCTCGGTTGGAGCGAGCACCGATCGCGCAAGCGGCTCAACAGCCCCTGCCAGCGACCAGCGCAACGGTCGCATCGCGTATCAGGCATACCCGAACGGCTTCCCGGAGATCTACACCATTAGCCGCAACGGTGACGGCAGGAAACGGCTGACGCACAATCAAACGTTTGACAGCGCACCTGCCTGGTCCCCCGACGGTAAGCGAATCGCGTTCATGTTCTATGACGGCAATGACATGGAGCTCTATGTGATCGACGCCGACGGCAGCGACGTGCAAGCGATCACCGACGATAACATCAGCCAATACCATCCGACGTGGTCTCCATCCGGTCTGCGGCTTGCCTTCGTGGGGGGCCCGGCCGGCGAGGACTTTGACCTCTTCACCATGAGGCTCGACGGCGGCGGATTGCGCCAGTTGACCGACAACAACCGCACGGAACTGCATCCCGACTGGTCTCCCATCGGGAACCGGATCGCCTTCGACGTGGTCGGCGTGCTCGATCCCGACATCTTCACCATCAAGGCTGACGGCAGTGGTCTTCAGAAGGTCACCCAAAATCGGACGCTGGACCAGGACCCGTCATTCTCGCCTTCCGGTCGGCAGATCACCTACACCGCCTGCAACCAGAAGGACGAATGCCAGGTCTTCACAAAGCCCATCTCAGGCGGTAAGCGCAGACAGCTCACGTACAACAGGGCCGCCCACTACGGACCGACGTGGTCTCCCAACGGGCAACGCATCGCCTACCAGCAGGATGGCGAAAGAGGCTCAGACCTTTTCAGCAAGAGAATCGATGGCAACGACCGGCGCCGGATTACCCATTCCCCGGCCTTCACCGAGGAAAATCCGGACTGGGCGGTACGTCCCACCGTTCGTTGACAAAGGCAGGACCGCCTCCGCACGTCCCCGATGGGCGAGTGCGGCGCAGCGCTTGCTCAACTGCATAGGGCGAAGGAATCGGGGTGCCCCCATCACTGTCCGCTCATTCTCGCGGAGCGGTAAACCGGAGCTTCCCGTGCGCCAGGCCTTCGAAACCTGAGCCGCCAGTGACCCGCACGTTTTGCAGCGACACGCCGCCCGTACGGGCAACTGCGTCAGGCTCCCGACGCTCAGAGCCGGCAGGCCAAGATGTCGGACATCAACGTGCCGCGAGCCCCGAGGGTCCACAGCTCGTCCATGACTCGCTGGGCGCTGTCGCGCGGAACCATCGCTCGGACCGCCAGCCACCCCTCACGGTGCAGCGGCGAGACGGTCGGCGACTCGATTCCGGGCGTCAGAGCCACCGCATCCTCGAGCTGTTCGGTCCGGATATCGTAATCCATCATCACGTAGGTCCGGGCGACCAGCACGCCTTGCAGCCGGCGCTGGAAGACCGCGAAACCAGCTGGCTCGTCGGCGCCTCGACGCGTGGTCAGCACCGCCTCCGAGACCAAGATGGTCTCCCCGACGACCACCAGCCCGGCCGAGCGCAGCGTCGTGCCGGTAGAGACGACATCGGCGATGGCGTCCGCGACCCCGAGTCGTACCGCGGACTCCACGGCACCGTCCAGCCGCACAACGGTCGCGTCGACCTCCCGCCGGCGCAGGTAGTCGCCCACCACCTCCGCGTACGATGTCGCCACCCGCCTGCCTCTCAGGTCGGCCACACCTTGGACGTCGCCGGGGGGAGCGGCGAAGCACAGCCGCGAGCCGCCGAAACCGAGACCCATGACCTCCTCGGCGCAGGCCGCAGAGTCAAGGAGCAGGTCACGACCGGTGATGCCGACGTCGAGCGTGCCCTCGCCGACGTAGACGGCGATATCGCGCGGTCGTAGGTAGAAGAACTCCACGTCATTGTCAGGATCGACCAGAGTCAGCTCGCGCACGTCCCGCCGCTGTCGGTAGCCGGCCTCGCGCAGCATCTGGGTCGCCTCCTCGGACAGCGATCCCTTGTTGGGCACCGCAACCTTCAGCACGGCGGCCTCACAGCCGCGCGTAGACGTCGTCGAGGGTCAACCCGCAGGCGAGCATCAGCACCTGCGCGTGGTAGAGCAGCTGGCTGATTTCTTCGGCGGCTCGTTGCGGAGACTCGTGCACGGCTGCCATCCACGACTCGGCGGCCTCCTCGACCAACTTCTTCCCGACGGTGTGCCTTCCGGCGTCCAACGCGGCAACGGTCGCCGACCCAGCGGGTCGGTGCTCGGCCTTGTCGGCGAGCTCGCGAAAGAGCGAATCGAACGTCTTGCCGGCCACGCCTTGTGGAGTACGGGTACCGGCGGGCAACGGTAGGGCGGGGGCGTCGAAGCAGCTGGTGGAACCCGTGTGGCAGGCCGGCCCCTGGGCGTCGACGCGCACCAGGATCGTGTCGCCGTCGCAATCCAGGCGCACCTCGAAGACGGGTTGCAGGTTGCCGGAGGTCGTGCCCTTGACCCAGTACGCCTGCCGGCTGCGGCTGAAGAAGGTGACCAGTCCCGTACTCAAGGTGCGATGCAGTGCCTCGTCGTCCATCCAGCCGACCATCAACACCGCCCCGGTGTCGTACTGCTGGACGACCGCCGGCACCAGGCCGAATTCATCGCGCCTCAACCGGGCGGCGATGTCGGGGTCGAGCGAAGCTGTGGTCACGGCACCATTGTCAGCCACGATCCGCAGACCCGGTCGGTCGGAACCCACTGATCCTCACGGCGGTGCCGGGCGAACGCGGTGCCCAGCCGCGCGCAGCGCCGCTTTGGCCGCCCGGATGCTCACTTCGCCACGGTGGAAGATGCCGGCGGCCAGCACCGCATCGGCTCCAGCGGCGATGGCCGGGGGGAAATGTGCGGCGGCCCCGGCTCCGCCGCTCGCCACCAGCGGGACCGTCGTTACTTCCCGGACGGCCACGATCAGCTCCAGGTCGAACCCGGCTCCGCTGCCGTCGGCGTCCATGGAGTTCAGCAACACCTCACCCGCTCCCCGCTCGCAGACGTGCCTGATCCAGTCGGCGGCATCGAGACCAGTCGGACGTCTGCCGCCATGCGTCGTGACCTCGAAGCCGGACGGCGAGCGGGGGGTGCGCCGAGCATCCACGCTGACGACCAACACCTGGGAACCGAACCGGTCCGCGACCTCGTCGACCAGGTCGGGTCGGGTCACCGCCGCGGTGCCGACCGACACCTTGTCCGCGCCGGCGCGGAGCAGCAGGTCCACGTCGGCCACGACACGGACACCGCCGCCCACCGTGAGGGGGATGGTCACCTGCTCCGCGGTGCGGCGTACCACGTCGTAGGTGGTTTCGCGGGCGTCCGCGGAGGCAGTGATGTCGAGGACGACGATCTCGTCCGCGCCGGCGCCGTCGTAGGACCGTGCCATCTCGACCGGGTCACCGGAGTCACGAAGGTCGGTGAACCCGACGCCCTTGACGACCCGACCGCCATCGACGTCCAGGCAGGCGATGACGCGGACCGCCAGGCTCACGCCGCTTCCCCGGCGATCGCCTGCAGGGCCTGCGACAGCGAGAACGCGCCGGCGTATAAGGCCTTGCCGACGATCGCGCCCTCCAGCCCGAGCGGGGTGAGGCCGGCCAGCGCCTCGAGGTCGGCCAAGCTGGACACACCGCCGGAGGCGATGACCGGTCGGTCGGTGACCGCACAGACCGAACGCAGCAGCTCCAGGTTCGGCCCGGACAACGTTCCGTCCCGGGCGACGTCAGTGACGACGTAGCGGGAGCAGCCTTCGGCGTCGAGCCGGGTGAGAACCTCGAAGAGGTCACCACCTTCGCGGGTCCAGCCGCGGGCCGCGAGCGTACGGCCGCGCACGTCGAGGCCCACGGCGACGCGCTCCCCGTGCTCGGCGAGGACGCCGGCGCACCACGCCGGCCGCTCGAGCGCGGCGGTGCCGAGGCTGACGCGCCGGCACCCGGTCGCCAACGCGGCCGACAGCGACGCGTCGTCGCGGATACCCCCACTCAGCTGTACCGCGACGTCGAGCCGGTGCACCACGGCTGCCAGCCGCTGAGCGTTGTTGCCCCGACCGAAGGCGGCGTCGAGGTCGACCAGGTGGATCCAGTCGGCGCCCTCGTCCTGCCATCCCAGGGCCACCTGGAGCGGGTCGCCGTACACCGTCTGCGTCCCGGCCTGCCCGCGCACCAGCCGGACCGCCTGACCACCGAGGACGTCGACGGCCGGCAGCAGGGTCAGCGCCGTCATGGCCGCAACCCTACGGCGCCGGCGGTCAGCGCAATCGGTCCAGCCAGTTGCCGAGCAGGGCGGCTCCGGCGTCACCGGACTTCTCCGGGTGGAACTGCGTGGCCCACAGCGGCCCATCCTCGACCGCGGACACGAACCGATCCTCGTCGTAGTCGGTCCAGGTCACGCTCGGCTTTGACAGTGGCGGCGATTGGAAGTGCGGGCGCCACGCGCGGGCGGCGTAGGAGTGCACGAAGTAGAACCACTCCGTGTCCACCCCGGCGAACATCGCACTCTCGGCGGGCGCCGAGACCGTGTTCCAGCCGGTGTGCGGCACCACGGTAGCCTGCAGCCGCTCGACGGTCCCGGGCCACCGGCCGAAGCCACGTGTGCGCACACCCCGCTCCTCGCCGGCCTCGAACATCACCTGCATCCCGACGCAGATGCCCAGCACCGGCCGGCCGCCGGAGAGCCGTGCGTCGACCATCCGGTCGCCGTTGACTGCCTGCAGGTCCCTCATGCAGGTGGCGTAGGCGCCGACGCCGGGAACGACGAGTCCGTCGGCACCCTGCACGCGGGCGTCGTCGGCGGTCACCGTCGCGTCCGCTCCGACTCGCCCGAGTGTGCGGAGAACCGAGCTGATGTTGCCCGAACCGGAGTCGAGGACGGCCACCGATGGCCGACCCATCAGCGGCTCCTCGGCGGCTGTGCCGTCACAGTGTGCCCTTGGTGCTGGGCACCCCCGACTCCCGCGGGTCGAGTGCAAGCGCGTCGCGCAACGCCCGTGCCAGCGCCTTGAACTGCGCCTCGATGATGTGATGCGGATCGCGGCCGGCGAGCACCCGAACGTGCAGGGTGAACGCGCCTTGGTGGGCCAGGGTCTCGAGCACGTGGCGCGTCAGCGATCCGGTGAAGCCGTCCCCCACGACGACGTACTCCTGGCCGACGGGCTCCCCGGTGTGCAGACAGTAGGGACGGCCCGAGAGATCGATCGCGCACTGCACGAGCGCCTCGTCCAGCGGCACCAGCGCGTCGCCGAAGCGGCGGATGCCGTGCTTGTCACCGAGCGCCTCGCGACACGCCTGACCGAGGGCGATGGCGACGTCCTCGACGCTGTGGTGGGCGTCGACGCCAGTGTCGCCCTCAGCCGCAACCCGCAGGTCGAGCAGCGCGTGGCGGGCCAGTGAGGCCAGCATGTGGTCGTAGAACCCGACGCCCGTGCTCACGTCGGCTCGCCCGGTGCCGTCGAGGTCCAACTCGACCCGCACCCTTGTCTCTGCTGTCATGCGTTCGACGCGAGCCCGACGACTCATCCGGCGAGCACCTCCCTTAGTGCGTCGCGGAAGGCCGACATCTGCTGCGGCGTGCCGACCGACACCCGCAGCCAACCCGGCGGCCCGGCGTCACGGATCAGGATCCCCCGGTCGACCAGGGCCTGCCAGACCGCCCGTGTGTCCGGGAACCGCCCGAACAGAACGAAGTTGGCGTCCGAGTCGACGACCGACAGCCCGGCCGCCCGCAGCCATCCGACCAGCGCGTCTCGTTCCGTTCGCAGGACGTCGAGCTGGGCCAGCAGTGAGGAGCTGTGCCGCAGTGCGGCTCGGGCCACCACCTGGGTGAGCGTCGACAGGTGGTACGGCAGCCGCACGAGGCGTAGTGCCGCCACCACCTGCGGATCGGCCGCGGCGTAGCCCACCCGGGCACCGGCGAGCGCGAACGCCTTGCTCATGGTGCGGGTCACGACAAGGCGCGGGCGCTCGGCCAGCAGCGCAAGCGCGCTCGGCACATTGGGGCGGCGGAACTCGGCGTAGGCCTCGTCGATGATGACGAGCCCCGGTGCCCGGTCGGCGAGCGCCGCGACAGTTTCCAGCCCGAGCGCGGTGCCGGAGGGGTTGTTGGGCGAAGCCAGCACCACGACATCGGGCTGTTCGGCACTGATGTTTTCCAGTGCGGTGTCGAGGTCGATGCCGAAGTCGGGTCGGCGCGGGTGGCACACCCAGCGGGTGCCGGTCGACCGCGCGAAGTGCGGGTACATCGAGTACGTCGGAGCGAACGACATCGCGGTGCGTTCCGGACCGCCGTACGCCTGCAGCAACTGGAGCATCACCTCGTTGGACCCGTTCGCCGCCCAGATCTGCTCGGAGCGCAGCCCGTGCCCGAGGTAGCCGGCGAGGTCGTGGCGCAGTGCCCGCGCCTCCCGGTCCGGATAGCGGTTGAGCCCCCCCGCGGCTGCGGAAACGGCTGCCGTGATGTCGTCGACCACGGCCTGTGGCGGCGGGTAAGGGTTCTCGTTGGTGTCGAGCCGGATGGGGACATCGAGCTGCGGTGCACCGTACGGGATCGCGCCCGCTAGCTCCGGACGCAGCTGCGCGGCGGCCGCGCTCATAACCGGGCCTGGACCGCTGCACCGTGCGCGGGTAGGTCCTCGGCTTCGGCAAGGGCGACGACAGCGGGAGCGACCGCGCGCAGCGCCGGCTCGTCGTAGCTGACCACGTGCACCTCGCGGAGAAAGGTGTTGACCGACAGCCCGGACGAGTGGCGTGCGCTGCCGGCAGTGGGCAGCACGTGGTTGGAGCCGGCGCAGTAGTCACCGAGCGAGACCGGCGTGTAGGGGCCGACAAAGACAGCGCCGGCGGTACGCACTCGCATCGCAACCTCATGCGCGTCGCGGGTCTGGACCGACACATGCTCGGCGGCGTACGCGTCGGCGACGTGAATTCCTTGACCGAGATCGTGGACGAGGACGACCGCCGACTGTGGTCCGCTCAAGGAGGCGCCGATCCGCTCGGCATGCTTGGCGGCAGCCACCTGGCGGACCAGCTCCTGCTGCACCCGATCGGCGAGCTCGGTGCTCGTGGTGACCAGCACGCTGGCGGCCAACGGGTCGTGCTCGGCTTGGCTGATCAGGTCGGCCGCCACGTACACCGCGTCGGCGCTGTCGTCTGCCAGGACCATGATCTCGGTCGGGCCGGCATCGCCGTCGGTGGCGACGTGGCCGCGGAGCAGCCGCTTGGCTGCCGTCACGTACACGTTGCCCGGACCGGTGACGAGCTCGACGGGTTGGCAGGGCCCCGCCCCGTACCCGAACATCGCGATGGCCTGGGCACCGCCCACGGCGTACACCTCGTCCACCCCCGACGTCACGCAGGCGGCGAGCACCACCGGGTGCGGCAGCCCGCCGTGCTCTCGCTGCGGGCTGCTGCTGAGCGCGATCGACTCGACCCCGGCCGCCTGGGCGGGTACGACGTTCATCACCACGCTGCTCATCAGTGGCGCCAGCCCACCGGGGACGTACAGTCCAACCCGTCGGACCGGCACCTGACGACGCGTCACCGTTGCCCCGTCCGCCACCCGGGTGGTCACGTCGGTCCGGCGCTCGGCCTCGCAGGTGCGGCGCAGTCTGCTGATCGACTCCGCCAACCCGGCGCGCACGTCAGGGTCCAGTTGCGCGTACGCCTGCTGCATCGCCGCGGCCGGCACGGTCAGCAGCGGGTCCTCGACCCCGTCGAACCGGCGGGTCGCCGCCAACACGGCCGCCTCGCCACGGCGGCGCACGTCGGCGCAGATCGAACCGGCCGTGTCCATCGCAGCCTCGATATCCAGTGACGCCCGCAGCAGTACGGCGCGGTAGTCGAACGCGTCGGGACCGGCGGCTCCCCGCAGGTCGATGCAACGGATCACGTGCCGCAGTCTACGAAGACGCGACAATGGCGGCAGATACTGGCCAGGTGAGGCACAGCGAGCTCTGGACGCGCATGGAGCACCATCTCGGGGCGGCGTACTCCAGGGTCTGGGCGCGCGAGCAGGTGTTGCGCGGACTCGACGGTCGTACGGTCGACCAGGCGCTGGCCGCGGGGGAGAGCCCCAAACGGGTATGGCGTGCGGTGTGGCAGCACCTCGAGCTGCCCGCCTCCGACCGCTGAGGCAGCCCCCCAACTCCGCTGAGGCTGACGGTCTTGCGGCGACACGCCGCTATTGCGGGCCTGGACGTCAGTCTCCCGGCGGCTAGCGCATGGCACACTGCCGCGCATGGTGGCTCCGGACATCGCGGTCATCGGCGGCTCGGGCTTCGCAACGTTCCTTCCCGGTGCCGCCGCGGTGGCGGTGGAGACCCCGTACGGCTCCACCAGTGGGGACGTCCTGGTCGCCGAGGTCGACGGCCGCGCGGTGGCGTTCCTGCCCCGGCACGGTGAGGGGCACCGCTATCCCGCCCATCGGATCAACTACCGCGCCAACGTGTGGGCGCTTCGCTCGCTGGGCGTCCGCCGGGTCATCGCACCTTGCGCCGTCGGCAGCCTGAGTCCCGACCTTGGCCCCGGAAGCCTCGTCGTCCCGGACCAGCTGATCGACCGCACCACCAGTCGGACGCAGACCTACTTCGACGAGGGCGCCTGTCACATCGCCTTCGCGGACCCGTACTGCGAGGAGCTCCGCGGGCAGCTGCTCGACGTCACCGAGCGACTCGGGCGCCCCGTCGTCGATGGCGGCGCGATGGTGGTGATCGAGGGGCCACGGTTCTCGACGAGGGCCGAGTCTGCGTGGTACGCGGCGCAGGGTTGGTCGCTGGTCAACATGACCGGTCATCCGGAGGCGGTCCTGGCCCGGGAGCTGGCGATGTGTTACACCGCGCTGGCCCTGGTCACCGACCTCGATGCCGGCCTGGACTCGGCGGGGGCGGTCGACCAGGCAAGTGTGTTCGCGGTCTTCGCCCGCAACATCGATGCGCTGCGGGCGCTGCTCGCCACCGCGGTGGCCGACCTTCCGGCTCAGCACAGCTGCGGGTGTACGCAGGTCCATGCCGGGATGACGCTGCCGTTCCAGCTGCCATGAGGATCGTGGTCACCGGCGCCGCCGGCTTCATCGGGGCCGCGACGGCAGGCGGGCTGCGCGCGCACGGGCACGACGTCGTGGGCCTGGACGCGATGCTGGATGTTGCGCACCCGCCCGGAGCGCGAGCACCGGAGGGTGTCCAGCAGATGGACGTACGCGACGCCGACGCGCTGCGGTTGCTGCTGGCAGACGCCGATGTCGTGAGCCACCAGGCCGCCATGGTGGGGCATGGCGTCGACGCAGCCGACTTCCCCGGCTATGCGACGCACAACGACCTGGGTACGGCGGTGTTGCTAGCCGCCATGGCGGCTAGCAACGTGCAGCGCCTCGTACTCGCGTCGTCCATGGTCGTCTACGGGGAGGGGTGCTACCGCTGCGACCGGCATGGCGAGGTGGTCCCGGCGGCCCGCCGCGCCGCCGACCTGCGCTCCGGGGAGTTCGACCCACCGTGCCCGGTGTGCGACCGGGCGCTGTCGTGGTGCCTGGTGCCAGAGACGGCGGCACTTCGGCCGCGCAGCAGCTACGCCGCCTCCAAGGTGGCCCAGGAGCATTACGCGCAGGCGTGGGCCGCGCTGCAGGACGGGCGGTGCATCGCGCTGCGCTACCACAACGTGTACGGCCCGGGCATGCCGGCCGACACGCCGTACTCCGGTGTGGCGGCGATCTTTCGTTCGGCGCTGCGGCGGGCCGAGGCACCGAGGGTGTACGAGGACGGCGGGCAGACCCGTGACTTCGTGCACGTCGATGACGTGGTGGCGGCAAATGTGGCCGCCGTCGAGGATGTCGGAGACCATCACGTCGGACTGACCCCGTACAACGTCTGCTCCGGCGCACCGGTGACCGTCGGGCAGATGGCGACTGTCATCGCCCAGGCATGCTCGGGTCCTGAGCCCGTGGTGACGGGGGAGTACCGCGCGGCCGATGTCCGCCATGTCGTCGCGTCGCCGGAGGCGGCCGCGAAGGGTCTCGGCTTCCGGGCCCGGATCGGACCGGAGACAGGTCTGCGCGAGTTCGCGACCGCGCCGTTGCGGGGCGACTAGCCTGGGCCGGCGACCGACCGGTTGTCCCGATCCCACGTTCACGTGGTACGGGGTCACTTCCAATGGGTTCGAACCCATTGGAAGTGACCCTCCGCCAAGGGAAGCTGGGCCTTGGACGCGCTACACGGCGCCCGCGGAGGGGTCGGCGCCGATCGCGAGCCGGAGGGCCGGAAGGCGGACCTCGAACCGGCAGCCCGAGCCCTGGTTCGCTACTCCGATCCGGCCGCTGTGGGCCTCGACCAGCCCGCGGGCGATGGCCAGCCCGAGCCCGGCTCCGGCCGGGCCGCCCGACGAGTCGTACGCCGAGTCACGGTTCGAGCTGCCCCGGTACGCGACGTCGAAGACCCTCGGCAGGTCCGCCTCGGGGATGCCGCCGCAGCTGTCGTCGACTCGCAACCAGACCTCGGATGCGTCGGTCCCAGTGGAGACCACCACTTCGCCATGCTCCGGGGTGTGCCGGACGGCGTTGCCGAGCAGATTGCGTACCACGCGGATCAGTTCGGCGGCCGCCCCCTGGACGACCGCCCCGGTCTCGCCGGCTGGACGTTCGACCCGAACGAGGACCCCGGACGCCTCGGCTACCGGTCGCACCGACGCCACCGCGGCCCGGACCACGTCGGTCACCGCGACCGGCATCAGCGGTGGCGCCACCGCTCCGGCATGGATGCGCGACATCTCGAAGAGGTCGTCGACCATGGCGGACAACCGCAGGGACTCGGCCCGGATCTGGTGTGCGTAGTCGGCCACATCGGCCGGGTCGGTGACCACGCGGTCGGCCAGCGCCTCGGTCATGGCCCGGATCCCGGCCAGCGGGGTGCGCAGGTCGTGGCTGACCCAGGCCACCAGCTGCCGGCGCGCGTCCTCGGCCGCTCGTTCGCGGTCGCGCAGATCGCCCTCCCACACGCTGCGCCGGGCGACCGAGCGCCCGAGCACGACGGCGGTCGGAACGCACACCGCGGTGACCACCAGCCACACCAGGGCCGTGGTACGCAGCTCACGGCTGAACATGAATCCGGTGGTGACCACCACCCCGGCCAGCATGGCCAGCATCGGGATGAGCGTCAGGACGACCGTCGACACCGCGAGGGACCGGGTACGCAGCCGCTGCAGCACGAGGTATCCGATGGTCACAACGGGTATCGAGCAGAGCAGGGCGAGCAAGACCGAGCGGATGTCCGTCACGGTCATCGTGCCTCCACCATGTCGTAGCGGTAGCCGACGCCGTAGACGGTGGCGATCCGGCCGCCGTAGTCGTCGGTGTCCAGTTTGGCCCGCAATCGCTTCACGTGCACCGTCACGGTCGAATAGTCGCCGAACGACCAGCCCCACACCTGCTCCAGGAGGTCGGCGCGGGTGAACACCTGCCCCGGGTGTGTCAGCAGGAACGCCAAGAGATCGAACTCACGGACCGTCAGGCCCAGGTCGCGACCGTTCAGCGTCGCGGAGCGGGCGGCGGTGTCCATGAGCAAGCCGGTATCGCGCAGCAGGCCCGGCTTCCGCGTGTCATCCGCACGCGGCTGCAGCCGCCGGAGCACCGACCCCACCCGCAACGCGAGCTCACGTGGGCTGAACGGCTTGGTCACGTAGTCGTCGGCTCCCAGCGACAGGCCCGTCAGCCGGTCCTCCTCCTCCCCGAGGGCGGTGAGGATGACGACAGCGACCGGTGGCCCGGCGCGGGTCTCGGCGCGCAACCGGGCGCACACTTCCAGCCCGTCGATGCCCGGCAGCATGAGGTCGAGCACCACCAGGTCCGGCGGGTCGGCGGCGGCCAGCGACAATCCCGCTTCTCCGTCCGTCGCCGTGCTGACCCGGTGGCCGTCTCGCTCGAGGTAGCGCCGCACCACGTCCCGGACCGAGTCGTCGTCCTCGATCACCAGCACGTGCGCGGGTCGACGCCCGCTCGGTTGCGCATCGACGGCCGGCACGTCACCATCCCGGCTGGAGCAGATGCGCGATCAGCAGCCCGGTCGCCACCTGTACGAAGATCAGCGCTCGTCGGTGCCGGGTCGAGAGCAGCGCCGGCAGCACCAGCGCCCACCACCCGAACGGCAGCCAGATGCGCTCGACCTCTGCCTTGCTCATCCCGCTCAGTGTGGCGGCGATGACGATCAGCACCGCTGCCGACCCGAGCAGCGCGACCGCCCGTGCCCCGGCAGCTGGTGCTGGGCGTGGCAGGCCGCCCGAGACACCTCGCCGGCCGCGCCGCAGGGCTGCTCCCGCGGCCGGCAGTCCCGCCCACACCGCCAGCCCGGCAGCGGCCGTGGCGGCACCCAGGTTGGCCCACACCCAGTACCAGTACGGCCGGTCCGCGGCGATGCCGTCGTAGTAGCGCTCGACCAGCACGGGATAGGCCTCCCACCACACGAAACCAGCGGCGGTGAACACAGCCACGACGCTGAGCGCACCGCCGACTGCCCAGGGCAGTGCCCCCGCCGACCGCGCGGCCACCAAGACCGCGACCGCGAGAATCCCCAGCAGCACCAGCCCGTAGGAGAGGTAGACGCAGTAGCCCAGGAGCAGCCCGGCTGCCAGCGCGTACGGCACCCGCCGCCTCGGCTGGGTCGCCGCCAGCGCCAGCGCGGCCAGCCCCCACGAGGCCACCGCCGTGTAGAAGGCGTCCGCCGAGACCCCCATCCACACCGCCGCCGGTGCCGCCGCCCAGAACGGCGCCGCCCGTCGGGCCCAGTCCTCTCCGGCGAGAGCGCGGACGGCCACCAGAACGGCGATCGTCGCGGTCGAACCAGCAGTCAGAACGAGCATCCCGACCGTGAACGAGTCGTTGATCCCGACGCGATCCAGCCCGACGAACGTCAGCAACGCCCCTGCTGGGTGACCGGCGACGTGGGTGTCCCAGTTGTCGGGGGAGTCGATGGGGATGCGGCTGACGAAGCCGCGCAACATGTCGGGCACCGACGTCACCCGCATCGCGTCGTACACGTACTCACCGGGCCGGGAAAAGACCTCGGCGATCCCTTCGCGCCCGTCCACCAGGGCCAGCGACATCGTCCAGGCCCACGTGCACAGCCAGGTGAGGATGACCAGTCGGGGCCACGACGACCGGGCGGCTACGCGCGGGCCGGCCAACACGACCGCGGCGGCCAGCGCCAGCGCCGGCAGCGTCCCGGGCCCGACCCGGGGCCGCCAGGCCGCGGCCAAGGGTGGCCATCCGGTCCAACCGGCATGGACGTCGGTTCCCGTCAGTCGCGGCACCACCGCTGCGGCGGCGAACAGTGCTGCTCCGGCCAGGACGGCGATCCACATGCTGCCCGAAGTGGCAGGGTCGGTGGCCGCCGCCGACGGCGCCCCCCGTTCGCGTAGGGGAGCGGTCTCCGGCACCGCGTCATCGTAGGCGGTGCCGTCCCGGCAGCCGCGGATACTCGCCGATCGGTCGAGACGTCACCGGTCTGTCACGGCTGGTTGGCGGGTTTTCTGCCCGATATGGCCCTATTCTCGATGGATGCGATCGTCGGACGACAGTTCGCCGTCGTCGGTTAGCGGTGCCGGGGCCGTGACGTCAGCCAGCGGGATCGCATGCGACGTCGTCCTGCCTTGTCGGGACGAAGCGCTGGCGCTGCCGTCGGTTTTCGCGAAGTGGCCACCGGGTCTGCGGGCAGTGGTCGTCGACAACGGGTCGACGGACGGTACCGCCGAGGTCGCCCGGCACCACACCGCCGCCGTCGTGACCGAACCGATGCCCGGGTACGGCGCCGCCGTGCACGCCGGTGTCTCGGCGGCGAGCGCACCGTACGTCGCGGTGCTGGACGCCGACGGGTCGATGAGCGCCGCAGACCTGGTGCCGCTGCTGGAGATCGTGCGCAGCGGCGAGGCGACGATGGCGGTCGGCCGGCGACGCCCGGTGGCTGGGGGGGTATGGCCCTGGCATGCCCGCGCCGGGACGCTCGTCTTGGCATGGTGGCTGCGCCGGCGCACCGGGCTGCCGGTGCACGACATTGCCCCGATGCGTGTCTGCCGGCGCGAAGATCTCCTCGCCCTCGGCGTCACCGACCGCCGGTTCGGCTATCCGCTCGAGCTGCTGTTGCGTGCGGCCCGGGCTGGTTGGGTCGTCCGCGAGGTAGACATCGGGTACGGCCCGAGGGCAGCCGGGACCCGCTCGAAGGTGTCCGGCAGCCTCCGCGGGACGCTGCGGACGATCCGCGACTTCGCCCGGGTGATGGCTTGAGCCGGGACGCTGCCCGTGGTCAACCGGTGCTGCTGGTCGTCGCCAAGGCACCGGTGCCGGGCCAGGCCAAGACGCGACTGGCCGCAGCTGTGGGAGCGGTCGGGGCGGCCGAGATCGCGGCTGCGGCGCTGCTCGACACCCTCGAGGTGGTTCGCGAGCTGGGCACACCGAGCGTCGTCGCCCTGACCGGTCAGCTGGAACACTGCGCCCGGCGGCACGAGATCCAGGAAGCCCTGGCCGCCCACGGGGTGATCGGGCAGCGGGGCAACGGTCTGGGTGAGCGGCTGGCGAACGCTCACGCCGACGCGGCCGGGTTTGCCGGTGCGGATGCCGTGGTGCAGGTCGGCATGGACACGCCGCAGCTGACGGCTGATCTGCTGCGCGGCGCGATCACCACCCTGGATGGTGCCGACGCAGCTATGGGACCGGCGGCGGACGGTGGCTGGTGGTGCCTGGCGGTACGCGACGCTGCGCTCGCTCATTGCCTCGCCGCCGTACCGATGTCTCGTCCAGACACCGGAGTACGTACGCGTGCCGCCCTCGAGCGCGCCGGGGTCCGGGTCGCCCGGCTGCCAGAGCTCAGCGACGTCGACACGCTGGCCGACGCGGTGGCGGTCGCGGGTCTCCTCCCTGGCTCGCGGTTTGCTGCCGCGGTCGCGGCTCATGCTGGGCTGACCGGAGGTGTCCCGCGGTGAAGGAACGTCTCGAGCTGTGTCCCCACGCCGCCTTCAACGCCGCCCTGAGTGGCGAGCGGTGCGAGGTCGTGACCGCCAGCGAGGGAGTCACCCAGCTGCCGGCCGAGCGGTGGCTGGGACCACCCGACCTGACCGACCAGCGGCTGCTGTTGTCGCGCTGCGATGGGCCGACGCTCGACGTCGGCTGCGGGCCTGGTCGGCTGTCGGCTGCCCTGGTGGCACGGGGGACCGTGGTCATGGGAATCGATGTGTCGGACGTGGCGGTGATGCAGGCCATCGATCGAGGGGCGACAGCGCTTCGCCGGGATGTGTTCGGGCCGGTCCCCGCGCTCGGCCGCTGGCATCATGTGCTGCTCGCCGACGGCAACGTGGGGATCGGCGGTGACCCGGTCCGGCTGCTTCGCCGCAGCGTCGAGCTGCTGCGCAAGGGCGGGACGGTGGTCGTCGAACTGTCCGCACCGGGGACCGGGCTGCGACGTGACCGCATCCGGCTGCGGGTGCAGGGACGCATGAGCGCGCCGTTCGACTGGGCTTCCGTCGGCGCGGTCGTCGGGTCGCTGGCCGACGAGAGCGGGCTCGAGCTGCTGCGCCTCGACGAGCTCGCGGGGCGCTGGGTCGCGGTCCTGCGCCGTCCGCTGGCCGACCCGGCGGTGCAGTCATGAGCGCCAGGCTTCGCCCACCGCGGGAAGCGGACTTTAGCTCCCCGCTGCGCGACGACCGGGTCACCGCGCGAGTCGGCCTCTGGCTCGGTATCGCGTTCCTGGTGGCGTTCCTCACCGGCGTGTTCAGTCACTACGGGCAGGACACTCCGGGCTGGTTCACGTACCCGACCGGTCCGGTGTCGCTGTACCGGATCACTCAGGGCATCCACGTCCTCGCCGGCACCGCGGCGGTGCCACTGCTGCTGGTCAAGCTGTGGTCGGTCTACCCGAAGCTGTTCGCCCGGCTGCCCTGGCCACCAAGTCGTGCCGGCCTGGTGAACGGGCTGGAGCGCGCCTCGGTCGCGGTGCTCGTCTCGAGCGCGATCTTCCAGCTGGTCACCGGCTTGCAAAACATGACGCACTGGTATCCGTGGGGTTTCTCGTTCCGGTCCGGTCACTACGCGGTGGCATGGGTGGCGATCGGCTCGATCCTGGTGCACGTGGCGGTCAAGCTGCCCATCATTCGGGACGCGCTGGCACTCCCGATCGACGCCGCGACGCCAATGCCGGTGGCCGAACGCGACATCAACGCTCGCGTTGCCGACCCGGCGCTCTCGCGCCGGGCGCTGCTGCGGACAACCTGGGCCGCGGCGGGCCTCGCGGTGCTGGCAACCGCTGGTCAATCGGTCTCTTGGCTGCGCGACGTGTCGATCTTCGGCGTGCGCTCCGGCGACGGCCCCCAGGGCGTGCCCGTGAACCGCAGCTCGGTCGAGGCGGGTGTGACTAAGACCGCCCTCGACCCCGGCTGGCGGCTGACCCTGGTCAACGGCTCGGTCAAGCGGCAGCTCACCCGCGCTGAGCTCGAGGCGATGCCCCAGCACACCCGCTCGTTGCCGATCGCGTGCGTGGAAGGTTGGAGCGCCGGCGCCACCTGGACGGGTGTCCTCATGGCCGACCTGGCCGCGCTCGTCGATGCACCGGGAGACTCCGAGCTGTTCATCTCGTCGTTGGACCTCAACGGCACTTTCGGTACGAGCACGCTGCCGCCGCAGTTCACGGCGAACTCGAACACCCTGCTGGCGCTGAAAGTCAACGGCGAGACGCTCGACATCGAGCACGGATACCCGTGCCGGGTCATCGCCCCGGCTCGCCCGGGGGTGCTGCAGACGAAGTGGGTCACCAGTCTGGAGGTCGTGGCATGACGCGCGGTGTGCAGCTCGGACGGGTCATGTTCTCGGTCCTGGGGGTCGGCGCCTTGGCGTACGGCGCCTGGCTGACCTGGGAGATTGGGTCGTCGCAGTGGCTGGCTCTCGGCAAGTGGCTCGCGGGCGGGGTGATCGCACACGACTTGATGTTCGCCCCGATCGTTGTGGTGCTCGGCGTGATCGGGTCACGGCTCCTGCCGTCGTTCGCACGAGCACCGGTGGCGGTGGTGGTGGTGGTGTGGGGCACGCTGACGGTGGTCGCGATTCCGTTCCTGGGACGCTTCGGAGCTACGGCCAGTAACCCGACCCTGCTGGATCGGCCGTACCGGTTGTCGTGGTTCATCGGGACGGCCGTCGTGGCCGCCGCGGTCGTCGTGGCGTCCTTCCTGAGGCGGCGCCGGGAGCAGTGACGACGCCTGCACGGTGCCGTGCCGGCGCTGTGCGACTTGTCACTGTCACACCAGGTCAAGACCTGATCTGGTAGTGACAAGTCCGCGCGGCGTGTCGCCGGCGCTTCGAACACGCGTTCGTCCTACGGTGGAGTCCTGATCGGGTGGCACCGTGCTCGTCCACAGCCCGCGAGATGTCGTGCGGGATTGTCGGTGGGGGCGCCTAGGGTCAGAGCAGACGTGAGACACAGGACCGACTGGACGGGACGGATACGCAATGGCTGATGGGGATCGCGACAAGGCGCTGGACACCGCGCTGGCCCAGATCGTCCGGCAGTACGGCAAGGGCTCAGTGATGCGCCTCGGTGAGGAGGGGCGCGCTCCGATCGAGGTGATTCCGACCGGCTCGATCGCCCTCGACGTCGCCTTGGGCATCGGTGGGCTGCCGCGCGGGCGGGTGGTCGAGATCTACGGGCCCGAGTCGTCGGGCAAGACGACGGTGGCGTTGCACGCGGTCGCCAACGCCCAACGGGCGGGGGGGATCGCGGCATTCATCGACGCCGAGCATGCCCTCGACCCTGACTACGCGCAACGGCTCGGCGTCGACACCGACGCGTTGTTGGTCTCCCAGCCCGACAGCGGCGAGCAGGCGCTCGAGATCGCGGACATGCTGATCCGGTCCGGCGCGCTCGACATCATCGTCATCGACTCGGTCGCCGCACTGGTGCCGCGGGCCGAGATCGAGGGCGAGATGGGCGACAGCCACATGGGCCTGCAGGCGCGGTTGATGAGCCAGGCGCTGCGCAAGATCACTGGTGCACTCAACAGCGCTGGTACGACGGCGATCTTCATCAACCAATTGCGGGAAAAAATTGGCGTTATGTTCGGCTGCTTTTCCTACGGGACTCGTATCAACCTTGCCGACGGCACCACGGCGAAGATCGGCAGGATCGTCAACCAGAAACTACCCGTCGAGGTGATGTCGTACGACCCGGGGACAGATCGGATCGTTCCACGTCGGGTCGTGAATTGGTTCGACAACGGCAACGCTGAGCACTTCCTGCAGTTCACTGTCGCCCGGTCTGGCGGAAACGGGCGGAGCCAGTTCGGTGCGACCCCTAATCATCTCATCCGCACGCCGGGCGGTTGGCGTCCCGCCGGGGAGATTCTGGTTGGCGACCGTGTCCTGGCGGCGGAGCCGCATCGGCTGAGCGATCAACAACTGCAGGTGGTGCTTGGCTCGCTGATGGGCGACGGCAACCTGTCGCCGAACCTTCGTGGTCGGAATGGGGTTCGGTTCCGTCTCGGCCATGGCGCTAAGCAGTGCGAATACCTCGATTGGAAGGTGTCGCTGCTCGGCAACATCGGACACTCGCGACGCACGAACGCGCGCGGGGCTTCGTTTGCCGACCTCACGCCGCTGCCGGAGCTCGCGGAGTTGCAGCGGTTAGTGTATCTCGGCGATGGGAAGAAGTACCTCAGCGAGGAGTACCTGAAGGCGCTCACCCCGCTGGCACTGGCGATCTGGTATCTGGACGACGGGTCGTTCACGGTGCGGTCCAAAGGTCTCCAGCAGCGCACGCGCGGCGGCAGCGGACGAGCCGAGATCTGCGTCGAGGCAATGAGCGAAGGATCACGTGTGCGGCTGCGCGACTATCTCCGCGACGTGCACGGGATCGAGGCCCGGTTACACCGTCGGGGCAAGGCAGCAAAAGCAGTTCTGACCTTCACGACGGCTGGGACCGAGCGATTCCAGCGATTGGTGGCGCCGTACGTGCCCCCGTCGATGAGCTACCAGCTTTTGCCGCGCTTCCAGGGCCAGTTCAATGTTGAAGCGCAGTTCGTCGAACCGACGCAGCGGCTCGTCGCCGCCGTGGTGCTGGACGTACACGTCAAGCCGCCGACGCGGTCGATGCGCAAGTTCGATATCGAGGTGGAGGGCAATCACAATTACTTTGCCGACGGTGTCATGGTCCACAACTCGCCAGAAACCACCACGGGTGGTCGGGCGTTGAAGTTCTATGCCTCGATTCGACTGGACGTTCGGCGCATCGAGACGCTCAAGGACGGCACCGAAATGGTCGGTAACCGGACTCGCATCAAGGTCGTGAAGAACAAGTGCAGCCCGCCTTTCAAATTTGCCGAGGTTGACCTGATGTATGGGCTTGGGATCAGCCGGGAAGGCGGCCTCATCGACGTGGGTGTCGACGCTGGACTCGTCCGCAAGGCTGGCGCCTGGTACACCTACGAGGGCGACCAGCTCGGTCAAGGCAAGGAAAACGCTCGGGCCTTCCTGCGCGACAACCCGGACCTGGCCGACGAGATCGAGAAGCGCATCAAGGAGAAGCTGGGCATCGGGCCGAAGGTGGACGAGCCTTCGCCGCCTTCCACGGTGGAGGTCGACTTCTGAGCCTGGAGCTTGAGGCCCCGCAGGATCCGGCAGTCCCTGACGCCGATCCGGAGGCAGTCGCGCGCCAGATCCTGCTACGTCGCCTGACCGATCGGCCCCGAAGTCGCGCGGAGCTTGCGGAGGCGCTGGCGAAGCGAAGCGTGCCCGATGACGTGGCGACCCGGTTGCTCGACCGCTTCACCGAGGTGGGATTGATTGATGACGGGGCGTTCGCCCGAGCCTGGGTGGACTCACGGATGACTGGCAAGGGCCTGGCGGGCCGCTCGTTGGCGATAGAGCTGCGACGCAAGGGGATCGACGACGACCTCGCACGGGAGGTCCTCGACGCCATCGAGCCCGACGACGAGGAAGCGGCAGCGCGGCGCGTGGTGCGTAGCAAGCTGCGAAGCGTCCGAAGGCTCGAGCCGGAGGTGCAGTCGCGGCGGCTCTTCGGCGTGCTGGCCCGCAAGGGCTACCCGCCGGGAGTGGCCGTCCGCATCGTTCGTGAAGAGCTGGCAGCCGCTCCGGTCTCGGCCGACTAGGCCTCAGTGCAGAAGTCGGCGATCAGTTCCGTCACTGCTTCTGGTCGCTCCAAGCTCGGCAGGTGTCCGGCCCAGTCGAGTGGGACGTGCTGGGCATCTGGAATCGCCTCGGCAAGGTGAGCGGCGACAGCCTGGAACTGGTCCATGTCCGTGCCCCCGCTCACGACGAGGGTCGGCACCAGGATGTTCGCCGGCTCGACCGGTGTGTCGGTCATCTCCGGTTGCTCGGGCCCTGCCTCGGCCGTAACTTGCACCTCGAACGCGCGGCGCTGCATGACCCGAACCAGTTCCCGAGTCGCGTCGTCGGCCTCCGGACCGAGCCATGTACGCACGTTGAGTTCCACGGCACCGTCGAGGTCCCCGCTCTCGAACATGGCCTCTTCTGCCGCCTCGAAAGCATCGGCGTCCGGTGTCGACGGGAAGCCCCGTAGTGCGGAGCAGAGCAGTATCAGCCGCTCCACTCGTTCCGGTGCTGACGAGGCGAGCTCCAGCGCTACTCGACCGCCGAGGGATGACCCAGCGATGTAGGCACGCTCGATGTCCAGGAAGTCCAGCAGCTCGACGATGTCGGCAGCGAAGGAGAATCGCTCCGCCGGCAACGGTGTCTCACCGAAACCACGAAGGTCAGGACGCACGACACGGAACGACGTGGTGAGCGTCGCCCACTGCGGCTCCCACATGCGCCTGTCACAGACTCCCGAGTGCAACAAGAGCATCGGGGCACCGTTCCCTGCAACATCATGAGCCATCAGCACACCCGACAGCCTAAGCAGATGGCACCATGTGGACCATGAACCCCGAGATGTCCGGCGATCACCCCGGCGGTGTCACCGTGGTGGTCCGGAGACCGGGAACCGCCGGTTGGGAGTACCTCCTGCTGCATCGCGCCCACGAGGGTCCGGACTTCGCCGGCGACTGGGCGTGGACAGCGCCTGCCGGCGCGCGGCTGCCCGGTGAGCCGGTCGAGCCAGCGGCACTGCGCAAGCTGGCCCAGGAGGCGGGCATCGTCGAGACGGCGATCTGGGCGGTGGACCTGTCGGGGGAGTGGGCGGTGTTCGCCGCGGAGGTCAGTGCGGACCAGGAGGTGACACTCAACGACGACCACGACCGGCACGAGTGGCTGCCCGTCGACGAGGCGGTGGCGCGCATTCTCCCGGCGTCGGCCGCCGATCAGGTCCGGCTCGTCGAGCTCGTACCGTCGGTTCGCATCCATTTCCGATCGATGACCATGGAGGACCTTCCGGCCGTGGCCGAGCGGCTCGAGCAGCCCCATGTTCGCCCCTGGTACCGGCCGGAGAACCACACGCTCGAGCAGCTGCAGGAACGTTACGGAGCGCGTATCGAGGGGGAGTCGCCGGTACGGATGTGGGTCGTCGAGGTCGACGGCTCCCCGGTCGGGCAGGTCGAGGACTACCCCGTCGGTGACGACGAGACGTACGCCGCCGCGGGGGTGCTCCCCGACGCGATCGGCGTCGACTTCGCAATCACTGATCCGGCTCTGATCGGACACGGGCTGGGTACCCGGATGCTGTGGCGGTTCGTCCGCGACGTGGTGTGGCTGGACTACGACGCCACTCAGGTCGTCGCAGCGCCGGCGGTCGACAACGTCGCATCATTGCGCACGCTGGAGAAGGTGGGTTTCGTCGCCGGAGACGTCGTCCACGAGGACAGCGGCGACCCTGAGCGTCTCTGCATCCTCGACCTGACCCGCCTCTTCGGCTGAGCGGGTGCTAACCGGCGGTTGTGAACGACCCCCACGCACTGTTGTTCAAGGTGTCCTCGATGCCAGTGAAGCCCTCGAACGGGTTGTACCGGTCCTCGCCAAAGTCGACGTCACGGTCGTCCGCAGTACCGCCGATGGAGTCGGCACCGACGCCGAACAGCACCGGGAAGTTGCCGCCTTGGTCCATGATGTTGCGACCGCGGTTGAACTGGTCCACGTGGAAGCTGCCAATGAGGTGACCCGCCTCGTGCGAGGCAAGAATGCCCACGGCGGTGCCGATGAACTTCACCTTGGCGCTTCGGGGGCGCAGGTACGAGTTCAGCGACGGGTCCCCAAACTCGGCCGCAGGAGCGCTCAAGGTGTCCAGCAGCACGACCGCAGACTCGGCCGGCTCGTAGTTGCCAGGGTCGATGGACTGGGCGATCCCGATCGTCGCAATCCCGAACTCCTCGATGGTTCCGCCGATGACGACCCGGGACACGTTCGGTCGGCCGAACCTGTCGGGGTCGTCCCGTGAGTTGCGGATCTCGATCGAGAAGTCGTCGTTGAGCCCCCGGCGCCGCAGGTCTCGGCGAAGGTTTTCCGTCACCGTTGCCACGACTTGGTCGATCAGGGGGTTCTTGGCCCCCGCCCGCAGGTCCCAGTCGGCGAGGAAGGCACGTAGCGGGGACAGGGTGTGCCGACCCGGTGCACCCCAGATGTCGCTGTCGATGCGCGCACCGTCGAAGTCCAGGAAGATCGTCTGGGTGGCCGCGTCCGCTCCGGCCGCCCCGGCCGGCCGGTAGACGTTGAGTCCGAGCCGGTACGACCCATCACCGTTCTCGGTGGAGACGGCGTACAAGCCTGTCTCCTCGGCGACATAGGCGAAAGTCGCGTTGCCGCCACCCGGCAGCGGACTGGCTCCGGGGTAGATGAACGACAAGTCCACTTCGGAGCCCACCACCTGCACACGGTCGTAGCGATGAACAACCACGTCCTCGGAAGCCCCGGTGATCGTGCCGCCCAGCACGTCTCCGGCACGCAGCCGGACCGCGTAGTAGTCGCGATCGACGTCACCAACCGTCAATGCGAGCTCGTAGCCGCCCTCCTCGTCGGCGCCGTCACCGCTGGCCGAGTCGAATGGGTCTGCTGGAAGGTTCGAATACCCGGCGACCATGACGAAGTACTCAGTGGTGCGAGTCGCGGTGTAGCGCAGCAGGCTGGTCAGCGAGCCACCCGAGTCGTCATCGGCAGCGAGCAGCGTCCCCTCCGCGTTGTAGACGACGACGACCGTGTCGACAGCGCTCCCGCGGGTGTCCACCGTGATCGTCTTGCCAGCCGGGGCTTCCACCCGGAAGAAGTCG